>Ga0256841_1001967_pt1 | contig 16968 bp, 10 predicted proteins | sample 356308metaG_FD_185971 | JGI IMG/M metagenome (GOLD analysis project Ga0256841, IMG submission 185971) | Hydrothermal vent microbial communities from Mid Atlantic Ridge, Atlantic Ocean - 356-308 | ecosystem: Environmental > Aquatic > Marine > Hydrothermal vents | place: Atlantic Ocean: Mid... | reverse complement strand
TGGGCGGTGAAGCTGTAGGGCATGCCGATGAGGCGGTGGACCAGGTTGGCCACCCGGGTGGCGCTGGAGGCGAAATGGGCGTGCACCCCGTCCACCGGGTGCCGGAGCAGGTGTTCGGCGATGTAGCCGGCCTGGAGGAAACGCTTCACCGCGTAGATGTGTCCCTTGGCCTCCACCTGGGCCCGCACCTGGCGATAGCGCTCCGGGAAGGCGGCCTGGAGGGCCCTGTGCGCGGCCAGGATCCGATCCGGCTCCATCTGGGGATACTGGGGCGCGTAGATGACGTTGGCCCGAACTCGCGCCAGGCTGGCGTGGAAGCGGCCGTCGTCCGGCTTGCGCAGGGAGTAGATGCGCACGTCCACGCCCTGGCGCTCCAGCTCCAGGATCTCGTTGACGATGAAGGTCTCGGAGAAGCGGGGGTACATCTTCAGAATGTAGGCGATGTGAGGTCTCATGCGAAAGACTCCTTGTGGATGGCGACCAGAGGCAAGCGAGCGTGGCCGTTGGTTGTCGGTGCGGGAAGAGGCTGGGCGCGGCCTGGGCGCTCCAACAGCTCCTGGATGGCCTGGCTGGCCCGTTCCAGGCCGTCCAGGCAGACGGTCACCTGGGGAGGGGGGGCGTCCAGTCCCTGGCGGATGGCTTGGCGTAGCCGGGACGGGGTCAGCTGGGCCGGGAGCAACACCTGGGCCAGGCCTCGCTGGGCCAGCTGGCTGGCCCGGATGCGCTGCTCTGCCCGCACCCGGTCCCGGGGGATGAGGATGGCCCGCTTGTTCAGGGAGAGGAGCTCGCAGACGGTGTTGTAGCCGGCCATGCTCACCACCAGGTCCGCGGCGTGGATGTAGCTGGGCAGGTCCGGCGTGAACTCCAGCAGGGTGACGTCCTGGCCCTGGGCCAGGCGGCGCAGGAGCCCCCGTTGGCGCTGGGGCATGAGGGGACCGGTGACCAGGAGGCTGTGGAAGCCGGGTTGGCGCTCGGCCACCATCTCCAGGTGGGTGCGCAGGATGGGGTAGCCGTCCCCGCCGCCGCCCACGGTGACCACCACCAGGGGACGGTCGGTCACGTTCAGCTCCCGGCGCACCGCGTCCCTGGGCCGGGGATGGGCGCTGCGGCGCAGGTACCCGCACTCCTGCACCTTCCGGGCGGCCTGAGGCGCCATGCCGTAGGCGCACACTGGGTCGAAGAGACGGCGCTCCCCGTAGAGGAGGACGGCGTCGTAGACCTGCTCCAGGAGCTGATGGGTGCCGTTGGCGCGCCACTCGGCTCGGGTGGCGGCCGGGCTGTCCTCGATGTCCCGCATGCCCAGGACGATCCGGGTCTCCGGGGACCAGGTGCGCAGGTGGCGCAGGGCGGGGAGCAGCTCCCCGTGGACGCCGCCGGCCACCTTGTCCACCAGCAGCAGGTGGGGGCGGAAGTTCAGGGTGGCCTGGAGGATCATCTGCTCCCGCCAGCGCAGGGTCTGGCGCAGGGTGAGGGGCAGGGAGCGGGCCTTGTACTGGCCGCTGGAGCGCTTGCTCAGCGCCGGCAGCTTGACCATGTCCAGGCGGGGCGGCAGGCCGAAGGCGCCAGCCACCATGGAGCCGGTGATGAGCAGCTGGTGGACGTCCGGGATGTCCTGGGCCAGCTGCTGGGCCACGGCCAGACTGCGGCGCAGGTGTCCCAGGCCGTAGGTGTCGTGTGAGTAGAGAAGGATACGCGGTTTCGTGGTCATGGGTGAACGGGCAGGGCGCTGCATCCCCGCCGAAACGGCTGGATGCTGGTTGGGTGGTCGGATGGATGGTTCCGTAGAAATGGCTTGGCGGCCGGGGTGCGTTGAGCGGGGACAGTGTGGCCGTGCACTCTATATATGCTGCCAGCGCAGGAGAAAAATACATGGGAGCGGCGTGGCTGGCCCGGATCCTAGCCGATCCAGGCTGGTCTGTGGCTAAAATCCCCTTGTCCCTGTGTTAACGTTCGGTTAAGAGACGCGCCGTTCGGGACCCCATCCTGTGGAGGGAATGCGCTTGGGGGAAGTTCGACCTCTACTCTCCGGCCCTGGACGCAAAAAGCAGCCCAGGCCCGAGGTGACCTGGACTGCTCTGTAGGGAAAAGATGGGCAAGGGAGGGCTATGGACCGGCAGGCGCCAGGCAACTGCTGCTGATGAAACCCTGGTTGCTGGCGGGGATCTCCCCGCTCAGAAGACGCTCCAGGCTGGCCAAGGCGTCGGGCTGGCCTGCGCCCAGCATCCCCTCCAGCCCCGGATTGTCGGCATCCAAGGAGCGGGCCGTCTCTCGGATGAGCAGGGCCACCTGGCGCACGTCCAGGCTGGGCTCCAGGCTGAGGAGCAGGGCGGCCTGCCCAGACACGAAAGGCGCGGCCATGGAGGCGCCGCTCCACCAGGCGTAGCTGCCGTCCAGGAAGGTGCTGTAGATGCCCTGTCCCGGCGCCGCGTACGCGATCCAATCGCCGAAGTTGGCCCAGGGGGCCTTGACCCCGGCCTCGTCCACCCCGGTGACGCCCAGGGCGCACTTGGTGGCCGCCGGATAGCTCTCCGCGTCGCTGTGATCGTTGCCCGCGGCGGCGATCACGACGACGCCCTGCCGGGTGGCCCTGCGGATGACCTCCTTGAGCAGGCTGGATTTCTCGGACAGACCCAGGCTCAGGTTGATCACATCCGCACCCTGGTCCGCTGCGTGGAGGATGCCCCGAGCCAGGCGGTAGATGTTCCCTCTGCCCTCCGAGTCCAGGACCCGCACCGGCATGATCTGGGCCTGGGGCGCAGCCAGATGGACGATGCCCGCTACGTGGGTGCCGTGGCCAGCCGCTTCGTCGAAGAGGCCATCGCCGTCGTTGTCCAGACCCTGGGCTTCATCCGCTGGCCAGGCATCCCCGTCCACCAGGTCCAGGCCTGTGATCAGCTGGGAGGCCAGGGCCGGGTGGGACAGATCCACACCCGTATCCAGCACGGCCACCACTGTGCCCGCTCCCTGGCTCAGGGCATGAGCGGACGGCAGCCTCAGGGCATTCAGCGCGTACTGCCCCGTGAAGGGCGCTGAGTCCGGCCCGCCCCAGGCCCAGGAGTCCTGGCCGCTGTGCTCCGGGGTCTGGCCGATGTAGTTGAGCTCCGCAAAGGCCAAGCGCAGATCCTCGTCCATGCGGTCGGCCAGCTCTTCCGCGTCCGCGCCGGCAGGGGCCTGGAGGAGGTAGATGGCTGGCGTCAGCCGATCCAGGACCGTGGTGCCGTAGCTGGCGTTGATCGCCTGGATGGTGGCTCCCATCGCCGGATCCAGCCCGGCCACGATCTGCCCAGCCACGTGAGGCGAGGAGGACCGTTTCGCCTGAACATCTCCTGCCCCTGTTGCCCCCAAGAGCAGAGCCAGCAAGAGGAGGAAGTGGAACCAGCGAGGGAAGTGGATGGCGTGTGCGTAAGTGTTCATGGCCGTGGGCCTCCTTGACGCGACGATCGTTGAAAGGGGATCGGGGAGAGGCGTGGGGCTCCTCTTGCCGATCCTTCGGATCTCGGCCGGCGAACGGTGCGAACTGCCCGGCTAGATCTGCCCCACCAGCACAAACGGGGCCCAGAAATAGGGATGGGGGTGGCTCTCTTTCAGGCGAAGCTGGGCTGCTCGTAGCCCTGCAGCCCGCCCTTCCCCTTCCCGGATGCGGCTGTACCATTCGTCCATGAGCCGAGCTGTGCTCCGGTCCTCCACCAACCAGAGACTGACCATCAAAGCCGCCGCTCCCGCGCCCAGGAAAGCCCGGCTCAGGCCCAAGATCTCATCCCCAGCCAGGACCTGGTGGCGTCCGCTCTCGCATGCGCTCAGAATGACCAAACTGCCTTGGAGCTCCAGCTCCATGACCTGGCCAGCGGTCAACCAGCCGTCTTGGAGCTTCAGGGCCGAGAACATGGGGTTGTCTCCGCGAAAGAGGCCGTGGCAAGCCAGGTGGAGCACATCTGCGCTGGGGGCGTGGCGACGCAGATTGGCGTGGGTGGCCGCTGGTCCCAGCAAAACCCGAGCCCCGGGCAGGCGCTGGGAGACGGCCTCGACTTCCTCCCGCACGAAGGGGATGGACGGATCATCCACGCCCAGGATCAACGACCGGCCTCGACGCCGGGGCGCTCGCCGCTGACAGAGGGCGAAAACCGTGGCGCTGGGCGCGTAACTGACCTGGAAACGCTCCAGCAGGTAGGCCTTTCCATCGAACAGGGCGTGGAAAGGCACCTGGTGCAGCCGGCCGTGGGGGACGATCACCAGCCTGGCCGGATGCTCCGGGGTGGCCTGGGGAAGAAGGGACTCCAAGGGGGCGATCAGCTCCCGGTGCAGTGCAGCCAGCAGCCGTTGGGTCGAGCGGATCAAGGGGGCCATGTGCCGGCCAGTGAAGGACGGCCCCACCCGGAAACGATCCCACTGAACGGCCAGACGCTGCATCAGGCTCCGAAGCCGGGACGTGGTGCTCAGACGGCGCACCACGCGCAGCTTGCCCTCCCGCTGTAGGAAGGCCAGGATCTCCCGGCCGGCGATGTGATAGGCCAGCATGGTGGTCCCCGAAGGGAGGCTGTGGCGAAGGGTCTCCAAAGGCAAGGGGTGGTCCAACGCGTCTCCCGGGGCAGGGTTTCCCTGGAGACGTAGGCGGCGCACCTCCTGCTCCAGGATGCGCACCTGGTCGGTGAGGCCCTCCAGGGAAAGATGGCGTTCGCCACTGGCTTCGCTGGAGAAAAGGCGATTGTAGAGGGTGTTGAGGTCGGCCTGGAGGGCCTCCAATCGGGCTGTCAGAGCGGGATCCTGGGCCAGCTCCAGCCGGGTTTCGGTGAGGCCCGCCAGCAGATCCACCAGGGCCCGGGATTTGGCTTGCTCCGCGATGGCGAAGGCTCGGGCCACGCTCTGGTCGTCCCCTTGGCGCAGGTGCAGCAGGACCAGGTCCTCGTAGGCGGTGAGTTTGTCGCTGAGGAAGGAGGCCCGCAGCGCCTCCTGGGCCAGCGTGCCTCGAAGCTGCTCCACCGTCTGGATGGCCGCCTCCAGCTCCCGCTGCGCCTCGTCGTCCCGCTGCTGGGCCATGCGCACCCGACCCAGGCGTTGGCGCAGGCGATACTCCAGATGGGGCAGGGCCAGCTTCTGGAGCAGATCCTGGGCCTGGGTCAGTCGGTTCTCCACCTCTTCCAGGTCGGGCCAAAGCAGGTCGGCCTGGCGGAAGAGGGCATAGATCTTTTGCACTGGCCACTCCGGGCCAGCCACTAGCCGGTGGGCCTGATGACTGCGTTGGAGAGCCTGGCCCCGTTCCCCTCGCCTGGCCAGGATGGCCGCTTCCTCCAGCAGCACCCCGGCCAACATGGGTGCATTGTCGGCCTCCTGGAAGAGGCGAGCCGCGGCGGTCAGCGCCTTTTCCGCTTCGTCCAGACGATCCAGGGCCGCCAAGGTCGCGCCCTGCCCCCAATGGGCTCGGGCCAGAAAGTAGACCATTCCCGCCTGTTCCAGGCCAGCTGCGGCCTTCCGGTAGGCGCTCAGAGCCTCGGGGTAAAGGTTCAGAGCCAAGTAGAGGTCCCCCATGTCCAGGGTCAGGATGTGGCCCTCGGCTTCGGCCCCCATCTCCTGGAAGAGGCGGCCGGCCTGCTCCAGGGTGGTCAGGGCTGGGCCGTACTGGCCCAGAAGCTGGTAGGCCAGCCCCAGGTTGTTCAGACTCTTGGCCAGCATGCGCCGGTTCCTCTGGGCCCGGAAGTAGTCGGCGGCGCTCTGGAGCAGGGCCAGGGCTTGGCGGGCCTGGCCCAGGTTGATCAGAGCGATGCCGTGGTTCACGTGCAGGTGGGCGACGTTCTCCTGGATCCCCAGGGCCTTGTACTGGCTCTCTGCGGTCGTGAAGGCGGTCAGGGCCTCCTGGTAGCGGCCCAGCCGACGGTAGCAAATGCCCAGGTTGCAGTGGGTCATGGCGATGAGCAGGGCAGCCTCCGCCGGGGGAATATCGTCCTGGCGCACCTGATTCAAGATCCGATGGCCGGTGTCGATGGCCTCCTGGTAGCGGCCCAGTTCGCCCAGGACATTCAGCAGCCCGATGTCTGTGCGCAGGGCAGCGCCGATCTCTCCCTGGCGCAGGTAGCCCTCCCGGGCCTGGCGGATCAGCTCCTGGGCCTGCTGGAGATCGCCCTGGATGGCGTGGGTCTGGGCCTGGATGTAGAGGGCCTGGGGGATCAGATGGGGCGCGCGGAGCAGCTCGGCGGTCTGGGCGCAGAGGGCGGCCAGATCCTGGGCCCGTTCTGGCTCCTGGGTGGCCAGCCGGGCTGCCCAGTTGACCAGTCGGTGGAGCCCGTCCGGGTGGAAGAGCTTGGCTTCCTTCAGGCCATCGATCTGTGCGGCAAAGGTGGGCTGGCTCAGCAGCCCATCCAGCCAGTGGAGATCCAGGTCGCGCTGGGGTTCGCTCATGGCTGCAGGGTCAGTTCGATCTCGGAGATGACGATCTCTTGGTGGCCATCTCCCAGGATCAGGTCGTAGCGGCCCGGAGGCAGGCCGGTGAAGCTGAACTCTCCTAGCTCGTCGGTCATGGTCAGGTCCATCTCCGTCTCCCCATGGAGAAGTTGGACCACGAATCCCCGGGCCGACGCCGTGGCGGATTCGTCCAGGAGGAAGATCTGGCCGCTGAGATCCAGGCCGGCCTGTTGAGAGGGCTGACTGATGTGCAGGGCCAGGTCCGCCACCTCCGTGGTGTAGATGAGCTGACGCGGCCGGACCTGAGCGGCCTGGGAGCGCAGGCCCACCAACCCGGGCTGGGTGCGGCTGTCGAAGAGGAGCACTCCAGCCAGACGTCGCCAAATGCTGGGCGGGCGCTGTTCCTGGCAGTAGGCCGCGAAGCGCTGGCGCAGGATCTCCCGGACCTCCGGGGGCGGGGTCTCCAGGATCACGGCATGGCGCAGCTTCTGGAAAGCGCGGAGCCAGGCCACCAGCTCCCGGGTGGATGGATCCGCGCGGGCCACCTGTCGGGTGACCTGGGCGGCTTCCGCTTCGGGCAGTCGCCCCTCAACCCAGTCGAGAAGGCGTTGAAAGGAGAGCGAGTCGGGCGTGCGCATGGATCTTTCCCTCGTGGCTAGGGTGGCGTGGTGGGCCGAAAAGCGGTGGCATCCAATAGATGCAGGCAACAGGCGGGGAAAATACATGAGTTTGGGAAATTGGGCGGATCTGGGGCCGGATCTTCCAATGCACCCTCAGTCCAGCACTTCCCTCAGCACGTCTCGGAGGCGTTTCAGGCAGCGGGCTCGGGTAGGGCCGATGCTGCCCACAGGCATCTCCAGCTGCTGGGCCACATCGGTGTAGGAGGGCTCCTGGGGGTCGAAGTAGAGGGCGGTGAGGAGCTTTCGGCAGCGGGCGCCGATGAGGTTCAGTCCGTGGTGCAGCCACTCCAGGAGCTCCCAGCGCTCCTGGCGACGGCGGTTGCTCTGGTCGATCAGGGGAAGGACCTCGCTCAGGTCCCCTTCCTGGACCGGGCTCTCCCGGCGATTCCGGGCCAGGAGACGCCAGGTGTGCCGCCGGGCCACCGTGGCCAGCCAGGGGCCCAGTCGGCTGTCCGGCCGCAGCTCGGCCACGCTTTGGAGGAAAATGGTGAAGGTGAGCTGGGTGATGTCCGCGGCGTCCTCGTGGGAGAGGCCGTAATTCAAGGGGATGGAAAAGACCAGCCGCTCGTACTTGTCCAGGAGTTCTTCCCAGGCGCTGTCATCGCCCTGGCGGCAAGCCCGGAGGAGCTGTTCATCGGAACGATACATGGTCATGTCTCGGAGTGTGGGGAGTTGCATGGCGGATCGCTCGGTCGATCTCTCGAGATAGCGCTGGCATGTCTGCAGGCGCCCGTCGGTGTGGATGCTGGCAGGCTATACAGGTAGGAACGTACGGAATCGCGGTTTGGATCTCTTTCCCGCTCCCAGGCGCATGGCGTGCGGTTCCAATGTTGGCCAGGCGGGAGCGTCGCCTGGGGCGTTCGAGAGGGGCGGGAACGGTGGGGCGAAGAGGGCGGATTGTGGTATACTCGTCCGTGACCGCCGACCTGCGGCGGCCTGCCGTGATCCGTTGTCCCGTTCAGCCCATTCACCATCCCTGTGATCGACCATGCTACGTCCTTCTGGCCTCCCCTGGCCTCTGCGCATTGGGTTTCTCCTCGTCGCCGCCACCCTGCTGACCGGCTGCGGCCAGGTGATCACCCTCTCCCCCACGCCCACGCCGGAGCCCACGGCCACGGTCTCCATCGCCATGGTGGCCACGCTGCCGCCCACAGCCACCCCGGCTCCGTACACCCCCGCGCCCACCCCCACGCCCACCATCACCCCCACCCCGGTGATCTACACCATCCAGCCCGGGGACAACCTGCTGGCCATCGCCCAGCGCTTTGACGTGGACCTGGCCGCGCTCCAGGAGACCAACGGCATCCTGGATCCCCGCTCCCTGCAGATCGGCCAGCAGCTCATCATCCCCCGCCAGGAGGAAGAGGAGGCAGGCGAGGCCACTCCCACCCCCACGCCCCTGCCGGTGACGGTGCAGAACCTCCACTTCAGCGAGACGGCCATCGGCGGGCTCTGGGTCCTGGGGGAAGTGCTCAACGACAGCGGGCAGCCCCTGGAGCAGGTGCGGGTGGCCGTGGCCCTGCTGGACGAGGACGATGGGGAGATCGCCCGGGCCAACGGCCTGGTGGGCCTGGACCTGGTGGACGAAGGGGAGACGGCCCCCTTCGCCATCCTCTTCGGGGAGCTGCCAGGGAAGTTCGCCAGCTACCAGGCCTTTCCCATCAGCGCGGTGCCGGCCTACGTGGGCAGCTACTATCGGGACCTGGAGGTCTTTGACCTGGAGACGGAGGGGGAGCGGTACGCCTCCTACACGGTGCGGGGGCGGGTGCGCAACGTCGGGCCGGAGGAAGCGGTGAGCGTGCAGGTGGTCCTCACCGCCTACGATCCCCTGGGCCGGGTGATCGCCATGCGCAAGGTGGTTCCCGAGCACAACGTCATCCCCCGCGGCGGAGAGACCACCTTCATCGCGGTGTTGGCGCCGGTGGGGGGGCCGGTGGAGCAGGTGCGGGCCGTGGCTCAGGGGCGCCGCATCATCCGCTGACACCCGCCAGCATCCCTGGCCTCAACGAAGCAAGCCGTCTCGTTTCCCACACCTCCCCCGCAGATGCCCCATGGAACGCAGGATCGCCCGGCGCGTCCCCCCGTCCCACCCTTTCCGAAAGCCATGCCATCCAAAATCGACTACGCCAACGTTGACTATAGCAGATGGTCCCCGCTGCAGCGCTGGATCCAGGGGGCAGTGCGGCTCCTGATGCGGCTGCTCACCCGGGTCCATGTGGAAGGGTTGGAGCACATGCCTCGCTCTGGGCCCTTCATCCTGGCCATCAACCACCTCTCCCTGCTGGACGCGCCGGTGATGTTCAGCTTCCTGCCCCGGCGGGCCGTGGTCTTCGCCGCGGACAAGTGGCAACGAGCGCCCGGGATCAGCTGGGCCTTGACCACCGTGGGGACGGCCATCTACGTGGCTCGGGGGGAACCGGACCGGCGGGCCCTGCGTCAGGCCTTGACGGTGCTGCGTTCTGGGGGTATCCTGGCCATGGCCCCGGAGGGCACCCGCAGCCGCACCGGCGGCCTGATCCAGGGGCGCGAAGGCGTCGCCTACCTGGCCACCCGGGCTCCCGCCCCCATCTTGCCGGCGGTGGCCTACGGCCAGGAGAAAGCCTTCCACTGCTGGAAGCGCCTGAAAAGGCCGGCCATCCACGTGCGCTTTGGCAAGCTGGTGGAGCTGCCGCCCGGGCGGCACAGCATGGACCAGCTGCACCTCTACACCGAGCAGCTCATGGTCACCCTGGCCCGGATGCTGCCACCCAGCTATCGGGGCGTCTACGCGGACCGGGTGGCGGAGCCGGAGGCATGAACCCGCCATCCCCTGGGGACTTAGGGTGGGGCGATGGAGGACCTTGGTCTGTCTGGGAAGAGGCTCCGGGGCGTGCTATCGTGGGGGCGAAGATCGACCCACATCAGGCGGGTCGCAGATGGCTCTGTCTGCAGAGCCTGCAGACAAAGCTCATCGAACGCAGCTCGTTGAGCATGAAAGAGATGGCGGATAAAACGGTGAACGGAAGGTGATCTTGACATGGCGCAACTCCATCGATCCAACCAGAAATCGCAGCAGAAATCGAAGCGGAATTCCGGCCTCTTCCTGGCCCTGGCCCTGACCGTGCTGGCCCTGATCCTGGCCGGGTGCGGCGGCTCCAAAGTGGAGGCCGGCCCGGCCGTGGTCAAGGACACGGACCTGGCCGTGGCGCCGGACGCCCTCCCCGAAGGCGAGGACGGCGTCGCCGTCTCCGTGAGCCCATCCCAGGGGCCGGTGGCGCCTTTGGCCGGCGCTTCCCTGGGCACGGAGGTGCTGGCCCTGCCCGAGCGGCTGGAGATCCCGGCCATCAAGGTGGACACGCCGGTGATCCCTGTGGGCTGGCAGCAGATCACCCTGAAGGACGGCACGAAGAAGAGCGTGTGGGAGGTGGCGGACTACGCCGCGGGCTGGCACAAGAACAGCGCCCTGCCCGGCAGCTCCGGGAACGTGGTCATCAGCGGCCACAACAACATCAAAGGGGCGGTCTTCCGCAAGCTCTACACCCTGGAGCCCGGGGACACGGTCACCGTCTGGGCGGGAGGGCGCCAGTTCACCTACCGCGTGGACGAGGTGATGATCCTGCCCGAGGCGGACGCCACGCCGGAGCAGCGTCGGCAGAACGCCCAGTGGATCCAGCCCTTCGATGACAGCCGCATGACCCTGGTCAGCTGCTGGCCAGAGAACAGCAACACCCATCGGGTCATCGTGGTGGCCTACCTGGTGGACGACGCCCAGTAGGGGCAGTCGTAACGGCAGGTTGCATAGCCCGCAAAATTAACCTGCGAAACAGACCAAAACAAAGGGCGACCAGACCGGTCGCCCTTTGTCGTGTCGCCCCTTGTCGAGTGCGCCCTCTGTCGCCTGTCACCTGCCTCAGATGTCGAACTTCACCCCCTGGGCCAGGGGCAGGTCGTAGCCATAGTTGATGGTCACCGTCTGGCGCCGGGCGTAGACCTTCCAGGCGTCGCTGCCGCTCTCCCGGCCGCCGCCTGTCTCCTTCTCCCCGCCGAAAGCGCCGCCGATCTCCGCGCCGGCGGTGCTGGTGTTCACATTGGCCAGGCCGCAGTCCGAGCCCCGGTGGGAGAGGAAGTACTCCGCCTCCCGCAGGTCCGTGGTGAAGATGGCCGACGAGAGGCCCTGGGGCACGCTGTTGTGGATGCGGACGCCCTCCTCCAGGGTGCGGAACTTGAGCACGTAGAGGATGGGGGCGAAGGTCTCCTCGCAGACGATGCCCATCTCCGGCGCGCCCTCGATGATGGTGGGCATGACGTAGTGCCCCCCCTCCAGCCCGGGGACCGTCACCACCTGGCCGCCGTAGACCAGGCGTCCTCCCTCGGCCTGGGCCCGCTTGATGGCGTTCAGGTAGTTCTCCACCGCCTGCTCGTTGATCAGCGGCCCCACCAGCACCCCTTCCTCCAGGGGGTTGCCGATCTTCACCGACTCGTAGGCCTTGACCAGCCGGGCCAGGAACTCATCGTAGACGCTCTCCTGGAGGATGAGGCGGCGGGTGGTGGTGCAGCGCTGACCGGCCGTGGCCAGGGCGCCGAAGGCCACCCCCTTCAGGGCCACGTCCATGTCCGCCTGCTCGGTGACGATGGCCCCGTTGTTGCCGCCCAGCTCCAGGAGCACCCGCCCCAGCCGGGAGGAGACCGCCTGGGAGACCACCTTGCCCGTGGGGATGGAGCCGGTGAAGGAGACCAGGGCCACGTTGGGGTCCTTGGTCAGGCTCTCCCCCACCATGCGCCCCTGGTCCACGGCCAGGAGGAAGATGGGAGGCATGTCGTGCCGGGCCAGCACCTGGTGGACGATGCGGGTGGTGGCGATGGCGGTCAGCGGGGCCAGGGGGGAGGGCTTCCAGATCAGGGAGTCCCCCACCACCGCGGCGATGAGCGCGTTCCAGGACCAGACCGCGCAGGGGAAGTTGAAGGTGGTGATCACCCCCACCACGCCCAGGGGATGCCACTGCTCGAAGAGGCGGTGATGGGGCCGCTCGCTGGCGATGGTCAGGCCGTAGATCTGGCGGGAGAGGCCGGTGGCGAAGTTGGCGATGTCGATCATCTCCTGGACCTCGCCCTGACCCTCCACGATGGTCTTGCCCACCTCCAGGGAGACCAGCATCCCCAGGGTCTCCTTGTACTTGCGCAGCTCGTTGCCGATCTCCCGCACGATCTCGCCCCGCACCGGCGCGGGGATGTCCCGCCACTGGTCGAAGGCCACCTGGGCCGCGGTCACCACCCGGTTGTAGTCCTCCGGCGAGGCCACGGCCACCCGGGCCAGCAGCTCCCCGTTGATGGGCGAGTGCACCTCGATGGTCTCCCGGCCAGCGATGGGGCCCCACTCGCCGCTGAAGACCCCGGAATTCACCTCGGCCAGGCCCAGCTCGCTGAAAACCTTCTCCTTCGCAGCTGCAAAATCCATGGTCCACTCCTTTGGAGACTGAGGATGAGGGTGATTCGGTGGTTGGACGATCCCTTCCTGCCGTCAACTCTCGACGTCCAAATTTTAGCACAGCCTGGGGCCGGGACTCTACTTTTCCGCCCTGACCGCGGCCAGGGGAATGTCCCGTTCCCTGGCCCAGGCCTCCCACTCCTGGGCCGGCCGGGTGGCGAAGATCCGGGCTAGATCCGCCGCGTCCGCGCTGGCCAGACCCAGCGCGTCCAGGAGCCGCTGCCAGAAGTGAGGCTCCAGCGCGGCCAGGGCCACCCAGCCCGTCTCCGCCCGGTAGAGGTTGTAGCCGGGGAGGCCGCCGCCCAGCACCGCGCCCGGCCCGGTGAGGCCGTGGACCAGGGGCAGGGCGAAGGTCTCCGCAGCCTGGGACAGGGCCACCAGGGCGCGGCTCGCTTCCTGTCCCCGGGCCCGGGCCAGGAGCAGCGCCAGGGCCGCGCTCACCGCCTGGGAGGCCCCAGCCAGGTCCGCCAGGAGGGTGCGGGGCAGGGCCGGCGGGCTGACCAGGCCCAGGTCGGCCACGTAGGTCAGGTCGTGGCCGGCCTCGTTCTCCCGCGGGGGCGGGTAGCCGACGATGGCCACGTGGCAGAGCTGGGGAAAGCGGCGGTGGAGCTGGGGCCAGTCCAGGCCCAGGCGGGCCAGGGCCGCCGGCCGGGTAGCGGTGAGGAGCAGGTCGCTCTCGGCCAGGAGCTGGTCCAGGGCCTGGCGCGAGCCTGGATCCTTCAGGTCCAGGGTGCGCACGGTCTGGCCTTGGGTCAGCTGGGCGTAGAGGCTCGGGCTGAAGGCGGCCACCGGGTCCCCGCCGGGGGGCTCCACCTTGGTCACCTGGGCGCCCAGGCGGGTCAACTGGGCCGCGGCCACCGGCCCGGGGATGTTCACGGCCAGGCTGACCACCTGGATGCCCTGCAGGGGCTGGTTCGGGATCTCCATGGGCTTCTCCGGGATGTGAGCGGGGTTGATGCGCTCCTGGCCCCATCTTAGCACGGCCCTGGGGCCCTGGAAAAACCGGGCGTCCGTCCCGTTTTCCATCCCGGTTTGGCGATTCCTCTGCACTCAAGCTATAGTAAAGCGACCCCCTCGCTGACGCTCATCCCCAGATTCCCATCCACTCGCGAGCCATGAAAATCGTAGCCGACCTGCACATCCACTCCCACTACTCCCGGGCCACCAGCAAGCACCTGGACCTGGAGCACCTGGCCCAGTGGGCCCAAATGAAGGGCGTCCACGTGGTGGGCAGCGGGGACATCGCCCATCCCGGCTGGCTCCAGGAGATGCGGGAGAAGCTGGAGCCCGCGGAGGAGGGCCTCTTTCGCCTGAAGGAGGAGCTGGCCGGGCCAGTCCAGGCGGAGGTTCCCCCGGCCTGCCAGGGGACGGTGCGCTTCCTCTTGGCCGGGGAGATCAGCAACATCTACAAGCGCCACGGCAAGGTGCGCAAGGTCCACAACGTGATCTTCGCCCCCTCCCTGGACGTGGTGGCCCGGATCCAGGCGGAGCTGGAGAAGATCGGCAACATCCGCGCGGACGGCCGACCCATCCTGGGGCTGGACTCCCGGGACCTGCTGGAGATCATCCTGGAGGTGGATCCCCGCTGCCACCTGATCCCCGCCCACATCTGGACCCCCTGGTTCTCCCTGCTGGGCTCCAAGTCCGGCTTCGACTCGGTGGAGGAGTGCTTCGGGGACCTGACGGAGCACATCTTCGCCCTGGAGACGGGCCTCTCCTCGGACCCGCCCATGAACTGGCGGGTCTCGGCCCTGGATCGCTACACCCTGGTCTCCAACTCCGACGCCCACTCGCCCCAGAAGCTGGCCCGGGAGGCCACCCTCTTCGACACAGAGCTCTCCTACACCGCCCTCTTCCAGGCCATGCGGAGCGGGGACCCGGGCGCCTTCAAGGGGACCATCGAGTTCTTCCCGGAGGAAGGCAAGTACCACTACGACGGCCACCGCAAGTGCCAGGTCTGCTGGGACCCCCGCACCACCCTGGCCCACGACGGCCTCTGCCCTCGCTGCGGCAAGCCGGTCACCGTGGGGGTGATGCACCGGGTGGAGCTCCTGGCGGATCGGCCCGAAGGGGGACGTCCCGAGCGGGTGCATCCCTTCACCAGCCTCATCCCCCTGCCCGAGGTCCTGGGCCAGGTCCACGGAGTGGGGGCCGGCTCCAAGCGGGTGCAGCGGGAGTATCGCAAGCTCCTCAGCCGCCTGGGACCGGAGCTGGCCATCCTGCAGGATCTTCCCCTGGAGGCGATCCAGGCGGTGGGCGGCGGGCTCCTGGCCGAGGCCATCGCGCGCATGCGCCGGGGCCAGGTGACGGCCCTGCCCGGCTACGACGGCGAGTACGGGGTGATCCAGCTCTTCCCCGGGGGCAAGGAGGCCATCTCCTCCCTGCAGATGGGCCTCTTCTCCGAGGCGAAAGCCAAGCCCGAGGCGAAGGACGCGCCACGCTCGACGGGCGGCGGACAGCAGCCACCGATCGACAACCCACCACCCATCCACAGCCAATCCTTCACCGCCGACCCAATCGCCGAGTCAGCCAGTCACCCGATCACCCGGCCGGCCAATCGCCCGGCCGACGCACCCTCCTTGCCCCACCTGGCCCATCTCAACCCCCAGCAGCGGGAGGCGGTCCTCTGCACGGACAGGCCCCTGGTCATCCTGGCCGGGCCGGGGACGGGCAAGACCCGCACCCTCACCGTGCGCATCGCCCACCTGATCCGAACCGGGCTGGCCGAGCCGGAGCAGATCCTGGCCATCACCTTCACCAACAAGGCTGCGGCGGAGATGCGGGAGCGGTTGACCCAGCTGCTGGGGGACGGGCTGGCCAGCCGCCTGACCATCCGCACCTTCCACGCCCTGGGCGCTCAGCTCCTGCGGGAGCATGGGGACCTCCTGGGGCTGGATCCCCGTTTCGTCATCTGCAGCCCGGAGGAGCAGCGGCAGCTCCTGAAGCAGGCCTGCCCGGAGCTCCCCCCTCGGGCCCTGGACGGCGCGCTGGAGCGGATTGCCCAGGCCAAGAACCGGCTCCTGGCGCCGGACGCCCCGGAGTTGGCTCAGCTCTTCCCCCAGGAGCCAGACTTCCCTGGGATCTACCGCCGCTACCAGGCCCTCCTGGCCCGGAGCCAGGTCCTGGACTTCGATGACCTCATCTTCCTGGCGGTGAAGCTCCTGGCCGAGCACCCTGCCGCCCGGCGGCAGGTCCAGGAGCGCTTCCGCTGGATCTCCGTGGACGAGTACCAGGACGTGAACCAGGCCCAGTATCGGCTGCTGCGCCTGCTGGCCCAGGGTGGGGCTAACCTCTGCGTCATCGGCGACCCGGACCAGGCCATCTACGGCTTCCGGGGCGCGGACCGGAGCTATTTCCTCTCCTTCCAGGCCGACTATCCGGAGGCCCGGCTCCTGCACCTGGAGCGCAACTACCGCTCCACCCAGCTCATCCTGGACGCGGCCAGCCAGGTCATCGCCCGCAGCCCGGACGGCCAGGCCCGGCGCATCTGGTCCGACTTCGTGGACCAGGTGAAGCTGGAGGTCTACCGGGCCCCCACGGACCGGGCCGAGGCGGAGTACGTGGTCCATCGCATCGAGCAGATGGTGGGGGGCACCAGCTACTTCTCCCTGGACTCGGGCCGGGTGGAGGACGACACCCAGCCGGTAGAGCGCAGCCTGGGGGATTTCGCGGTCCTCTACCGGCTGAACGCCCAGAGCCGCCTCCTGGTGGAGGCCTTCCAGCGCTCGGGCATCCCCTTCCAGACCAGGGGGCAGGCCCCCCTCCATGCCCAGGAGCCAGCCCGGACGCTGCTGGCCTTCCTCTGGCTCCTCCACAACCCCCGCTCCCGCCTGCACCTGGAGCGGCTCCTGGCTTCAGGGCCGGGCGCCATCCCCAGGAAGCGCCTGGAGCAGTTGCCGGAGCTGGCCGGCTTCCCCTCCCTGGAGGCCTGGCTGGCCCGGGCGGCCCAGGATCCTGGCCTGGAACCGACCCAGCGGAGGCGGCTCCAGGCGCTGGCCTCCTTCTGGGTCGAGACCGCGCCCCTGGCCGCTCTGCAGCCTCTGCCCCAGCTCATCCAGCGGCTCCACGCCTTCGCCCAGCCCTGGGCTCAGCTCCCCCAGGAACCGGCGATCCTCCAGCGCCTGCTGGCCTGGTCCCAGGAGGCGGGCGAACTGGTCGACTTCCTGGAGGCGGTGGCCCTGGAGAGCGAGACGGACGTCTACGATCCCCGGGCGGACCGGGTGGCCCTCATGACCCTGCACGCGGCCAAGGGGCTGGAGTTCCCGGTGGTCTTCCTGGTGGGGTGTGAGGAGGGGCTCCTGCCCTATCTGCCGGAAAAGGGGCGGGTGGACGTGGAGGAGGAGCGGCGGCTCTTCTACGTGGGCATGACCCGGGCCCAGCGCAAGCTGGTCCTGACCTACGCGGGGCGGCGCTTCCTCTTCGGCCAGGCCA
>Ga0256841_1001966_pt1 | contig 16970 bp, 13 predicted proteins | sample 356308metaG_FD_185971 | JGI IMG/M metagenome (GOLD analysis project Ga0256841, IMG submission 185971) | Hydrothermal vent microbial communities from Mid Atlantic Ridge, Atlantic Ocean - 356-308 | ecosystem: Environmental > Aquatic > Marine > Hydrothermal vents | place: Atlantic Ocean: Mid... | reverse complement strand
CTAGTTGACGTAAACACGGCCTTTCCAGCGGCTGCGTTCTCCCTGCCAGTATTTCAAAGCCGAATCCCATGTCATGAGCAGATATATAGTGCCGATGGCGGGCATGGCCAAGCTCCACCCAAAGGGTAACTGGTAATAGCGCAGGGTCGGCCAATAAGATGCCATCATCGCGCCCAGGGCGGCCAATCCCGTCATCGCCGTGCTTTCAACCACAAGGGCGGCCAGCGGAACCCAAAAAGCGGTGATCATCAGCAGGGTACACAGCGCCAGTAGCCCTGCTGAATAGCGAAGCTGGGTGAACGCGGTCCGCGCGACCATTTGCCAAACCGGCGCCAGGCTTTCATAACGGCGTTGGCTGACGACGCCGCGGGACAGCCCTATCCAGGTACGATACCCTTGCCGCTTGATCCGTTGCGCCAGGGTGCAATCGTCGATCAACGCGTTCTTGAGGGCAGCAAAGCCTCCAATGGCATGCAAGGCTTCCGTTTTGAGCAGGATACAGCCGCCTGCCGCCGCGGCGAACCGGGTCAATGCCGGGTTATTGGCAAGAGAAAAGGGATAGAGCAATTTAAAGAAATAAATGAAGGCCGGCATCAATAGCTTTTCCCACCAGCTCTCCATCCGTAAATGGGCCATGATGGAGACAAAATCCAATTGTTGTTGCTCCATCTTTGCCAGTAGTGCCGCCACCATGCCCGGGCGTAATTGGATATCCGCATCCAATAACAAAAGTTTTGGCGTTGTCACCCGTTGCAATCCCTGTTCTAACGCCCAAAGTTTCCCGCTCCACTCCCCGGACAAAGACTTTCCTTGAATTATGGTAAGATCCAGGCCGTCCACCCGGCAAGCCGCCTTGGCGGTGCCGTCTTCTGACTGATCATCCACCACTATTACCTTTAACCCCGGTGCTTGTTGGGCCAAGGATTGCAACGACGTCCCGATGACATCGGCTTCGTTTCTGGCGGGAATTAAAACGGTTAATTGTGAAAGTTGAGCGGAGACATCACCCCCGCCATCAGGTTCCAAAACCTCGCGAATGCGCCAGGGCTGCCAGGGAAGCAGCAATATCGTCCACCAAATAATGGCAGCCCCCCAAGCAGCCCATTCAAACCACTCCATGGGATTTTTACGGGATTATTTCACCGCTTCGGCCGGTTCGGAAATGCGGGTTTCTTCCTGTTCCTCGTAAACATGGACCGGCTCCGGCGCCATCGGCCCTTCGGTACGTGGTCCAAACACAGACACCCACGCGGCCTGCAATGGATGCGCCAGGGTGTCTTCCACCGCGGTCGGTTCGTAGCCGCAATGGGCCATGCAGTTGGCGCACTTGGGATTTTTAGAGGTGCCGTACTTTTCCCAGGGGGTTTCTTCCATCAACGCCTGAAAAGACGGGGCATAGCCTTCGTCGGAAAGAAAATAGCAAGGCTTCTGCCAGCCGAATACATTGCGGGTGGGATTGCCCCAGGGGGTGCAGGCATAGGCCCGGTTACCCGCGAGAAAATCCAGGTAAAAGGCGGAATGATTCAGGCGCCATTTTTTGGCCTTGCTCTTACCCAGCTTGAACAAACGGCGGAATAGCTCCTTGGTATCCGAATTGCGGATAAAGACATCCTGGCGCGGCGCCCGCTCGTATTGGAAACCGGGAGAGATGGTCACCGCCTCGACACCCAAATCGGTACAAAAATCCAGAAAACCGGCGATTTCTTCCGCGCTTTCCCCTTGGAACAAGGTGCAATTGACCGTGACGCGGAAGCCCTTTGCCAACGCTTCGCGGATAGCATCCACGGCCCGCTCGAACACCCCTTCCTGACAGACCGAGGCGTCATGGCGCTCCTTCAAGCCATCCAAATGGACGGAAAAGGTCAAGTAGGGAGAAGGCGTATAATCTTTCATGCGTTTTTTCAGGAGCAAGGCATTGGTGCACAAATAAACGAATTTCTTGCGATTCACGATACCTTCGACAATTTGCGGCATCTCCTTGTGCAGCAAAGGTTCGCCACCCGGGATGGACACCACCGGCGCGCCGCATTCATCCACTGCCTGCAAACACTCTTCCACACTCAATCTTTGTTTTAGGATGTCGTCGGGATGATCGATCTTGCCGCAACCGGCACACGCCAGATTGCATTGAAACAAAGGTTCCAGCATCAGCACTAACGGGTAGCGCTTAATGCCCTTGATTTTTTGAGTGAGTAGATAACGTCCAATGGCGATTTTTTGACGCAATGGAATGCTCATGACGCCTTCTCCTGTTTTTTCTTTGGCTGAATGAAGGGCGTCGATTTCACGAAACGCCCACAAATTACTGAGTATTTAACTATGTTTTGCCCACAAAAGAAATCCGAAAATAGAAAGTTTCACTTCTGGTGGAAATCATTTGTTGCCCGGCAGCCACAATTCGAGTGGCTAAATTCCTGCAAATTTGGTTATTTAGTTTAACGATTTTATACATAAATACAACATTCCTTGACCGTTTTGGCAAAATCTATAAAATGCTTGGAATGTTGGGAGAAACGCTGTGCCTGAATTCAATTGGAACTAACTTTCACTCCAGATGCCACCCAGGGAGGCATCTGCTATGAGCACGCGCTCATCCATCCACCTGGAAAATCTGGATGCGCTGCCAGACGACCAATTCCAGGCGCTATTGCTGGAAGGCGTCTCCCGCACCTTCGCCTTGACCATACCCCAATTACCCAAGCCGGTGTGTCAGGTCGTTGCCAACGGATACTTGCTGTGCCGCATCGTCGATACCATTGAGGACGAAGCCACTCTCGATCACACCACCAAACGCCATTTTTGCGAGCAGTTTATCCGGGTGACTCAAGGAGAAGCAGATCCGGCCGAATTTTCCAGTGCCCTCGCACCCCTTCTGTCGCAGCAGACTCTGCCGGCAGAGCATGAACTCATCCGTCAAGTCCCGCGGGTGATTGCCATCACTCACAGCTTTGCGCCAGCCGACCGTAAGGCTTTGGTTTTGTGTATCGACATCATGAGCCAGGGCATGGCTTATTATCAGGACACTGACCTCCATGCCGGCCTGAAAACACTGGCGGAAATGAACCGCTATTGCTATTTCGTCGCCGGCGTCGTGGGGGAAATGCTGACCCGGGTGTTCTGTAATTATTCGCCTGTTATCGCCCGGCACCGTGACCAGATGATGGCGCTGGCGGTTTCTTTCGGCCAGGGACTGCAAATGACCAATATCCTCAAGGATATTTGGAATGACAAACAAAGGAACGTGTGTTGGCTGCCCCGGGATATATTCAGCGCCTGCGGCTTCGATCTGGAAAACCTCACACCCGGCCACCGTGACCCCCGTTTCGTCGAGGGGTTGAACCAATTGATTGCCATTGCCCACGGTCACCTCCGCAATGCCCTGGAATACACCCTGTTGATTCCCGACTATGAAACCGGCCTGCGGGATTTCTGCCTCTGGGCGCTGGGCATGGCGGTTCTGAATTTGAGGAAAATTCATCAAAACCCTTATTTCAGCCACTCCGAGGAAGCCAAAATCTCCCGCCGCAGCGTCAAAGCAACCATCCTGACCACGCGCCTTTGCCATCGCAGCGACGCCCTCTTGAAAGGACTCTTCCATATTGCAAGCATGGGGCTGCCCGGCCCCGCCGAAGCAGAATTATTGGATCTTTCCTCGGCTTCAATGACACTGATTCCTGAATAAACCATGAAAGAAAAATCAACCAAGAGGCCTATCCCATGACTCCACCAACCGTTCTGGAAAAGCCCTTCCCTTCCGAAGCTCTTACACCGACCGAGTTGGATCGCGCCATCGCGAGAGCCACCGAGGCACTCATTGACCTACAGCATCCGGAAGGCTATTGGGTATTCGAACTGGAAGCGGATTGCACCATTCCTTCCGAATACATCCTAATGATGCACCACATGGATGAAGTGGACGAAATCCTCCAGGCCAAGCTGGCCAACTATATTCGCGCCCGCCAGAATGACGATGGAAGCTGGCCGTTATATACGGAAGGACACGGAGACATCAGCTGTACCGTAAAGGCCTATTATGCGTTGAAACTAGCGGGTGATTCCCCCAACGCGCCGCACATGGAAAAAGCCCGCCGATTCGTCCTCGCCAAGGGTGGCGCTGCCCGGGCCAATGTCTTTACCCGTCTGATGCTGGCCATGTTCCAACAAATTCCCTGGCGTGGTGTTCCCTTCATCCCCGCGGAAATCATGTTCCTGCCCCGGTGGTTTCCGTTCCACTTGAGCAAGGTTTCCTATTGGTCGCGAACGGTGATGGTGCCGCTGTTCATTCTCTGCACCCTGAAAGTCAAGGCCAGAAATCCCAAGGGAATCGATATCCGGGAGTTGTTCACCGTCCCTCCCGAAGAGGAAAAGAATTACTTCGCTTCCGTGAAACACCCGATTGGCAAATTCGTCGCCTTTTTGGAGCGGATAGGAAGGCGAATGGAACCTTTGATTCCATTTCACATCCGCCAGCGGGCCCTGGAAAAAGCCCTGGACTGGACCTTGGAACGGCTCAACGGCGAAGACGGCATCGGCGGCATCTTTCCGGCCATGGTGAATGCCTACGAAGCCATGGACGCCATGGGCATTCCACCCGAGGACCCCAGGCGGCAATCCGCCAAGCGGGCGTTGCAGAGGCTCCTGGTCCACCGGGACCACGAAACCTATGCCCAACCATGTTTGTCGCCGGTCTGGGATACAGGTCTCGCAACTCTGGCATTGTGGGAATGCGCTCGACCAGATTCTGAACCCGGTGTCAAAAAAGCGATCCATAAGGCGCTTGACTGGCTGGTCACCAAACAGCTCCGTGACGAACCGGGCGATTGGCGGTTTTACCGGCCGCACCTGGAAGGCGGCGGCTGGGCTTTTCAATTCAACAATGCCTATTACCCCGACGTGGACGATACGGCGGCGGTTGCCTGTAGCATGCTGAAAAGCGAACGTCTGGATCATCATGAATCAGCACTGCGGGCGGCGCGCTGGATTGCCGGCATGCAATCGAAAAACGGGGGATACGGTGCTTTCGATCCTGATAATACCTATTATTATCTCAATCACATACCCTTTGCCGATCACGGCGCCTTGCTGGACCCGCCGGAGGTGGATGTCAGCGCCCGCTGCGCCATGCTTCTGACCGAACTGGCCGATGACACCCCTTACTTTTCACAAGTAGTGGATCGCTGTCTGGAATACCTCTGGCAAGAACAGGAAGAAGACGGCAGTTGGTTTGGCCGCTGGGGCACCAATTATATCTACGGCACCTGGTCGGTATTGATCGCCATGGAGCGTTGCGGCGTTCCTTCAGACGACCCCCGCATCCAAAAGGCGGTTGGTTGGCTGAAAAGCATCCAACGGGAAGACGGCGGCTGGGGTGAAAGCAACGACAGCTACGAAGACAGAAACGATCCCGCCATTCGCGGCCGCTTCCATGCCAGCATGGCCTGCCATACGGCTTGGGCTTTGCTCGCCCTGATGGCCGCTGGAGAAACCGGAAGCGATGCAGTCAAACGCGGTATCGACTACTTGCTCCGCAGCCAACAGGCCGACGGGCTGTGGCAGGATAAATATTTCAATGCTCCAGGTTTCCCAAGGGTTTTCTACCTGAAATACTACGGTTACGATAAATTTTTCCCGCTGTGGGCGTTGGCGCGCTACCGTAATAGTACGGAGCCGTGCTAGGAATTATTATTCCGTTGCCTGCGGAATGCCAATCCCTGTACCGCCACAGGGTACAAATCGGCACCACCTTTTTGCTGCGGCCCTCCATAGCGGTCAAAATCTCGGGGATGGGGCCGCAGCGGGCGGTTACTGCGGCCCAGGCTCTACAAAAAGAGGGTGCCAGTGCCATTCTCAACTGGGGATGCGCTGCCGCGCTGGCAGATAATCTCATGCCCGGGCAATTGCTATTGCCCGAGACCCTCATTACTCGGGAAAGGGATGCCTTAAAAGTTGATGAGACTTGGCGGAAGCGAATTCAAAACACTTTGGCTGGTAGTTTTACTTGCCGTTCCGAACCGTTGGCAGCCAGTGATGAAATCCTTGCCACACCAGCCGCCAAACGGGAATTACATGCGGCCACCGGCGCCGCCGCCGCGGATATGGAAAGCACAGCCCTGGCCCGCTGGGCGGAAGCTCAAAAGATTCCCTTCGTTGCTCTGCGGGCCATTGCCGACCACACCGAAAGCAGGATTCCCGAAGCAGTATTAACCGCTACGGATGATACCGGAGGTATCGCCCTCCCCCGCTTGCTGAATCATTTGCTCAGACATCCAACGCAAATCTTCGCCTTGCTCGCCCTAGGCCGCCAGTTCTCGGCAGCCCGGACCAGTTTAACCGCCGCTGGCAAATTACTGCTGGCCCATAATTTTTGTCTGCCATGATCTCCACGTTACTTCGGCCTTTACTCAATCTCTCCCGCTGGGCGCTTGGCCATCCAGTCTGGATGATGATTTTGCTGACCCTTGGCGCGGGGATGAGCAGTTATTTCGCCGCCACTCACCTCGATGTGGATACGGATACCACAAAAATGCTGGATCCGGATTTGCCCTTTATGAAAAAGCGCCAGCAATTGGAGCGAATCTTTCCCCAAGACAAAGATGCAATCTTGCTGGTCGTGGAATCTCCCGTGCCCGAAATCAGCGAAGAGGCGGCCCGCCGCCTGAAAAAACTTTTAATTCCCCGTAAAGAGGTCATTCGCTCGGTTTATCTGCCAACGACTCATCCCTTTTTTGATCGCTATGGCCTGTTATATCTTGAAATCGATGAGTTACAAAACCTCGTCAACGATTTGGCCCAAGCCCAGCCCTTTATCGCCCAACTTTATAACGAGCTGAGTCTACGCAGTCTCCTCTCGCTCTTATCCAAAGCCTTTCGCTTCGAAGAGCAACTGCCGGTTTCATTGGATCCGGTGACCAACCGTATTGCTGCCGCTTTTGAAGCCACCTTGGAGAACCGGCCCTATTTGCTCTCCTGGCAAGACTTGTTGTTCGAACCGGACCGGGCCGTCGGCTATACTCAGCACTTCGTCATTGTCTCTCCCATACTCGATCACTCTTTAATACTGCCCGCGGAAAATGCGATTGCCGCTTTAAAAACCGCGATTAAGGAAGTCAACGCCATCGATGGTATCCCGGTCACCATCAAAATGACCGGCGAACCGGTACTTGAATACGAAGAATTGCTCAGCATCACCCGGGGGACGGAAATCGCTGGACTGGCATCCCTGACTCTTGTCATGCTCGCGCTTCTGGTTGGCTTCCGCTCGTGGAAACTGGCGCTTGCCACCTTGATCACCTTGGCCTTGGGCCTGGCCTATTCAGTGGGATTCGCCGCCTTGGCGGTAGGCTCGCTCAATCTTATTTCCATGGCTTTTGCAGTGCTCTATATTGGCATGGGTGTGGACTATGCGACGCACCTTGCGTTGCGCTACCGGGAATTTCGCCTTGAAGACCACACCCCAAAGGAGGCATTACTGCACAGCCTGCGAACCGTCTCGCCTTCCCTGCTTCTATGTGCCCTCACTACCGCGCTCGCCCTCTATTCTTTTATCCCCACAGCTTATAAAGGTATTTCGGAATTGGGCATCATTGCAGGCACCAGCATGTTTATCGTGGTTTTTGTCACCTTGACCGCCATGCCAGCATTACTGACCCTTCTACCTTTACAGCCCACCTCCCGTTGGCAAAAACCACGCACCCTGTTCCTGCCCGAATCTCTGGCCAGGTTTCCCTACCGCCACAATCTGGCCCTGCGGCGGACTTCGTTTTTCCTCGTACTCGTTTCCCTGGGACTCTTATGCGGTATCGAGGTGGATTTCAATCCTGTGAATCTGCGCGACCCCAACAGCGAATCGGTACAGACCTTCAAAGAACTCCTGCGCACCAAGGAAACCTCTCCCATGTTTTTGAGCGCATTGGGAGAAGGGGAAGCAGAAACCCGGATACTGGAAAACCGCTTCGAACAGTTGTCCACCGTTGAAGCCGCCGTTTCCGTGTTCGATCTTATCCCTCAAGATCAAGAAGACAAATTAATGCTCATTGATGAAATGGCTCTGATACTGGGCCCGCAGCTGGAACAACCCTTAACCTTTCGTCAGGGCAAAACTTCCTTGGCCGATCTCGAGGGGTTTCTGCAAAAAATAAAAAGCACTTCAACCAAGGCGCTCACCCCGGAAACCTCAGCCCGTTTGGAAACCGCCCTTAAACAATTTATCGACCGATGCCAAGCTCTGCCCCAGAACCAGTGCCAAGCCCTTATCGATCACCTGGAATTCACCGTTCTCGGCACTTTCCCCAAAGTGATGGAAAAACTGCGCCAAGGGGTCGAAGCAGGCCCTATCGGGGTAAAAGATCTCCCCGAAGACATCCGCGCCCGCTGGGTGAGTGAGCACGACATTTACCGGATTGATATTTTGCCTGCGCAAGACATGAATGTACTGGATAATGTCCGTCAATTCGTCCAGCAAGTACGCCAAGCCTATCCCGATATCACAGGACTGCCCGTAATTTATATCGAATCCATGAAGGTGATTATTGGCTCGTTTACACAAGCATTCGCCACCGCCATTGGCTTGATTACCCTACTGCTGCTGGTTATTTTCCGCGATACCCGCGAAACCTTTCTGGTTCTATTGCCACTGGTGATGGCCACTGTCATCACTGGCGCGGTCACGGCGATCATCCAACTTCCCTTCAACTACGCCAATATCATCGTTCTACCCTTATTATTTGGACTGGGCGTGGACAATGGTATCCACATGGTCCATCGAATGAGAGAGCTGCCGCTCCAACGATCCATCTTGACAACCAGCACGGCGAGGGGCATCTTTTTCAGCGCATTGACAACACTGTTTAGCTTTGTCAGTTTGGCATTTATTTCCCATGCCGGGATCGCCAGCATGGGGAAGCTGCTGGGGATAGGGTTATTGATATCCCTGCTTTGCACCTTCTTTATTCTTCCGGCTTTTGCCAGCGCCACTGATGAATCCACCAAACCTTTAGAAAGAAACCATTAAAACCCATGACATTTTCTATTACCGAACTCTTGAACAATCGGCGGGGGGAAAATTTTTCCCTCCACGAGCATCACCTCAATAACCAAATGGTGCGGGTACTCAAAACCATCGGCTACGACCGGCACTATGTCAAAGCCCAAGGACAGTATCTGTATGATGATCAAGCGCAAGAATATCTGGATCTATTGAGTGGCTTCGGGGTGTTTGCCCTGGGGCGGAATCACCCGACGGTCAAATCCGCCCTTCGGGAAGTAGTGGATGCCGATCTGCCGGATTTGGTACAAATGGACGTGTCATTGCTCAGCGGCCTGTTGGCGGAGAAACTGGTCCATCTGACGCCGGAACCTTTGACCCGCCTGTTTTTCTGCAATTCCGGAGCGGAAGCGGTGGAAGCGGCCATCAAATTCGCCCGCTACACGACTGGACGCAGCCGCATTCTCCACTGCGAACACGCTTTTCACGGACTCACCTTGGGCGCCCTGTCTCTCAATGGCGAAGAAATCTTCCGCCAAGGTTTCGGTCCGTTGCTTCCCGATTGCCACGCCATCCCCTTTAACAACCTGCAAGCCCTGGAACAAGCCTTGCAAGAAAAGGAAACTGCCGCTTTCATCGTCGAACCCATCCAAGGCAAAGGCGTCAATCTGCCCGACGATAATTACCTGGCGGAAGCGGCCCGCCTCTGTCACCGCTACGGGGCCTTGTTTGTCGCTGATGAAATTCAAACCGGCCTGGGGCGCACCGGCAAACTTTGGGCCATTAACCATTGGCATGTGGAGCCGGACATGCTGCTGATGGCAAAAGCCCTGTCTGGGGGCTTCATCCCCGTGGGCGCTGTGGCCATGACCAGCACGATCATGGACAAGGTTTTTAACCGCATGGACCGGGCCGTGGTCCACGGTTCCACTTTTTCCAAAAACAATATGGCCATGGCGGCGGGGCTGGCCACCCTGGCGGTGCTGGAAGAAGAGGACCTCATCGATAATGCCGCCCGGCAGGGAAGCGTCCTGCTAGAAGGTTTGAATCAGCTGGTGGAAAAATATGAATTTTTTCACGAAGTACGTGGCAAAGGGTTAATGCTGGCCATGGAGTTTGGCAAACCCAAGAGCATTAAACTCAAAACCGCCTGGAATCTATTGGAAACCGCCAACAAGGGCTTGTTCAGCCAGATGGTTACGATCCCCCTATTCAAACGTCATCACATTCTAAGCCAGGTGGCGGGACACGGCATGAATGTGGTCAAATTCCTGCCCCCCCTGGTTATCAATGAGAAAGACACCGATTGGATTATCTCCGCCATGGATGAGGTGCTGGCAGACTGTCACCACATTCCCGGCGCTATCTGGGATTTGGGAAAAACCTTGGCGGGGCACGCCATCAAAGCTAAAAAATCTGCTTGACCTGAAAAAAACGAGGAAATTGTCATGCACATAAAATCCCTTGTTATTTTAATGGTTATAACCTTGGCATCCATCTCTTGGGTTTATGGCCATGCCGTTATTATCCGTACCACCCTACAAAATAATCCGCCGGCGGTCCGACAACCAACGCAAGTTTCCCTGTTCTTCAATTCAGATATCGAAACCTCGCTCTCTACCATCGAATTAGTTTCCAAAGGAGATCGCAAACAGCCTGTCCGGTTCCGGCATGGTCAAAAACGGGGAGAAATCCTGGTGGAATTACCACCTTTGCCCCCTGGAGAATACGCCCTGCAGTATAAAGTTTTCGCCGCTGACGGCCATTTGACTGAAGACATCATTCGGTTTCTGATCAAGGAGCAATAAACATGGAGGGAATCGCCAATTTCCTTGATGACTTGATGGGAGGTTTCGAACTCATCAGTTTTTCACTCGCATTGGGGGCATTAATCTGGAGCCGGGTTCTTCTCAAGCCTTTATTGCCGGCCAATCAGGAATCCGTTCTGCGCATCAGCCTACAATGGCTCTATCTCGGTGCCTTTGCCCTGGCGGCCAGTCACGGCCTTGAACTGCTGGCCAAAGCCTGGGTGCTAAAAGAAACCCTTGGCCATCTGCCAGTGGCGGCATATTTCGGCACGACCCGGTTTCAAGCGGGATTCCTGCGCATGTTGCTGGCGCTGGGATTGGGCATCAGCGGTTGGAAACAAAGCCGCCGCGCAACAGTGGGTGGCCAGAACTGGACCTTGATTTGGATTCTCATGGCTTTGATCACTCTGACCGGGGCTTGGCTAACCCACGGTGTGGGCAGGTTTGAAAACCGGGCCATGTTGATGCTCTTCACCCTTCTCCATCAAATTGCCGGCGCTATTTGGTTTGGCGGTGTAATCCAACTGGTGCTGTTTTGGCGGGCTGTCCGACGAGATCCGGCACTAAAACCTCTGTGGCCGACGGTCATCCACGACTTTTCCACCCTGGGGGCGTTAGCGGTTGGCGTACTGTTGGTCACCGGCATCATGCTGGCCTGGCACTATGTGGATAACCTGACTGCCCTGATTGGCACCGGTTATGGAAGCCTGCTATTAACCAAGATTGTCTTGCTGGGATTCGCCCTCGGCCTTGCAAGAATCAATTACTTGGCCGGGAAAAGGTGGAAACAGGGACGGCAGGACCCAGCCATTTATCAAACCATTCCCCATGTCATTGAAGCGGAATCCTTTGTGCTCGTCAGTCTTCTGTTCGTTGCCGCTACCTTATCCAGTCAACCGCCGGCGGTGGACATTCCGCAGCTGACGGCAGCGCCTGCCGAAGTCTGGCATATGTTCAGTCCAAAGATCCCGCAATTGACCTCTCCCACCCATGAAGAACTGTTGATTGGCGAAGCACAGCGGGCCACCATTGTCGGCAAAGAGGCACCCATCGCCGCTTCTCTGTGGTCAAACTTCAACCACAACGTAGCGGGCGTGTTTCTTACCGCGATGGCGGTCATTGCGCTTCTCGGTTACTTCTATCATGCCCCGTGGACCCGTTACTGGCCGGCTGGATTTATCGGCTTGGGCGTGTTCTTATTCTTCCGTTCCGATGCCCAGGCCTGGCCATTGGGCCCTTTAGGCTTTTGGGAAAGTACTTTCGGCGACGGCGAAATCCTTCAGCACCGGCTGGCGACACTTCTCGTATTGGTTTTAGGAGGGCTGGAAATCCGTGCCCGCACGCAGGCTTCCGCCAGGCATCTGCGCTATATGTTCCCGGTTTTATGCGCCTTTGGTGGAATATTGCTTCTCACCCATTCCCATGCGGGATTCGAACTAAAAACGGAATATTTGATTCAATCCACCCACACGGTGATGGGGCTTTTGGCTGTCATTATGGCCGCTTTTCGATGGCTGGAATTGAAATTGACAGGGCCAGCTTCCCGCTGGTCAGGCCTGATTTCCATGACCGCCATGGGTCTGATCGGGTTGATTTTGATGTTCTATGACGAACCGATTTACTAACTTTCTTACCAAGAACGAGGTGGGAACACCTAAGGAGCCTCTGATTAAGTCAGAAGCTCCTGCGGTATATGGAGGTTCCGCCTTCCGATTCTGGCTTCACTATCCCTTGTTTTTCGACTTATTTTTTCCCCTTGCATAGTTGGCAATTTTTTCGTCCAGTTTGGTTAACAAGCCTTCAAAACCTTCTTTGCCGAGAATCTCGGTGAACTGGCTCCGTTTCAATGCCAAATCGCTCACTCCATCGTAACGTACATCAATGATTTTCCAGGAATCCCCCGCCTTGCGCAAAATATACACAAAGTTCACATCTTCATCTTCCGGGACTTCCAGAATCGATTTCACCACCCGGAAGCGATTGCGGAAAGGTTCTTCCGACAAAATCTTGAATTGTTCTCCGGCATAATCGCTAAACTGGGATGCATAAGCGGCAATACCATATTCAGTCAGTTTTTCTATAAAATTCTGTTTCTGTTCCAGACTCAAGGTATTCCAGTGTTTGCCCAGAACATATTTTGAAATCGCTTTAAAATCATAAACTTCCTTCACAACTGGCGCCAAGAACGCATATCTTCCCTGATAGCCTAACTCTTTCCCCCGTTTCATTACCTCAAGCAGAGTATTATTTAACTTTTCCACCACCGGGGTCGCCTGTACCTCCGTACTGGCCACCTTCTCATTGTTTTGAGTGGCAGATTGTCCATTGTTCTCGGGCGTAACTTGTTGCTTGGTAGCCTGACTTTCCTCTTGTGCAGGCGTTTGCGCTTCTGTCGTTTCTGATTGAACGGCCTCTACGGAAGGTTTTTGAACTTCGGACTCGGGTGGTTCAGCCGACACCCAGACTGGAAAGAGACTTAAACCAAGCAAAACCAGCGGTACTAATTTCATTCCAAGCTCCCTTGTGTCATTCCATTGGTTGAATTCTTACGTCGTTACCCGCTATTTTACTGCAAGTAACCTGGAAAAATGGTTTGCCCGGTACTTTTAACAAAAAACATCTCAACCACATCCAATGCCAAATTTTTCTCATAGGATAGGTTTTGACGATGCGCCTTTCGCCAAAACCCATCGAGGCGATGTATTGATCGTCGGTGCGGTATTTACAGCAAACCGCCTCGATGGCCTGCTATGTGGCAAAGTCCGGCGGGACGGCGCCAATGGGACCGACAAAATAATCCGCTTGCTGGAAGCTTCCCGGTTTCTCGATCATTTACAAATTATCCTGCTCCAGGGCATCGCTTTGGCCGGATTCAATGTCGTGGATATCCATCGTCTCCATCAAATATTAAACCTGCCAGTCCTGGTCATTTGCCGTAAAGCGCCTGATTTCGGGGCTATCAGAAATGCATTATTGACCAACGTTCCCGGGGGTAAACGCAAATGGAAATTGATTGAAAAGGCAGGACCGATGGAAAAATTAGCCGGTGTCTATGTGCAAAGGGCAGGCATAGACACTGCCACCGCTGCTGGGGTCATCCAGCAAAGCGCCATTCATAGCTCAGTGCCTGAACCTTTGCGAACGGCCCACATCATCGCCCGGGACATCACCGCCAGCGGCAGCCGGCAACGGGTATAGCCTCCCTCAAGCCATAGCTATGCCTTTCGGCCCAATCCGGCGCCCAGACGCGCCTGTCCTGCGCCGTCATCCGGAATACTGATGAAATTTCCGGGCCAGCCAATCCGGACTAATCTCCTAAGTGACAAAGCTATATCAGTAAAATTCCATAACTATTGTTTTTTATTGGGGAACAATAAATTGAATTATATGATCATTGTAAATATACAAAAAAACATTATCATTATTGTCAGACTGATGATGTTGATGAGCAATCAACCAAAGGAGTTTAAACCATGATTACAGCGTTGGAAGCCGTTTTACTTGCAGCAATTTTGGGGACTGTGGTTTTTTCGGTTCGGTTCTGCATCAAGAACTATCGCAAAGAAGCGATTAAATAAATATCGTCCCTAATTCTCCTCCTCTTTAGCGTTAAACCTCCTTTCCATTACTTGACGCTATTTTAGCCCGCTTCATGCGGGCTTTTTTTTACCTGCCTGACCCCGATTTTCTGCACTAGCCTGGCAAAGTACCGGTCCTGCAAAAGCAAATTGCCTTCCCTCAGCTCGCCCAAGCGCTGGGTCAGCAACAACCATCGGGAACGGATGGATGGGGGGACTTCATCTTCCGGGCAGCCCTGAAAAAGCTGGGCCAAATGGCTGATTTCCCGCCGCAATAGAACTTCTTCCGGTACATAGCCGGCATTCTTGAGAATCCGGTAAGCCATACGCAGGGAAGGTGCCACCGTGGCCATGTCCGGCTCCTCCGGTAACGGCTTGCCCGCGCCTGGTAAATTATCGAATTCACCCTTGGCCATGGCCTCTTCAATGCGTTGCTCGGCTAGCCGCTCCCAAAACAGCATAACTTATGGCTACTCTCTCAAAACCAAAAAACCCCGTCTTTTGAACCGGGCCTCAGCCCAAAGGCGCGATTCCCACCGCTTCGCGGATCTCGCGCATGAACGGCGCCGCTACTTCCCGGGCCTTGCTGGCCCCTTGTTTGAGTTTGTGCTCGATTTCCTTTGGATGCTGGATAAGATCCTCGTAACGCTGCCTTGCTTCTTGAAAGTGGGTATTTAAATATTCAAACAAAAATTGTTTCATCTCTCCCCAGGCAATACCTTCTTGATAACGCTTGCGCAATGTCTCCACTTCCTCTGGAGAAGCAAACGCCTGAAAAATACCGAACAAAGTACAAGTTTGGGGATCTTTGGGTTCACCAGGCGCCAGGGAATTGGTTTTGATTTTCATAATCAGCTTGCGCAACCGCTTTTCCGGGGCAAAGATAGGAATCGTATTGTTATAGCTTTTACTCATTTTACGGCCATCCAGCCCCAATAAAACAGCGGTTTCTTCCTGTACCACCGCTTCTGGCAGCACGAAATGCTCGCCGTAAATGTGATTAAACCGGGCGGCAATATCGCGGGCCATTTCGATGTGTTGAATTTGATCCCTGCCGACCGGGATTTTCTTGGCCTTAAAGAGCAGAATGTCCGCGGCCATGAGGACGGGGTAACAAAATAACCCCATGGTGATGCCCTTGTCGGGGTCCTTCTCGCCTTTTTCGATATTTTCAGCCACCGCCGCCTTATAGGCATGGGCGCGGTTCATCAGCCCCTTTGCCGTGACACAGCTGATAATCCAGGTAAGCTCGGTGATCTCTGGCACATCCGATTGCCGGTAAAATACGGCGTTTTCCGTATCCAACCCCAGGGCCAGCCAAGTGGCAGCAATTTCCAAGGTGGATTGTTTAATCCGCTCGGGCTCCTGGCATTTAATCAAGGCGTGGTAATCGGCCAAGAAATAAAAGGGCCAGACGTTCTCATTCTTGCTGGCCGCAATGGCGGGACGAATAGCGCCCACATAATTTCCCAAATGGGGCGTGCCCGTCGTGGTAATCCCGGTTAAAACGATTTCTTTGCTCATAATATCCTCATCATTGTGCGCCGCTTATTATAATATGGTGTTTTTTCCAATGCCCACTTCCATGCCCTGGTCTCGTCACAACGCTTATCAAACTTATGCCATACCCCATTGGGGCGATGGGTATTTTGCGATTTCAGAACACGGCCACTTGCTTGCCCATCCCCGCCGCCAACCAGACCTTGGCCAAGTGGATCTGATCGAAGTGGTGCAAAAAATAAAGCAAGAAGGTCTCGCCCTGCCGGTTTTGATCCGCTTTATCGATATTCTCCACGACCGGGTCACGCATTTAACCCAAGCCTTTGCCAAAGCCAGGGAGGAATACTACTACCAAGGAAATTACACGCCCATTTACCCTATCAAAGTCAATCAACAACGCAGCGTCGTCGAGGCGATTCTCAACAGCCCTGTTCCCAGCATCGGACTGGAAGCGGGCAGCAAACCGGAACTGCTGGCCCTTTTGGCTTTGGCCCCCAAAGCCACCACTCTCATCTGTAACGGTTATAAAGACTCCTCGTACATACGTTTAGCCTTGATTGGCCGGCGGCTGGGGCTCAATATATTTATCGTCGTGGAAAAACTATCCGAACTGGGGCTGATTCTACAGCAGGCTGAAAGCTTGCAAATTGCGCCGCAACTGGGTATTCGTGTTCGCCTTGCCTCCGTCACCAGTGGCAAATGGCAAAATAGCGGCGGCGAGAAAGCCAAGTTCGGTCTCATGCCCGCCGATGTGCTTTCCATGATTCGAATTTTGAATAGCCACGGGCATTTGGATTGGCTCCAGCTCATGCATTTTCATGTAGGTTCCCAGGTAGCCGATATCAATGCACTGAAAACCGCATTGCGCGAGGCGGGACGCTATTTCACCGAACTTCGGCAACTGGGCGCGCCCATTCACATAGTCGATGCCGGCGGCGGACTCGGCGTGGATTACGAAGGTACTCACTCCGACAGTTTCTGTTCCATCAATTATTCTGTGGAAGAATATGCCCATGGCATTGTCAGGGCGTTTTCCGAAGTGTGCGAAGAAAGCGGCCAACCCCATCCCGGGATTATCACCGAATCCGGCCGCGCCCTCAC
>Ga0256841_1001965_pt1 | contig 16971 bp, 12 predicted proteins | sample 356308metaG_FD_185971 | JGI IMG/M metagenome (GOLD analysis project Ga0256841, IMG submission 185971) | Hydrothermal vent microbial communities from Mid Atlantic Ridge, Atlantic Ocean - 356-308 | ecosystem: Environmental > Aquatic > Marine > Hydrothermal vents | place: Atlantic Ocean: Mid... | reverse complement strand
GCCCGCATTTCTCACCGACTTCCTGCTGCGGCAGCGTCATGCCGCGCGCTAAGCGGCGTTCACTCGGTCGGGCTGCTCGACATAGTGTCGACTATGCCTGCGCGGCCCTCGGTCGCGAACGCCGCTGATCACACGACCTGCCACCGCCTCGCTACGGAACCCGGTGAGAAATGCGGGCTAGCAGGCGGTTGAAAAATCCTCTGGCGGCACGATCCGGCATTGAAAACCGGCTCAAAATGCTCATTTACAAACGGTAAACTGCGCTTTTTCGCCGCTTTTCGCCTTGTCGCGCACTCGCCAGATACTTTTTCAACAGCCGGTTAAAAATCATGCGCCTGGCGTAGTTATCGGCCGTTGGGCAGGAATCATTTAATCCAGCGGGTACAGGGTCTGCAGGCGCCAGGCAGCCGGTTTCGTTCCTCCCCGGTCTGCGTAACCGGTGTCTGTGTGCGCTTACGTACAGAATGATCATGCTATGATCCAGTCGGTATGCTGGAGATAGGTAGAAACCCTTAGATCACCGTTTTTACCGGTCCGGCGAGGGGCGGAGGGGGAAACAATGAATACCATCCTTGAAACGAACCGGAATCTGCTGAGCGATCATCCGGAAGTGGAAGACCTGTTGAGTCCGATCACGGAGGTGATTCTGGCTACCGCGCAGCAGGTGCAGATCCCGGCGGGTGCGCGCCTGATCAGGGAAACGGAACGCTGCCAGAATTTCATGTGGCTGCTGCAGGGCACAGTGCGTGTGTTCAAGCATTCGCCGGCCGGTCGTGAAATCACCCTGTATCGCGTCACCCCCGGAGAACTCTGTGCACTCAGTATGCAGTGCCTGTTATGGGACGAAGGATTTCCGGCCGAGGTGGTGGCCGAGACCGACCTGGTTGCACTGACCCTGAGCCGGCGGGAATTTGACCGCGCCATTGACGAATCCAGGGAATTCCGCCGGGCACTGCTGAAAATACTGTCGAAACGTATGGGGGATATTGTGCAGCTGGTATCGGAAGTGACCTTTCAGCGCCTGGATCTTCGCCTGGCCTGCCTGCTGGGCCAGCTGTTTGAACGTTCGGGCGGGGAACCGCTGAAAATTACCCATGCCCAGATTGCACGCGAACTGGGCACTACCCGGGAAATGGTCAGCCGGATACTGAAGGAGTTCGAACACCAGCAGTGTGTCCGTTTGTTACGCGGTGTCATTCACCTGGTGTCCCGGGAAGGATTGAACTGGTTTGGTCGCTAGCCCGAATTTCTCCCCGGGTTCCGTAGCGAGGCGGTGGCAGGTCGTGTGATCAGCGGCGTTCGCGACCGAGGGCCGCGCAGGCATAGTCGACACGATGTCGAGCAGCCCGACCGAGTGAACGCCGCCTGGCGCGCGGCATGACGCCGCCGCAGGAAGTCGGTGAGAAATGCGGGCTGGAGGGGAAGGGTCTTGGCTGTGTGTGGTATGAAGCTGGAGGGGGATATGGCCATTACAGATGTACGTAAGTTGCTGGGTGTGCGGATACGCGATCTACGCGAAAGCAAACGGTATTCGCAGGATGTGCTGGCCGAGCTGAGCGGCCTGAACCGGTCCTATATAGGTTCGCTGGAACGCGGTGAACACAACTGCGGTATTACCAATATCGTCCGCGTTGCCAGGGCGCTGGATGTGCCGCTGTACAAGCTTTTCAACAAGGTGCCTGCAGGGGTTCAGCAACGTTATCTGGAACCGCAGACCGGCGAGTCCGCCGCAGAGGCCGATGCCGTGGATCGGCCGCTGGTGAACCGGAAACAGTTCCTGCAGCTGCTGAAACAGTGTGCACACGACCGGCCGGACCTGGTCGCGATCTACCTGGAACGCTGTGGAGTGGCCTTTCAGGAATAACGGGGCGCCGCCGGACCGGCCCCGCGCAGCATGCAGCATGCGGCTGGCCGTTCCGGTTACAGGATGATCCTTCTCCACGGGCATGCCTGCAATCTGGCGCCGTCGCGCGGGAAACGCGGTCCGTGTTTGTTCGGTGTTGAATACCTGGTTGCCTCCACGATCCCGGCCCCCCGGTATCCATGTCATTGAAACCTGTGGATTCCGGCATACGCCGGAATGATGGAGAACGAATGCATCGAAGACGCCCTGGATATGTGCGTTTTAGCACATTGATTGGCTGTTTGCTGCGCCAGCGGGGAAATTTTGCAACCGGGTGGGTATTCACATATTATTTCTTTCGGGGTTTTTGGATGAAAAGTCACAGACAATAAGTAAACCCCCGCACAACAATACGAATGGTGGTGGACCCCTGGGGGTTGAGGGCTTCACCAAACGGGAGCCGGTGGCTGCGGTACAGCGCTCTCAAAACGGGTGATTTTTCCGTATGTGAATGAAAAATCATAACAAACAGGGGTTCGGCTGTGTTTGCGCGACGTGTTCGGGGCAGAGATTCTCAATGAATACCTTGAGATACCTGAAGCGGGTTGGAGGCATGTGCGGCGCAGCAGGAACCCCGATTCATACAATCTCTTTCTGAGTTGGAGGGAATAATGGCGAAAAGAAGAGACGTGCTCAAAGCCGGTGCCATGGCTGCAGCCAGTGCACCGGCGATATTTGGCGGAGCGGCTATCCCGCGTGCGGCGCAGGCGCAACTGTGTCGCCCAGAGGGTATCCGCAGTCCAATGACCGAACCGGACAGTCCGCCGGTGACACCCTATACCACACCGGTGTACATACCGCCGGCCATGTCACCGGTCGATCCGGCCAGTCTGACACCGCCGCCGGACCCAAACCGGCACCAGCGCTTCGACGAATTCCGACCGGTCAAGCACTACGTGCAGCGGCTGACCGAAGGTCTGTGGAACTACCACGAGCAGCTTTCGGCGCTCAATCCCCTGGGCTTCGGGTCACTGGCATGGATGTTCAACGGTGCCACCCCCGGCGAGACCCTGGTAGCCCGCTACGGTGAGCCGGTGTTTATACGCCGCTACAATGACCTGCCATCTACCGAGAACGCGCTCATTCCTTTCGGGCTGCCGTATTTCACGACCCACCTGCACAACGCGCATACCGCTTCCGAGAGTGACGGCTTCCCCATGGATTTTGCCGGTCCGGGTGAATTCTGGGATTACCACTATGCCATGCTGTATGCGCGCAACAATCCGCGCGAGGCACTGGCCAGTCTCTGGTACCACGATCACATGGCCGACTTCACGGCGACCAACGTGTATGCCGGCCTGTCCGCAATGGCGATCTTCTACGATGACCTGGATTCAGGTGACGAGAACGACCGCAACCCGCATGCATTGCGACTGCCGGGTACCTACGGCAAGTATGACAACTATTTCATCCTGCACGACGTGCGCTTCGACCAGTTTGGTAACCCGTCCTATAACATCTTCGATACGGATGGCCACCTGGGTGACCTGATTACCGTCAACCGCAAGGTTTCTCCCTACATGGAAGTCGAGCCACGCAAGTACCGCTTCCGTATTGTGGACGGCGGACCGTCGCGTTTCTACGAGCTGGCCATGTCGGACAATTCGGAAATGTTCGTGATCGCCGGTGATGGCAACCTGCTCGAGGAGCCGGTGAGCGTAACCAGCCTGGTCATGGGGCCGGCCAACCGGCAGGACGTGATTATCGACTTTTCGCGCTACCGCGTCGGCGACAGTGTCAACATGGTCAATATCATGGAGCAGGTCAATGGTCAGGGTCCGACCGGTCGTCGCCTGGAAGGCCCGAACCGCATGCCGGTCATGCAGTTCCGCATCAAGCCGCTGGAAGGCCCGGACAACAGCCGTATTCCGGATTTCCTGCGCAAGCTGCCGCACATCAACCTCGACGAAGTGGTTGCCGAGCGTGAATGGGTGTTCGATCACGATATGGGGCTGTGGACCATCAACCACGACTTCTTTGACCCGACCAAGGTGGATGCGTCGCCCAAACAGGGTACCGCCGAGATATGGACGTTCCGCAACGCCGGCAGTTCCTGGGCGCACCCGGTACACGTGCACTTTGAGGAATTCCAGGTGCTCGAATGGAATGGCCGCCCGCCCACCGGTGTGCTGCGTTCCAGAAAGGATGTGGCCACGCTGGGTCCGAACGACGTTGCCCGTGTGTTCTACCGCTTTGACGATTTCCTCGGTCGTTATCCCATCCACTGCCACAACAATGTGCACGAGGATAACGCCATGATGGGTCGTTGGGACATCGTGCCTGACAATGGCGGCCATCATGGTGGCGGGAAATGGCATCGCTAGTGCCGGCCGGACCGTGTCCGGGAATCCTATCAGCGGAATTTTCAAGGAGTCTTAAACAATGAAAAAGACCACGAGAAGAAACTTTCTTGCAAGTGCAGCTGCCGCGCTTCCGGTGGCAGCAGGCGCGGCAGTCACGCCTGATGCCGTGAAAGACAACCCGGCTGTCAAGACCTGTCACAGAGCTACCGGAGGCAAGAACGCCCACCGGTTCCCGCAGGTCATCATTCGGGATCAACATGGGGAAAAAGCCTGGTTTTACGAGGATCTCCTCGCCGACAAACTGGTGCTGGTCAGCTTCACCTCGGTACGGGGGGAAGACTACTACCCGGTGCTCAACAATCTCACCAAAGTACGCGAAATCATCAATGATCGTATCGGCAAGGTGGGCCAGGACGTACACATGTACACCGTGACCACCGACCCGCGGCGGGATACGCCGGACGCGCTCAGGGAGCTGGCCGAGAAACACGGCGCCGACTGGCGTTTCTTTACCGGCGAACCGGAGGACATCCGGGAGATTCTGGCCTCCTTCAACGCACGTGGCAGCCTGTACGGACTGACCTGGATAGGCAACGAAAAAACCGGGCGCTGGACCAAGAAGCCCAGCCAGCTGCAGCCGCTGTTCATCGCGGAACCTGTGGCAAGGCTGGCGACCGGCAAGCATCACCTGCCGTTCCTGGTCGACATGCACAGTGTCTGATGTCCCGTCGTTCAGAGGAAACTGATCCGATGATTACACATTACACGATATCCCCTGTAGCTGACGCGTACAGCAGCGTTGCCGCCGGGGAGGAGGTGAAAAATCAATGAAGCACAAAAGACCTTTTGTTAAAGCGCGTCTGGCCGCTGCGCTCGCTTTGTTTGCCGGCGGCGTGAGCCTGGGCGGAAGTGCCTGGGCGGAATGCGAATTCAGGTTCGACCCGTTCCTGACTAATGCAACCGGTTCCCCGAACCCGGTCTTCAAATGGCTCGGGCATCCCTGCGCACAACCCGAAGCGGGGGTGTCAGAGCGTACGGAATCGGGTAATACCACGATTATCAATACACCGGAAGGCCAGCACGCGGCGGTAGACCCGTTTGCCAACCCGCCGGGGTCGAACTTTCTCATGACCGTGTATGAAAACCTGAGAGACTATGAAAACCGGGAAATGCCCAACACCATGCCGTCTGTGCCGGGCAACCCGTATAACCTGCACGACGGGCCGGTGTTGACCGAGTCTATCGACAAGCGCAGCCCTGACGATGACCTTGACATGATCATCGATAAAATCGAGGCGGCTGCCAAAAAGGGTCATGGCCGTGTCAGCCAGAAACTGATCAAGTTCGGTATCGACATCCTCGAAGGCAACCCCATCAACCGTGCCTACAGCGGTATGCCCATGCTGCATTACAAGGGGCCGGTCAACGTGACGCCGGTAATCCCGGAATACGATGCTGACGGCAACCTGGTGGGTGGTAACGCGGATATCAACATCTTTTACTGGGGGCAGCATATCGAGGCGGATGCCATGTTCATCGATCCCAGTGCGGTGCAGGAAGTGCCCTGGGATATCACCTACAAGGTCCACATCCTGCACAATGGCATGGAAGACTTCTCGCCGATGATTTCGTATGTGAACCGTTTCATCAATCCGAAAGGGATCGAAGTCACGGGGCCTCCGCACGCCTCCATGGACGAGACCTTCTTCCCGATGCTGGACGAGGGTACGAAGTACACCATCAAGCTCAAGCAGAGCAAGGGCAAGTACTTCAACCTGATCTACCACTGGGGCTGGCGCATCCACCCGCCACGTGTTCAGGCGATCGAAAATGCCCTGAAAAAAGCCGGGCCGGATGGCTGGAACTACGTGCAGTGGGAGCGGTCGGCTTTCTGTGAAGGTGGCGCCAACGATGTGGATTGTGACCCGGAGAACAATCCGGATGACAAGGCCTATGCCATTGCCCAGATCGGAGACCTGTCACCTGCCAAACGCATGTACAACCTGTTCAAGTCCATGCTGGATGATGATGATGACGACAGTCACGATGGCAAGCACAAAAGAGGCTGGAAGAAGTGGAAGAAGTGGAAGAAGTGGAAGAAGTACGGCCACAGGAAACCGCACGGCGACCTGGCCAAAACCGCGAAGAAACTGCGTGCAGCCTATAACGACTGGCGGGATCGCACCAAACTGCCGGCCGGTGTGGAAGCCGATCCGGATGCCACGCTCACGCTGTTGCAAGTCAACAATACCTTCTACGGTTCGCGCCAGGGTTTGTCGGGCGAAGGCAGCGGTATGGGGCCCGGCAGTTTCAAGGGTACCGCCAATGGCAGTGCCCATGACTGGAACATCAGGCCGTATAACTTCAAGGTGACGGTCTACAACGGCGACCACTTCCAGCATTTCTACCGGAATGTGGACTTTGGCGGTTCGCGTGGCTGGGAGAACCAGTTCCAGTTTACCGACCCGACCACCCTGCAGGGACCGCAGCCGGTCATTCCGCCCGGCCATCCGGCTGACGAGGATCCGTTTAACAACCCGTCCAATACCATTGCCGGGCATGACAACGTGTTCCCGATCAACCGTGGCGGAACCGAGGAGTTCCTGCAGCCCTCGCCGCGTAACCTGACCGACCCGGTGAACGGCTTGCCACAACTGGGTTCCGGCTGCTTCTTTACCTTCGGTCGCAACTATCTGTGGCCGAATGCGGGAGCGCTGTCGGGTCTGATTCCGGTACCGCCGGTTGCGGACGATGGAACGCCGGGTATGCATAAAGTGGATATTACCTATAACTATGAACCCAGTCGGCGGCTGAGACTCTACCAGTTTGATCCGCTACATCATGGTGTGGCAATCTACTCGTTGCATTGACGGTAAGTAGCTGAAGCGTTACCTGCGCCCTTCCGGAACCCTCTGGAAGGGCGCAGGCTTTTTGATCCGCTGCCCGGAAGCCGGGCCAGGATTGAAAACAGATGTAAACAAGATGTGAATAACAGGTAATAGATGGCGTGTTGAATTACCGAACCGATCGAATTGGGTACTGCAGGACCGACCCGGATGGCTGTCGATACCGGTTTGTCATGCGCCTGTTTTACCTTTCGGGCCTGTTTCTGGCGACGCTGCCTGTCGCCGGCGCCGGCCACGCACAGGAAACGCATACCTCCCTTCCTGGATCTGCCTGCCATGCGACTGCGGAGTACCTTCCGCATGTTGATACTGCGCCTGTCCAGCAGTTTGAAATCCTTGCCCGCTATCCACACGATCCGGATGCATTTACCCAGGGACTGGTGTTTTACCGGGGCGAACTCTATGAAAGTACCGGCCTGCGCGGTCGTTCCAGCATCCGCCGCCTGGAGCTGGAGTCCGGAAGAGTGCTCAGTGCACGGCGACTGGACCGGGCCTTGTTTGGTGAAGGTCTGACGGTGCATGAGCGGCAACTGGTGCAGCTGACCTGGGAAACCGGTGCGGCCCTGCTCTATACCCCCCCGGACCTGCGTCGGACCGGCCGTTTCACTTTTGACGGTGAAGGCTGGGGAAACACGGTGGTCCATGACCGGCTGGTTATCAGCGACGGTTCGTCACACCTGCGGTTCTACGCGGCGCCGGATTACCGCCAGGTCGCCAGCCTGCAGGTAACGGACCACGGCCGCCCGGTCGAGGGGCTGAACGAGCTCGAATCCGTGGAAGACACGATCTACGCAAACATCTACCCGACGGATTGTATTGCCCGGATTGATGCGCACTCCGGGCAGGTGATCAGCTGGATCGATCTGCGCGGTTTGATGCCGCTGGCGCAGCGGCCGGACAGTTCGGCGGTCGCCAATGGCATTGCCTACGACGCGGATACCGGGGACCTGCTGGTGACCGGGAAATTCTGGCCACACCTGTTCCGCCTGAAGCTGCTGGACAACCGGCAACCCGGACAACAGGCCGCCGGCCAGGGAAACAGCGGGCGGCGCCTGTGAACATAACCAACGGGGGATTATAACAATGTCCAGAATACTGCTGACCACTGCCTTGCTGGCCGGGTTTGCCGGTTACCTGATCGGTCACTGGCGACCGGCTGAAGATACCCCGGCAGATGGGTCGAGGCTGGAACCGGTTTCTGACGTTGCCCGGGTGTCGCACTATGTGTGCCCCATGCACGCCGGGATTGTCAGTGAGGACCCGGGCAGGTGTCCGATCTGCGGCATGGACCTGGTGGAGCAGGCAGTGCCGGAACTACAGCAGGCGGCAGCCGGACTTCCCGAAGTAACGATTACCCCCGCGGTCGAACACAACCTTGGCGTGCGTACGGCGCAAGTGGTTCGTGGCGATATGCAGCGCAGTATCGAGACCATCGGCAAGATTACCCGTATCGATCCCATGGCGAGGCGTACCATTACGCCGCCGATCCGGGGTGAACTGGTATACATAGCCGACAAACAGCAGGGCGATTTTGTGGATGCGGGCGAACTGCTGTTCACGGTCCGGTCTGAAGAGCTGTTTGAACACGAAAAGGCTTTCCAGGATGCCTTCCGGTCCGGTGATCGCGCGACCGCCAGCGCCATGATCCCGCAGCTCAGCGATATGGGGCTGGGCAGCGACCAGATTGCCCGGCTGCAGGCCGGTGAAGCACCGGAAATGCCGGTCGAGGTGCGCGCTTTCGAAGATGGCTTTGTCTATACCCGGCGCGGTCGCCCCGGTGGAAAAGTGCACACGGGGTTTACCGTGTTCAACGTCGGCGGTAACTACCGGGTGATCGAAGTGACCGCGGAGATCTTCGAGCGCCAGTGGAACTGGGTGAAGGAAGGGCAGAAAGCACGCATGGTGGTGCGCGGGCTCCCGGGTACGGTGTTCGAAGGGCAGGTGGTGCGGGTGGAGCCGCCGGTGGGGTATACCACGCGTTCCCTGGAAGTCGGGTTGCGATTCAGGACCGACAATGCCGGGCTGACGCAGAGTATGTTTGCGCACGTCAGTATCGAAGGCCAGTCACGCCGGAATGTGTTGATGGTCCCTACCGATACCGTGATTCGCACGGGCGCGGGCGACCGGGTGGTCCAGGTGCTGGGTGAGGGCCGTTTCCGGCCGGTGCCGGTCGTCGCAGGAGAGGAAGCCGGCGGACGTATCGAGATTCGTTCGGGACTCAGGGCCGGCGATCGCGTGGTGGCCTCGGGTCAATTCCTGATCGATTCGGAGAGTAACCTGCTGGCCGGTTTCCGTCGCCTGGCAACACCGGGAACGGTGCCTTCCGGTGATGCCGGGGAACACCATCATGCACATGCCGGGACGCAGCAGCCGGACGCTGCCGGCCAGGGTCTGCAGGGCGCGCATGAACACACACCGTTGAAACCCGCGTCCGCACAGGATGATAACGGCTACCAGCCGGTCACCTACATACCCGCGCAGCGTCGCCCCTAGGCAGCCGGGTTGTGATTGCGGCACTGATACGCTGGTCCGTGCGCAACCGCCTGCTCGTTTTGCTGGCGGCGGCCCTGCTCAGTGCCTGGGGTGTTTATGCGGTTCGCACCATCCCGCTGGACGCTATCCCGGATTTGTCCGATGTCCAGGTCATCATCCGCACTACCTATGCCGGTCAGGCGCCACAGGTCGTGGAGGACCAGGTCACCTACCCCCTGTCGACCGCCATGCTGTCGGTGCCCGGCGCGGTCGCGGTGCGTGGCTATTCGTTTTTCGGCGACTCGTTCGTCTACGTGATCTTTTCCGATGACACTGACCTGTACTGGGCGCGCTCGCGCGTACTGGAATACCTGAGCCAGGTCAGCGACCAGCTGCCCGCCGCTGCCCGGCCCAGGCTGGGACCGGACGCCACCGGTGTCGGCTGGATCTACCAGTATGCGTTGCTGGATCGCAGCGGCAAGCATGACCTGGCGGAACTGCGCACGCTGCAGGACTGGTTTCTCAAGTATGAGCTGCAGACCGTGCCCGGTGTGTCTGAAGTCGCTACGGTCGGTGGCATGGTCAAGCAATACCAGGTGGTCATCGACCCGGACCGTCTGCGCGGTTACTACCTGACGCTGGGCAACGTCAAGCGCGCGATTGAAGAATCGAACGCGGAAATCGGCGGTTCGGCGCTGGAGATTGCCGAAGCCGAGTACATGGTGCGCTTCAGGGGCTATGTACAGAATACCGGGGATATCGGCGTCACCAGTGTGCCGACCATCCGTCGGCGCCTGTCGATATCGTCGGTACTGCTGGACGACATTGTCAGCAGTATCCGTATCGGCCCCGCCATGCGCCGCGGGGTTGCCGATCTGAACGGGGAAGGAGAAGTGGTGGGCGGCATCATCGTCATGCGTTCCGGTGAAAATGCGCTGACCACCATTCAGGCGGTCAAGGATAAGCTGGATCAATTGCGCCACAGCCTGCCCGAGGGTGTGGAGCTGGTCGAGACGTATGATCGGTCGGCGCTGATATCCCGGGCGATCGATAACCTGGGCCAGAGGCTGGTCGAGGAATTCATCGTGGTGGTGCTGGTCTGCGCCCTGTTCCTGCTGCACCTGCGTTCCTCCCTGGTCATCCTGGTCAGTCTGCCGGTAGGTATCCTGGCGGCGTTTGTCATCATGCGGCTGCAGGGTATTAACGCGAATATCATGTCGCTGGGCGGCATCGCTATCGCTATCGGTGCCATGGTCGATGCCACCATCGTCATCATCGAGAATGTGCACAAACACCTTGAGCGGGCTTCTGAACAGGGCATAGGCCGGATCGAGGCGATACAGAATGCCACCGTGGAAGTCGGTTCGCCCCTGTTTTTCTCGCTACTGATTATTACCCTGAGCTTTCTGCCGGTCTTCACCCTGGAAGCCCAGGAAGCACGCCTGTTCGCGCCGCTCGCCTTTACCAAGACCTGGGCGATGGCCGCGGCGGCCGGTCTTTCGGTAACGCTGGTGCCGGCACTGGTGGCGTACCTGATCCGCGGCCGCGTGCGGTCGGAAGAGCATAACCCGGTCAACCGTGTGCTGATTCGCATCTACCGGCCGCTGATCGGCCTGGCATTGAAGCGGCCCCGGCTGACGATTTTTCTGGCTGCTGTGATGACCGCCACGCTTTTCTGGCCGCTTGGTCAACTCGGCAGCGAGTTCATGCCGGAAATGGATGAAGGGGATTTTCTCTATATGCCGACCACCTTGCCGGGCATTTCGGTCGGCAAGGCGCGCGAACTTCTGCAGCAGACAGATCGCCTGATTCGTACCCAGCCGGAGGTGGAATCGGTGTTCGGCAAAGTGGGGCGGGCGGAAACCGCAACCGATCCCGCGCCGCTGACCATGATCGAAACCGTCATTCGCCTGAAACCCAGGGCGCAGTGGCGTGCCGGGATGACGATGGAGAAGATCAGGGATGAACTGGAGTCCCGCGTACAGGTGCCCAGTCTGCACAACGCCTGGTTGATGCCGATCCGCACGCGTATCGACATGCAGTCAACGGGTATCAATACACCCATCGGTATCAAGGTCGCCGGCCCGGACCTGGCGGGAATCCAGGCCCTGGGCGAACAGGTGGAGGCGGTGCTGCAACAGCTGCCCGGTACACGCTCCGTGCTGTCGGACCGGGCGACCGGGGCGCGCTATATCGACGTCGAAATCGACCGCCACGCTGCAGGTCATTACGGACTGAGTATCGCCGAGATCGAGGAAGCGGCCAATATCGCCATTGCCGGTCAGGACATCACCTGGACGGTTGAAGGACGCGAGCGTTACCCGGTCAACCTGCGCTATCCCCAGCAGTGGCGTGACTCACTGACCCGACTGAAGGAATTGCCACTGGTGGTCACCGAGGACACGCAGATCCAGTTGCAGGACCTGGCGGAAATACGGGTTGTCGACGGCCCGCCCCTGATAAAAAGCGAAAACGGGCGGATCAACGGCTGGGTGTACGTGACCACCGACGGCCGGGATATCGGCTCCTACGTTGCGGCTGCCAGGAAAGCGTTGCATGAACAGCTCAGCTTGCCGGCGGGTTATACCCTGCACTGGGTCGGCCAGTACCAGTATCTGCAGCGTGCCGCCGAACGCCTTACGTATATCGTCCCCCTGACACTGTTCATTATTCTCATTCTCCTGTACCTGAGCTTCCGTACCCTGAGCGAGGCGCTGATGGTGATGCTGGCCGTCCCCCTGGCGCTGGTCGGCAGCGTCTGGTTGCTGTGGATGCTGGGTTATCACCTGTCGGTTGCTGTAGCGGTCGGGTTCATTGCGCTGGCCGGGGTGGCGGCGGAGTTTGGCGTGGTGATGCTGGTATACCTGCGCGAAGCGATTCACCGTAACCGGCCGGTGACCGAAACGGAATTGCGCAGTGCAGTGATCGAGGGTGCTGTGCTGAGGGTGCGTCCCAAGGCAATGACCGCTGCCGTGATCATTATCGGTCTCATGCCGGTGATGCTCGGTGAAGGTGCCGGCTCGGAAGTGATGCGACGTATCGCCGCGCCCATGGTGGGCGGCATGGTCACGGCGCCGCTGGTGTCCATGTTGTTGCTGCCGGCCATGTATTACCTGTGGTTTAGAAACAAAATGCGAAAAAAGGCGGGAAACGTAAAGGAGGAATCATAATGCGTGGTCGTTTATTCAGGCTGGTTTTACTGTGGATGCTGGCTTGCGCTCAGGCTGCAATGGCGGCAGCGGACAGCGAAAAATTTCACGAGGGTTCGCAGTACCAGCGCATCAGTCCACCCCAGCCGCTGACAGAAGAGCACGACCGGGTTGAAGTGGTGGAAATGTTTTTCTATGCCTGCCCCCACTGCAGGGAACTCGAACCGAAAATCCAGCGTTGGCTGGAAAAGCGGCCGTATGTCGATTTCCAGCGCATGCCCGCCATCCTGGGACCTGGTTGGGCGGAACAGGCGCGTGCCTACTATATCGCGCGTGCACTGGGACGCCTGGAGGAGTTGCACCAGGCCATGTTCAGGGAAATACACGAGGAGGGGAAGCAGATCTATAACAAGTACGCCGTCGTTGAGTTTTTCGTCAGGCACGGCGTGCCGCGGGAAAAGGTGCTGGAGCTATATTATTCCGATCCCGTCATGGAAGCGGTCAATGAAGCGCGCGTGAAGACCGTCAAATTCGGCCTGCGCGGCGTGCCGGCCGTTATTGTCAATGGCACCTACAAAACGGCGCCTTACTTTGTTCACAACCAGGAGGAAATGCTGGAGGTCCTGGACAGCCTGGTGGACAAGGAAAGGCAGAAGAAGCGGGTTGCGAAAAACAGTTCGCAATAGCACCGGAAAGAGGCCCCGGAAAGAGGCTTTCCTGTAAAAGGGGTGTAACCGGGCGAGTCAGTGGTTTGTTATTAACCGGTACGTCGGTTAACGAATGAACTTTCTGGTAATTACAGAAAAGTAACGGAGGATGTGAGGTGAAGAACAGGAAAAATGTAAAGACAGCCGGCTGGTGTATTCCGGCAGGCCTGTTGGTTTGTATGCTGTCTGCGACAGCATTGGCCGGGACCTTTGTGCCGTACCCGGGAAAGCGGGAAGTGACGGTTGCCAGGGTGGAGGAGCCTGACCTGGTGTTCGTAACCTTCAATACAGATGCGACCGGGTTTTTCCGCACCCTGGGGATCCGCTTGCCGCACCTTGTAGTGGCCCGGGACACTCCGCAGTCGGATGCGTGCGAGCGCGAGGCCGCGGCAAGGGCCCTGCAGTTTAGCCGCGATTTTCTGGCGCACGCCAAAAAGGTGTACGTGCAGGATATGCGCATGGAAAACAGCGCTGACGAACAGGCGGTCTCGCCGATACTGACCGACCAGGGCAGCCTGTCCGATGCCCTGGTGAAGGAAGGGCTGGCGCGGCCGGACAGCGTTGATCCGGATACACCCTGGTGCAAGTAGAGAGGGAAGATGACAATGAATACACTGCTTAAAATAACCGTGCTGCTGGTGCTGTCTGCGTCCTTTGGTAACCCTGTTATGGCGGGCGGAAGCAAGGAGAAAAGCAAAGCGCTGGAGGCTACACAGGGCTACCGGGATGAAATCGGCCGACCGCCGGAGCCCTATAAGGGGCCGCCGCGCAGCGGCGCCGAAGTGTACGCCTACCGGTGTGCGGCCTGCCACGCCAAAACCACGCAGGGCGCTCCCATGCCCGGTGACGATCTAGAATGGGGCCTGCGTGCCAGGCAGGGCATGGATGTGCTGATGAACCATACCATCAACGGGTATCGGCAACTGCTCATGCCGCCGCGCGGGGGTTGCCGTAACTGCAGCGATGCGGAACTGAAAGCCGCGGTGCTGTATATGCTGAAGCAAAGCGGTGTTGAGCCGCCGGCCTGATGGAGCTTGTGTCTTGCTCCACCGTGTGGCGCGGGTGAACTGAGCCGGTGCAGGAAAAGTCATTCGGGCAGGACCGTTACCGGGCGTTTGTCGCTTTGTTCGTGCTGTCCGGTATCAGCGGGCTGGTCTACCAGGTCGTGTGGGCGCGCAAGCTGCAGATTGCCTTCGGCGTTAACCTGTTTGCGGTCGCTACGGTACTGGCCGCCTACTTTCTGGGCATGGCGCTGGGTTCCTGGCTGGGCGGCAAATACAGCGACCGGGTCAGGCATCCGCTGGTCCTGTATGCGCTGATCGAGGTGGCCATCGGGGTGACCGCGATTATCGTTACCCCGCTTGTCGACCGGCTCGACCTGGTATTGCGACCGTTCAGCGGGTTCTTTAACGACCATTTCCAGGCACTGCAGGCAGCGCGTTTCCTGCTCACACTGGCGCTGCTGCTCGTACCGACCAGCCTGTTGGGTGCAACGGTTCCCTTTATGCACCGCGGACTCGTCATGCGGGACAGCCACATCGGCCGCCGCATCGCCACACTCTATGCCGCCAACACCCTTGGGGCAGTGGCCGGTGTGCTGGTCTCCGGTTTCTACCTGATCGAACACGCCGGTCTGAATGCAACGGCCTGGCTCGCTGCCGGCCTGTCTGTGCTGGTCGGTCTGCTGGCCTGGAGAATGGCGAAGACCATCAGGCCGGAAGCGTCGACGGCACCGGAAAACAAAACCACCGTCCTGACAGGTGCCGCCCGTGTTGTGCTGCCCGTGATGGCGTTATCCGGTGCGCTGGGTCTTTCGCTGGAAGTGCTCTGGACCCGTATCCTGATCCAGGGCATCGGTTCCACTGCCTATGTATTTTCAATGGTGCTGGCCCTGTTTCTGACGGGGATAGCGATCGGCAGCTACATCGTGCGGAAGCGAGTGGACCGCTGGCAAGACCTGTACTCGGCACTGGCGATATCGCAGGCACTGGCTGCCCTGTTTACGCTCGCCGGTGTGCCGCTACTGAACTGGGTCATGCCGCCGGCCGTATCCGCCGTGATGGGCGTGTTCGGGCTGGATGTGGAACAGTCCTTTTTCCAGGCCTGGGCGTTGTGGGCCGTCGGCGCGCTGTTGCCGGCGACCGTTGCGCTGGGTGCCGGTCTGCCGCTCGCCGCACGCCTGATGACCGGCAGCCGGCATTATGTCGGGCAGAATATGGGGCGCCTGTACGCGGTCAACACCTACGGAGGTGTGGTCGGTTCGGCCTGTACCGGGTTCCTGCTGCTGCCGCTGGCGGGCGTGTACTGGTCGCTGACACTGGTTGCGGCCCTGTACCTGCTGGCGGCGGTGGTACTCCTGGTCAGCTCCGATGCCGGCAAGTCCAGGGCCAGGCGTGTTGCCCTGGTCCCGCTGCTGCTGTCCCTGCTGGTCTGGTTCGTTTTGCCGCCCGGGCTGGTCCGCGACCGGGTCACCAACTACTCGACCGGAAAAATCATCAGTTACCAGGAAGATTACTACGGTTCGATCCTGGTCACGGAGGAGCATGACGACGGTGAGTCCTTTAAACGCCTGCTGGTCAACGGCACGTCGTATTCGGGTACCGGGTCATACGCAGTGCACTATATGCGCCTGCAGGGTCATCTCCCCCTGTTCATGTCCGAGGCGCAGAACCGGCAGGCGCTGGTTATCTGCCTGGGCGTTGGTCTGACTGCCGGCGCGATCAGCACTCACCCGGACACCGAATTGACCGTGGTGGAGCTGTCGCGCGCGATTGTCGGCCTGAGCCCGCTGTTTGCCGGGGTCAATGAAAAAGTCTACCTGAACCCGGCGGTCAGGCTGGTGACGGACGACGGGCGTAATTACCTGGTGCGCAACCCGGACAAGGTTTTCGATGTGATTACGCTGGAGCCGCCGCCGCCCGTGCTGGCCGGTATGGCGAACCTGTACAGCCTGGATTTTTACCGCTTGACCCGGCAGCACCTGACCGGGCGGGGTGTAGTGGTGCAGTGGATCCCCCTGCATACCCAGCGTAACGCGGATACCCGCATGCTGATTGCAACCTTCATCAGGGCTTTTCCGAATGCCAGCCTGTGGTGGACCGAAAGCGGTGAAGCGCTGATACTCGGCAGTATGAGCGATGCACCGCTGTCGCCCGGACATTTCCAGGCGCTGATGGGGCAGGCCGGTGTGGCGCGCAGCCTGCGTGAAATCGGGATTCATTCTGCCGAGCAACTGGCGGCCCATTTTCTGCTGGACCGCGAGGGGCTGAACGCGATCGCCGCTGACAGCCCGGTGATGACGGATGACCGGCCATTCATTGAATACCGTGTACCGCTGTTTAACGCCGACTACCAGCCGCTGCTGGCAGACATGTTTCGACACAGGCCGACCAACCGCAGGATTGCCCGGGAACTCGGTTTGCCGGACAGCGCCGGCGAAAAAATCGGCCGGGCATGGAAGGCGCTGAAAGCACGCTGGTACCAGGACTAGCCCGCATTTCTCACCGACTTCCTGCTGCGGCGGCGTCATGC
>Ga0256841_1001964_pt1 | contig 16976 bp, 13 predicted proteins | sample 356308metaG_FD_185971 | JGI IMG/M metagenome (GOLD analysis project Ga0256841, IMG submission 185971) | Hydrothermal vent microbial communities from Mid Atlantic Ridge, Atlantic Ocean - 356-308 | ecosystem: Environmental > Aquatic > Marine > Hydrothermal vents | place: Atlantic Ocean: Mid... | reverse complement strand
CCGCGAGGCGTTTCTCGAGGAGGTCTGGCGGTGGAAGGAGGAATCGGGCGGCCAGATCATCCACCAGCTCAAGCGGCTCGGCGCTTCGCCCGACTGGAGCCGCGAGCGCTTCACGCTCGACGAAGGGTTGTCGCGGGCGGTCCGTCGTGCCTTCGTGACCCTCTACCGGCAGGGGCTGATCTACAAGGACAAGCGGCTGGTCAACTGGGACTGCAAGCTGCAAACGGCGCTCTCCGATCTCGAGGTGCAGCAGGTCGAGACCCGCGGCCATCTCTGGTATTTCCGCTATCCGGTCGAGGGTGAAGAGGGGCGTTTCATCGTCGTCGCCACCACCCGGCCCGAGACCATGCTCGGCGATACCGGCGTCGCCGTCCATCCGGAGGACGAGCGCTATCGCGATCTGGTCGGCAGGCATGTGATCCTGCCTCTGGTCGGCCGTCGCATTCCGATCATCGCCGACGAGCATGTCGACCCCGCGTTCGGTACCGGTGCCGTCAAGATCACCCCGGCCCACGATTTCAACGATTTCGAGATCGGCCGCCGCCACGGGCTGGAGATGATCGGCGTCATCGACGCCCGCGGGCGAATGAACGAGAACGCGCCCGAGGCCTATCGCGGTCTCGACCGTTTCGAGGCCCGAAAGCGTATCGTCGCCGACATGGACGAGGCGGGTCTCCTCGAGAAAATCGAGCCGCATACGCACATGGTGCCGCACGGCGACCGCTCGCACACTCCGCTCGAACCCTTCCTCACCGACCAGTGGTACGCCGACGCCGCGACCCTCGCCGGACCGGCCATCGCCGCCGTCGAGACCGGGCGCACCCGGTTCGTGCCGAAACAGTGGGAGAACACCTACTTCGAGTGGATGCGCAACATCCAGCCCTGGTGCATCTCCCGCCAGCTCTGGTGGGGCCACCGCATTCCCGCCTGGTACGGACCCGACGATGCGGTGTTCGTCGCCGAGAGCGAGGAGGAGGCGCGCGAGCTGGCCCGGGCGCAGTACGGCCGGGAGGTCGAACTGGTGCGCGATCCGGATGTGCTGGATACCTGGTTCTCCTCCGCCCTGTGGCCGTTCTCGACCCTCGGCTGGCCCGAGGAGACCCCGGAGCTTCGCCGCTTCTATCCGGGTGACGTGCTGGTCACCGGTTTCGACATCATCTTCTTCTGGGTCGCCCGGATGATGATGATGGGCCTGCACTTCATGGAGGATGTGCCGTTCCGCGAGGTCTACATCCACGGGCTGGTGCGCGACGAAGCCGGCCAGAAGATGTCCAAGACCAAGGGCAATGTGATCGATCCCCTGGAGCTGATCGACCGCTACGGTGCCGATGCCCTGCGTTTCGCCATTCTCGCCAGCACCGCCCAGGGCCGCGACATCAAGTTCGGCCCCAGCCGGGTCGAGGGCTACCGCAACTTCGTCACCAAGCTGTGGAACGCCGCCCGCTTCATCGAGATGAACGAGGGCCGGTCGGACCCGGCCTTCGATCCGGCCCGGGCGGAGCATCGCCTCAACCGCTGGATCCTCGGCGAGACCGGTCGCACCGCGGCCGCCGTCACCCTGGCGCTCGAGACCTACCGTTTCAACGAGGCCGCCCAGAGCCTCTATCACTTCGTCTGGGACACCTTCTGCGATTGGTGGGTCGAACTCGCCAAGCCCCTCCTGCAGGGCGGGGAGGAGCGCGTGCGGCGCGAGACCCGGGCCACCGCCGCCTGGGTGATGGAGCGCATCCTGCATCTCCTGCACCCCTTGGCCCCCTTCGTCAGCGAGGAGCTCTGGGCGCGCATGTTCGATGCCCGGGGCGGCATGCTGATCGGCCATAGCTGGCCGGAGATCGGCGAGGAACTGGTCGATGCCGAGGCCGAGGAGGAGATGTCCTGGCTGATCCGCACCATCGGCGCCATCCGGGCGGCGCGGACCGAGCTCAACGTGCCGCCCTCGGCCCGGCTCGTGCTCCATCAGCACGGGGCCGGCGCCCGCACCCTGGAGCGGCTCGCCCGCAATGCCGAGGCCATCCGCCGGCTCGCCCGCCTCGAACGCATCGAGTTCGAGGACCGGCCGCCGATGCCGCAGTCGCTGGCGATCGTGGTCGAGGAGACCACCTTCAGCCTGCCGGTGGGCGAGGTCGTCGATCTCGCGCGGGAGCGCGCGCGCCTCGAAAAGGAGATCGGCCGGATCGAGGCCGAGATCCGCAAGCTCGAGGCCAAGCTCGCCAACGAGAACTTCATTCGCCGGGCGCCGCCCGAGGTGGTCGAGAGCCAGCGCGAGCGCCGCCGGGCGGCGGCCCGTACGCGGGAACGGCTGGAGGCGGCCCTGAAACGCATCGCCTGACGGGGGAGGCGGGATGCTCGAAGGCTTCGTGGCGCCGGGCGGCGAGAGCCGGCCACTGCGGCTTCTGCGTAGCGGGGATTTCGCCGCCTGGAAGGCGGCCCAGCCCGAGGCGGTGCGCGGCTGGCTGGACTTTCTCGGCTTCGAGCCGGCGGCGCGGAAGGTGGCGCTTCATCCCGGCGATGGCGAACGGCCTGCCGGTGCGGTGCTGATCCTGTCCGATCCGCCGAGCCTCTGGGACGTGGCGGCGGCGGCCGAGGCGCTGCCGGCACGCACCTTCGCGGTGGAGGATCCGGAGGGCTTGCTGCCCATCGAGGAAATCGCCCTCGGCTGGGCGCTCGCCAGCTACCGGTTCGGCCGCTACCGGCGTGACGAGCGGCCCCGGCCCCTTCTGGCCCTGCGCCCGCCGGCGCGGGCGCGCTTCCTCGCCGAGGCGGTGTTCCTCGCCCGCGATCTGGTCAACATGCCGGCCAGCGATCTCGGCCCCGCCGAACTGGCCGCGGCGGCCGCCGATCTCGCCCGGGAATTCGGTGCCGAGATCGAGATCATCGTCGGCGAGACCCTGCGCGAGCGCAACTATCCGGCGATCTGGGCGGTCGGCCGTGCCAGCCGCCGCGAGCCGCGGCTGATCGATCTGCGTTTCGGCGATCCCGCCCATCCCAGGCTGACTCTGGTCGGCAAGGGGGTCTGCTTCGACACCGGCGGCCTCGACCTCAAGCCGGCTTCCGCCATGCGGCTGATGAAGAAGGACATGGGCGGAGCGGCGCTGATGCTGGGTCTCGCCCGGGCGGTGATGGCGGCGGAACTGCCGGTGCGGCTGCGGCTGCTGGTGCCGGCGGTCGAAAACGCGGTAGGCGGGGACGCCTTCCGCCCGGGAGACGTGCTGGCGACCCGAAAGGGGCTCACCGTGGAGATCGGCAACACCGACGCCGAAGGCCGCCTGGTGCTGGCCGACGCCTTGGCCGAGGCCGACCGCGAGAAGCCCGCGCTGCTGCTCGACGCCGCGACCCTGACCGGGGCGGCACGGGTGGCGCTGGGACCGGAGTTGCCGGTGCTCTTCACCCCGGACGAGGAACTGGCGACCGCATTGCTGGCCAAGGGGCGGGAGCTGGCCGAGCCGCTGTGGCGGCTGCCGCTCCATGCGCCCTACGCACGGCTGATCGAGAGTCGCATCGCCGATCTCGACAACGCCGGTGCCAAGCCCTTCGCCGGGGCCATCACCGCGGCCCTCTTCCTGGAGCGCTTCGTGACCGCCACCGGCTGCTGGGCGCATCTCGACATCTTCGCCTGGAACGACGAGGCGCGGCCGGGGCGGCCTCGGGGCGGAGAGGCCAGCGGTCTGCGCCCGCTCTTCGCCTTCATCGAGGAACGCTTCGCCGCCGCCCGGGGGGAAGGGCCATGACGAGCCGCCCAGAGCCGCCGCGACGTGGCGATTTCCCCTACTTCCGCAGCATCACCACTCGCTGGATGGACAACGATCTCTACGGTCATGTCAACAATGTCGTCTATTACAGCTACTTCGACACGGTGATCGCCCATTACCTGATGGAGGAAGGTGGACTCGATCCCTGGCGCGGGGAGGTGATCGGCTATGCGGTCGAGAGCGGCTGCCGCTATTTCCGGCCGCTGGCCTTTCCCGATCGGGTGGAGGCCGGATTGCGGGTGGCGCGCCTCGGCAATTCCAGCGTCACCTATGCGGTCGGCATCTTCCGCAACGACGAGGAGGAGGCCTGCGCCGCCGGCCATTTCGTCCATGTCTTCGTCGACCGCAAATCCGAGCGACCGGTCCCGCTGCCACCCGCGCTGCGCCGCGCACTGGCCCGCATCACCGCCCAGGAAAGCCCCGCCCGAAGCCGGTGATTGATAGGCACTTAGTGTCGTTGAGTGCTTGTGCCGTTCGTCGTGCGCCGCTATCCTGGCGGGAGAGGAACGCGGAGAGGGGAATTGGACGAGCAGGCGCGGATACGCATCAGCCTCGCTCAGCGCGAGCTGGAGATCGAGGGCAGCGAGAGTTTCGTGCGCAGCTTCGGCGACCGTCTGGAGCGCATGCTGGAGATGCTGACCAGTGCCGGGCCACTGCCGGCACCCGCCGCGGCCGCAGGCGGGGCACGACTGGGCAGTTTCGGCGAGTTTCTTCATCACCTGCCGGGCAGCGCCACGGACGTCGACCGCATGCTGGCGGCCGGCTTCTATGTTCAGGAGCACAGCCCCGACAAGGCGTTTGCCACCGCCGATGCCAGTCGGCGGCTGACCGAGCACGGCATCAAGATCGGCAATCCCTCGCAATGCGTGCGGCAGTCGCTGATGGCCAAGCGCGTGTTCGTGGTCGAGCGTGGTCGCTATCGGGTGTCGCAGATCGGTCGCCACTATCTGCGACAGCTCATGGGGGAGGTGATCGGCGAGGAAGCCGGGGGGCGGTCCCTTGACCGGGGCGACGGCAAGGCGTAAGCGGACAGGCATGAACACGGTTTCTCCGCGGGTGCGCCAGCGAATTAGCAGCCCGGCCTCGTTCTGAGGTCGGGATCGGGCGTTTGCTGTCGTCATCACCCCTGCGAGAGGTCGTTCGAGATGTCCGCCGTGTTCTGTTTCTCCGTGCATTCCGAACCGTCGCCTTCGGCATTGCCGCGGGTGCTGGAAGTCTTCGCCCACAAGGGCTATGTGCCGGATCGCTGCCATTCCCGCCTCGAGGGCAGGGATGGCCAGGAGCTCTCCATCGAGGTGCAGCTCGCCGGGCTCGAACCCGCCGAGGCCGGCCGACTGGCCAAGCGGCTCGCCCGCATCGTGACCGTCAACACGGTGCTCTGGTCGGAAAAGAAACAATGCGTGGAGCGCTCCTCACCCTCGTCCTCCTGCTGATCCCGGTCGTCGCCCGGGCCACCGGCGAGCAGCTCTGCGACCGGCTGTTCGTGCCGCCGGGTTACGGTCTGGTCTGCGAGGATCTGCCGGACGAGGGCGAAGGAGGCTGGAAGGCCGAGGTCCGCCCGGCCGAGGGCAGTTTCGCCGAATTCAGCCGTCTCACCGTCCGCCATCTGCGGCCCGAGGGCGTCGACCGGCTCGCCTGGGAGGACGGCGACGCCTGGCTCGAGGCGCAGATGCGCATCGACATGGGTGCCTATGCCGAGAGCCTCCGCGCGCTCACCCGCGATCCCGACAACCCGCTGTCGGCGGACGGCATGCGTCAGGCGATCAAGGCCCTGGCCTCGGCACTCGAAAAGCTGGGCGGGCTGGCGCTGGCGGCCTGCGACCGGCCGACGCGCACCGCCGGCGGCCAGCGCATGCTGCGCTGCCGTTTCGGCACCGAGCCGCTGGCCCTCTACATCCAGGTGCGGCTGGTCGAAGATGGCGAACAGCGCTACGCCATCAACATCCGCACCCTGAGTGCCCGCCGCCTGCGCCATTTCGAGGCCATCGCCAACAGCTTCACCCTCGGCTGAGACGGCGGGCTCCGATCAGCGCAGATATTTGAGCCCGCTCGCGCAGTTGAACAGCACCGCCGACTGATCGCGCCCGATCCGGCCTTCGCTCAGGGCCTGGCGGTAGGCGGCCATGGTCGCGGCACCTTCCGGACACAGCAGCAGCCCTTCGCTGCGCGCCACTTCGTCGCGGGCGCGCATGATCGCCTCGTCCTCGACGGCGATGGCGAAGCCGCCGCTCTGGCGCACCGCGCGCAGGATCAGGAAATCGCCGATCGCCCGCGGTACGCGGATGCCGGCGGCCACCGTATGGGCGTTCTCCCAGCGCGGCGCATGCTCGACCCCTTCCTCGAAAGCGCGGACGATGGGCGCACAGCCGGCCGCCTGCACGGCGACCATGCGCGGGCGCGCGGAGCCGGTCAGGCCGATGGCCTCCAGCTCCTGGAAGGCCTTCCACATGCCGATCAGGCCGGTGCCGCCGCCGGTCGGATAGAAGATGAGATCGGGCAGCCGCCAGCCGAGCTGTTCGGCCAGCTCGATGCCCATCGTCTTCTTGCCCTCGATCCGGTAGGGCTCCTTGAGGGTCGAGGTGTCGAACCAGCCGTGCTCGGCGCAGGCGGCGGCGGCGAGCTTCCCGCAATCGTCGATGAGCCCGTCGATGCGATGCACCTCGGCACCCTGGACCATCATCTCGGCGATGTTGATCTCCGGGGTGTCGGCCGGGCACCAGACACTGGCGCCGATGCCGGCGCGCGCGCAGTAGGCCGAAAGGGCGGCACCGGCATTGCCGTTGGTGGGCATCGCCATATGGGTGACGCCGAGCTCCCTGGCCATGGAAACCGCGAGCGCCAGCCCCCGTGCCTTGAAGGAACCGGTGGGCAGGCGGGCCTCGTCCTTGACCAGGAGCGGGGCGCCGACCTCGAGCTCGCGCTCCAGACGGGAAAGGCGCAGCAAGGGCGTCACCGGCTCGCCGAGACGGATCACGTTCTCGCTGCGCCGCACCGGCAGCATTTCCCGGTAGCGCCAGAGCTCCATCGGTCGCGCGGCCAGAAGTTCGCGGGAGAAATGGCGCCGCAGCGCGTCGAGATCGTAGCGCACCAGCAGCGGCTTGCCGGCGGGCGACAGGTTGTAGAGGCGATCGGGCGGGAAGGTCTCGCCGGTCGCACTGCATTCGAGATGGCTGACGAAGGTCGGGATTTCCGGTTCCGCCGGCGATACGGCCATGGTTCTGTTGCTCCCCCCGTAATGGATGGTTCAGGTCGGCACCGCGGCGCCGACCGCCCTCACAAACGCTGAAAGGCGCGCGCCGTCCAGTCTTCCGTCGCGGCTTCTTCGGCGCACTGGATGCAGCGGATCTCGACCCGGGTGCGCACGCTCGCCTCCCTGGCCCGCAGCCCATCGCCGCCGGCCGGTGATTGCCAAGCCGCACCGGCCGCTCTAACCCTGCCGCCGACAGCCTGCTGGGAGTTGCCCGATGCCTTCGGTTACCATCGTCGACCATCCGCTCGTACAGCACAAGCTCACCCTGATGCGCCGCAAGGAGACCCCCACCGCCGAGTTCCGCCGGCTGGTGCGGGAGGTGGCGATGCTGCTGGGCTACGAGATCACCCGTGACCTGCCGCTCACCACCGTCTCCGTGGAGACTCCGCTGATGGAGACCGAGGCACGGGTGCTGGCCGGCAAGAAACTCTGCATCGTCACCATTCTACGGGCCGGCAACGGGCTGCTCGACGGCATGCTCGACCTGCTGCCCAGCGCCCGGGTCGGGCATGTCGGCATCTACCGCGATCCCACCAGCCTGCAGGCGGTGGAATACTATTACAAGGTGCCGCAGGACATCGCCGAGCGGCCGGTGATCGTGGTCGATCCCATGCTCGCCACCGGCAATTCGGCGGCAGCCGCGATCGCCAGGCTCAAGCGCGACGGTGCGAACGATCTGCGCTTCGCCTGCCTGCTGGCGGCGCCGGAGGGGGTGGGACATTTCCACGAGGCGCATCCCGATGTCCCCATCTTCACGGCGGCCGTGGATCACGGTCTCGACGACCACGGGTACATCCTTCCCGGTCTCGGGGATGCGGGAGATCGGATCTACGGCACCCGCTGAACCGCGCCGAACGCCGTTAACCGCCGCTTAACGAAGCCGGTCTATCTTCCCGCGAAGGATTCGCGGAGGAGAGTGCGCGTGCCGGCAGCACCGCAGTGGCGAGGATCTGCGAGGGTCTGGAGAGACTCCTCGGCCGCTGGCCGGTGGAGATTTTGCGCTCGGTCCAGGGAGCACTGCCCGCCGGCCCACCGCCGGATACGGTGGTGCTCGCCCTGGGCCCCGATCTCGCCGGCCTGCTCGGCCGGCTGAGCGGCTGCTGGGAGGGCTACCAGCCGCCGCTGCTGGGACATTGCGGCGAGGAGAGCCCGCTCATGCTGTCGCGCGGCCTGGCGCTGGGCTGCTGCGATGTGCTGCACGACGCTCTGTCGCCCGAGGCGGTTGCCGCCATCCTCGCCCGGTCCACCGAACTCGGCCTGCTGCGCCGCGAACTCGCGGGCCGCCTGCGGCTGCTCGAGCGTTTCGCCGACACGGAATCGGGAGAGGCGGCCGCGCCGGAATCGCCGCCCGCGCTGCTGCTGCTCGGGCCGGCCGGCGAGGAACAGGTGGAGATCGCCCGGGCGGTGGGGCAGGCGCGCATCGCCTACGGGCACCAGCCCGAACGGGTCGCCGGCGATGCCTTCGATCTGGTCGTTCTGACCCACGCCGGGGCGAACGGGACGATCGCTCCGCGGCTGCGGGGCGACGGGGTGATTCTGGCCACCGCCGGCGAGGGTGGGGAAGGGGGCTGTACCATCGGTACCGTCGACGAGGCGGGCCGGCCGCTGATCGATCCCTTCGGGGATCCGCTGCGCATCCGCATGCAGCTCCGGTTCTGGATCGCCGTCGCCCGTGCCCGCCGTCGGCTGCGGGGCCTGCCCGATGCCCGGCGGCACGCGCTCGCCCGCGACGGTCTGACGGGGCTCGGAAACTTCGCCTTCCTCGCGAGCTATCTCGAAGCGCTCGGCGATCAGGGGGGCGAAGTGCCGCTGCTGGCGATCGGTCTGCCGGCGCTGGAACAGCTCAATCGCCGGGACGGCTATGCGGAGGGCAACCGGCTTCTGCGGCAAGCGGGGCGGCTTTTGCGGGATCACAGCCGGGCCGCCGATCTCCTCGCCCGCATCGGCGGCAATTTCCTCTGCCTGCCTTCGGTGACGGGCGGCGAGACCCTGCCGGCGATGGCGGCGCGGCTCACGGCGGTGCTCGGACGGCTGCCGGGAGAGCCGCCGGCCCTGGTGTTGGCTTCCTCTACCCGTCGCGGCGAAGCGGCGACGCGCACCATTCATCGGATACGGCGCGAGCTTCGCGCCGAGCTGGCACGGGCCGCCTGAGTCGCCCCCGAGCCGCGGGTCCGCGTCGCTGGCGCATCCGTGACCGGGGGGAGGTTGACGCTGGCCCGTGCACGCATAGGATTACACAAGAACGGCGACGACCCTTCGCCGAGGTCGAGCATGCATATGCCGGAGATGTCGGCCGGCACCCGTCCGAAGCGGGTACCGCGCGACGGCGTCCGAAGTCGCCACAAGAATACACGAAGTCCAATGGAACGGAATGTCGGTCGCACCGAAAGAGCGGCCCGATGCCGTTCGGCAGTTCTTCTGGCACATCACCGACCGGTACCTTGGTTCGCGGCAGCAGGGCCGCGCGGTTGCTGTCGAATAGTCGATAGTTCCGCTCCGTAACGATTCACGAATACTCTTTTCAACGCCAGATTTTCATGGTCTAATACCCGAAAGCCACTCGTATCCGTGGTTCGGAGCGAAAGCCGCCGTCGGCCGGGAGACAAGCAGCGAGGTTGCAGCGCATGCCGGATGAATCCACCGAATTCGCGACCCTGATCGCGCAGGACCGCAGCGAGCGCCAGCGCAGGCAGTGGCGCGGGACCCTTCTCGAGTATCTGGAGCTGGTCAAGGCCGATCCCGGTCTCGCCGATCTTTCCCACAAGCGGGTCTACCAGATGATCGTCGCCCGAGGGGTCGGCGAGCTCGATCGAGAAGCGGATCCGCGCGTAAAGCGCCTGTTCGGGGATCGTCCGGTCAAGGTCTATGGCTTCTTCAAGGACGAGTTCTTCGGCATGGAGACCACCTTGGAGAAGATCGTCCGCTATTTCCACTCGGCGGCGATGGGCGGCGAGGAGAGCCGCCAGGTGCTGTACCTCATGGGGCCGGTGGGCTCGGGCAAGAGCTCGCTGGTCGAGCGGCTCAAACGCGGTCTCGAGGAACTCGATCCGATCTATGCCATCGAGGGTTGCCCGATGCGCGAACAGCCGTTGCATCTCATTCCCCGCCATCTGCGGCCGGCCTTCGAGGAGATGCTCGGTGTGCGCATCGAGGGCGATCTCTGCCCGGTCTGCCGCTGGCGGCTCGAGCACGAGCACGAGGGCAGATACGAGGCCGTCCCGGTCCATACCGTGACCTTCAGCATCCGCGACCGACGCGGAATCGGAGTGGTGCCGCCGGTCGACCCCAACAACCAGGACACCTCGGTGCTGATCGGCTCGGAGGACATCTCCAAGCTCGATCGCTATTCGGAGAGCGATCCGCGCGTGCTCGAACTCAACGGCGCCTTCAATGTCGGCAATCGCGGTCTCGTCGAGTTCATCGAGGTGTTCAAGAACGAGACCGAATATCTGCACACCATGATCACCGCTACCCAGGAGAAGTTCGTCCCGGCTCCCGGGCGGCACGGCACCATCTATGTCGACTGCTGCATCGTCGCCCACAGCAACGAGGCGGAATGGCAGAAGTTCAAGGCGGACCACACCAACGAGGCGATTCTCGATCGCATCGTGGTGGTCAAGGTGCCCTATAATCTGCGCCTCTCCGAGGAAGTGAAGATCTACCGGAAGTTCCTCGAGCGGGCCCGTTTCGACGCCAAGATCGCCCCCCACACCCTGGAGATCGCCTCCATGTTCGCGATCCTTTCGCGGCTGGAGCCGACCCCCAAATGCGATCCCATGACCAAGCTCAAGATCTACAATGGCGAGGAAGTGCTGGAGAAGGGGCGGCCCAAGAAGCTCACCGCCCAGGAGCTGATGGAGGATGCCCGGCGCGAAGGCATGTTCGGGATCTCCACCCGCTTCATCATGAAGGCGCTGGACACCGCTCTGACCCAGAACGGCGGGGTGATCCATCCGATCAACGTCCGCGAGGCGCTGATCCAGATGGTCAGGGAAGCCGATCTCGCCGATGATGTGAAGAAGCAGTATCTCGAGTTCCTGCGCGACACTCTCCACAAGGCCTATCTGGAGATGCTGGAGCGGGACATCACCAGGGCCTTCGTCTACTCCTTCCGCGACCAGGCCGAGACCCTGTTCCACAACTATCTCGACCATGCCGAGGCCTATGTGACCCGCGGCAAGGTCAAGGATCCGGTGACCCGCGACGAGATGCACCCCGACGAGAGCTTCCTCAAGTCGATCGAAGAGCAGATCGCGATCATCGGTCCCGCCGCCGACGGCTTCCGCCAGGAGGTGATCGCGTACCTGTGGTCGGCCAGCCGACGCGGCGAGAAGATCACCTACGAATCCTACGAGCCGCTCAAGGAGGCGATCGAAAAGCGGCTCATGCATTCGGTGCGGGACATCAGCCGGATCATCACCAAGGCGCGGACCCGCGACGCCGAACAGCGCCAGAAATACGACACCATGGTGGAGAACCTGCTCGCTCAGGGCTACAGCGAGGAGAGCATCGACACCATCCTGAAATACGCCGCCAACCATCTGTGGAAGGACTGACATGCGGGTGGTTTCGCCGAGGCGGCAGACGGCACGCCCATGACGGTGTTTCGTCCCTATTCGGAAAGCGACGCGCTGCGCTCGGACCGTAGCGCCGGCGACCGCCAACGCCACCGCGAGAAACTCCGGCGCTCGCTGCGCGAGAACATCGCCGACATCATCGCCGAAGAAAGCATCATCGGTCGCGCCCGCGACCGGATCATCAAGGTGCCGATCCGGGGCATCAAGGAGTACCGCTTCGTCTACGGCGACAACGAGGGCGGGGTGGGGACCGGAAAGGGCGATACCCGGCCCGGCCAGATCGTCGGTCAGAGCGGGCGCAAGGGGCAGGCGGGCGCCGGCAAGGCCGGCAACGCTCCCGGCGAGGATGTCTACGAGACCGAGATTTCCCTCGAGGAACTCGTCGACATCATGTTCGAGGATCTCGAACTGCCGGACATGGAGCGCAAGTTCCTTCGGGAAGTGCCCAGCGAACGGATCGCCAAGCGCAAGGGCTACCGCAGGCAGGGTGTGCGCGTCCATCTCGATCGCAAGCGCACCGCGCGGGCGCGGATCCGCCGCAAGGTGGCCGCCGGCGGCGATCCGCTCACCGCCTTCGCCCCCCACTCCGCCGGCGAGGCCGAGGAGCGTTTTCCCTTTCACAAACGGGATCTGATCTACCGGCGCCTGAAACCCGATCTGCGGGAGGAGAGCAACGCCGTGGTGATCTGCGTGATGGACACCTCGGGCTCGATGGACCGGCTCAAGAAATACCTGGCGCGGAGCTTCTTCTTCCTGCTCTATCAGTTCGTCTGCACCAAGTACGACAATGTCCATGTGGTGTTCGTCGCCCACCACACCCAGGCCCGGGAGGTCACCGAGGAGGAGTTCTTCCACAAGGGCGAATCGGGCGGCACGCTGATTTCCTCGGGCTACCGGAAGGCGCTGGAGATCATCCACGCCCGCTACCATCCCGAGCTGTGGAACATCTATGCCTTCCATTGCTCGGACGGCGACAATTTCGATTCCGACAACGAGGAGGCGATGCGGGCGGCGGCCGAGCTGTGCGAGCTCTGCAACCTGTTCGGCTATGGCGAGATCAAGCCGATGGGCTCGCACTATTACGAAAGTTCCATGTTCGAGCGCTTCCGCGAGCTCGAAGCGGAGAACTTCCAGGCGGTGCTGATCGAACGGCGGGAAGACGTCTGGCCGGCCTTCCGCAGCTTCATGTCACGCGAGAAGATACCCGTCGATGCGGGGTAGACCGGAGGATGTTTCGGAGAGCTCGCCGTGTCGCAACGGCCGGCCGGGGAGAGGCCCATGAGCGACTGGAGCCTGCGCGATCTCGAATACTGGGACGAACGGATCCGCGAGAAGGTGGCGGAATTCGGGCTCGATTGCTTCGCCCAGGAGTTCGAGATCTGTGATCGGGAGGCGATGCTCGGCTACATGGCCTATCACGGGATGCCGGCCCATTATCCCCATTGGAGTTACGGGAAGGCCTTCGAGCAGATCAAGACCATGTACGACTACGGGGTCCAGGGCCTGCCCTACGAGATGGTCATCAATTCCGACCCCTGTCTCGCCTATCTGATGCGCGACAACAGCCTCTGCCTGCAGGTGCTGACCATCGCCCACGTCTACGGCCACAACGATTTCTTCAAGAACAACTTCACCTTCCGGACGGCCACCGACCCCCGGGAAACCCTGGCGTCCTTCAAGGCCCGTGCCGATCGCATCCGCCGTTATATCGAGGATCCCTCGATCGGTGCCGAGGCGGTCGAGAGCTTCCTGGATGCCGCCCATGCCCTGGCCTTCAGCCGCCGCCGCAACATCGCCATCCGCAAGCCCTCCGAGGCGGAGCAGCGCGAAGCGGCGCTGGCCCGGGCGACGCCGCCACCCGATCCCTTCGCCCATCTGCATGCGCCGGTGCAGGCGGAGGAGCCGGAGCTCGACCGGCTGCCGCTGGAGCCCGAAGAGGACATCCTGCTGTTCATCCGCGACCACAACCGGCATCTCGCGGACTGGCAGCGGGACATTCTGACCATCGTCGACGAGGAGGCCCGCTACTTCATCCCGCAGATGGAAACCAAGATCATGAACGAGGGCTGGGCCAGCTACTGGCACCACCGCATCATGCACGCCCTCGAGCTGCCGCAGGAGCTCCATCTCGAGTTCCTGGTGCGCCACAATCAGGTGATCTGCCCGCATCCGGGCGGCCTCAACCCCTACCATGTGGGCTTCGTCGTCTGGCAGGACATCGCCCGCCGCTTCGGCGGCGAGGACAGCGCCGAGGCCCGCGAAACGCTGTTCGCGGTGCGCGAGAGCGATCGCGACATCTCCTTCCTGCGGCGCTTTCTCACGCATGATCTGATGCGCGAGCTCGATCTCTTCGCCTACCGTCCGCGCGGCGAACATCTGGTGGTCACCAAGGTTTCCGACGAGGAGAACTGGCAGGACGTCAAGGCCGCCCTGCTGCGCCAGATCGGTACCGCCACCCTGCCCGTGATCCGCATCATCGACGCCGATCATCGCGGCCGGCGTGCTCTCTATCTGCGCCACGAACACGACGGCCGGGATCTGGACATGACCCATGCCGAGAAGACCCTCGGATACCTCCGCGGCCTGTGGGGGCAGGATGTCTATCTGGAGACGCGGCTGCGCGACAAGCGGGCGCTGATGAGCATGACGGAAAGCGGCTTCGACGCCAAGCTGATCACCTGACGGCGGGCCGCAGCGGTCTCTAGCCCGGTCCGAGCTCGGTGGCCAGGGCCATCAGGAAGCCGATCTCGGCGGCCTGCTGTACGGCTCCCAGCGTGTCCCCGGTGCAGCCGCCGAAGCGGCGACCGAGCCAGTAGGCGGTACCCGCCGCCGCCAGCGCCGCGGCGCCCAGCGCCTTGAAGGCGGCCCCCGAAAGGAGCAGCAGGGCGAGGGCGGTGGCGATTCCCACCGCGGCGTAGACGCGCCCGGCCTCCGGCTGGCCGGCACCGGCGGCGAGGCCGCTGCTGCGGGCGCTCGGCTGGAGCATCATCACCACCGGAATGGCGGCCCGCGACACCGCCGCCGCGCAGACCGCCGCCCGCAGGAAGAAGCCGGGTTCCCAGAACAGCCCGTAGGCGGAAACCCGCGCCAGCAGGGCGAGGCCGAGGGCGAGGGCGCCATAGCTGCCGATGCGGCTGTCGCGCATCACCTCGAGGGCCCGCTGCCGGTCCGGACCGACCCCCACCGCATCGGCGGTATCGGCGAGCCCGTCCTCGTGCAGCCCGCCGGTGATCCCCACCATCACCATCAGTGCCAGCACCGCCGCCGGCATGCCGGCGAGGCCGAGCTGGCCGAGCAGGGCATAGGTGATGCCGCCGGCCGCCCCCACCAGCAGGCCGACGATGGGGAAGGCATAGACCGCATCCGCCAGATCGCGCAGGCTCACCTCGTGGGAGAGGCGCACCGGGAGCCGCGTCAGGAAAACGCAGGCGATCTTGAGATCATCGAGCAAGGCGGCGCATCCCCGTTCCTCCCGCAGCCCCTCGACAGGCCCGGGGGCGGGCGGCACATTGCCGCCGCAATCTCTCGCGATCAACCGTCTCGGAGCCGCGATGCCCAGATCCTCTCCGGCCGTCACCCTGTCCACGCTCGAGGATGTCCGCGCCCTGCTGGCATCCCTGCCGCAAGCCGACGAAAACAGCGCTGCGGCCGCGCGCGACCACCAGGCACAGCTCACCAAGCCGCCCGGGTCGCTGGGCCGGCTCGAGGATCTCGCGGTCTGGCTCGCGGCCTGGCAGGGACGCCAGCCGCCGCGCCTCGAGCGGGTCGGGATCTTCGTGTTCGCCGGCAATCACGGGGTCACCCGGCGCGGTATCTCCGCCTTTCCCGCCGAGGTGACCGGCCAGATGGTGGCCAATTTCGACGCCGGTGGTGCGGCCATCAACCAGCTCGCCCGCTGTTTCGGAGCCGAACTCCAGGTGGTGGCGCTGGAGCTCGATCGCCCGACCGAGGATTTCACCGAGGCCCCGGCGATGACCCGGGAGGAATGCGTGGCCGCGTTCCGCACGGGTCTCGAGAGCCCGAGCGAGCCCTTCGACCTCCTGGCCGTGGGCGAGATGGGGATCGGCAATACCACGGCGGCGGCGGCCATCCTGGCCGCTCTGCTGGGAGGTCCCGCGATCCGCTTCGCCGGTCCGGGAACCGGGCTGGACGGGGAAGGTGTGCGACGCAAGGCGGCGGTGATCGAAGCGGCCCTGGAAACGCATCGAACGGCGCTCGACGATCCGCTCGAAGTGCTGCGGCGGCTCGGCGGACGCGAGATCGCGGCGATGGCCGGCCTCATTGTCGGTGCCCGGCTGCGGCGGGTGCCGGTGCTGCTCGACGGCTATGTCTGCGGTGCCGCGGCCGCCGTTCTTCGGGCGCTCGACCGCGAGGCCCTGGCCCATTGCCAGGCGGCGCACCGCTCCGCCGAGCCGGCGCATCGGCTGCTGCTGGAGCATCTCGGCCTCGTGCCGCTTCTGGATCTCGGCATGCGGCTGGGCGAGGCCTCGGGGGCGGCTGTGGCGATCGGTCTCTTGCGCGCCGCGCTCGCCTGTCACAATGGCATGGCGACATTCGCCACAGCCGGGGTCAGCCGCAGCGACAAGGCGCTATCACAAACGTACGGGGAGGAGACAGCATGACCAGTCTGCACAGGCTCTATATCGGCGGCGCCTGGGTCGAAGGCGCCACCACCGCGAGGAACATCAACCCTTCCGATCTCGACGACGTCATCGGCGAATACGCCTATGCCGATCGCGAACTCACCCGCCGGGCGATCGCCGCCGCCAGAGCCGCCGCTCCGGCCTGGGCGCGCAGCGGTATCCAGCAGCGCGCCGACATTCTCGATCGCGTCGGCAGCGAGATCCTGGCCCGCAAGGAGGAACTCGGCCGTCTGCTGTCGCGGGAGGAAGGCAAGACCCTGCCCGAAGGCATCGGCGAGGTGGCGCGGGCCGGGCAAATCTTCAAGTTCTTCGCCGGCGAGTGTCTGCGTTTCGGGGGTGAGGCGCTGCCCTCCGTGCGCCCCGGCATCCGCGTCGAGATGTCCCGCGAGCCGGTCGGCGTGGTCGGTCTGATCACCCCCTGGAACTTCCCGATCGCGATCCCGGCCTGGAAGATCGCGCCGGCTCTGGCCTTCGGCAACTGCGTCGTCTTCAAGCCGGCCGATCTGGTGCCCGGCAGCGCCTGGGCGCTGACCGAGATCCTCAGCCGCGCCGGGCTGCCGGCCGGGGTGTTCAATCTGGTCATGGGGCGGGGCTCGGTGGTCGGCGAGGCGATCCTCGAAGCGCCCGAGACCGACGCCGTGAGCTTCACCGGCTCGATCGAGACCGGCCGCCACATCGCCGCCGTCTGTGCCGCCGGCATGAAGAAGTTCCAGCTCGAAATGGGCGGCAAGAACCCGCTCGTGGTGCTGGACGACGC
>Ga0256841_1001963_pt1 | contig 16981 bp, 16 predicted proteins | sample 356308metaG_FD_185971 | JGI IMG/M metagenome (GOLD analysis project Ga0256841, IMG submission 185971) | Hydrothermal vent microbial communities from Mid Atlantic Ridge, Atlantic Ocean - 356-308 | ecosystem: Environmental > Aquatic > Marine > Hydrothermal vents | place: Atlantic Ocean: Mid... | reverse complement strand
AACTGGCAGAAATCTATCAGGCGCTGGAAAGGACAGAAAAGCTGGAAAAGATAGAGACGCGTCTTGAAAATCTGAAAACTGCAAAGTAAAAGATTTCGGAATCCCTGATCAATTCCGGCTTCATCAAGTCATTAGACAGAATGCCTAATGACTTGATTCTGTTGACAGGTTATTTTTTCTTCCTGGCCATCTTTTTGCCGATCAATATCATACGGATCACTCGTTCACCAGCCAGTTCCAGATGTTTACGTGAATTTTTGATCGCTTCCTCAAAGCTCATGTCTTTAGCTGCCGCTGCATCAAGACCATGAATGCCATGATCAAAAACACCACGCGCATCATCGGCCAGACAGCCTCCGATCGCGACGACAGGCACCTTATATTTTTTTGCCGCCTTGGCAACACCGGCAGGGGTTTTACCAAAAGCCGTCTGGAAATCAACACGCCCTTCTCCGGTAATGACGAGGTCAGCACCTTTGAGGTATTTTTCAAGTTCGGTGACTTTAACCACCAGATCAACACCCCGCTTCATGCTGGAACGAGTAAAGGCCATCAAAGCCGCACCCAGACCACCTGCTGCACCAGCGCCAGGTTTTGAGGCGATATCTTTTTTCAGATCTTTCTTGATCAGTTGGCCAAAGTATTTGAGGTTCTCATCCAGTGTTTTGACCTGTGCAGGGGTCGCACCTTTTTGTGGACCAAAGACATAGGCTGCTCCTTTTTTTCCAGCCAGTGGGTTCGTTACATCCGATGCGATAATGATTTTGGTTTTCCTGACCAGAGGGTTGATCTGGCTCATGTCGATAGAAGCGATAACTTTAAGCCGACCCCCACCAAGATGATGAGTGATTTCATTTCCCCCTTTATCAAGAAAACGCACGCCAAGAGCCTGAGCCATACCCGCACCACCATCGACCGTAGCTGATCCACCCAGTCCGATTATAATTGTTTCGATACCCCTTTTCATGGCATCGGCAATCAATTCGCCTGTCCCATAGGTAGTTGCGGTGAGCGGGTTGCGATCTTCTTTTTCAACCAGATGTAAACCGGATGCTTCGGCCATCTCGATGACCCCGGTGACACCGTCACCGAGGATGCCATAACGTGCGGTGACTTTGTTTCCATCCGGACCAGTGACTTTCTTTCGTATAATTTTTCCACCCGTGGCATCAACCAGTGCCTGAACAGTACCTTCGCCACCATCGGCCATGGGAACTTTGAAAATTTTTGCCTTTGGTAAGACTTTTTTGATGCCTTTTTCAATACAGCTGGCAACTTGCAGGGAAGTGAGGTTTTCTTTGAATGAATCGGATGCGATAACTATTTTCATTTTTTTCTCCTTCGTTTTGCGCTTCACGCTTAAACGAAATATTTTTCGTAAGACTTGAACTGGTGATTCTACATCAACCCGGTTTCAATGCCCAAAAAATATATTGTGATGCGAAGGTTTCTGGATTGTTCTTTTCGAATTCATGCCAGAGATCGAGATCGTTTTCAGAGCCCGGATCAGGGTAACAGAATTTGAATTTGCGTCGTGTTTGCAACTCAGGAAATTCAAAACCAATAAAGTGCAGCTCCAGTTTTTCCAGCGTCTCCTTTATTTCTGGTAGTGTGTATTGATGCTCACAGACATGAAAAACCAGATCACGACATTCGGACATGGAAAAGAAATCGGGAGATTCAAGAATTGATCGGGCAGGATGAGTGTCGTCCAGAGATTTAATGATCCTTCTAAAATGACGGATGCCTTCTGGTGTTGCAGGCAAGCCATGTTCCTCAATCAGTTCGCGGGCTTCGATAACCGGTTGGCGTGCTAGTTTGCTATAGAGGGCAATTCTCATCACACCGCCTGGTTTTAATATGTTATTCAGAGCCATCCAGCCCTCAAAAGGCTTCGCCAGATGGTGTAAAACACCATAACTCTCGATAAAATCAAATAGCTTACTATAACCTTGCAGGTTGAGAAGATCGGCTTGTTCGAATTTGATATTTTGTATACCCAATTCCTTCGCTTTACGCATTCCATAAGCCAGGCTATTAAGGCTGAGATCAATAACGTTAACCTGGCTTTTGGAAAAACGTAAGGCTGACCGAATCGGTTGTAAACCGGTGCCACCACCGGCTGACAGGATTTCCAGTCTGCCAGGGAATTTATTATCGAAAGCCTGATCGGGAAAGAGTTTCTTTAAGTAATTTCCAAGTGTGGTGGTCTCGGGACGATCTGTAAATCGCCATCGAGGATATGGGTTTTCTTCATATTGTGTCTGCACTTCGGAGGAGGTTGTATTACTCAGATCTGTTATTTTTCTGATCTGTTTTTTCAGATTTTCTTCTGTTCGGGGTTCGATGATCTGCTGCTGAATCATTTCAGCAGGTTCTTTCAAATGATCAGAGAAATTTAAACTTTTAAGAGGACGATAACAGGCGATGATTGAGACCAGGATTTCATCATGATCAGTCTGGTCAGTAAGGGTTTTGATGAGATGATCTATCTGTTCAATTTCATCGTTACTTTCATCATAAATATATTCATTCAGAAAACATTGTGTTGCCAGAGCGAACAGGAAGTTCTTATTGATAGCTGTCAGGTTGTTTTGCGTAATATCAGAAAGTAGTTCATGACGCTGATGTGTCAACCAGTCTTCCAGCTCAGGATCACAAATTTGTTGCCGTTGTAAAAAATTGATCAGCAACGGATCGTTCTGTTTTAATTCTGTCAATTTCAAAAAGTGGCTAATGGTTTTTCCAAGCCCTCGGCCATCAATACGATCCAGTTTCAAACAACTCAGTAAATCCTCCCGTAGAGATCCATCATTCTCATTGACTTTCAACTGACTCAGACAACTGGTCAGGGCCTGTAAAAAAAGAGGGTTATCCGGGGCCAGTTTATGCGCATGTCTTAACGCTGTCAGGGCCTCATCTGTTTTGCCAGCTTCAAGCCATGCGCTGCCCAGGTTATGAAACCCACCCGCGAAACCAGGATTAATTTCAACAGCCTTTTGATAAGCAGGAATTGCCAGATCAAGTTGACCATTTGCTTTGTAGGCATTGCCAAGATTGTTATGCGTTTCTGCAACGGACGGATTGATCGTGATGGCGTGTAAATAGGTTTTAATAGCTTCTTCGATCTGATCGATGTCTCTCAACGACATTCCCAGATTGATCCACGCTTCCATTGACCGATTGTCGATTGCAATCGCTTTTCGGAACGCCTCGATTGCCTTAGAAAGGTTTCCCTTCGATCGGTATATATTTCCGGACACACAAAGTAAGTCTGGATTGTCAGGGTGACTTTTTAAACCGCGACGCAGTAGTTTGAAAGCCTCATCGGTTTTGCCCGTTTGATAATAAAGACGAGAGAGAAAATGGATAGCGTCAGGGTGATCCGGTGATTGTTTCAGAACTTTCCGGTATCCGGATCTGGCCTGATTTAACTGGCCAGACTGATGTTTCCTGACGGCTGTTTCAAGTGTTGTTCTGAGAGCAGAGTTAGAACTGCCAGATCGAAAAGGTTTTGCTCGTTTTCCCATTGATAATAGAGAATTCACATTGTTTTTTTGTACAGTGATAATGCCACACTTTTATATGAGATTGTGGCTACTATGAACCATACAGGTGGTTAATATGAACCATTTTTAGCAGAAAATACGACTAACCACATCTTCCAGGACAGCTTTGTTTATGCACGAATAGTGATATAACTATATGAAAAATATGATAATAATGTGGCTGATTAATATAATTCCAAAAACTTGGCACGCCAACTGCAATATAGCAAAGCATGCAGGCAGATTTAGTCTGCTAAATGAACAACAACTTATATTAGGAGAAATACTATGAAATGGGAAACACCAGCTTACGAAGATCTGCGATTCGGTTTTGAAGTGACTATGTACATCATGAATCGTTAAGATTTATAAAGAACTAAAAAAACCCGGAGTGGAATTCAGCCTCTCTCCGGGTTTTTTTATGCCCGAGATTTGAAGATGGTTTTGGCGGGGCGGATATTTCCCACTCCTACAAAGTTGTGAAAACTTTCTCGGCGGCGGCTACAGTTTCAGCGATCTCATTCTTCCCATGCTTGCTGGAAACAAACCCCGCCTCGAATGCGGATGGAGCCAGATAAACACCTTCTTTCAGCATCCCATGGAAGAATTTTTTAAATCGTTCCTGATCGCAGTTCATCACTTGTGAAAAGGAAGTGATATTTTCTTCTTCACTGAAAAATATTCCAAACATGCCGCCGACCTGATTGGTCGTCAACGGAATCCCCGCTTTGTTCGCCACATCCTGAATGCCATTTACCAATGTTCTGGCCGTAGCGCTCAACTGGTCATGAAATCCTGGCATCGCAACCTGTTCCAGTGTCGCCAGACCCGCCGCCATTGCCACTGGATTGCCAGAAAGCGTGCCTGCCTGATAAACAGGACCATCGGGAGCAATCTGATCCATGATCGCTTTTTTACCCCCAAAAGCACCGACGGGCATACCGCCACCGAGGACTTTCCCTAACGTGGTCAGATCAGGTGTGATTCCGTAATGTCCCTGCGCCCCACCAAGAGCAACCCGGAAGCCGGTCATCACTTCATCAATGATCAAGACGCTGCCATGTTTCTCGGTGACTGATCGTAAGCCTTCAAGGAATCCGGGAGCCGGCGGAATACAATTCATATTTCCTGCCACGGGTTCAACGATGATCGCGGCGATCTGATCACCGATTTCATCAAAGACTTTTTCAACTTCTTCGATGTCGTTATAAGTGAGCGTGATCGTATGTTGCGCCAGACCTTCCGGCACGCCAGCCGAACTCGGCACGCCAAGCGTTAAAGCACCTGATCCGGCTTTAACCAGCAGCGAATCAGCATGGCCGTGATAACAGCCCTCGAATTTTACGATCTTGTCCCGACCGGTATAACCACGCGCCAGACGGATCGCACTCATGGTGGCTTCCGTACCTGAGCTCACCATACGGATCTTCTCGATGGATGGCATCAGTTCACAGACCATTTCAGCCAAAACGATCTCGATCGCAGTGGGTGCGCCGAAACTCAAGCCATTGGCGGCGGTTTCCTGCACGGCGGAAATCACTTTCGGATGAGCATGACCGACAATCATCGGTCCCCACGATCCCACATAATCAATATAGCGGTTATTGTCCTCATCGATCAGATAGGCGCCTTTGGCTTTTTTGAAAAAGATCGGATCACCGCCGACCCCTTTGAAAGCGCGAACCGGTGAATTGACACCGCCGGGGATGTGGTTTTGTGCCTGTTTAAAAAGTTCTTGTGATCGAGTCATTTTTGTTCCTTCTAATCTTTAAAGAGTTCTGTATATTTTTTTGCGGCAGCCTCCGGATCTTCTTGTCCGAACACGCCATGGATCGCAGCAATATAATCCGCACCAGCCTCAACCAATGGACGTCCATTTTCCGGTGTAATGCCACCAATGGCAACCATGGGAATGGAAAGTTTTTCTCTGGCCTGTTTCAGCAGATCAAGATCCGGCCGACGAGTGTTCTGTTTGGTCTTTGAAGGAAAGAAACTGCCAAAAGCCACGTAATTCGCACCTTTTTTTTCAGCCTCTATTGCCAGATCAAGTGAGTCATAACAGGAAATACCAATAATCGCCTTATCTCCCAGCAGTTGCCTTGTTTCGTCATAAGAACCATCTTCTTCGCCTAAATGCACACCATCGGCTTCCACTTCCTTTGCCAGTTGCGGATTGTCGTTAATGATGAAAGTGACATTGAAATCTGTGCAGAGTTTTTTTAGTTTTTTGGCGTGACTTGGATCAGGATTTATTTTCTCCCGATATTGGAGGATGGTTGTGCCCGCTTGTAAAACGAATTTAACATCATCTAATGAGTCGTCATTGCTTGTGATGGCGTATAAGCCTTTTGCTGCTAGGGAGTGCATTTATTCTGCAATTATGTGTTGTATCAAATGTCTTCAAAGTAATCAGAGTCAATTGTTTTGACATGATATGTATTAACCGTCGATAGCCCGACATTATGTTCTATCATTAGATTCGCAAGACGCTCCCCATCGATCAGGATTATTTTATACTCTACCTGTCTGACAAATTCGTAAACACTTTTTGGAAAACTAGATGTTGTAATAAATATACCTTTTCTTGCTTTCTTAGATGCTAGTGCCCCCGTGAAATCACGAATCTCTTTTACTGGAACAGAGTTTTCCCACCTTTTTGCTTGGAGATATATAATATCGAGTCCGAGCTTATCTTCGTTAATTATACCGTCGATTCCTCCATCCCCGGATTTTCCCATTGCTTGCCCTGCTTCTTTTCTCGAACCTCCGTAGCCCATTGTAATAAGCAAATCTATAATAAGTCTTTCAAAAAAATCAGGGGAGCATGACTTTATAATATCAAGCAATTCTTTAGATAATTCGGAGTGAAGTTTTTGATAAGCGTATTCAAGGGATTCCTCAGGCGTTTGGTCAGTATTATCTATAATGGAAGGTGGTAATAAGCTCCCATTGTCTTTTTTGTTTCTCTTTATAGACTGAAACTCTACAAAATCATCATATCGCGTTAAGAATTTAGAAGTGATTTCATTTGGATTTTCTTTCAGAAGCGATAGCCCTTTATCACTAATTCTAAAAAGGGCTCTTTTTGGAGAAGTTAGCAGCCCTGCTTTTTTCAAATAAGTTTTTGCCCAGCCTACTCTATTTCTAAAAACGGGTTGTCGTGCACTTGGTAAAAGCACCCTTAGTTCATCGTCGGTCAATTTAAATTGCTCTGCCAAAGCATCATGGGTTTCACCCAGTCCATGTTCTTTACCGTCTGCTAAATACTTGAGGAACGGAAGCATTATTTCTTCATATTTTGGAATCATCTTACTTCCTCATTTGACACAAATATAAATTCTATGGAAGAACTCCAGTGGCGTACCAGGAAAAGGAATACCTTCATCAAGTTGGTAATCACGAATTTCACTACGTTTCATCCAGGCTACAGTTTACCTTGAATTCGACTGGGGTGTTTTTGCTCTTTCCCAATCTGATGTCCCGATCTGAGAGATTCCCAAGTATAAGTCTGTGCCTGCTCGACCGCAGATCGATAGTTCAATCCTTTCCCCAATAAAACAGCAATAGCCGAAGACAAGGTACAGCCAGAGCCATGATAAGTTTCTGGTAGTTTTTCAAATCTATAAACTTCGATCAATCCATTCTGTCCATATAAACGATTCTCAACTTGTTCTTCGGCTTCATCCGCGCCGGTGATCAATACAAAACGACAGCCAGCTTCGATCAGTTTTGTTGCTGCTTCATCCAGTGAATCACAGCCAGTTAATGTTCTTGCTTCGTAGTTGTTGGGCGTGATGATGGTTGTTAAGGGGAGTAGTTTTTCGTTGATCGCCAGGATCAAAGTATCGTTACTTAGATCAGTTCCTGATCCTGATCGTAATACTGGATCGAGTACAACAGGTATTTTGTCCGGTAGATCATCAATAATCATTTTGTGTATCGCGTCAACAGTTTCTATTGATGACAGCAGGCCGATCTTGATCGCATATGGTGTGATGTCTTGTAGCAGGTGTTGGCTCTGACGTTTTAGCCAGTCAGGATCGACGGCTTGGGATTCCAGAAATGATTGTGTGTTTTGGATGGTATTCGCCGTCATGATCGGCAGTGCTATTCCACCCAATGCTGCGATGGTTTCGATGTCGGCCTGTAAGCCTGCTCCACCGGATGGATCGAGTCCGGCAAACGTTAAGACAGTTTTCATTCAGAATGGTCTGACGACAGCGAGTATGACGATGGGAATGATCAGCAATACCGGGAATTCGTTAAACCAGCGATAGAAAACATGACCATGTTTATTCCGATCATGTTTGAAGTCGATCATCAATTTCCCGCAGTAGATATGGTAGGCGATGAGGATTGCGACGATTGCAAGTTTTGCATGTAGCCAGCCGCCGTAAGAACCCATACCGACTTTACTGATCATCCATATTCCCAGACCGATCGTGATGATCGCGCCGGGTGTCATGATGCCGAAGAAGAGTTTTCTTTCCATGATCTTGAAACGATCAATGCTGATCGGGTCGTCACTCATGGCGTGATAGACAAACAGGCGTGGCAGGTAAAAAAGCCCGGCGAACCAGGTGGTCATGAAGATGATGTGAAAGGCTTTTATGTAGAGCATATTTTAGATCATGTTCTTATGAAGCATAGTTTTAATTCTGTCTCGAAATTTGACCATGTCTATTTTGCCAACGATCTTATCAAGGATCTTACCATCGGGTGCGATCAGAAAATGTGTGGGTGTTACAGAAACATTTCCATAGGCTTGGGTGATCTCTCCATCAATGTCTAATGCAATGGGGTAGGGGATTGTTAGATCTTCGGCGGCTTTCAGAACCATATCCGGTCGATCAGAAGGCATGGCCACACCAATAATTTCCAGTCCTTTCGTTGAGAATTCATTGTAGAGAGCGATCAGGTCGGGCATTTCTTCCAAACAGCTTTTGCATGTGGTTGACCAGAAATCCACCAGGACGGTTTTGCCACGGAGTTGTTCAAGGGTGAGCGATCGGCCATCAATTGTTTTGTAAACCAGATCAGAAGGTACATCGGGTCTTTTCAGATTGATAGAATAAAAATAACCAGCTGTAGTGATGACAAGCGCGAGAAAAAAGACAAAACGGTGCATTTTATTTTTTAGCATGATTGATCCTTATTTATTTCGGTGATTCGGATTCCTGAAACAGTCTGAATTTAAAGAAACGTCGAATATAAGCATAGACACGTTTAATTCCACTCCAGATTTTAGGAATGATCCAGATAGAAAACAGTATAAAGAGAATCAGAAATATGAGAAAGCCGACTGGATGATTTAATGCGGCAAACAGTCCACCGATAGCGATAAAATCTTCCGTGATCGAAGCAATCCAGTTTGAAAAGGGTTCCGGTGACGTGTTGATCACAGCGCGACTGCCCGCCTTGATGGTATGACTGGTTGCAGCCAGTCCGCCACCGGTCAGAAAAGCGGCAAATTCAACCGCAGGCGTCACTTCACCAACAGCACTGGATGCCAGCATCGCACCGGCTGGTATTCTGATAAAGGTATGGATTGCATCCCAGGCTGTATCAGCACCGGGTACTTTATCCACCAGGAACTCCACAAAAAACATAAGGGTAGCTGTTCCCAGAACGATGGGATTGTGGACGATCTCCATGTTTTGCGGTAGTTCAATATTGCCCGTCATGGCCAATAACCCCAGCATCATCACGGCGGCATAAAGGTTGATCCCACTGGCCCAGCCAATGCCCATGGTTAATGCGATCAGTTCAACCGGTTCCATTTATTTCTCCATGGCCATTTTTTTTAGTGTCATACTCTTGACATGTGAACTGTGTCACATTATCCTGAACGGAACATTAACAGGTAATACTGATGATGTTTAGAATTATAACAATAACAATGAATTTGAAGCGGCTTCGGCCGCTTTTTCTTTTTGTGCTTTCTGTTCTCACCCCTTATCATTACTATTCTTTACCCGTTTTCCAAAGGAGATTCCGGAAATGATCAATGTCGGCGTGGTTGGCGGTACCGGTTATACCGGCGTAGCTTTGCTGCGTTTGCTGGTGAGCCATCCTGATATCAATTTAACGATGGTGACATCAAGATCAGAGCAAGGGTTGCCTGTGGCGGAGACTTATCCGGCTTTGAGGGGACGAACTGATCTGAATTTTTCTCTGCCTGATCAGGAAACATTATCTGAATGTGACCTGGTATTTTTTGCGACGCCGAATGGTACTGCCATGCAGATGGTGCCCGCTTTACTGGATGCTGGAACCAAAGTGATCGATCTGGCTGCTGATTTCAGGTTGAAAGATCCTGCAGAATGGAAACAGTGGTATGGGTGCGATCATGTCTGTGAAGACTTGTTGGCAGAAGCCGTTTATGGCTTGCCTGAGATCAACCGTGATCAAATAAAGGATGCACGACTGGTGGCCAATCCCGGATGTTATCCGACCGCAACAACGCTGGGGTTTTTACCATTGATCGAAGCAGACATCATTTCAACAGAGTCACTGATTGCTGATTGCAAATCAGGAACCAGTGGTGCCGGCAGAGAGGCAAAGGTGGCAAGCCTTTTTGCCGAAGTGAGTGATAACTTTAAGGCTTATGCTGTGCCGGGACACAGACATCTTCCAGAGATTATTCAGACATTGAACAACGCTGCAAAAGGGGCTGATACATCTGTTGATCTTACTTTTGTTCCACATTTGTTACCGATTCTGAGGGGTATTCATGCAACTCTGTATGCTGAACTCTGTGACGAGGATCACGACATTCAGTCACTTTTTGAGCGACGATACACCGATGAACCCTTTGTTGATGTTTTGGCTCCAGGCACTCATCCTGAAACGCGATCAGTCAGAGGATCCAATCTTTGTCGAATAGCGATCCACAGACCTCAGAAAGGAAAACGAGTTGTCATTCTTTCTGTGATCGATAATCTTGAAAAGGGTGCTGCAGGGCAGGCTGTACAGAATATGAACATCATGTTCGGTCTGCCTGAGTCAGCTGGCCTGGATCAAGTACCGTTGGTACCTTGAGTTTTTGAGAATGCGTCATTTATACCTCCAGACTCAAAAAAAGCCACGGCGTCAGAAAACATTATTGTTGATCTGTGCGGCATTGATACTGTTGATCGGAGGCTGGTTACTGCTTGATTATGGAAAGTGGCGGATGATATACCAGGAAATGGCGGGTGTTATTGCGCAAAAAACACTAACAGGTGCAGAGGTTTCTCAGGAGCAGGAAGAAAAAGACAGTCAGCTAAGGGAGCTTCGGAAAAAAATTACCATTCTCGAGAGAACTGCCCAAGTTGATAAAGCGGCTCAGGATGAAGTCAGAAAAGCCATTAGTGAACTTGAAAAAGAAAATCTTGAACTACGTGAAGAACTGGGTTTTTATCAAAACATAATGGCGGCGACTAGTGATAGCCGGGGTTTGAAAATACAGGGTTTTCGGCTGGAAGCATCAAATGATAAACAACGTTATCAGTTTGAGCTTGTCTTAACCCGTATAGTTAAAGGTGGTACAGTGGCAAGCGGTGATATTTCCATAACCTTGACTGGTAGTGGCAATAGTGGGCAGAAAGACTATGATCTGAAAGAGCTGTTGGAAGGGAAGGGTTCTGAGCTTAGTTTCAAAATAAAGCACTTCAAACGGATAGATGGAATTTTCTCGTTACCGGAAGGATTTGTGCCAGAAGTGATTAAGGTTGTAATTCAACCACATGAAGAGAAGGCAAGTCCCATTGAAAAGGTTTTTCAATGGTCTGAAATTATAGCGTGAGGAAATTGAGACGTGTTAGGTAAAAAGAAAAAACGTAAAGTTACTCAGGTGGATACTCTGGTAGGTCAGCATACGGTTGTTTCTGGCGACCTTAATTTCACGGGTGGATGCCATATTGATGGTAAAGTAATCGGCAATATTATTTCTGATGATCTTGATACCTCAGTTTTGACAGTTAGTGACAGAGGTTCAATAGAAGGTGAGGTCAGGGTTCCCTATCTGATTTTAAATGGTACGGTAATCGGTAATGTTTATGCCTATCAGCATGTAGAACTTGCTGCGAATGCCCGGGTCGAAGGTAACGTCTATTACAATTTACTGGAAATGACGATGGGCGCTGAGGTCAATGGCCAGTTGATTCATCAATTGACAGGTGCAGATGAACCCTTACAGTTACCAGGAAATGAAGAAGAGGTATGATATGAAAACTGAAGTTTATAATCCAGAAAATGAAGAATTACTGATTTTTACTGATGCGGCGGCAGAGAAAGTTCGTCAGTTAATTGAGGAAGAAGAGGACGACAGTTTAATGCTGCGTGTTTTTATTTCTGGTGGAGGTTGTTCTGGTTTTCAGTATGGGTTTACCTTTGAAGACAAGATTACCGAAGGTGATGAAATTGTTGAAAAAGGTGGTGTCAAACTTTTAGTTGATCCGATGAGTATTCAATATCTGGAAGGTGCTGAGATCGATTATTCGGAAGGTCTGGAAGGTGCCCAGTTTGTTATTCGCAATCCAAATGCATCAACAACCTGTGGTTGTGGCTCTTCATTTTCTGTCTAGCCATAAATACCACCAAGCAAGACGTTTTTCTTAGCTCCGGTGACCGATGGCAAATTTCCCGGTAAGCCTTCCAGCCGACGTTTCGCCAACCAGGCAAAGGCCATAGCCTCAATACAATCAGGGTTCATCCCATAATCAGCCGATGTAGTGATAGCTGTTCCGGATAACGCATCTGACAGTAAGTTTATGATGTGATCGTTATGAGTCCCGCCTCCGCATAGAATCACTTCATCTACACTTGAGCTAACATTTTTAATTGCTCTTGCCACTGATTGTACGGTGAGGTGTTGCAGGGTTGCCTGGATATCCTCGGGGCGGTAATTTTCAGCCCCTGTTTTTTTGTTTAACCAGTCAATATTAAAATAATCTCTTCCTGTGCTTTTGGGTGCTGGCTTATCAAAGTAGTCATCCTCCAGCATTTTTTTTAAAAGAGCAGGGATCTTCTTTCCACTTTTACCCCACAAACCACCCTGATCATAAGGTTTTCCGAGGTTCAGCAGAATCCAGTCATCCATCAGGGCGTTGGCAGGTCCTGTGTCGAAACCAAGAACGGGTTGATCTGGTGAAGCGGGAAGTAACGTAATATTAGCAATGCCTCCCAGGTTCAGGATGATTTTGTTTTTATCCGTATTTCGAAAAAGTGCTTCGTGAAATAACGGCACTAAAGGAGCGCCCTGACCTTCTGCTGCAATATCCATATTACGAAAATCGGCTATTGTTGTTATGCCTGTTTTCGACGCAATCACATTGGGATCACCCAGTTGCATAGAAAAAGGATTGATTCCATCAGGTGCATGGAGAATGGTTTGCCCGTGACTGCCAATAGCTGTTATTTCCTGCTGATCAATTTTCGCCGTTGTCATCAGTTGACAAGCCGCATCAGCAAAGATTTTTCCCAGGGAGATATTAAGTTCAGCGATGTCTTTCAAAGATATTTTTGCGTCTGGTGATCGCAATTCTGCCACCAGATGCTTAATCTGTTCTGGGTAGACTTGTTCAAGAAAATGTTCCAGTTTGATACTTTGATCAATGTTGAAAGAGACCAATGCTGCATCAATAGCATCAGCACTGGTGCCAGACATCAAGCCTATATAGAGAGACATCTAGTTGATATTTTTCTCGAGAGGGTAAGCACGAGCTGCAACGTCGATTTTAGCCGGTCTAACTTTTTCTTTAGGCTTAGATTTGGCATGACGCGATTCACTGGATAATGAAGCCAGCTGGGTTAAAAGAGGTCTGGTTTGTTGAATGAAATCCTTCATATACTTATCAGGAAGCGGAAGCGATTTAGGTAAATCCACAGTGAGAGGGTTTCTATGAACACCGTCAATCCTGAACTCGTAATGTAAGTGGGGTCCTGTTGCTAATCCTGTTTTACCAACATAAGCAATGGTCTGGCCCTGTTCAACACGATTACCTTTTTTTAATCCGCGAGAAAACCTGGAAAGATGGGCATAGAGCGTCGTATATTTTCCACCGTGCTGGATGATTACGGTATTGCCATAACCATTTTTGACGCCAACAAAAAGTACTTTCCCGTTGCCAGTAGATTTAACTGGTGTCCCCAGTGGTGCAGCATAATCTACCCCTTTATGAGCACGTATTTTGTTGAGAACAGGATGTTTTCTTTTCAAATTAAAGTGAGAGCTAATGCGAGTGAAGTTAACGGGTGTTCGCAGGAAGGCCTTTCTCATGTTATTACCCTGTTCAGAGTAATAACCCGACTCTTCTCCAGCTTCAAAATGAACAGCCTTGAAAACCTTTCCCTGATTGATAAATTCTGCAGCAAGAATTTTTCCATCCTTAATCTTTTCGCCATTTTTGAAAAGTTCTTCATAGACGACACGGAATTCATCACCTTCCCGAATATCCAGAACAAAATCGATATCCCAACCAAAGATGTCAAATAACTGCATGATGATATTGTCAGACAGTCCTGCTTTTTGTCCTGACAAAAATAATGAGTCTGAGATCAAGCCGGCTGAAGTCGCAACCTTTATTTCAGGTTTTTCTTCGATAATTTTAGCTTTGAATTCATCGTCAGTCTTTTTAACTTTCAGTGTGTGTGTCAGATCTGATTCATGAACCAGTTCTTCTACCTTTGAATCATCAAATTTAAGTCTTAAAACCTGCCCTGGTTTTAATCGTTTCAGGCTCTGTGTCTCTTGTCCTATGGAAAGAATCTGGTATAAGTCATTTTTACTGATTGCTAATCGGCTAAAAATCAGAGAGAGATTGTCTCCATCTTTAACTGTTACGGTTTTCCATTCTTCATTGGGTGACGTTTCCTGTGCCAGATTTCCTGATGAAGTAGGGTCCGGTTTTTTATTTGTATCTTTGTCGTTATTTGACTGATCAGCGTGTTTTTGCTCAGATTTATCAACTTTCACGGTAGATTTTGTCTGATTTTCTTTATGCTGGGTAGTCTCAGCGATGGTCTTATTAACCAGGGTTTGTTTCTCTGGTTTTGTTTTGCCGGTGGATGTAGAAGTGTTTTTTTCTACAAGAGGTTTTTCCTCAGGCAGAAGTGGTAACTCGAGTGTTCTGGTAATCTGTTTTGAAGAATGAGTCGTGTTTGAAATTGAAACAGGAGTAAGAGATGTATCAACAGGAAATTGCTTTAATCCAATCAATAGTCCGGATGTGAGAACCAGTAATCCCGCTCCTGACAGGAACCTGTTCCTCCTTTTTTGTTTCCTGGCAGCCGTTGGGTCAATCCATTCCAGGCGAGGTTTGTAGTCATATAGAATGCTGTTTCGCTTCATGACTGGTGTTAGCCCATCCCTTATTTGTATATTTATGTGACAACCATAACTTTTCAAGGGTTTCACGTCAATGTTTGAAGCGTTATGCTACACAGATATTTTTGTACTAAAAGAATGAATGATTAAGGATTAAAAGACACAAATGAATGAAGCATTGGCGATAATTAAGCGTGGGGCAGTTGATGTTCTGCTAGAAGAAGAAATGATAAAAAAACTGGCTGAGAATAGACCTCTGAGAATCAAAGCCGGTTTTGACCCAACGGCTCCAGATCTTCATCTTGGGCATACCGTGCTACTCAATAAACTTCGCCAGTTTCAGGATCTGGGACATGAAGTCATGTTTTTGATCGGTGATTTTACAGGAATGATCGGCGACCCAACGGGTAAAAGTGCCACGCGCCCCCCTCTCACAAAAGAAGAGGTTGCTGAAAATGCCAGATCCTATCAGGAACAGACTTTCAAGATTCTTGATCCAGATAAAACCAGGGTCATGTTTAACTCTACCTGGATGGATAAGATGTCTTCGGCTGATCTTATCCAGTTGGCCGCCAAACACACAGTTGCCAGGATGTTGGAGAGGGATGACTTTAATAAGCGGTATAAATCAGGTCAGGCAATCGCCATACACGAATTTCTTTACCCTTTAATACAAGGTTATGACTCGGTGGCAATGGAAGCTGATGTCGAACTGGGTGGTACCGATCAGAAATTTAACCTGTTAGTGGGTCGTCAATTACAGGAAGCCTGGGGGCAGAAACCACAAGTCGTACTCACCATGCCAATCCTTGAAGGGCTGGGTGGTGTACAGAAAATGTCCAAATCGTTAGACAACTATATTGGTATCACTGATCCCGCTGGTGAAATGTTCGGAAAGATTATGTCCATCTCTGATGATCTAATGTGGCGTTATTTTGAATTATTGAGTTTCAAGTCGATCAGTGAGATTGAGAAATTACACAAGTCAGTAGAAGAAGGTGTCAATCCCAGAGATATTAAGTTTTTGCTCGCAGAAGAAATTGTTGAGAGGTTCCATAACGCAGCCGATGCTGTCAAAGCGAAGGAAGACTTTATCACGCGTTTCCAGAAAGGGGTGATCCCTGATGAGATACCGGAACGTCAGGTTAATGCAGAAGGTAGTGAGATCCGCCTGTCCAATCTTTTAAAGGAGGGAGGACTGACTTCCAGCACATCAGATGCCATGCGGATGATGAAACAAGGTGCTGTAAAGATTAATGGCGAGAAGATTCATGAACAGGTTATGATCAAAAAAGGAACAACTCAGATTTATCAGGTAGGTAAACGGAAGTTTGCAAGAATTGAGGTTGTATAAGATTGAATCTATAAAAGCTATTTTGAAGCTAAAACGAACAGTTTTGTGCAAACTTAGATCAGACAATATTTTGCTTCTTAAACGATGTAGCAGAGACGCTTTTTAAACTAATTTAATTTTTTTTGAAATTGTTGTTGACGCGTCCATATCTCCGTGTATAATGCGCCTCTCTTTCGGGACAACATGGCCCGGCTCTTTAAAAATTAATAGACAAACAATTTGTGTGGGCGCTTACGTAAGCGGTTGTTTTCACGAAATATTTTCGATGGAAAGCCGAGCGTAAAGCGACGCAATTTTTTTGAAAAACCATCGAGTCAAGATTTGCTGCCTTTATAAGCAGCTAAAATGATTAAACTGAAGAGTTTGATCCTGGCTCAGATTGAACGCTGGCGGTATGCTTAACACATGCAAGTCGAACGGTAACAGACCGCTGTGATTTCTTCGGAATGAACTTGGTGCTGACGAGTGGCGGACGGGTGAGTAACGCGTAGGAATCTACCTGGTAGTGGGGGACAACTTGGGGAAACTCAAGCTAATACCGCATACGCCCTTCGGGGGAAAGCGGGGGATCTTCGGACCTCGTGCTATCAGATGAGCCTGCGTTAGATTAGCTAGTTGGTGAGGTAACGGCTCACCAAGGCAACGATCTATAGCTGGTCTGAGAGGATGATCAGCCACACTGGGACTGAGACACGGCCCAGACTCCTACGGGAGGCAGCAGTGGGGAATATTGGACAATGGGCGCAAGCCTGATCCAGCAATACCGCGTGT
>Ga0256841_1001962_pt1 | contig 16984 bp, 14 predicted proteins | sample 356308metaG_FD_185971 | JGI IMG/M metagenome (GOLD analysis project Ga0256841, IMG submission 185971) | Hydrothermal vent microbial communities from Mid Atlantic Ridge, Atlantic Ocean - 356-308 | ecosystem: Environmental > Aquatic > Marine > Hydrothermal vents | place: Atlantic Ocean: Mid... | reverse complement strand
TGGCGTGCCGGCCCGCAGACTGCGTTGCCCCATCTTGCTGTAGGGTGGCTACAGCGGCGATGGGGCGCCTTGCTGCGAACCGGCACGCCACGGCTGAATGCGATATATATTGTTGCCGGGTTAATAATGACCGCTTCCGGTATTGCCTCGGCAAGCGCCTTTTTCGAAGACCGCGCGCCATTCAACGAGAACCCCGATCTGTACGGTGGATCGGGCGCCAGCGCGATGTTGCACACCGCGCAGCAACCGGGCGTGGGCGATACATACGGCGGCAGTGTTTTCAACAATACGGAGTTGATGGGTACCGACGGCAGCCGCCATCACCCGTTTCCAGGGACGGGGGACGCCTACGGCAGTCCCATTCCGAACGTGGAAGAGGGGACCTTGAACTGGTGACGATTTCGTTGCCAAAACCGGGGTGGGCGCAGAGGGCCCACCCCATCAGTCCGCCGGCTTTTTTGCGTTGGAAAGCCGGTCTACGAATGCCTCGGCAAGGTTGAGCAGGTCCGGAATCCTTGCCGGGGCCACGCGCTCCTGATCCCGATAGAGCAGAATGTCGTTGCCCCGGCTCTCGAAGGTGAACGCGGGACGTTCAACGAGGAATGCCTGAACGTCGTCGTTGAATAGCGCGCGTATCGCTGCGGGATCTCGTGCGGTCAGGATATATTTTTCATCGAAGGCCCGATTGCCGTCGAAGGTGACGCGTTGCAGGTGGTTTTCCTGGGCGACACGCCGGATGGCGCCCCTGACGGGCGTCAGGTCGAAATCGGGCAGCCGCAGTGATTCGGAATGAATCCAGACCACGCTTTGACCGCGCCGCTGTATCTCCCCGTCGTCGTTTGAGTTGGGCAGTTCGCGCTGGCCTTCCATGCCGACGCCAGCATCATAGAAATAGCCGAATACGGCAATATCCGCATCCCCTTTGTGGCCCTGCATCAGGTTCGTGATCTGACGGCTGCCCTGAGAGAACAGATAGAAACCCACCTTGTCGAGCGCCGGGGGCAGGGTCTGCTGACCCGCCTTGAATCGGAAACCGATCTCGTTCGCGACCCTGGCCAGGGCATCGCTGCGAGTCTTTTCGAAATAGAAAAAGGCGCCCACGATCAAGGCGGCCACGATGAGGAGGGCAATCAGTTTCATGGGATATCCTGGTGTGTCTGTCGGGGCAGTCCAATGGGAAGGGTACTGGCCGGATGCGGTGTTTGACAAGTAAATAAAGTAAAAATACGGAGCCCTCGTCCTTTACCTGCGGACTCACGGAATGAGCCCCCGGTTCTTCTAGAATCAGCATCATGACGTATAGCATGCTCTTCGCTCTATTGGGGATCTTCGGTCTCCTCATGCTCGTGCTGGTGGGTGCAAGCATCTGGATGATGGCGCAGATGCGGGGGGAGATGCGGGATCGCGAACGCGCGCAGTTACGGGCGCTTTCGGAACTCCACAACGCCCTGACGATGCGCATCGCCGAGCAGACCCGGACCCAACAGAAGATGCTGCATGGCCTGCAGCAGCAACTGCTGGTACGTTTTTCGCGTCTCTATCAGGCGCTGGAGCGGCGATTCGGGGAGATGCAACGTGATCTGACGGAAGAGAGCGGGCGTTTGCGCATCGACCTGCTCACGCGGGTGGATGGGCTGCAGAAGGGCATCATGGAGACGCTGGCCGACGGACAGGCGGCGCAGCAGGAGCGTCTTGTTACGCTGCGGGATGCGGTGTCGGAACACCTGGGGCGCTACCGCGAGGCCTTCGATGAGCACCAGCGTCATGTGCTGCAAAGCCAGCAGACGGCCCTCCAGACGGGCATGGCGGACGTACGCCGGCAGGTCAATGAGGCGCTTGCGCGTCATGCCGAGACCCTGGGGGCGCGCGTGGAAGGGCTGACCCGGACCACCGAGGAACGCCTGCGCGAGATCAGCGGCCAAGTGGACAAGCGGTTGAACGAGGGGTTCGAGAAGACCACCGCGACCTTCACCCAGGTCCTCAATCACCTGACCCGTATCGACGAGGCGCAGAAGCGTATCACCGAGTTGTCGAGCAATGTGGTCAGTTTGCAGGAGGTGCTCTCCGACAAGCGTTCAAGGGGGGCGTTTGGCGAGGTGCAACTGGCGGCGTTGGTGCGCAACGTGATGCCGGAACGTAGCTTTGCCTTGCAGCATACATTGGCCAACGGGACGCGGGCCGATTGCATGCTGTTCATGCCGCAACCCACGGGTAGTGTGGCGGTGGACGCCAAGTTCCCCCTGGAGAGCTATCGGCGCATGACGGACGTGGATCTGCCCGCCGCGGAGAGGAATCGCGCCGCGGGGGCCTTTCGCAAGGATATCCGCAGGCATATAGAGGATATTGCCGGTAAGTATATCGTCGAGGGGGAGACTGCCGACGGGGCGATGATGTTCATCCCGGCGGAGGCGGTGTTCGCCGAGATCCATGCGCGGTTCCCGGAACTTGTGGAGCGGGCCTATCGGCGGCGGGTCTGGATGGTGTCGCCCACCACCATGATGGCGATTCTCACCACGGCCAGAGCGGTGCTGAAGGACGCAGCGACCCGTGAGCAGGTCGACATCATACAGCAGCATCTCCATGCACTGTCCAAAGACTTCGGGCGTTTTCAGGAGCGCATGGACCGGCTGGCGGGACACATCCGTCAGGCGCATAAGGACGCGGACGAAGTGGGTATCTCCGCGCGGCGCATCACCGGACGGTTTGAGAAGATCGAACAGGTGGAACTCGACGAATTCCCGGAGGGGGGGCTTCCGGTCTTCAAGAAAGGCCGGTGACCCGCTAGCTAGCCCGGATTATTCATGAATCGCCGCGATGATTGCGCAGAGAATTGTCCGCACAGGGGATTTTCCGACTGAGTGGAATACGGGCTGTATTGCCGAGGAAGGAAAATTCCCTGTGTGGACAAGGATCAAGCAAGGACGCGAGCGACTTCATGAATAGTCCGGGCTAGGAGTCTGCCGGGTTAATAATCCTAAATCCGACAGACTCCTAGGAGATCCTACAGGGTTTTCAGCGTCCGCCATGTGCCGTCCGGTTGGCGGCACGCTGTGCCCTGCACGGTTTCCTTTTTGCCATCGATGATTGCGTGAGTGACAAAGTCCCGGCAGGGGCCGTTGGCGGTCTCGTAGGTCTTGACGGGAATGACCTCATACTCGTTGCCGGTATCGGGATTCTTCCATTTGTGGGCCTTTCGGGTGGGGGTCTTCTCCAGTGCCTCGTTGGCCTGCTCCTGGTCCTGTCTGTCCAGATCCTCCCCAATGCGCGCGCCGATGTAGGCGCCAATGAGGGCGCCCGCCAGGGTTGCCATGGTGTTGCCCGAACCCTTGCCGATCTGTTTGCCAATGACGCTGCCGGCGATACCGCCAATGATGGCGCCACGCTCGCGTTTGGACGGGGATTCGCAACCCGTGAGAAGGGTCAGCGCGACCAGGGCGGAAAAGCAAAGTCGATAGACCATATGCGGACCTCCTGTTATGGTTTCCAGGTTCACGACCTCGGCGCTTCCATGAAGAACACCCTATGTCGGTGTAGGGCGGGAAACGGCAGGGCCGGCCGATGGGCATATGCCGAGCACGGATCACGATCCTACCACAGGGGGCGGGATCCGGGCAGTATCCGCCGAGGGACAACGAGAGTAATCAGCCCGGCCCTTTCAGACCGCTGCATATGGGCGAGATCCGCATCGGGCGGTAGTGGCACCGTCTGGAAGAAATGGCTGGACGACATGCCGAATTCCCGGGGGCCTGGCCCGCCCTGCGAGGATCTGTAGCTCCGATTGCCAAAATGAATGATAAGCCGGCCCGGACGGGGGGTGACCTGAATGGCCGTGGTGGGTACTCCGCGCACATGGATTCTGATGACATAACCCTGCCGCATTGCCTCGCGTTCTACATAGAAACTGAAGAACGAAGACAAGCTCCGCATGCCCGGTCCCGAAGAGGGGCCGGCCCACACAGGCAGCGCAAAGACAACGGCGGTGAGCAAGGCGGTCGAGAGGGATGAATGGATCTTCATGATGTGCTTCCTCGGAGACAATGGGGCCAAAACCCGACGCTTCGAACCGGGTTGGGTTCAGGCCGTACTGTCGCCAACGAAGCCCGGGGTTAATAATTAAGTATAGTTCCGCGAGAGGCTTTTTGATTTTGTGATTCCATTCACACAATTTTTCTTCCCTACCTCAACAATTTCCGCTGTTGGCCAATAAAAAGAGGGTACCAACAGCACAAGAGGAACGGACGATGATGGGATCGAAGATGATTGCGGCAGTCGCGTTGGCGGCGACGCTGGCGACCGGCCCGGTGATGGCGGGGGCGCTTCACAATGCATTGGTCGCCGGCAAGCATGGCAAGGCCATTGCCCTGATCAAGAAGAGCAAACGAAAGGCCTTGAACCGGCCCAATGAAAACGGCTTCACTCCGCTGCAGCTTGCGGTTATGTACAATCGCGAGAAAGAGGCAGCACTGTTGATCAAGCGGGGGGCCAAGGTCAACAAGAAGGACACCGAGGGCATGACGGCTCTGCATGTGGCCGCCGGTAACGCCGGCACCAAGCTCAGCATGTTCAAGCTGCTTGTCAGCAAAGGGGCGAAGGTCAACGCCAGGGACAAGTACGGGCGCACCCCGCTGCACCTGATGGCGCGCGCCGGCAGGCCGGAGGTGGCCCGGTTCCTGATCAAGAAGGGGGCCAAGGTGAAGGTCAAGGACAAACGGGGCAAGACTCCGCTGAAGCTGGCCAAGGCGGCGAAGAACGCACCGATGGTTGCGGCACTGCAGGGCAAGAAGTGGAAACCGCGCTATGCGGGGGGCAGCAAACGCCGTACGGTTTCGATCTCGATACTCGACCTGTAGCCCCATATACCCTGCGGCACTCCATCCAAAGCCCGGTTCGCCGGGCTTTTTTTATGGCCGCCTTTCGGTATACTGTATAAAAAAACAGTATTGGAGTCCCATGGTGCCCCCGGCCTACGCGGAGCTGCATACGCGCTCCAACTTCACCTTTTTGCACGGCGCCTCCCACCCGGAGGAACTGGTGCGGCGCGCCCATGATCTGGGCTATGCGGCGCTGGCGCTCACTGACGTCTGCTCCCTGGCCGGGGTAGTGCGCGCCCATCAGGAGGCGCAGGCGTGTGGCCTGCACCTGATTGTAGGCAGCGAGGTCACCCTGGAGGCGGGCCCCCGGCTGGTGCTGCTGGCGCAGGACCGGGCCGGCTACGGGCGGCTCTCAGCGCTGATCAGCCAGGGCCGGCTGCGGGCGGAGAAGGGGGAGTGCCGACTGACGCGGGCCGATCTGAACGGGGGGCTGGCAGGGTGCCTCGCCCTCTGGTTGCCGTCAGGAGACGAGGCGCGGGCGGCGGAAGAGGGGCGCTGGCTGAAGGACCGCTTCCCGGACCGGCTGTGGATCGGCGTGGCCCAGTTGCGGCGGGGGGAGGACGGGCGCATCCTGGCCCGGGCGCAGCGGTTGGGGACGCGCCTGGGGCTGCCGTTGACGGCGGCGGGCGGGGTGTGGATGCATGTGGCCGGGCGCAAGGCCCTGCAGGACACCCTCACCGCCATCCGTCTGCGCACCCCCTTGGCGGAGGTGGGCCTGGCGCTGGAACCCAACGCCGAGCGCCACTTGCGGCCGCGGGAGGCGCTGGCGCGGCTCTATCCCCCGCCGCTGTTGGCGGAGACGCTGCGCATCGCCAGGCGTTGTGCCTTCTCTCTCGACACGTTGCGCTACGAGTATCCGGACGAATTGGCGCCGCCCGGCGTCACGCCCGATGCGCACCTGCGGGCGCTGGTGGAGGCGGGAGCGCGGCGGCGCTGGCCGGCGGGAATACCGGCGAAGGTGCGCACGCTGATCGAGCATGAACTGGCGCTGATCGTGGAGCTGCGGTACGCACCCTATTTTCTCACCGTGCACGACATTGTGCGTTTCGCCCGCTCGCGGGGCATCCTCTGCCAGGGGCGGGGTTCGGCGGCCAATTCGGCGGTCTGTTACGCCCTGGGCATCACCGAGGTGGACCCGGCGCGCATGGAGATGTTGTTCGAGCGTTTCATCTCGAAGGAGCGTGGCGAACCGCCGGATATCGATGTGGATTTCGAGCACCACCGCCGCGAGGAGGTGATCCAGTACATCTATGAAAAATACGGCCGCGAGCGGGCGGCGCTGGCGGCCACGGTGATCAGTTACCGGCCACGCAGCGCCCTGCGCGACGTGGGCAAGGCGCTGGGGCTGACCCTGGATCAGGTGGACCGGCTGGCCAAGAGCATCAGTGGCTGGGATGGGCGGGAGGTGCGGCCGGAGCGGTTGATGGAGGCGGGCTTCGACCCGGAAAATCCGGTGATCCGGCGGCTGATGGCGCGGGTGGCGGAACTCATGGGCTTTCCGCGTCACCTCTCCCAACACGTGGGCGGTTTCGTCATCGCCCGCGGCCTCCTCACCGAACTGGCGCCGGTGGAGAATGCCGCCATGCCGGGGCGCACCCTGATCCAGTGGGACAAGGATGATCTGGAGGCGCTGGGACTGCTCAAGGTGGACTGCCTGGCGCTGGGCATGCTGAGCGCCATCCGCCGGGCGTTCGCACACATCGGCGATTTCCATGGCATCCGCATGGGCATGGCCGATGTGCCGCCAGAGGACCCGGCGGTGTACCGCATGATCCAGTGCGCCGACACCGTGGGGGTGTTCCAGATCGAGTCCCGCGCCCAGATGTCCATGCTGCCGCGGTTGCGCCCGGCCTGTTTCTACGACCTGGTGATCGAGGTGGCCATCGTCCGACCCGGTCCCATCCAGGGTGACATGGTGCATCCCTACCTGCGCCGGCGGCAGGGGCGGGAGCCGGTGGCGTACCCCTCGTCGGAGGTGGAAGCAGTGCTGGGGCGCACCCTTGGCGTGCCCATCTTTCAGGAACAGGTGATCAAGGTGGCTCAGGTGGCGGCCGGTTTCAGCGCTGGCGAAGCGGACCGGCTGCGCCGCTCCATCGCCGCCTGGCGCCGTCGTGGCGCCCTGGAGCAGTTCGAGCAGCGGCTCATCGGGGGCATGATGGCGCGGGGTTATGAAGAGTCCTTCGCCCGGCGTATCTATCAACAGATCCTCGGTTTCGGCGAATACGGCTTTCCCGAATCCCACGCTGCCAGCTTCGCCCTGCTGGTGTACGTCTCCGCCTGGCTCAAATGTCACCATCCGGCGGCCTTCTTCGCCGCCCTGCTGGACAGTCAGCCGATGGGGTTCTACGCCCCGGCCCAGCTCATCCAGGCGGCGCGGCGGGCAGGGGTGGAGGTGCGACCGGTGGACGTGCGCCGAAGTGGCTGGGCGTCCCGGCTCGAAGCAGGTGAAGGACACTGCGGCGGGGAGGGGCGTGCGCGCCGTCCCGTCCTGCGCCTCGGGTTGCAACAAGTGAAAGGGCTTTCCCGGCTGGGAGCGGAACGGCTGTTGGCGGCGCGGGCGGAGGCCCCCTTCGGTTCGGTGGGGGATTTGGCCCGTCGCGCCAATCTGAACAAAAAGGATCTGGCGGCGCTGACCTCCGCCGACGCCCTCAAAGGGCTGGCTGGCAATCGCCACCAGGCGGCGTGGGCGGTGGCGGGGGTGCAGGCGCCGCTGCCGCTCTTTCCGGAACCGACGGCGGAGCCGGCCGTGCCCCTGCTGCGTCCGCCCACCGAAGGGGAGGGGATCGTGGCCGATTATGCCAGCACCGGCCTCACCCTCGGCCGTCATCCGCTGGCGTTGTTGCGGGGACATCTGCAGCGCCGGGGGTTGCTCACCGCCGCCGAGGCGAATGGTCGTCCCCACGGGGTCTGGGTACGCACCGGCGGGCTGGTGATCAATCGCCAACGGCCGGCGTCGGCCCACAACGTCACCTTCATGACCCTGGAGGACGAGACGGGGCAGATCAACCTGGTGGTGTGGCAGCGGGTGGCGGAACGCCAGCGGGCGGTGCTGTTGCGCGCCCGCCTGCTGGGGGTGGTGGGGGACGTGCAACGGGAGGGCGAGGTGGTGCATGTGGTGGCGCGCAGGCTCTATGACCACTCGCATCTGCTCGGTGGACTGATGACCCGGTCGCGGGATTTCCATTGAGACAGGGACAGAATCGCACGGGGTTTTCTTGTATACTTCCCCCTTTCGTATTTCACAAAGTGGCACTGGCTTGGCCGGCGCCCGACAATATTCGAGAGGAGTGGCACAATGGCGCATGTTGTTGTTTTGGGTGCAGGTACCGGCGGTCTCCCCTGTGCCTATGAGCTTCGGTCCGAACTGGGCGCGGAGCATGAGGTGACGATCATCAACGAACGGGAGTATTTCCAGTTCGTTCCCTCCAACCCGTGGGTGGCCGTCGGCTGGCGCGACCGCGCCAGCGTCACCTTCGACCTCCGGCCGCATGTGGAGAAAAAGGGCATCAACTTCATCGCCAAGCGGGTGGACAAGATCGACGCCGAAAACAACCGGCTTGAGCTGGACGGAGGGGATACCCTCTCTTACGACTATCTGGTGATCGCCACCGGCCCCAAGCTCTCCTTCGACGAAGTGGAGGGCTCCGGCCCCGGCAAGCACACGCACTCCGTCTGCACCGTCGATCACGCGCTGGAGACCTATGAAGGCTACAAGAATCTGCTGGACGATCCCGGCCACGTCATCATAGGCGCCATGCCCTTTGCCTCGTGTTTCGGGCCGGCTTATGAGTTCGCCTTCATCGTTGACGCCGACCTGCGCAAGCGCAAGATGCGTGACCGGGTACCCATGACCTTCGTCACCTCCGAACCCTATATCGGCCATCTGGGTCTGGGTGGGGTGGGCGACTCCAAGGGATTCCTCGAAAGCGACCTGCGCAACCACCACATCAACTGGATCACCAACGCCAAGGTGGTCAAGGTGGAAGCGGGCAAGATGCACGTGGAGGAGTACAACGATGCCGACCAATTGGTCAAGACCCACGAGCTGGACTTCAAGTTCTCCATGATGTTGCCCGCCTTCAAGGGCGTGGATGCGGTGGCCGAGGTGGAGGGGCTGTGCAATCCGCGCGGCTTCGTGCTGGTGGATTCGCACCAGCGCAACCCCACTCATCCCAACATCTTCGGCGCCGGCGTATGTATCGCCATCCCGCCGGTGGAGGCCACCCCAGTGCCCACCGGCGCGCCCAAGACCGGTTACATGATCGAGTCCATGGTGACCGCCATCGTGCACAACATCGCCGACGAACTGGCGGGCAAGGAGCCCTCCACCAATGCCACCTGGAACGCCATTTGTCTGGCGGATATGGGCGACACCGGGGCCGCCTTCGTCGCCCTGCCGCAGATCCCGCCGCGCAACGTGGCCTGGTTCAAGAAAGGCAAGTGGGTGCACATGGCCAAGATCGCCTTCGAAAAATATTTCATCCGCAAGATGAAGAAGGGCACCTCCGAGCCCATCTACGAGAAATACATCCTCAAGATGCTGGGTATCGGCAAGCTAAAGTAACCGTGGGGGAGGCGCCCGCATCGGCTACAATGAATCCATGATCGATACGCCAATCCCCCGTCATACCACGGTTGCCGTGCGCGTGGGTGATGTGGTCATCGGCGGCGGTGCGCCGGTGGTCGTGCAGTCCATGACCAACACCGACACCGCCGACGCGCAGGCCACGGCCGATCAGGTGGAGGCGCTGGCGCGGGCCGGCTCCGAGCTGGTGCGCATCACCGTCAACAACCCGGCCTCGGCGGAGGCGGTGCCGCGAATCCGCGATGCCCTCGACGCCCGTGGCCTCGACGTGCCGCTGGTGGGGGACTTCCACTTCAACGGCCACCGTTTGCTGACCGAGCATCCTGCCTGTGCCGAGGCATTGGCCAAGTACCGCATCAACCCCGGCAACGTGGGCAGTGGAGAGACCCGTGACGCCCAATTCGCCGGCATGATCGAAACCGCGGCCCGGCTCGGCAAGGCGGTGCGCATCGGCGTCAACTGGGGCAGTCTCGACAAGGGCCTGGTGGCCCGCATGATGGACGAGAACGCTCGCGCCGACGCGCCGCTGGAGAGCGAGGCCATCACCCGCGAGATCATGGTCGCCTCCGCGCTGGAGAGTGCCGCGCAGGCGGAGGCAGTGGGTCTGGGGCGCGACCGTATCGTGCTCTCCTGCAAGATGAGTGGGGTACAGGATCTGATTGCCGTTTACCGGCTGCTCGCTGCGCGCTCCGATTATGCCCTCCATCTTGGGCTCACCGAGGCGGGCATGGGCGACCGCGGCGTGGTGTTCTCCACCGCAGCGTTGGCGGTATTGCTTCAGGAGGGTATCGGCGACACCATTCGCGTCTCTCTCACACCGGAGCCTGGTGGCGAGAGGACGCGTGAGGTCAAGGTGGCGCAGGAGATCCTTCAGGCGCTGGAATTGCGCAGTTTCGCTCCCACCGTGATTGCCTGCCCCGGTTGCGGCCGCACCACCAGTACCTTCTTCCAGCGTCTCGCCCAGCAGATCGAGGGCTACCTGCGCGCGCAGATGCCCCACTGGCGGGGCCGGTACCCGGGTGTGGAGACCCTCTCCGTGGCGGTGATGGGGTGCGTGGTCAATGGTCCCGGTGAAAGCCGCCACGCCGACATCGGCATCAGCCTGCCGGGCACCGGTGAGCAGCCCTCCGCGCCCGTCTTCATCGACGGTGAAAAGCGCATCACGCTGAAGGGCGAGGGGATCGCCGAGCAGTTTCAGCAGATCGTGGAAGAGTACGTAGAGACCCGCTTCGGTCCCCCCGGCTGAAACCCGGCGTCCATCTGAAAATGAGGAGCCCCATGCCATGCTGAAATTGTCCGCTGTATCCCTATTGTCCCTGTTCGTGTCGGCCCCATTGCTGGCGGAAGAGGCGCCCCCAGCGATTACCGTCTCCCGTCTCCAGCTCGACACCGCCCAACGTATTGCCCGGGCGGCCGTGGAGGCGTGCCGTAAGGAGGGTGTCCAGATCGGCGTCACCGTGGTGGACCGCAACGGACTCGTCCAGGTCGCCCTGCGCGATACTATCGCCGCGCCCATTACCCTCGCCATCAGCCGCCAAAAGGCCTTCACTGCCGCTAATTTCAATGCCGCCACCTCCGCCCTCGGCGATCGCGCCAACACCCCCATTGGCCGGGTGAAGGGGCTGGTGATGTCTGCCGGCGGCCTGCCCATCCAGGCGGGTGGTCAACTGCTCGGCGCCGTGGGCGTCAGCGGCGCCCCTTCCGGCAAGACCGACGAGTCCTGCGCCCGCGCGGGCATCGATGCGGTGAGTGAGGATCTGGAATTGGCAATGTAGTGACTCAGCCGGCTCTGGCCCGGGAGGATTCGGTATCCCGAATGGCGCGCACCCAGCCCTCCATGGCCACATTGGCGACGGGCATGGGGGCTTCCAGAAAACTGAGGACAAAGCGGTCGGGGAGTTCGGCGATGCCGATGGAACGCGGGCGCAGCGCCAGCACCGGCGGGTCGGGGAGGGTGATGCCGAAACAGAAGACGATGTTCTTGGCGGCGAGGATCTCGTCGCTGATTCGGCCTTCAGGAAGGTCTGCGGTATGGGCGTAGTGGTCAAACACGGCGATGAATCGCGCCACGGGATGGTTTTCGATCTGTCCGCGCAGGTACTCGATGATGGCGTCCACGTCGTCGAAGCGGGCCTCGTCCTTGCCGATCTCCAGAACGAAGGTTGGGTAGCGCTCTTCTGTCAGCCGTTGCTTCATGCGCTTTTCCTCGTGTCGGTTGTGCCTTGTGGGTTGGGGGCCTGTGGGATTCGACGCTGATCGTCTGCGAATCTCCGTGATCTTCGCTTCGATCCTCGATACCCAGCAGGATGCCGCGCCCTGGCCCGGATTATTCATGAAGTCGCTCGCGCCCTTGCTTGATCCTTGTCCACATAGGGAATTTTTCTTCCTCGGCAATACAGCCCGTATTCCGCTCGGTCGGAAAATCCCCTGTGCGGACAATGCTCTGCGCAATCATCGCGGCGATTCATGAATAATCCGGGCGCAGCGATACGCGGAGATCCCTGTCAGGTGGTTGATCCACAAGGGAGATGGTAGGGGAGCCATGAATGACGGGCATTGATATATTTCAATGCCCCATGCAGCGAAAAGGTGAAGGCGGAACCTGCACTCCCCGCCCCCTTCGTATTCATGGTTCCCGGCAGGGGACTCGTAACTCCGACGCCTTCAGGCGGCAATGCGTTTTTTACTCACTCGCCCCTTGAGGGGTGGAACGCGCGCGGAGGTGGGTGTTTGAACCCTCACCCTGGCCCTCTCCCAGTCTTGGGAGAGGGGATAATCGGCCCCCGGACCGATCCATCCGGTTTTTATTAACCCGGCAACACTATATATCGCATTCAGGGCTTCAGGCAGGCGCCGGAACAAGGCGCAGTGCGCAGGCAAGGGTCATTCCCTTGCCAAGGTCGCTCCAGTGCATCCATGCACTCGCGAGACTTGGACATCCTGTCCAGCGCGCTGGAACGTAGGTCCAGTGCCTGCCTGAAACCCCTAACCCTATGATATTCAAAGACAGGCCACGGCTGAATACGATATAGATTGTTGCCGGGTTAATAGCCGGTGAAGCGTTCGTAGCGACGGCCCGATGGCGCATTCTGGCCGGCCCTCACTCGATCGGCATACTGGGCAGGGCGTCGACCGTGTCCATGCATTTACGGCGTTTCAGGGACAAACTTCTTCTGAAGTTCGCTGCCCAGATCTTCCGGCATCTCCACCGGGGCGAGTTCGCCCAGCAGGCCGCTCAGGGAGGGGGCCTTTTCTTCTATGTCGGTGTAGCCCATTTCCATGAGGGTCTGGCGGAGGAATGCCTCGGCGCAGTGCCGGATCTCCTCCAGCTTGCGGGGTTCGATGCCGAGCATCTCACAGGTTTCGTCCGCACTCAGGCCGTCGATGTCCGTGAGTACCACGGACTGACGCCACAGTCGCGGCATCATGGCCAGGACCTGATGTACAGTGGTCTGCTGTTCCCAGCGCACTACCGCCTGTTCCGGCGTCTGCACACCCGGTTTCGGGATCAGGTCTTCCAACCGGACCTGCTCGTCCGGCAGGTAGTACTCGAACATCTCCGTTTCTTCCTCATCCAGGGTGTCGCTGGGGGCGAGAGGTGGTGATGCCTCCGTGGGGAGAGTGAGATCCATCTGTGCCCGGCTGCGCGCCACTTCCTCTTCCAGCACTTCGAGCATGATCTGGTAGAGCCAACGGTCGATCTGGATGGCGGAGTCGCGATCCTCGAAACGGGTGTAGCCTCTCACCACCACCGCGTCGACCAGCTCGTCCGGGGTGATGTCGTTTTCGATCAGATCCCCCGCGGCCTGGAGATAGGCAATCTCGCGCTGCGCGTTTTTGTAGAGGGCACCAAGATGGGACTGGATCAGGTCGAAGTAGAGCTTGCGCCGCTCCTGCTCCTGCGCCTTCTCCCCCGCCTTGAGGTCGGCGCGTAGCTGCTGGCGGCGTTTTTTACGCCGCCAGAGGGGTTCGTTCTTGAGGAAGCTCTTGTGTTTTTTGATCTGTCGGCGGATTTCCGCAAAGGCGTCGCGGATCACGGTCTCCACATTCGGCCCTTCTTCGTGGGCGGTCAGGGTCTTGTGCGGCAGATAGAGTTCCAGCGCGACGCGGTACAGGACCTGTGTGCCGTGACTCTGAACGGCGGCGCGCAGGAACAGGTCGTCTTCTTCGAAACCGTTCAGCAGGGGCTGCAGTGAGGACAGCCGTTCCTCGAACAGGGCGCTCAGGGACTTTTTGGCCTCTTTGCTGATATTGCGGTAGACGATCTGTTTTTTCATTGTTGTCTGGCTCCGGTATAAAAGGCATGTTCCCTGTATGGGGGCAACCGGTGCGGGTTACAACCATCCTTTGTGCTTGAACAGCCAGTAGGGGGCGATGGCGCTGAGCACCATGGCGCCGAGCGCCAATGGGTAGCCGGCCGGCCAGCCGAGTTCCGGCATCAGGCGGAAGTTCATGCCATAGATGCTGGCGATGAGGGTAGGGGGGAGGAAGACCACCGAGGCAAGGGTCATCACCTTGATGATGCGGTTCTGTTCCACGTTGATCATGCCGGTGGCGGCATCCATGAGAAAGTTGACCTTTTCGAACAGATAGCCGGTGTGGGGCATCAGGGAGTCGATGTCCCGCAGCAGTTCGAGGGCGGTTTGGTGGCCCTGCTCATCGAGATGGGCATGGCGCAGCAGGAACCGCACTGCGCGTTGGGTGTCGAGCAATACCAGGCGGATCTTGCCGTTCAGGTCCTCGAATCGGGTGATCAGGCCAAGCAGGTTGTCCATGTCCTGCTCGTCTTCGGAGAATACCTTGCAGGAGGCCTCTTCCAGTTTGTTGTAGAGTTCCTCCAGCAGATCGGCCAGCAGGTCGACCTTGGTCTCGAACAGGCCCAGCATCACCGCCAGGCCGTCCTCGCCGATCCCGCGCCGGCGGCGGGCACGCAGCCGGAACATCCGGAAGTCGGCCAGATCCACCTCGTGTACGGTAAAGAGTCTGCCGTTGTTGACGGTAAATGAGGCGGTCACCTTTTTCGGTGGCTGCTCGGCATCTTCCTGAAATGCCAGGTCGGCATCGTCGATGAAATAGGAGTGGATATGCAGACCGCGTTCGTCGGTGTAGAAACGGGCGGTGTCTTCGATCTCCTCCAGTTCCTCCGTGGAAGGCAGTTGCTGGTCATAACTGCTTTCCACCAGCAGCCGCTCTTCGGCAGTGGGGGAGACCAAGTCGACCCAGACCCATGCATTTGGCAGTGGCGCGTCCTTGTCGAGAGGGCTTTGCTGGAGTCGCCGGTTTTCGAAAACAAAGCCGGTAAGCATGATGGTCGTTATCCTGTGGTTCAAATTGCCGGCTTGTCGCCGGCGTCGTTCAAGGCGGGTTCAGTCAGTCTTCGGCGATCCGCTCCAGGTTCCTGATATCGAGCAGAAAGCGGTTGGGGGATGTCTCCACCAGCAGGCTCTGACGCTTGAATTCGGCGATGGTGCGGCTGGTGGTTTCGGTGGTGATGCCGAGCATGGCGCCCATGTCCTCGCGGCTGAAGAGTTCACATTCGGCGCTCTCCTCGTTACGCACCAAGCGCAGCAACAGGCGCGAGACCCGCTGGCGGGCGGAGCCGGTGGAGAGTTCGGTGAGCCAGGCATCCGCCTCGCTCAGCGCCCGCTGCCAGCGGGACATCAGTTCCTGGTGCAGCCGGGGATTCTCTTCCGCCAGCCGGGCCACCACCTTGACCGGGAAACGGCATACCTCGGTCTCGTGCAGCACCACCGCGTCGTGCTGGTATTCCTCGGCCACCAGGGCTTCGAGCCCCAGTACATCGCTGGAGCGCGCCAGGCGCACGATGCGCTGGCCGCCATCCGGCAGATATTGCACCAGCTTCACCACGCCACTGCGTACGGTGAACATGTGGGTGCCGGGGCTGCCGGCGCGATAGAGGACGGAGCCGGGCGGCAGCACGAATTGATCGATGGGCTGATGGATGCGCTCGAAGTCCTTTTCCTGCAGGCCGCTGAACAGGACGCTCTCACGCAACGAGCAGGTGAGACAGTTCGCCTCGCCGGCCCAGGCCTCTTTGAGTGTGACGTTCTTTACCATCGTGTCCGATCCGTTTTCCAACTGCGCCCGACGCAGCTTTGACCGCAGTGTTCCATCGCCGTTCAACCCACCTTGGGCAGATGGGAAAGGGCTTCCTCGATGGCCTCCTTCGGCAGGTCGTAGTTGTGCAGGTCGCCGGCCAGATAGTGCTCGTAGGCCGCCATGTCGAAATGGCCATGCCCCGAGAGGTTGAAGAGGATCGTCTTTGCCTCGCCGCTCTCTTTGCACGCCTGGGCTGAGCGTATCGTCGAGGCGATGGCGTGGGTGGATTCCGGCGCGGGGATGATGCCCTCGGTGCGGGCAAACAGCAGTCCGGCCTCGAAGGTCTCGAGTTGCGGGATGGCCACCGCGTCCACCAGCCCCTCCTGATGCAACTGACTCACCAGCGGCGAGTCGCCGTGGTAGCGCAGTCCGCCGGCGTGGATGCCGGGCGGCACGAAGTCGTGGCCGAGGGTGAACATCTTCAACAGCGGGGTGAGGCCGATGGCGTCACCGAAATCGTAGGCGTATCTGCCCTTTGTAAGGGTGGGGCAGGAGCTGGGTTCCACCGCCAGCAGGCGCACCTCCCTGCCCGCCGCCTTGTCGGCGAAGAAGGGAAAGGCCACGCCGCCGAAGTTGGAGCCGCCACCGCAGGGGGCATGCACCTCGTCCGGGTATTCGCCCACCTTTTCCAGCTGCTTGCGCGCCTCCTGGCCGATGATGGTCTGGTGTAGCAGCACGTGGTTGAGCACCGACCCAAGGGCGTAATTGGTGTCGTCGCGCCCCGCCGCCTCCTCCGCCGCCTCGGAGATGGCGATGCCGAGGGAACCGGGTGACTCGGGGTGCTCGGCGAGGACCTTGCGGCCCGATTCGGTCATGTCGGTGGGGCTGGCGAAGACCTCCGCGCCCCAGGTCTGCATCATGGTGCGGCGATAGGGTTTTTGCTCATAGCTCACCTTGACCATGTAGACGCGTACATCGAGGCCGAACATCTGCCCCGCCAGCGACAGCGCGCAGCCCCACTGGCCGGCGCCGGTCTCGGTGCTCAGGCGCCGGATGCCCGCCTCGCGGTTGTACCAGGCCTGGGGCACGGCGGTGTTGGGCTTGTGGGAGCCGGCGGGGCTTACCGATTCGTTCTTGTAGAAGATCTTCGCCGGGGTGCCGAGGGCCTGCTCCAGCCGATGGGCGCGATAGAGGGGCGAGGGACGCCACAGAGCCAACGCCTGACGGACCTCATCGGGGATCGGGATCCAACGTTCGGCGCTCACCTCCTGCTCGATCAGGGCGTCGGGAAATATCGCCGCGAGCGCGTCCGGTCCCACCGGCTTGCCGTCCGGGCCGAGGGGTGGGGCGGGGGGATTGGGCATGTCGGCCACCACGTTGTACCAGTGGGTGGGGATATCGGCCTCGTCGAGCAGGATCTTGGTGTTCATTGGGCGGACTCCTGGCGGATTGTTATGGATCATTGGAG
>Ga0256841_1001961_pt1 | contig 16986 bp, 18 predicted proteins | sample 356308metaG_FD_185971 | JGI IMG/M metagenome (GOLD analysis project Ga0256841, IMG submission 185971) | Hydrothermal vent microbial communities from Mid Atlantic Ridge, Atlantic Ocean - 356-308 | ecosystem: Environmental > Aquatic > Marine > Hydrothermal vents | place: Atlantic Ocean: Mid... | reverse complement strand
CGACATCATACAGTCATTTATGATGAAGGTATATATGGACCTAACCTCTCTTTTGCTCAGTAACTCTACTTTGTATTTTCGGTCATTGCTATCCGCTGAATTTGACTGAGCATCGACACTCAATACCGCAATAATAAGTACTATCGTACCGAGTATCCTTTTTATATTCTTTTGCATATTCCAATAAGTTAATCGTTATAAATGCATTTATCCCTTAATTTCCATCCTGGATATCCGGGCAATATATTTGACTATTAACGGACTCCTTATAATATTCCCTTTCATAGCTATTGGTACAGCTATAAATATATAAGATTCCATTCCGTCCTCTTACTATTTGATAAATATGTGGAGATAAAACAGTACCCCATGAAATACACATATCGTAGTTTTTCATATTATATTTAGCTTGCATTTGAAGAAAATATAGATTTTCAGTTACTTTAAAGAGACCTTCAAAGTAAGCAATGAATAAGATATTTGGATAAACGCTATCCATTGTATTAAATTGGGGTGATACCGTATCAGTCATCATTTTCAATGGGACTTGTGTAGATAACCCCTCTAATTTCGAAGGTTCAAAATACCCTTGAAGAATTTTTGGATTCGCCTTCCAATATATTCTCTTCAAGTAGTTAGTATTATTTCTATTGCTAACTGATAATATGATAGTATCCCTTGAAAAATTGCAGGTATCCCAATATATATCAAACTTCCATGTCATATCATCGATAATGTACGTACATAATGCTCTAATTTCCCGCTCGGTGAAGTCTTTTTTAATCTCTGAAACTTGAATTTCCTTTCCACTCCTTTCGATAGACGAATTCTTATTCAGCCTATTAGAGCAAGAACATATTATTAATATGAGCAGTACGTTTCCAATGTATATCCGGCTTCCTATTTGCATTTTTTAAAAATTTCATTAATGTTTCCATCATTAGCAATAAACTGCTTAGCTCTATTGTATTTCTCAATTACTTGTTCTACTGTATAACCGGCTTTTTCATAATCCTCGGGGGCTTTACCAAAACCATTTAAAACCAAACCTACAAGATCATTATATTCTCCCTTGCCATTAATTGAAATCAACGTGTTTACAATATCTTTTATGAAACGAACATGAATTTTATTAATTATAAATTCACACAGAAAAATAATTAAAAAAAATTCATGTGAGAGTGAAACGGTTCCATATGCGCAGAAAATTTGTAATACATTTATTTTCTATTTATTATAAATTTTCAAGCATATGAAATACTCCATTTGTCCGATTAATCTGGGAAAGGAAGCCAGCCAAAATACTTATTTGATGTGCCCCCAAGTTTTAGGACAGTAAAAATCCCTCTATTGTCTAATATTAAATGGAGGGGCCATGAATAGGGGCCAACTCTGCTTCACTCTCTTTTAACAAAAGATATAATCCCATTTTTATTTCGCTTGAAAAAATAAAACATTGTCCGGCCTACAAATTTGTATCTACCATGCTCTTTCCTTGCTCTCGAATAGCAACGCACAACAACATAATACCTCTTCCCTTCGTAATTATGAAATTTCTCAAAACGAAATAGCATTCTATCATTAGGAAATTGCCCCTCACCTATCTTTCCATTCACACTATTCAGTTTTTTTAACCCGAGGGGGAACAGTGTAGCGAGGTTCTCAAAATAGGAGGAATCAAAATGTGGCAATATTGGCACTCTAGACCGCGATGGGTCAATGTCATTTAAATATCTAAGTGGAATCCGGCTATCCAATTCGCGGTATCCCACAAAGATACATATCGAGTCTCTTCGAATGGATTGGCTATCCACATTGCACACTATTTCCCTGTCCGACATCATACAGTCATTTATGATGAAGGTATATATGGACCTAACCTCTCTTTTGCTCAGTAACTCTACTTTGTATTTTCGGTCATTGCTATCCGCTGAATTTGACTGAGCATCGACACTCAATACCCCAATAATAAGTACTATCGTACCGAGTATCCTTTTTATGTTCTTTTGCATATTCCAATAAGTTAATCGTTATAAATGCATTTATCCCTTAATTTCAATCTTGGATTTCCGGGCAATATATTTGACTATTAACGGACTCCTTATAATAATAACCCCTCCCTCTTCCAAAAACACTTTCATTTCTGTCATAGATATACAACAAACCATTTTTTCCTCGCATTATTTGGTAGATAAATGATGAGCCTAACTTAAAACATAGGTCCGACTCCTTATCGATATAATTAAACCAGCCAAACAATCGAAGTAAATAAAAACTTGGACTAACTCGAAATAACCCTTGATATTCAACGGAAAGCAAAACAGAACAGTACTCGTTATCAAAATTACTCAAGGTATCGGGAATGGTGGTCTCGAGTAACTTCACAGGAAATTGTGTAGATAAACGATCTAGCTGCCCTAATGAAATCACTCCCTTTACAGGAACAGGCGCAATCCTCCAATATATATCCTTTAAATCCTTTGTTAGCCCTTTTTCATTAACAGAGAGTAATATAGTATCTCTTCTGAGGCTACAATGATTCTTATCACCGCGTAAATTAAAATTTCCATTAAAACTCCATGTAATATCATCTATTACATAGCTAAATAATGCCCTGACTTCCTGATTTGTCCATGGACATTTATATATCATGCTAGGCTTATTTCTCTTTGTATACTGCTTTTTGGCGCATGCTCCAAAGAAAAAAGAACTAAGCATTAGTCCTATTAGAATTTTTTTTAATTGTCGCATTTTTTGAATACTTTATTAATGTTTCCATCATTAGCAATAAACTGCTTAGCTCTATTGTATTTCTCAATTACTTGTTCTACTGTATAACCGGCTTTTTCATAATCCTCGGGGGCTTTACCAAAACCATTTAAAACCAAACCTACAAGATCATTATATTCTCCCTTGCCATTAATTGAAATCAATGTATTTACAATATTTTTTATGAAACGAACATGAATTTTATTAATTATAAATTCACACAGAAAGATAATTAAAAAAATTCATGTGAGAGTGAAACGGTTCCATATGCGCAGAAAATTTGTAATACATTTATTTTCTATTTATTATAAATTTTTAAGCATATGAAATACTTCATTTGTCCGATTAATCTGGGAAAGTAAGCCAGCCAAAATACTTATTAGTAAATACGTCTCCAGAATATAGACCAAACTTACGAATTACAGCATCACAATCTACTTTAACAATGGAATCACAGGAGTACCTTTTGAGTATTACGGAGTTAGATTTCATATCTCTAAAAAATCGATAATGAAGGCACATTAAATCATCCGGTTTTTCTAGGAACCCAAATAGCTCTCTTCCCTTTTTATAAAAACGAATGAATAACGTATCTAAATTATCACTTTGTATATCTTTTGAGTTATAACAACTGCAGATAAATCTATTCAATGAGTCCTTAAATCCTTTCCTTCGGTGTCCCTCAACGACAAAGTAATCTGTCGGCTCTCGCCTCTCCTTTTCGTATATTTCTAACGAATCCCCCACCTTCGGATATTTGGGTTCAAAGAGGATAGGTTTTCCATCCAATGTAAAATATTTCAACCTATCGACATAGAGTGCTTTTTCCTTCCTCCTTACACGATGATGTGTTATATCACTTTCCGCTCTCCCTCCCCACTCTATTTTAATTGGGGAAAACTCATAGGGATATCCATCGGAAAAAAAACCTAATTTAAACACTAATATTATAAATAGCAAATATACAATTACAATCGATATAAGAAAGATTTTTATCTTTTTATACATATTAATAATTTTTACTTAACTGAATAATTCCTTAATTAGACATCTGTTTCTCTCCGTCTAGTGAAACTACAGATTTTATTTGTATTCTACAAGGTTTTTTAAAATGCGCATAATTGAAGCATTGTAGTATTGAATGCATAAAAAGACACTTGATTAACCGTTTATGCTTGGCGTTAATAATTCCTATTTCCTAGACTTACTGTTCATCCTCTGTGTATATATCATATTGGACCTTCCCATAATACAGTCCAAAATGCTTAAGCACTTCTTTGCAATTCACTCTCGTTTCACCAGGTTCAATATAACGATCAATATACCTCCATAGGGATACAGTATCTTCATTATCGTGTCGTTCAAAGCAATATGCCAAATGAAGTGTATCATAATCTTCAGGACTAGTACCGAAGGTATAACTACCAGAATGATTAGAGAGGTATTGATTATTTGTCTCATAACTCTTTTTATAAAAGTCTATACAAAGAGATTTGTTACTACTATTTTCGACATCTTTAGCATTGTAACACGTACAAATAAACTTATCTATAGAATCTATTACTCCTTCAACCAGATGTCCTTCCACTAGGTAACTATCATTTTCATGAATAACAATCGTTGTGTCAGAAAAATTATATTTGTAAAGCTCATAATCAACATGAAATGGAAATACCCCTAAAGAATCTCCCTTCATGTTGAAAATGATCGCCTTACGAGGTTTATGAAAACTACGAATAATACTTCTGGGGTGATATTTATTTTCCCAGAAGTATTCTAATCTAAACGGATAATTTTTATACTGATGCCAATTCTGGTAATAGTAATGCTCTAATTCAAAATAGAAATATACAAATCCCACTGTCATAAAAAACAGTACAACAATCGTCACAACAATCCATAAAATTATCTTCCACATAATTTAATAATTTAATTTACCTTTCACTTTACACTGTACATATTCTTTTGTTGTAAAAGGAACATGATCATAACAATGCTGCAACCTATACCAGGCTGCAAATCCATCATGTCCTAATATGTTTGCTCCTGTTATAGGATGCAAATAATTACCTTGATATTTCATGGCTTCCCTCTTGTTCTTATCTAAACCAAAGTGATCTATGATCTCAAAATACAAATTAACACTCCAGGTCTTACTCTTTTTATCATATTTATAAGAAGTCCGATCTACATATACATATGTCTTATAGGTATCGTTAATTAATATCTGTAAACCGTGTGACCGATGGTATAACGAACTAAACTTTGGCCTAGGGTCTTCATTTTTGCCAAAATAAATCTGACCAAAACCATCAATATCACCTTTGTGTTTATTCAATTCATCTTCGAGTTTCTTCGATACGATTTTAACGAAATCTTTCATACTATTAGCTTGCGCTACATGTTTACTTAGAATTGGGTCGACCATTTCCCCTCCATCAACTTGTAGCGCTAAGAAGAAATGCATGCACTTCATAGCTACATCTTGCAATTCTCCCCTAGAAGTCCACTGAAGTAAACTCCGCATTTGTTGTTCTAATCTCAATATGTATTTATCCTCCTCCTCATGCTCTCCTTGCTCCATTTGTACCCTCCATGTCAGGCGGACACTGATCAGAATGTTCTAAATCTCCTGTTTTTTTACGATCTTTAGTTTCAATTAACAGATCATTCATTTTCATTTGAGAAGGACTCACTCCTTTTATTTCTTCTATCTCGATTCCATTGTTGACTTTTTGCTCCTCTTCCCGAATATTAGGAATTTTATCTTTAGGTATCCAGCGCCAATTATCCTCAGGAGGTACCAATTCTGGATGGCAAAAAATATTTAAATATTCTCTTTTATTCTCCGGTGGATATACTCGCATAATATACATAAGGTTTTTCTTCGGTATAATGATATCGCCATTATATTCAAGAAGGCACTCTATCTCCTCCTCCGTGAAGTCTGTCCCCATATATGCATTCCAAAATGCCGTCTTGTCGAAGGTCCCGTCCTTGCAATGCCAGCCGTCTTTTTCGTATTCGAAGCGATCTGCGTAGGAATTTAGATCTACTCCTATAGAGGCTTCGTATTCTAACTGCATCAATGCACATTCCAACTCTTCCGAAGAGGTGCATTTGAGGCTATGAATTATCTTATCTATAGCTGACCGATGCTCATAAGCCATCTGAGCCCATTTTGACCCAAACATATCCCATTCAGCATTACCCCAATTCTTCCATTCCTCCTTATCCTTCAGGCAGCGATTGTAGTAATCTGACCACGCCTCACAAAATTCCTTATCCGGTTTCGCGTTGCGCTTCTTCGTTTTGTCGTCTCGATCATCATCTACTTCTTCATCCACACAAGACCACATTTCATAATATTTATCTATCCAAAATGATTCTTTCCCATCAGACCCCTCATAGGTTGTAGGCCACTTCATAGAACTATAATACAATGAATTTGGATTGTCAAAGGCAGTACCCCATTTAGAGCCACCATTCGTCAAACCTCCTCCATGGAACCATCGATTTAACCAATCATTAATTTTTCGCGCCCACTTCCCAAAACCATTCGCCCAGCCATCTACATACCCCCTCCATCTTTTTTCCTTAAAATTATAGCAATCCGTCTTACCTCTATCTCCCCCAGATCCACCACAACGCTCATCTTCTCCTCCTCGCAACCCAATCTTGGAGGAAGACTTGTAGTTTTCAATAGGGTCTGTTACCATTGCACGATCCCAATCATTAATAAATTGGACCATATCATTTCCAGTAAACTTACCCCCTAATTCATTAATCATTAATGTGCTGTCACCTAACTTCATTAAATCCTTTTTGACGAGAAGACTCCATTCTAATTTTGGGCTCCCTAAATTAATAAAAAGTAAAGAAATGATCGTGTCCGAGTGTATATCTACTAATGGAAGAACATTCCTAGAATAAACATCTAAATGATTATGATCATAAAATGTCATTAATTCAGCGTAATAAGGCAAACCCATCTGCAAACGTGAATTATCCAAAGAAATCCAATTATTATAAAACATATAAGCAAATAGCTGGGCTCTCTCACTTGAATAAGGAATAGAAGTATCAACATTCTCCCTTAAACCAAATTTATCAACAGCTGTATTCACCTTATCCCCCTCAAAATCCTGATCTTTCCGGCAAATGTTAAAAATAAAAATAACGGCAAAAAAAGATAGAAAAAAAATCTTCCACCCCATCCCTTTCAACCTAAATGTTAAGCATTTATGGTTGGTTGGTTGGTTGTAATTAAATTTTTTCATAATCGGCAATTTTTTGAAGATGAATTAATTGGGTTTAACAACATAGTTTGTCGACAATTTCATAATGGTTAAACTACATATATATCATTGCAAATATAGTATATTATTTATAATAACCAAATATATAACTATTTATTTAACATATTAAGATATTTATAATGTATCGAATAATTCGCTTTTTTTGAAGAATTAAATTTAGCCTTAGCTTTTTAGCCTTAGCTTTGGGTGTAATCCGGCATCATTCATGAGAAGTGGAGCGGACACCTGGCAATTCGAGTATCCGATAGGCCTGCTTTATGAATACAAATACAATCCCCCTCCCACAAAAAAGGATAGAATGAAGAGAATTGTTTACTTTCGCACTTTATTTACTTTGACTCTTTACTTCACCATTTCATACCAAAAAAATGAAGAAATACAATTTTTATGCGGGCCCGGCTATTCTTCCTGACGCTGTACTCCAAGAGGCTGCTAAAGCTATACACGACTTTGACGGTATGGGGCTTTCTCTACTTGAGATATCCCATCGATCTCCAAATTTTACTAAGGTTATGGAGGAGGCACTCTCTCTGTCCAAAGAATTACTCGGTGCATCTGATGATTTTGCAGCCATGTTCTTGACGGGTGGGGCTAGTTCCCAGTTCTATATGGCCGCAATGAACTTACTCAACCGATCGGACACTGCATCTTATATCAACACGGGGACGTGGTCATCGAAGGCGATCAAAGAGGCCCATCTCTTTGGAAAAATCGTCGAGGCGGCAAGTTCTAAAGAGGATGGATACCGATTTATCCCCAAAGAACTGAACATCCCTAAAGAGAGCGTATTTCTACATTATACGAGCAATAATACCATTTTTGGAACCCAGTTCCACCAACTTCCTGAGACGGACATTCCACTAATTGGCGATATGTCCTCCGATATATTTAGTCGTCCCGTAGAGCTCGACAAACACGGCCTAATCTATGCCGGAGCACAAAAAAATATGGGGCCGGCGGGTACGACTTTAGTATTAGTTCGAAAGGATCTTTTGGGTCGCATAAAGCAGACACTGCCTACGATGCTTGACTACAACACCCATATTCAGAAGTCTTCCATGTTTAACACCCCGCCAGTCTATGCTGTATATGTCAGCCTGCTTACGATGAGATGGGTTGCCCAACTCGGAGGGGTCGAGGAAATGGCTAAGCGGAATGCCCGCAAAGCCCAATTGCTTTATCAAGAAATTGATGCCAATCCCCTTTTCGAAGGGTATGCCTATAAAGAAGATCGATCTTTAATGAACGTCACTTTTACTATTGCGGATGCCGGGTTGGAAGAAGACTTTGTTTCCACCTGTACGGAGAATGGAATCATAGGAATCAAAGGGCATCGGTCCGTCGGTGGATTTAGAGCTTCCATATACAACGCAATGCCTTACGAGGGCGTCGAAAAACTTGTAGAGGTGATGCAAGATTTTACAAAGCGAAATGGATAATACTTCTATTACTTGGGTAAATATAGATGGCCTCCAAGTCCCCTTAAAAATCTACAGGGAAAGGAGGCGAAGTATGAGGATTTCAATAGGTGCAGATAAAGTTCATTTGCGTATTCCACGAGGTGCTTTCACGCCCCCTGCCGGAAATGCAGTCCAATGGGCAAAAGAATGGCTAACAAAAAAGTACCTCAAGCATCCTGAATTATTTGAGCGCTTCCGAATTAAAACCTATGACGATGGTCAAAAGATCTCTACGACGCTAAAGGAATACACCTTAAAACTGGAGTACAAAGACAGAAAAACTTTTGGAGCTAAGTTACACAGAGATAAGTATATTATACTTTCGCTGCCGTACAATACTACAACAGCCCAAATGGCCAATACAGTGGCTTCGCTCATCAGCAGAACCGTCGCAGGGGACCAATACCATTGGGTAGAGGCACGTCTACTACAACTCAAGTCTCAGTATTTTGCAGATGTTAAGATGAATGACCTTCGGTTAAAATACAATAAATCTAATTGGGGTAGTTGTTCTACCAAGGGGAATATCAACTTGTCTTCACGCTTGCTCCTTGCCCCAATTGAAGTTATGGATTATGTCATTATTCACGAACTAACACATCTCATCCACCCTAATCATTCTCGTGCTTTCTGGCACAAGGTTGCTGAAGTTATGCCGGACTATAAACAAAAAGAGAGGTGGCTGTCCGAAAACAACCACCTCTGTGTATTTTAGATTTTTCTTGACATTCTATGATGAAATAATCTAATCCCTTCGGACAAATCCACCCTCAATATCTATCCTTCCAAGACTTCTATATTAAGCGTTGCTGCTACTTCCTTATGGAAGTTGAGTTTGCCTGTATATTTGCCGAGTGTCTTAATCTCCTCTTCCATTTCTATCCAACGCTTATCCACCTCAAAATCTATATGCTCCTTGATAACTTGGGCAATTTGCAGTGGAGTAACGGAGCCAAAAATCTTTCCTGAAGCTCCAGCCTTTACAGGAATCTGAAGCGTAGTTTCATTGAGTTTCTCAGCGTAAATCTTAAACTGATCTAGCATTTTCTCAAGTCGGGCAGCTTCTTGCTTCTTGAGGTTATTCAATTTTGCCATATTGGTTTCATTCGCAATGACACCCATTCGCTTGGGGATGAGATAATTTCTGCCATATCCGTCTTTTACGGTAACGACATCAAACTTAAACCCGAGTTTATCTATATTTTTTAATAGTATAATATCCATTTCTTAACTATTTAATGTCTTTTTATTTTAATAAATCTGCCACATATGGAAGCATTGCCAGGTGTCTGGCTCTCTTGACTGCCTGAGCCACTTTGCGCTGGTATTTCAGGGAATTACCTGTAATTCTTCTCGGTAATAGCTTACCTTGTTCGTTAATGAACTGAAGTAAAAAGTCAGGATCCTTATAATCGATGTACTTAATGCCATATTTTTTAAAACGGCAATACTTTTTACGCTGTTGACCGATGTTCGGGTTGTTCAAAAATTTTATATCGTCTCTAGAGGCCATATTGATGATTTTTTTAGGTTATGAAATAAAGAGGCTACTCTTCCTCTTGCTTAGATGAACTAGATGCTTGCGTTGGAGCTGAAGCTCTTTCAACAGGTACTTCAGCCTTTGGCTCTTCACGTTTACGAGGAATCTTACCCGCCCGCTTATCTGCATTGTACTGAACTCCATATTTGTCCAATTTAACAGTAAGAAAACGCATAATGCGCTCATCTCGTCGCATTGCCAACTCCATCTTATCGATTATGGCACTATCGTCCGTTTGGAATTCTACACAGTGATAAATCGCCGTTGTCCTTTTGTTGATAGGATATGCCAACTGCTTTAGCCCTAACCTATCTGCATGCACAATCTTACAATTGGCACCTTTCATTAGGTCCAGATAGGTATCCGGAATAGTTGCAATCTCCTCTTTGGGAAGAACGGGATCAATTAGAAAAGTAATTTCATAGTTCCGCATGGTATTTAAGTTTTTTTATGCCCTCACATCCAATGAATTGAGAGCGCGGTTTACAAATGGAGTGCAAAGGTAATATTATTTATGAAATGTTATGCTTGAAATTTATATTTTTTTTGTACCACTACTTGTTCTTTCATCTACTTTATCTTTCGACTTGCTTGACGATTCATTAATAACTTCATTTTCCTTGCATTATAACTTATTGTCGGGGAGGACTAATCACCTTTTTCAAATCCCACGTTCTTTTAATCACGAACGGATGTTATGCCTAAAATAGTTTATTCCATTTCATACTAGAATACTGCATAAAGCAATACCCCAAATAACCTATTTCTGTATTAGTCTAATAAGTCTAAGCCGTTTTCCTGTAATTCCAGACTGCCAATCCATTTAGAATAAGACCAGCTATAAAAATACTTCGAAAATGCCACCGAACATCCATCCAGTTGCTCCCTTTAAGCAATACCATTCTGACCACCTCTATAAAATATCGAATCGGATTGAGTAAAGTCAATTTTTGAGCCCATAGCGGCATCGAATCGATCGGAGTAAAGAGCCCTCCCATCAAGATAAATACCACCAAGAAAAACCAGGCGATAAACATCGCTTGTTGCTGGGTGTCAGATAGTGTAGAGATCAAAAGTCCCAACCCCAGAACCGCAATTAAATAGAGCACGGCAAAACTGTACACGATTACAAGGCTCCCTTGATATTGTATATGAAAAATCAGTTTGCCAATAACAAGACCGATGGTCAATTCCATCAATCCGATAACTAAAAACGGGAATAGCTTGCCAATAATAAACTGGTATTTTTTAATCGGGGTTACGTTCAGTTGTTCAATCGTCCCCATCTCCTTCTCCCTTACGATATTGATCGATGCCAAGAATGCGCCTACTAATGTCAGCAATAATACAAGTATTCCCGGAACCATGAACGTAGCATAATTCATCTTGGGATTATACCAATTAGAATATCTCAAGTCTATAGGTGTAATAATCTGCCCACCTGCCGCTCGTCCTCTTTCCACGTTGTAATCATATATTATACGGGAAGCATACTTTGTCCCCAGTCCGGCTTTTACCCCATTTATAGCGTCTGCCGTCAAATGAACTTCCGCAGATTCTCCTCTATTCAACTCCCTTTCTAGTCCCAAAGGTATTTCAAGGATAATATCCGCTTCCCCTCTTTGCATTTGTTCCAATCCTTCTTCGTATTTATTGGCAGCAGGTAGAAGATCAAAATACTTTGAAGCTTTAAAATGATGTACCAAATCACCTGAAACGGTACTGTGATCTTGATCCAATATCAATAAATTTATATGCCGTATTTCATAATCTGCTGCATGCCCCAATATTATGAGTTGAACTACAGGCATCAAGAACAGCATACCTAGAATGAGTTTATTCCTTATGATTTGCAGAAATTCTTTTTGTAGTATAAACAATATTGTTCTCATTACTCTAATCGTGTTTTAAAGTTCTTAACTGCCAATCCTAATAAGACAAGGCATATGATTCCGAGGATTATGGTCTCTTTTACTACATAATGGAGTGTTGCTCCTTTTAGCATTATCGCTCTTAGGATAATCAAAAACCATTTGGCTGGGATTAAATGGCTAATAAACTGCAAAGGTAGGGGCATACTCTCTATTGGAAAGATAAAGCCGGACAAGATGATGGTAGGAAGCATTAACCCAATGAGTGAAATCATTAAGGCTGCCTGCTGTGTTTGCACCTTGGTCGAGATAAATAGACCAAGGGATAGAGCGGTCAATACAAACAGTAACATCTCCCCAAATATGAGTACCAAATCCCCTCTAATCGGAACACCAAACAACCACACTCCTAATAGGAGTATACTCCATCCGTTGACCAGCGCTAAAATCACATACGGCAGCACTTTCCCCAATACGATAACAACCGGATTTAAAGGCGAAACCAGTAGAATTTCCATATTGCCCTTTTCCTTCTCCCTCGCTAAGGTAATAGAAATCATCATCGCTGATATCAAAAGTAAAATTACGGTAATTATCCCGGGGACAAAAAGAAATACAGATCTCAAGGAAGGATTGTACTGCATCTTTACATTTATATCAATAAGAGGGGGCATCTGCTTCCCTACCGGCAATGGGGAAAAGCCCTCTCGTGCAAAGCGATTAGTAATCGCTTCTATATAACCGGTCAAAGTAGTCGCCGTATTGGGATCCGTAGCATCTGCTATTACTTGCAACTTAGCTGTTTTTCGCTGTCCTAAGTCCCTCGAAAAGTCCTTGTCTATCAACAAGACTAATTTAATCTCCCCCTCTTTAAACACTTCATCAAGTTGACCTCCCGATTCGAGAAAACGGACAATATGAAAATATGAGGATACCTCAATTCTTTCAAGTAATCGAAGTACTTTTTGGCTTTTATTTGGTGCAACAACGGCGATCGGTGCCTCATGAATCTCATTGGAGATAGCAAAACCGAAAAGTACAACTTGCACTATCGGCATCCCCACCAGAATAAGTAACGATCTCTTATCCCGAATGATGTGATAAAATTCTTTTTTAATCAAAGACAAAAGTACTTTCATTGGCTTATATTAATATTGAATGTTTAGGAGATTTCAGGTATTAAACACTCCTTACTTCAATTCATTTGTACAGTTACTTTACTTCATGCACTTCAGGCTCTACTTTGTTGTTCTAACGTCTTGTTTCCATCGCTATATAAGAATCCTATTTCTGCGCTCTCCACTTTATTGCTCCTTCCTAGCTAGGTGAACAAATACTTCGTGCATACTACGAGCGTGATATTTCTCCTTCAATTTTTGAGGGGTATCCAATGCCTCTATGACTCCATTCACCATTATTGAAACTCTGTCACAATATTCTGCCTCATCTAGATAGTGGGTGGTAACAAAAACCGTCACCCCTCTACGTGCAGCGCGATAGATCAACTCCCAAAAACTTCTCCTCGTAATGGGATCAACACCACTTGTCGGCTCATCCAAAAAAACAACTGCAGGGTCGTGTACCAACGCAACAGAAAATGCCAGTTTTTGCTTCCATCCCAAGGGAAGATCTCTTACTAACTTATTGCGAAGCGCAGTCATATTTAACTCCTCCAAAATATCTTCGATTTTTGAACGGATCTGTTTCCCTGTCAATCCGTAAATCCCGCCATACAATCGAATATTTTCATAGACCTTTAAATCATCGTATAGCGAAAACTTTTGGCTCATGTATCCGATGCTATATTTTACTTTTTCCGGGCTTCCATTAATAGAATGACCCGCCACATGTGCATCGCCATCCGTGGCTTTTAACAATCCCGTCAGCATGCGCATGGCTGTCGTCTTTCCCGCTCCATTCGCTCCGAGGAATCCAAATATCTCCCCGGGCTCAACCTCAAAATTAATCTGATTTACAGCGGTAAAATCTCCAAACCGCTTGGTCAGATTCTTTGCACGAACGATATAGTTCTTATTGATTCTACTCATATTGATTGATCCCTATTTAATCCATCATTCTGCTCATAAAACAATCCTCTATTCCTGCATGAATTGGTCTAATATTGGCCCGTATTCCAGCCTCCTCTAATACTGCTTTTTGGAGTTCTTCCTCACCATAAGAGTGGTTAGTTACCACATGAATATTCTCGCCAAACAAAAAAGCAGAACGAACCATATCCATTTTTCTCAACCCCATCAAAAGTTCATAATTGTCCTTACTGTTCATGGCATAAAGAGGCTGATCAAACTCCTTCTTTATCGTATCCGGGGCGTTGACTTCTGTTATAACACCATCTTGCAAAAACGCCACTCTATCGCACAGTTCCGCTTCATCCATATAGGGGGTAGAAACCAATATTGTTAACCCTTCGTCTTTTAACTTGCCCAACATCTCCCATAACTCGACTCTGGACACCGCATCAATTCCAGTAGTCGGTTCATCCAACACCAAAAAATCCGGCCTGTGAATCAACGCGCATGAAAGAGCCAATTTTTGCTTCATACCACCCGATAATTGCCCGGCTTTTCGGTCTTTAAATGGCTCAATATGTTCATATATCTCTTTAATCAAATCATAATTTTCCTCCTTGGTTGTTCCAAAAATAGTGGCAAAAAAGTGGAGATTTTCTTCTATAGTTAGATCTTCATACAATGAAAAGGTTCCCGGCATATACCCGATATGCTTACGAAGATATTTCCAATCCTTCACAACTTCCCTCCCATTTATCGCAGCTTCCCCCGAATCCGGTAAGATTAAGGTAACGAGTATCCGCATCAAGGTCGTCTTGCCTGCCCCGTCCGGGCCTATAATCCCAAATAATTCTCCTTGCTTTATATCCAGCGAAATATCGCGAAGCGCTTCCACCTCACCATATCTCTTAGTTAAATTTTCTATACGTACAAATGTCTTCTGCATCCTCCCTATTTTAAGCGTATCTCACCGGGCATTCCAATCTTTATCAACCCCTCTTCATTCCTTACCTTGACTTTAATCGCATAAACTTTATTCACGCGTTCTTCTTTTGTCTGGATCGTTCTAGGAGTAAACTCTGCTTCATCGGCAATCCATGTAACGACACCGTCCAATTGACGTATCGTATCTTTTCCTACATCGAAGTCTACTTTTACTTTTTGGCCAAGAGTTATAAGTGGCAATTGGCTTTCAGTGATATATCCCCGAAGAAACATCTCTTTGAGGTATCCTATCTTATACAACGGAAGGCCGGGAGCTACGACCTCTCCATTTCGATGAAAAACCGCCAGTACTTTTCCATCTATCGGATTGATTATCTTAGCCTTTGAAAGTTGGTATTTCAACTCTTCCCTTTGTGCTCGAAGAGGCCTTAAATTAGCCAAAATGGCTCGATTAGCATCAGATATCTTTGTTTTTGCAGCTTCAATTTGTTTCTCAACGGTATTGTATTTTGACTTCAGCTCATCTAACTTCGCTTCCGGAGCTGCCGCTCCTTTGACCAATTTTTCCAATCGACTTACTTCGTCTGCCAAGTAATCTCTTTGGACGACTAGGGCCGCAATATTAGGGGCTACCCTTTGTAGTTTAGCCTTAACTACAGACATCGATGCCTCCAACGTATTCATCTTCAGGTGCAATCCGGCAGTATCCAGCAGTCCTACAGGTTCACCCTTTTTTAATTCATCGCCTTCCTCTACTTTAAGATACATTATTTTGCCCGGCATCTCCGATGACACCGTTATTTCAGTGGTCTCAAACTCTCCATAAATATCAGCCACATCCCTATTCTCGGTACATCCGATAAACACACCAAACAATGTAAACAGAATAAACAATTGAAGAAATTTCAATCTATTTAATTTATTTGGGGTTCTTTTCTCTTGATTCTTTTTAAAAGTATACATCTTTAGCATTTAGTTGTTAAATAATATTTATTAGAAAATTTTAAAGATATGAAACGAACATGAATTTTATTAAACATAAATTTCAGACAGAAGTATGATTAAAAAAATTCATGTGAGAGCGCAGCGGTTCCATAGGTGCAGAAAATTTATAATACATTTATTTTCAATTTATTATAAATTTTTAAACATATGAAATGGTTACCCTACATCCTCTCCTATTGATTTAGGAGGATCTTTAGACTGTACTTCTGTTGCTCCAAATAATTCTGATGAATGGCCTTTTTAAGCTTTGCCATTCTCATTTTATTCTCTACATCAAGGAGATCTTGTAATGTAATCACCCCGTGACTATACTGCTTCTCCGAAACACGTAGCATTTGTTCATACTTTCGGATTATCTGATCATCCAGGCTCATAACATCTCGTAGGGACTCTATTTGACTAGTAAGGCTTTCTCCTTCTGCTTGGATTCCCCATTCGAATAAAGCTTGCTGAATTTCAGTTTCTCTTTTTGCCAAACTAATTTTCTGGCGCTCAACTTTATTCTTTCCCCAGAGGCCCAATGGCCAGGCAAATTGAATTCCACCTATGGCAAAAGGAGATAGATGGTCATCGAAAAAATTAATGGGATTAGGATATCCGATGCCCGCCTTCACAAAAGCTGAAACCTTTGGGCGCTGCTTTGCTTCCTGTAGTGAAAGTTGTGCATCCACTAGAGCTCCACCCTCTTTAAACATCGAAAATTCCGGCCGAGAGGAAAAGTCTAAGCTTGGCGGAATATCAAATGTTGTGAAGCAGAGCTGATCCGGTTTCACCTCTATTCCTGTTAGTACTCTTAAGGTGGATAGAAGGCTTGTACGCTTAGCTGCTAACTCTGTCTTCTGTCGCCTGACATCCAATATCTGTGCCTCTAGCCTACTGAGATCTGATTGGAGAGCGGTGCCATTTTGAATGGCGACATCCAGCCGTCTTTTTTTCGTACTCAAGAATATCACCGTGGAATCAAGCAACTCTATTTGATTATTAAGCAAAACAATACCGAAAAACAAGGTCCCCACTTTGGATTTAACCGCATTCCTCTGAACCCTA
>Ga0256841_1001960_pt1 | contig 16987 bp, 6 predicted proteins | sample 356308metaG_FD_185971 | JGI IMG/M metagenome (GOLD analysis project Ga0256841, IMG submission 185971) | Hydrothermal vent microbial communities from Mid Atlantic Ridge, Atlantic Ocean - 356-308 | ecosystem: Environmental > Aquatic > Marine > Hydrothermal vents | place: Atlantic Ocean: Mid... | reverse complement strand
GGTCGTTTTGGGCAATAATTTCATAGGCTGCAATATTGGGGTATGAAAAAATTCTACTGGCCACCGGTGGCGAAAATATGTCGTGAACCATTACATCACTCAATGTATTTACAGCATTGTGATAATCGTCAGTAGTTATTAAAATGGGTTCTTCTTTTTCATTACACGAAATAAAAAAGATGATTGCTAAGGTGCTTACAATTATTGTTTTCATCTGTTTGTTTAATTGTTCTTTAATAGTAGGTTTCATCTTATTGTTTAGTATTCATTTGGTAAACTTGAGCACTGTCATTATTAAGGGTTACGAGTAAATAGGGTTTTTTATTGAGTTTGATGATATTGAGACTCCTGATTGATTTTTGTGTAAAGTCTAAGCCTATTTCAGCCCCTAAAATCATTTGATTTTCATTTTTTATCAACGCGCCGGCAAAAGAATCAAAACGCCCTTGAAAGGGAGTTATGCCAACATAGTTTCCTGCTGCTAAAACTTCATCTTTTCCGTCTTTATCAAAATCATATTTTACAAATGCCATGATTGGCGATACTTGCAAGCCAACAGGAAAGGGAACAAACGAATAATGGCCTTTTTCATTTTTTAAATACCCTGATTGCAATACGTTTACCTCGAGTACCGCCGCTTTAGCCAATACTTCTTTTTCAAAAATTTCATCGATTGGTTTTCCTGCGAATTCTTTATAGGAATTGAACTTTTTTCGCAAACTTACTAATTGTGATGAAAGTTCGTCTAAGCCTAACAGGGGATAATACTTGCCGTTTTTTTCAATGGCAACTATTGTTTCTTTGGTTCCGTTTTTATCAAAATCGCCATAGTACATTTTCATAGGATGGTTGCTTGATGCTTTAAATTTTGTATTACTGCCCCAATTTCCCAACAGGTAATCTGTATCTCCATCGCCATCTATGTCAAAAGGGATGATACTTTCCCAGAGTCCATTCAACTTGGTATCTAATACAGAAACTTCACGTAACATACCTTGGGTATTTTTAAAAAATTTGGGCTCCATCCATTCGCCTACAACGATTAAATCTTTAACCCCATCATTGTCAAAATCATCCCAAACGGCATCTGTTACCATACCGAGATGTTGTAAAGCGTTATTTTGTTGTAGCGAAAAATTGCCTTTATCATTAATAAGGAGGTAAGAATCGGGCATTTCCCCAAACTTATTAGAAACGGTATGCCCTCCTACAAAAATGTCTAAATCGCCATCGCCATCAACATCATTGGCTTTGGTTACTGAAGCATTTATATAATATTCCGGTAAGCTTTTCATAACAAATGAAGTGTCTTTTTGAATATAATAACTGTCTAACAAGGGTTTGGTACGGTCGAAAAAATCAGCACCCCCTGTGGCCATAAACATATCATTTTTTCCATCATTGGTAAAGTCGGCAATAATTGCCGAAACATCTTCTTTGATAGAATCATTGCGAAAAGCAGGAATGTTTTTTGCTGAATAAAAGGTATCTGTTTGAACAAATACACAAGAGGGTATATTTCTAGAACCTCCAAAGAAAATATCTTTTTTTCCGTCGTTGTTTACATCGCCGATGGCGGTTGCAGGGCCACGGTCAGAAACCATATACGGAATTAGTTTTTGTCGGTTAAAATCGATAAAATTGTCTTCTCGGTGTGTAAAATCAATTCCTAACTTATTATCCACTTTTTGAAAAAGAGGGTTTATTGCCGGTTGTAATTTTTCGTAAGGAAATGGTTTTGTTTGGTTAGGAGAAATTACCAAGGTTTGGTTTACGGCTACATTTTTTACCGTTTGAAAGGTTTTATCGGGCCAAACAACCTGAATAGAATCTACGGTTGTTATTTTTCCGTAGCCAAAATGTACCATAGGTTCTGACGACGCTTGAAAGCCCCTTACCGTATAGAGCTCTTTGTATTGCAATTTACCATTGTGGTATGAAAATACTTTTGTGCCGATGCCATAGGTATTGGGTTTGATGTACTTAAATTTTATTTTTAGATAATTGGCTTTGTTATTTATTGTATTGATGTATATTATTGCGGGCTTATTAATAGTATTAATCACCAAATCTAAATCGCCGTCATTATCGAGGTCTCCCATGGCCGTTGCTTCTGAAATAAGTGTATCTTTAGGTATCCAATCGCCTGATTTATCATGAAATACAATACCTTCGGTACCTTCAAAAATATAGTTATGTATGTTGCCCGAAGGCATTAAATCAAGCGCTTTTTGATCAACCAGTTTGGTTTGGTTCATTTTTTTTCTAATTTTTTCATTGGAAACAAAGTTGATAAAATCAAGGTCATTAGGGCGTTTTGGAATGCCGTTAGAGATGAATAGGTCTTGTTCGCCGTCTTGATTAAAATCGGCAAACAGGGCACTCCAACTCCAATCAGTTGCTGCTACGCCGCTCAACAGGGCGGTTTCTACAAAGTTGCCATCGGGTTGGTTTATTTGTAACATATTTCTCATAAATTGATAATGGTATCCATATTTTTGGGTTCGCATTTTCAAAATTTGGATGTCTTCATCGCCTCCTGTAGATTTTAGTACTTTTTCGTCTTCGGGCAACATATCTAAAGATATCAAATCAGGCCGCCCGTCATGGTTGATATCTGCAACATCATTCCCCATAGAAAACCGGGTAGTATGCCCAAAATACTGTTTTAACTTTTCTGAAAAAGTACCGTCGCCGTTGTTTAGGTAATAATAATCGTCTTCATGAAAATCATTACTTACATAAATATCAGGATAGCCGTCTAGGTTAAAATCTGCCGTGGCAATTCCTAATCCGTACCCATTTACGCCTCCTAAAATACCGGCTTGTTCGCTTACATCTACAAACTTATCACCATCATTACGCATTAATTTATCTCCGGTTTGGTAGTTTCTCTTATTGTGCAAATTAGCATTTCCGAAAGATTCTTGGGTATGAATGGCATGATTGAGAATATAGATATCTAAGTCGCCATCTAAGTCATAGTCTAAAAAAATGGCATTTGAGCTATACGATTCAAAATCTAATCCGTATTTCTCGGCACTTTCGGTAAATGTTGCATTGCCATTGTTGATATACAGTTCATTATATCCTTTAAATCCGTTGATACCCACTACGGCGCAAACATAAATATCTAACAACCCGTCACCGTTGACATCGCCCATTACGGCACCGGTATTCCAGGTACTGTTTCCGGCAACCCCTGCTTTTTTTGTAATATCTTCAAATTGTAAATTGCCTTTATTGAGGTATAATTTATTTTTAACCTGATTTCCTGAAAAGAAAATATCGACAAGTCCATCGTTATTTATATCGCCAATCGCTACACCGCCGCCATTATAAAAGTAGAGATAATCTAAAATATTAAGGTCATCTGTCTCTGTAATTGTATTGGTAAAAGTAATACCTTTTTCTTTGGGCAAAGGATTATCAAATAATTTCCCTCCTTGCTTTTCGCAACTTAATATAAAAATTAAAATTAGGCTATATGTTAGATATCTATTCATTTAATTTAAAAATTTTCGGCTTTTCATTATTGATTGCCGCAATGATATAAATCTCACCATTTTTCGCTTTAAATTGTTTTAGGTGTTGGATTTCATTTCTGATAAAAAAACCTGTTTCATTGTAATCTTGCCATGTGAAATTTACATCTTTATTTCCGAGTAATACGTTGCCATAATTGGCATCTAAGCGAGAATATTGGGGTTTGAAATCAAAATTATTACCTCCGGTTATGATATCTAAAAACCCATCATTATTAACATCGATACAGGTTATTGCATTTACACAAGAAAATTGTACTCTTTGTGGAAGTTTTTTAATGGTAAAATTTCCACTTCCATTATTTATAGCGATAATCGATTCTGAAATGACAGATTTTTTTACCATAGAATTTTGAAAAATTTCTTTAGGGAACAATTCATCTATTGACTTTTTTGCATATTCTGATGCTTTTAAATTTTGTTTTTTTAAGGAAACTATTTGGGTTGTCAATTCTTTTTTCATGTGTATGGGGTAATCTTTACCATTGAAGTGCCTGGTAACAATTTGTTCGATGGTACCATTATTATCAAAATCATTCATCCACATTTTCATCGGATTTTTTTCTGAAGTTTTGTAAGGTGTGTTATCTCCTTGGTTACCGATGATAAAATCTAAATCGCCATCTTGATCTAAATCAGCCGCCTCAATGGTATTCCACCAACCGAATAAGGTATCTAAACTACTTGATATCTTTGACAATGCCCGCCCTGAATTTTTATAAATAGCAGGTGTACCCCATTCTGATACGGTTATTAAATCTTTTTTTGCATCGCCGTCAATATCTACCCAAATGGCACCGGCAATCATTCCGGCATCTTTTACATCATAGGCAATGCGTTCTGTGGCATCGGTAAAAGTACCATCGCCGTTATTTTCTAAAAAGAGGTGTTTGGGATTTATACCATAGGTACCTACTACGCTTCTAGACCCAATAAATACATCTATGTCTCCATCGTTGTCAAAATCGTACGGACTGATAACTGAAATATTAGCATGGGTAGTTGGTAGATTATTATCCGATTTGGTAAACTTACCACGACCATCATTAAGATACAATCGGGTATTATAATTTTTTTCTTCTCCTACTTGATTGCCCCCTGAGGCCACCATCAAGTCTATATCGCCATCGGCATCGGCATCAAAAAACGATGCTGCCGTATCTTCATAATTTGCATCGGCTGCCAATGCTTCTTGGGGATATCCGCTTACTATGCCGTGCCCTTTGTGGAAATAAATACGCCCTGTTTGCCCTTTTGCCCCTCCGATAAAAATATCTTCATTGCCGTCTCCATTAATATCTGCCACCGCTAAAGCCGGCCCTTCTTGAGAGAGCATTTTATAAATCATTCCTTCGTAATCAAAATCCGAATAATTATTTTCTTTATGGGCAGCTAGGTTTTTATTGGATATTTCTTTTAGTAAGGTTTTATTATTTGTAGGTTTTACCGGCTTGTATTTTTCTTTGGCTGCTGCTTGTTTCAAGGTGAGCAATTGATTGGCTTTTACATTTGTTAATTTTTGCATACGGCCATTAGGCCAGATAACTAATAATGAATCGATTGTATTTGTTTTACCGAGGCCTATGGTCATTGCATATTCCATGGATGATTGAAATCCCCTCGAAGGGTACAGTTCTTGGAGTACTATATTTTTATCGTAATACAATTTAACGGAAGCCCCTATGGCAAATGTATTCTTGCCCTCTCCTTCAAATTGTAGCTTGAGATAATTATTTTCTGATATTTTTTCTGCATTGTTTTTATATACAAAAGCCTTCATATTAACATTATTGACAACAAGGTCTAAATCGCCGTCATTATCAAGGTCTCCATAGGCTGCGCCATTAGAAAGGCTAGGTATTTCGAATCCCCATTTTTGGGCAACATCGGTAAATGTAATATCGTGATTATTTCTAAAAGCATAGTTGGGTATCGGGGTTACCGGCATTTTATGGATGATAGAATCGATGGCTTGCTTTTTACCAGTACGCGCTTCTTGTAGAATTTCATCGGCAAAGAAATCAACGAAATCAAGGTCGGTGAGGTCGTGGTTGATACCATTGGTAACATATATATCCCGAAACCCGTCGTTATCCATATCAAAGAGGAGCCCTGCCCAACTCCAGTCGGTTTTCGCAACGCCACTATAATAGGCTACTTCAGAAAAAGTGTGGTTTCCGTTGTTGAGCTGTAAGGTGTTTTGTATGTATTGTTGGTAAAAATCTTTGCTTTGTTTGAGTTTAAAAATATCATAGCCTTCAAAAGTCATTACTGATTTTACCCGTTGGTCTCCTTCGGGCAACATATCGGTAATAAAAATATCGATATTGCCATCGTTATTAATATCTGCCATATCAATACCCATCGCCGAAAGTGATAAATGGGATGTCCAGTTTTTAATATCTTCAGTAAAGGTTCCGTCTTGGTTGTTTATGTATAAGTAGTCGCGTTCATAAAAATCATTAGAAACGTAAATATCGGGATATAAATCGCCATTGACATCGCTTATCATTACACCGAGGCCGAAACCAATCAGGCTACCATAAATTCCAGCTTTTTCACTTACATCAACAAATTTACCGTTGTCATTTCGCAAAAGCATATCGCCAACACCTTTAAATTCATCGGGTACGCCTTCCCAATCTTGTGCCCTTACATTGCGTTGTTCTGCATATCCTAAACTACTTACCGGAATGTTGCTGTTGTTTAAAATATAGGCATCTAAATCGCCGTCTTTATCATAATCAAAAAAGGTTGCATGGGTACTAAAACCTGTTTTTGCCAAATTATACGTTGCGGCCATTTCGGTAAACGTAAGGTCTTTATTATTGATATAGAGGTCGTTATCATGGTTGTTACCTTCCATATTACCGGCATTGCTCACATAGATATCTAAATAACCATCTTGATTGATATCTACCATGGTTACCCCAGTAGACCAAGGTTTGTTACCTGAAATACCGGCCGTTTCTGAGATATCTTCAAATTCAAAATTCCCTTTGTTTAAATACAATTTGTTCGGACCCATATTTGCGGTTAAATAGATATCTACAAGACCGTCATTATTGATATCTCCAATGGCTACGCCACCGCCATTATAAAAATTTCTATATTTAAAAATATTAAAATCTTTTTGGTTGACCACTTTGTTGGTAAAATCTATACCGGTCTGCTCTGGTGACAGTAATGAAAACAGCGTTAGGCCTTTTTTCTTTACGGTAGGTTTTTCTGTCTTTGATTTACAAGAAAAAAGTAGGAGTAAACTTAACAGAGACACTAATAAACGATATGTTGTTGTACCTTTCATTTTATTTAGGGATTTCATTTATTTTAAAGAAAATAGGGGTGTTGTTATTTCTGGCAATAACAAGATATGGACTTCCTTTTATTTTTATTTTTTTGATATCTCTTACTTGTCCGGAAATATCAAAAGATTGATTGGGTGCAAGATTAAAATACCCGTGTTGATTGTTGATAAGAATCAATCCGTGAAGGGCGTCTAGCTTTCCTAATTGGGTACTTATTTCGGGACCGTTACCAGCTATGAGTATATCAAAAAACCCATCATGGTTAAAATCGTATAAAAACAGGGTATTTACTGATGAAATTTGTGCCATAAAAGGCAATTTTTTTTTGGTAAAAAAGCCTTGTCCGGTATTTTCAAAATAACAAGTCGCCAGTTCGAAAACTTGTTTTTTATTGGCATTTTTTATTTTTTCTTTTGAAAACAACTTCAAAAAATCGGTTTGGGCAAATGCCTTATAGGAAAGTACTTTTTTGTTGAGTACAGGCAATTGTTTTGTCAGTTCGTCTTTTGAAGAAAATAGGGTTTTCTTGCCTTGCGCATAATATGTCACTAAGGCTTCTGTGGTACCATTATCGTCAAAATCATTCCTGTAAACTTGTACCGGCTCTTTTTTGGAAGCCTTTAAGCGTGTATTTAACCCCCAATTTCCGACAACGAAATCAATATCGCCATCATTGTCAAAATCTGCTGCTTTGATAGTATTCCACCAACCGTTACTACGGTTTAGATGATTATCGGTTTGTAATTCCAGCCGGTTATTTTTATTGATAAATATAGCAATGGGCATCCAATGGCCTACCACAATTAAGTCGGGGGTTTTGTCATTATTCACATCGGTTATGGCGATATCTTCTATCAGGCCAATATTTGAAAATTCGGGTGCATTTGTGGCAGTAATATCTTTAAAGTTGCCATACCCGTCATTTTCGAACAAGTAATTTTTTGCCAATTTGCCAAATTGTTGCGGGAATGCATTTGCCCCTATTACTATATCTAGGTCGCCATCTGTGTCAAAATCAATGACTTTCACCACTGCGGCATTGATTTCTATATTTTTAAAACTGTTACTCAAGGTAAATACATCATCTTCATTGATATAAAGCCTTGGGTTTAATGCTTTTCCTGACTGAAATTCATTTCCTCCCGAAACAACTATAAGGTCTTGGTCGCCATCATTGTCTGCATCAAAAAATAAGTTATCGGTGTCTTCATTGAGGTTGTTTTTCTCAAAAGTACCTTGTTGAGCCCTAGAAAACTGCCCATTCTCTTCTTGAAAGAACAGGGCTCCGGCTTGTTTTTTAGCACCTCCAATATATACATCTTGCAATTTGTCATTATTGATATCGGTAACCGCTATTTTGGGGCCTTCGTACCCTTTTGCATATGGAATTAAGGGTTCTCGTGTAAATTCATGTGATGGCCTTTCATAGTGTTTGAAATTTACTACGGAATCAACTTTAGTCAGGTAATTGTGATTGGGCCGAAGTATGTCATAATAGTTTCCAGCGGCTTGCTCGTAGTGTAGGATTATCGATGAATTTGCCACTATACTTTGTACTGTTTGAAAATTACCTCCCGGCCAAATTACCGTTAATGAATCTATTATTTGGGTTTTGCCAAGGCCTATGTTCATAGTTGGTGCCACTGCAGATAAATATCCTCTCGATGTATAATTTTCATTGGTAATGGTAAGTGAATCTTTAAAAATAAGCACTTTGGCTCCGATTCCGAATTTATTTTTCGACGCACCTTGAAATTTAATTTTTAAAAAATTGTTTTTATGTTGTTTTTCGGAGTTATTTTCTAAAATATAGGCAGGCATATTTACATTATTTACCGCCAAGTCAAGATCGCCATCATTATCTAAATCGGCGTATACGGCTCCGTTACTAAAAGAGGGTTGTTTTTTAAACCAATTATTGGTTACATCAGAAAAAGTAAGGTTGCTGTTATTTTTAAAAAAATAATTGGAAATTTTTTTTTGAGGTATTTCTTTGGTAAGGGCTAAGTTACTATCGGTTAATCCATTATTAATTTGTTCTTGTATTTTTTTATTGGATATAAAATTTATAAAATCCATATCATTGGTAGCTCCAAGTATACCGTTGGTGATAAAAATATCTTTATACCCATCATTATCCAAATCGGCAATCAAGGGTGACCATGACCAATCGGTGGCAGCTATACCCGAAGCATAGGCAATTTCACTAAAAGCGGTGTTTTGTAAATTTAAGTGCAATGTATTTTGCATATACTGAGGGGCATAACCGTTTTTTAGGTATTGATTATAGATTTGATTATTAAATTCTGAACCTGCTATTTTATACATCTCAATATTATTGGGGAGCATATCTAACGAAATAATATCGGTATATCCGTCATTATTGATATCGGCAATGTCATTACCCATAGAATAATGTGTAGTATGCCCCATTTTTTTTTCATCTTTTGAAATGACTTCTTTAAAAGTACCGTTTTTTTGATTGAGATAGAGGTAGTCGTTTTCAAAAAAATCGTTCCCAACATAAATATCAGGATATCCATCGTTATTGAGGTCGCTAACCGAAACTCCTAGTCCATAACCTATTTTTCCTTGAAAGATGCCTGCTTTTTGAGAAACTTCAATAAATTTTCCGTTTTTATTATTAAAAAGTTTATCTCCTGATAAACTGTCAATTTCTTCTCGCAGTTTTCCATTGCCATACCTCCTATTCGGAAAAACAGAATGATTCAACAAAAACAAGTCTAAATCGCCGTCGAGGTCATAGTCAAAAAAAGTGGCTTGTGTGCTAAAACTGACAATATCCAGATTATAGGATACCGCTGCTTCTTTAAACACAGGAGTTCCTTCTTCGGTATTTCCTTGATTGACATACAGGAGGTTTTTTCCTTTTATATCTTGGTAGGTTCCTACCTTACAAAGATAAATATCTAGCAGGCCGTCATTATTAATATCGACAAGTGTCACTCCGGTTGTCCAACCGTCATAGTTTTTAATCCCACTTTTTTGAGTACTATTTTCAAATTTGAAATTGCCTTTATTCAGGTAGAGCTGATCTTGAACTTGATTTCCTGTAAAATAAAGATCGGTGAAACCATCGTTATTGAAATCGCCGGCAGCCACCCCTGCTCCGTTATAATAATAAAGATAGGTTAAAATATTAAGGGAAGGCGTTGGTGTTAATTTATTTATAAATTGAATGCCTGTGTTTTTTTTCAATTCAAATAGTTTTGTATTATCTCGGCACGAGCTTAGAAACAATACAATAAAAATAAATACAACTTCATACGGTTTCATTATCACTGTAAATACATTAACCTGTTTAAATGCCAAATTTTCTTTTAGTGGCTGTTCATAAAATTCAAATGCGTTTATTGTCGAGCCTTAATTTTACTATTGATTCAATATCATTTTTATTAAAAAAAGCTAACTTTAAGGGCTAGCTTTTTTATACTTAAACTTGCATAATTATGATTTTCATGGCTAATATAAGTGATTATACGATGCTTTATGATTAATGATAGTTTAAAAAGATTAATGAAAAGTTAAGAAGATTAATGAAAAGTTAAAAAAACATTATTTAGTGCTATTTTATTGATATTAGAGGCCTATGCGCGGAAAGAAAGTTTATATCGTCATATTTATCATTTCTATTATCGGACTTGCTATTGTACAATATCAATATTTACGTATCGGTTTAAATCTTGCCAAAATTCAATTTAACCAAAAAATAGGATTGGCCATACACGAGATAAAAAATGACCTTTCACAACCCAACCAATTGACTTTTTTGGTTGGAAAAGCCATTACTAAAGATTCTATCTATTTCAATCTTGCTACTGATAGTATCCAAGAAGCCTCTCGTTATTTTATGAATGATTTTTTAAAGGATAAACTTTTACAACACGGCATAAAAACTGCATTTACCTATAATTTATATGCGAAAGATTCTACTGACTATTTGAGGTCTCCTAAATCGTACGGCAATAAAAATGACCTTTTAAAATATACTCTTACGCTTGATGGTTACCTACCGACGTTAGTAAAAAAAAGGCTCATCTTAGAGCTTCGGTTTCAAAATTTAAATTCTTATTTTTTATCACAACTCAATGGATTAACCATCCCTAGTTTACTCTTCATCTTAGCCATAATAATTGTAATCTTTTGGGTACTTAAGTCATTTTATTGGCAACAACATTTGATAACTACCACCAATGAGTTTATTAATAATTTGACCCACGAATTAAAAACTCCCGTATTTTCTATTGGCATCGCCTCTAAAATCTTATTAGAAAAAGCAACACAAGAAAATAAAAAATTGGTTGACATGATACGAAATCAAGTTACAAAACTCAACAGTCAAATTGAAAAGGTATTAGACTTAGCCAGTTTAGAAAGTAAAAAAGATTTTATCAATAAAAAAGTAATAGATTTTAAACCTGTTATTTTAACTATCATTAAAGAGTTTGAGCAAATTGCCGCCTTAGAAAATATCAATTTCATTGGTGAAGCCAAAGGTAATAACTATATGCTTATGTGCGATTCTTATCATTTGGAAAATGCCATTAACAGCTTATTGGAAAATGCTAAAAAATATTCTAAAGAACACAGCCAAATAGAATTTTTGGCAGTTAAAGAAAATAAGAAGTTGACGATTCGGGTGAAGGATAATGGCATAGGTATTTCAACTGCTAATAAAAAGAAAATCTTCGATAAATTTTTTAGGGTATCTTCAGGTGATGTACACAATGTTAAAGGATATGGTTTAGGATTAAATTATGTAAAAAGAATTGTCAAACTCCATAAAGGAAAAATTACGGTACTTAGTTCTTTGGGTAAGGGGTCTGAATTTATAATTAGTTTACCTTTGCTTTCATGAAAACAACTAAAAAAATATTATTGGTTGAAGATGATACGTCTTTGGGATATTTACTATCTGAATACCTCAACATGAAAGGTTTTGCTATTACTTGGAGTAAAAATAGTAATGCCGCTTTAGAACTTATACACCGAGATTATTTTGATTTGATTATCTTGGATGTGATGATGCCCGAAATGGATGGTTTTACAATGGCCAAAATCATCAAACAACAATTTCCTGAAATTCCGTTTATTTTTCTAACTGCACGTTCTTTAAAGATTGATGTTTTAAAAGGGTTTTCATTAGGAGCCGTTGATTATTTAAAAAAACCAATAGATGAAGAAGAATTAGTTGTGCGGTTAAATACATTATTAAATACATTGTCTGCCAAAAAATTAGCACCGGCTAATGAACCACATGAATTTCTAATAGGCGATTATGTCTATAATAAAGATTTGCTTCAATTAATTTATAAAAACAATAGTGCTAAAAAGCTAACCTTTCGAGAGAATAAATTATTGTTTTTTTTAGTCTCTAAACAAAACGATCTATGCTCGCATAAAGAAATTTTAAATGATATATGGGGCAAGAATGACTATTTTTCTAGAAAAAGCCTAAATGTATTCATTTCAAGGTTAAGAAGATACCTTAGTAAAGACCCTTGCATAAAAATTGAAAATATTCACAATCAGGGATTTATATTTAGGATAGAAAGAAAAAAATAGTTGAGTTTGTCTGTTTTGATGACAAAAAAACGCCCTAAATAAGGGCGTTTTCTACTAATCCAAATATATGTCGATATAGAGACTAACTAATATCCGGGGTTTTGTGTTAAATTAGGATTTCCGCTAATGGCAATAGAAGGAATTGGGAATAATAAAAATGTTGGGGTCGAAGGGTCTTTTTGTGGCCCGCCGTCTAAGAATGTGCCAAATCTAATTTGGTCTTGCCTTCTCCAGCCTTCCCACCATAATTCTCTTCCTCTTTCGTCTAAAAGTGCCATTTCATCAACAGAAGCTAAGTCTGCAGCATTTCTTGCTGCCCTAATCTGATTGACAACGGCCAATGCACCAGCACCATCCCCTTTTCGCAACATCGCTTCGGCTTTCATCAATAACACATCAGAATACCTCAATAACACATAATCATTATTAGGTTTATTTAAATCTTGATAATCAGGAATGTATTTCAAACCTCTTATCCCTGTTATTTCAAGGTCTGAACCACTAGATATAATTGGGCTTACTTTAGAAAAAATTAAAGGGTTGCCCAACCTGTCTTGTAAAGGGTCACCATTTACATCATATTGTTGCCCGAATAAAAATCCGGCTTTTACGCCACTAACATCTGTAAGGCCCGGCAACACTTGATTTCCTTTTCTTACATCATTAGGGTCATCAAATTTGTCATAAAAATCTGACAAGGTGGTAAAACCATTCCAGCCTCCGGGATTTTGATTATAGTGTAAGGTCATAAACCACCTAGAAGGAATATTTCCACCATTTTCTCCTCTGGCATGTTTAGAAACAAAGATTATTTCTGAAGCACCTGCGTTTACATCATTATCGGGTCTAAAATTATCATAATAGCCTAAGCCTTGAGACAAGGAATATCTTCCGGAATTTATTACGGCATCACAATTAGAGATTACCTTATCTAAATCTGCATTGTCAAAAGTAAAGTTTTGTCCTCCGCTAATCCAAACCGGCTTTTGTAAATACGCTTTTGCCAAAAGGGCTTCTGCTGCTTCTTTACCGGCAATACCGGTACTGTTATTGGATGGTAAATTAGGAATGGCAGCTTCTAGATTGCCAGTTATTAAATCAACGGCTTCTTGCCCTGTTAACACTCTGGCTGCTTGCCTCAAATCTTCACCTGCTTCCCTAAAAGGCACTTGCCCGTAAAGGTCTAATAAGTGAAATACAAACCATGCTTGCAAAAATTGGGCTTGGGCTTTTTCTGAAGGCGTTAATTCAAAGGATAGTGCTTGAATGGTTTGAAAAACACCATTTGATAAATTGTTAAAGGTATTTTCAACAAATTGGTGCCCGGCATCCCAAGTATGTTGGTGTAATTGCCTCCATATACCATTATCATCCCAATCACCACCTCTTGTAGGCCCTTCTAATTCATCAGAAGTATGCTCTTGCATAGCCCAAATAAGATCTTGAGTTTCAAACTGTTGCAACTGCTTATACGCACTGTTTAAGAATTGCGTACCACTCGTTAATGCTGCAGCTTGCTCTCCATTCAATTCTCCGCCTAATGTTTCCTTTAAATCAGTTGAACAACTTAAGAAAAAAACCAAGCTTAGTATTGTTAAGATTTTAAAATATTTCATGTTTTATTTTTTAATTAATTATACTATAAAATTAAAATGATACATTCACTCCAAATGAATATGTCCTTGCCCTGGGATAGGGTTGATACTCAATACCAAATGAAGGTACTCCATCTGAGGCCTTACTAGTATTTACTTCAGGGTCAAATCCTGAATAGGGTGATATTACAAATAAATTTTGCCCTGTGGCATATACTCTAATACTAGAAACGTATTTTGGCAACATATCTTTAGTAAAATCATAACTTATTAACAAGTTTGATAACCTTAAAAAGTCACCCGATTCTAAATAGCGTGTAGAAAGTGCGTTAACAGAAGAAACCGATTCACTATTCCCTACTAATAGAGGGCTAATATTACGTCCGCTGGTCAAATTTGATTTTATGAGGGAAGCATTTCGTGTATTGTTATAAATAACACCTCCGTATTGGCCATTTAAATTGGCGCTCAATGCCCAATTCTTATAATTTAAATTTGCATTAAACCCAACAACTATGTCGGGGTTAGGGTCTCCAACAAATTCTTTATACAAGTTAGCATCTGTTGTCAACCCACCATTTCCGTCTTTATAAACGGGGTTTCCTGAACTATCAAATCCCATAAAAACAGCCATTTTAAAGACATTAATAGGTTGGTTATTAGCCAAACGTTGTGATTGTGGGTTACTCAATCCTGGACCACTAATATCGCCGGTTTGAAAGGCGTCATCACCAAAAGGAAAATCTTGAAGTTCATTGTCTAAAAAGCTAATGTTTCCTGACAAATCAAAAGACAAATCTTCTTTGTCTATCACTTTTCCGCTCAATGTTAATTCTACACCACTATTGACATTTTTTCCTGGTAAATTCACCCAAAATTTGGTTGCAGGAGCCGGTTGAATAACATCTTGTTGAAATAACAGATCTTCTGTTTCTTTATAAAAATAATCAACAGATCCTGAGATTCTACTGTTTACTACAGAAAAATCAATTCCCACATTGGTGGTAGTGGTTGTTTCCCATTGCAAATCAGGATTCGCAACATTTATCAATGTAGAGGTAGTATTTCCATTCGCATCGAAGCCAATTTGAAATCTTTCTTGTGCCGCTCCGGCAGGGAATTCTTGATTACCGGTTTGTCCCCAACCGGCTCTTAATTTTAAATTGGTAAAAATATCGGGGGCAAAATCTTCTTCAGAAATTTTCCAAGCAAAAGCAAAGGCGGGGAAATATCCCCATTTATTATTTTCACCAAATTTACTTGAACCATCTGCCCTTATCGTACCGGTAAACAAATACTTATCATACGCTGATAGATTTACCCTACCGAAAACAGATTCTATTTCACTATTTGGGTCTCTAAATGAACTGATAGTCCTATCTGAAAAACCTCCAAGAAAATCTACTCCATTCCCCGGGTCGAGATCAATATTAGTACCTATCGCGGTAGAACCCTTAGCCGTTAATTCTTGATACGCATACCCTCCTAAGACATTTATATTCAAATTTTCTCCAACATCTTTTATATAATTTAATGTGTGTTCAAATGTTTTTGCAAATAAAGCAATTTGATTTACTTCGGCCCTACCGCCATTTAAGCCTGTGGCCGGATCTAATCGGATACCATTAATATCTAACAATCTCGACAAACTTGCCCTTCTGGTAGATTCTGAACGGTCAACGCCAAAATTAAATTTATAGGTTAAGCCTTCTGTAATTTCAAAAGATGCTGCGATACTGGCTACTATTCTCGAAGTTTCAGTATTGTCACTATTATATTCTAACAATGCCAACGGATTTAAAACCTGTCCCGGGGCAGGCGTATTGTTATCAAAACTTCCAGTATAACTTTGGCGAATCGTACCATCTCCATTTCGCAAAGCAAGTGTAGGGTTCCACGACAACACAGTACCAATTAAACTTCCTTGAGATCCTGCATTATTAGTGATAAGCGCCCTGGAATTTTTATTAAACCCATAGATAACTTTCGTATCTATCTTCAATCTGTCATCCATCAACTTATAAGTATCATTAAAACTAGCCGAATATTTATTTAATTCAGTGGTCTTAATAATTCCCTCTTGTTCTAAATATCCAAATGATACCCTGTATACATTCTTTTCATTGCCACCGGCAAAACTTACATTATAATTTTGAGTAACTCCGGTTTGTGTTATTTCATTTATAGGGTCTACATTATCACCAAAATCATTAGAAAGTGACCCGCCTTCTGAAGCAAGGGCTGCTGCATATTCCCTACCACTCAAAACATCAATAGTATTAGCAATTTCACTAAATCCTACGGATGTTGATAAGGTAACTTTGGTTTTACCGCTTTTTCCTCGTTTGGTAGTAATTAATATTACTCCATTAGCACCACGAGATCCATAAATAGCTGTGGCTGAAGCATCTTTTAAAATATCTATACTGGCAATATCATCAGAATTGATAAACTCTAAGGGATTGGTTGATGATGATGAACCAAATCCGGGAGTATTATTAGCACTAGGGCTCGTATCTCTACTATCTAAAGGAACACCGTCTACAACAACCAATGGGTTGTTTCCGGCTCTTAATGATGTTGCCCCTCGAATTCTAATATTTGTAGCACTTCCCGGTTCGCCACTAGCGGTAACAATATTAACACCGGCAACCCTACCTTGCAATAATTGCTGAGGCGAAGTTGTTACACCTTTATTAAAATCGGCTGCCTTTAGTGTTTCTACCGAACCTGTAGCATCTTTTTTCCTAACGGTTCCATAACCTACCACCACCACCTCATCTAAGGCTTGTGTGTCTTCTACAAGTTTTACATCGATTACACTTTGTCCGTTTACAACAACTTCTTGAGTTGCATAGCCTATAAAGCTAAATTCCAATACAGCATCGGCGCCGACATCAATAGAATACTTTCCGTCAAAATCTGTTGTTACACCGTTTGTTGTACCTTTTTC
>Ga0256841_1001959_pt1 | contig 17001 bp, 18 predicted proteins | sample 356308metaG_FD_185971 | JGI IMG/M metagenome (GOLD analysis project Ga0256841, IMG submission 185971) | Hydrothermal vent microbial communities from Mid Atlantic Ridge, Atlantic Ocean - 356-308 | ecosystem: Environmental > Aquatic > Marine > Hydrothermal vents | place: Atlantic Ocean: Mid... | reverse complement strand
CGTCCTGAAAGAGGAAATCCGCAGGATCCTGCACACGCGACTGCACGGTCAGCTCGACATCGACGATGTTCTCATCACTGGTCAGCATCTGTGCCTTGCGCCGGAACGAGGAGAATTCGTCGACATTGACGACTTCATGGGTCTCGATCGGCGCCGGCCAGCGCCAGTTCAGGCCGGGCTGGGTCACTTCCTTGAAGGCGCCAAAGCGCAATACAACACCCCGTTCCGCTGGTTCCACGACATAGAAGCCGCTGGACAACCAGAGTAGCAGCGCGATGACGCCGACCACCAGCATCACGCTCTTGCCCGGTAGCGAGGGACCGGAGGAAGATCCCCCTCCCCGCTTGCCGCCGCCGAACAGACCGCCAAGCTTCTTCTGGATATTCTTTACCACTTCGTCGAGATCTGGTGGACCCTGGTCGCCGCTACCGCTGCCCCAGGGATCGCGTTTTCCACCACCCGGTTCATTCCAGGCCATTGACTACTCCGTTAAGGTGATTCACCGACACAACCGCCCGCTTCCGGGATCCTCGCTGTGCATAATTAAAGCCAAAGGGCGGCATTCTAGCCCGAAACCCGCGGCAGGTCACCCCATGGAATAAGCGTATTCAATCTGGCGCGGACCACGATTCAGTGTCGGATAACGCTTGAGCAAGCGCCGCAGGGCTGCCGGGGAAAGGCTGACGCTCAGCAGCCAGTCGCCTTCGTCCTGTCGATCCTCGATCACCTTGCCCACCGCATAGAGACGCGCGCGCAATTCACCATCACGCATGGGAACGCGAAAACGCTGAATCCGTTGCTCGGGAAAACAGATCTCCTCGATCGCTTTCAGCAGCAGTTCGGTCCCCTCACCGCTTTGCGCCGAAAGCCAGACGCACCGGATACGTCCCTCGCCATCACGTTCGATGCGCGGCAACCGCTCCGTCAACTGGTCGATCTTGTTGTAGACGTGAATCTGCCGGACCTTATCCGCGCCAATCTGCCCGATGACACTGTCGACCTCAGCGATACAGGCATCCCGATTCGGGCTGGCGGCATCGATGACATGCAGCAACAGGCTGGCGGAAACGGTTTCCTGCAAGGTTGAACGGAACGCGGCGACCAGTTCGTGCGGCAGGTCGGCGATGAAACCCACGGTATCGGCCAGCAAGGCCTCGGCGCCGTTGCCCAGCGGCAACCGCCTGAGTGTAGGATCCAAGGTGGCAAAAAGCTGGTCTCGCACATAGACATCCGCGCCGGTGACCGCGTTGAACAGCGTCGACTTCCCGGCATTGGTATAGCCGACCAGCGATACAGTCGGAATTTCGGCCTTGCCGCGTAAACGCTTGCCCTGCTCGCGCTGGTTGTCCACCTTCCCCAGGCGGCGATGGATGCGAGCAATGCGCGCATTGATCAAGCGACGGTCGGTTTCCAACTGGGTTTCACCCGGACCGCGCAGCCCGATCCCACCCTTCTGGCGCTCCAAGTGAGTCCAGCCACGGATCAGGCGGGTGGAAAGATGCTTCAACTGAGCCAACTCCACCTGTAACTTACCTTCGAATGAGCGTGCCCGCTGAGCGAAGATATCCAGGATCAGGCCGGTGCGATCGAGCACCCGGCACTCGAAACGGCGCTCAAGATTGCGTTCCTGCGCGGGTGTCAGCGCATTGTTGAAGATCACCAGATCCGCATCATTCGATTGGATCGCGCGCTTGATCTCGTCGGCCTTGCCACTGCCGATGTACAGATGCGGATCCGGATGCTTGCGTGTGCCCGTGAAGATTTCTGCAATCCGCGCGCCGGCAGATTCGCTCAGGGCGCGGAACTCGCCCAACGTGTCCTGGTCGGGCGGCCCACCATCGGGCTGGATGGCGACGAGTAACGCGGTTTCACCCACCTTGGGACGTTCAAACATCGAAGAGACCGGAAGCCATCAGAAGAAAAGCGCGGACAGACAGACACGCGTCATCGGAAGAGCGAGGGCGTTCGAGGGACGCCCCCTCGGACGGAACAACATCCACCGCATGACCAGCGTCATGCGGACCACGGCACGGCGATCGGCTATTCTTCTTCCGCGTCGCCATGCGGAATACGCACATTACGCGCGGGAACGACCGTCGAGATGGCATGCTTGTATACCATCTGGCTGACCGCGTTCTTCAATAAGACGACAAACTGGTCGAAAGACTCGATCTGCCCTTGCAACTTGATGCCGTTCACGAGAAAAATCGAAACCGGTACGCGTTCTTTACGCAAGGCATTCAAAAAAGGGTCTTGTAAGCTCTGCCCCTTGGACATTGTTCTTCTCCATTGATTTGTATACTGGCGAAACCGGGCAGCCAGAAATTATAATACTCACACTTAAGGTGTCTTGATGCCACGAAATTCACCTCGACACGGATTGATAACGCATTCCGCCCCCCATATATCGGAAATACAGAGATACAGTCAACGAAAGCGAGATACTAAACCTGGACAGGGCTGCAAGTATAGCGGATATTCCCGAGCACAAGCTAACCTGGATCAAGATATCGTTGATCATCACGCAAAATTCACGATCTGTTGACTCCCAAGCCATCTTTCATGCCAAACAAACCCTCCATCCGCCCAGCCGGCGCGCAGGCCACGCAAGCCGATCCTCATGAACTCTACGAGCTGTCGGTACAATGCGCCGAGGCCGAGATCGACTTCATCGACGCCACCTGGAAGACCCTGCGCAACCGTCCCGCCAGACTGCTACGTGAAGACTTCTGCGGCACCGCACTGATATGCGCCGAATGGATTGCCCGACATAAACGACGGCACGCTATCGGTATCGACCTGGACCCCGAGGTCCTGGCCTGGGGACGCAAACGGCATCTCGACCCACTGCCTGCCGACATGCGCCAGCGGATCGAGCTACTACGCGCGAATGTGCTGACGGTGGAAACACCCCCGGCGGACATCGTACTCGCGATGAACTTCAGTTATTGGCTGTTCAAGCAACGCCATGAACTGAAACGTTACTTTCAACAAGTGCATGCCGCCTTGCGGGCCGATGGCATCTTCTTTCTCGATGCCTACGGCGGCTATGACGCCTATCGCGAGATCGTCGAGGAACGCGAGATAGAAGCACCCACGGGAAATTTCACCTATCTCTGGGAGCAGGCCAGCTATAACCCGATCAACGGCAGCCTGGCGTGTCATATCCATTTCGCCTTTGCCGATGGCTCGCGCCTGGACCGGGCTTTCAGCTATGACTGGCGTCTCTGGACTCTGGCCGAGATACGCGAACTGTTGATCGAGGCCGGTTTCCGCAAAACCACGGTCTACTGGCAGGGCTTCGACGAGGACGGCGAGGCCGACGGTGTGTTCGTGCCAGCAGAGAACGGCGACGCCGATGCCGGATGGATCTGCTACCTCGGCGCAGAGAAATAAACCCGTCGATCGATGATGAACAGACCGCCTTAACAGGATGTTGAAAAATGCTATTTTTCAACGGCCTGTTAAAGATTCGTTCCCGACTGTCGTTAGCGATGTTACTTACGAATAACCCGTGCATCGCCAATGAACCGAGCAGAGCAGCTGTTTGCCAATATCCCGTGGAAAACCAAGATCGTCGGCCTGATCGCCTCGTTTATCTTCGCCAATCTCGTCATCAGCGCCAGTATCGGCTGGTTGATCGATCAACGTAACCAGGACACCCAGCACCGCATCACTGGCGCGCTGGAGAAACTGCGCGCCGCGACCACCGCGCGTGAATCGATCATCCGCATGTCGGCGGCCAAAGCTTCATTGATCGCGGCAAACGAAGCGTCCAACATTCGCCAGGCCGCGATCGCATCGATACGTGCATCGTCGATGCTGGACGAAAGCATCCAGCGCCTGAAAGGCAGCCTTCCGGGCGAAGCCAGGGTCAAGCAATTGGCCGAGTTACTGAAAAGAATGCGACCTGGCGAGCTGAAGGTCATCAAGTTCGGCAAGAAGAACCTGGACGACAAGGCGCGCGAGGCCAGCGAGGCCTTGCGCGCCGACGCCAACAAGGTCAGCCGACTGGCCAACGAACTGGTCGCCTCCGAGGAACAGGCGATGGCGAACAGCACCGCCGCCGCCGTCGGCGCCACCCGCCAGACCCTGCTGACCGGAGGCATCGCGCTCGCCGCCGTCATGTTGGCGGCATTGGTCATCGCATGGATCGCCGCGAACCTACTGACTAACCCGCTGAAACGGATCTCGGACGGCATCCGTGAACTCGCCTCCGGCAACTTGGCGATCCAGATAGCGCCTGGTGGTCGGGATGAAACCGGCCAGACGCTGAGTGGACTCAGCACCACTATCGCCAACCTCCACGATATGGTGGAACGACTGCGCAATCGTACCGCACAGATCACCGCGGAATCCGACCAACTGGACCAGATGTCCAGCGGCATTACCGATCTATCCACGCGTATCCACCACAGCGTGCAGGCCATTCAGACGGAAACCAGCGTAGTCAGCACCGCCACCGACAACGCCACCAGCGAGCTGACCGCCTCCGCCGCGATCACCCAGCAATCCGCCGAGGCCGCGAGTGAATCGGCCGAGCAGATCAACATCATCACCGAATCGTTCACTGGTTTCCAGCGCGAGATGGATCACACCATGTCGCTGACGCATGAGCTGGCACAGGCGGCGGAGACCATTACCAACGTGGTTGGCACGGTGAGCAGCATCTCCGAACAAACCAACCTGCTCGCACTGAACGCGGCCATCGAGGCGGCGCGCGCCGGCGAGCACGGACGCGGCTTCGCCGTCGTTGCCGACGAGGTCCGCCACCTCGCGGCAAATACCCGTGAGGCCACCGATCAGATCCGCGAACTGGCGGAAACCATATCGTCCGGCGTTGGCAGCACAGTCAGCTCCCTGGAGCATGCCTTACAAGACGCACAGGGCAATATCGACAAGCTGCAAGCCATCAGCCATAGCTCCCACGAATCCAGCAAGCATGCGCAATCGCTCCGAAAACGCATGCAAGGTGTCGTCGATCTGATGTCGAAGCAGCAACAGGCGGTCACCGCGATCACCTCGGCGCTGGACGAACTGGCCCAACTGTCGCAGACCTCCAGCACCAACGCCACCACGCTACAGGCGTCGTCCCAGACGCTGAACGACAGCGCCATGGAGCTGAATGAAGCGGTCCAGCAATTCACCCTTTGACAGAGCAGCGATAATCGCGGCGCATCCAGCAGCGCGCAAGCCGTCGAAAAACCACGTTTTCAGCAGCCCGCCAAACCTGGTGGGCCACTCCAGCGAAGAATGGAGCTGCCTCCGTCGAGCACCCATCATTAAGGAGATCACCATGAAACGACTTATCCAACGCGGCCTATTGGTCGCGGGCATCTCGCAATTGTTCGCGGGATTTGCCATCGCCTCCAACAACCCAGTTGATAAATATACCTTCAAGGCCGGCGACCCCAGCCTGCGGGAATGGCTACTGCCCAACCTACCTCCGACACCGGCCGATAACAAACTCACCCGGGAACGCATCGAACTAGGCAAGACTTTGTTCTTCGATCCGCGTTTGAGCGGCGACGGCACGATCGCCTGCGCCTCCTGCCACAGCCCGATGTTCGGCTGGTCCGATGGCCTGCCAACCGGCAAGGGTTTCCAGGGACAGGTATTGAAGCGCGCCTCGCCGACCATCGTCAATACCGCGTTCAACAGCATTCAAATGTGGGATGGACGCAAGCGTTCGCTGGAGGACCAAGCCCTCGGACCGATGGAAACCTCGGCCGAGATGAACATGGACCTGCCAAAGCTGTTCAATTTCCTGAAAAGCAGCCAACGCTACCGTGAGCTGTTCGAGCGAGCCTACCCCGGCGAGCCGATCGGCGGTGATACCGTGGCGAAAGCAATTGCCTCCTACGAGCGCACCGTGATCAGCAACGATTCACCGTTCGACCGCTGGGTAAGAGGCGATGCAAACGCCATGACACCCGCGCAGATCGACGGTTTCAAGGTCTTCGTCGACAAAGACAAGGGCAACTGTGCAGCCTGTCATCAGGGTCCGAACTTCACCGACAACGGCTTCCACAACCTGGGGCTGGCATCGTATGGCGAAAAGAATCCGGATATGGGGCGTTATGCGCAACTGCCATTGAAGATGATGAAAGGCGCGTTCAAAACACCCACTTTGCGCGATATCGACCGCACCGCGCCCTATTTCCATGACGGCTCGGCGAAGACACTCGAAGAGGTCGTCGCGCACTATATCGAAGGCGGGCATGTGAAGAAGGATCTCGACCCGAATATGAAGCCGCTGAAGATCAGCAAGCGGGACGAACACAACCTGATTGCCTTCATGCATGCGTTGACGACGGCGCCAAAAGCCGTGTCCCTGCCGGATATTCCGCTCAACTGACCCTCATGATGGCAACAACACCCGACTGTCATGGAAATTGCCAGCGGTTTAACCACGGGATATCCAAGGCGGCTTATGCCGAGGCCAAGCCGACAGCGTTCCCGCGGATGAATCACAGGCAACCGACCGCGTAGTTTCATGCTAACCAATATTAACCCGGCGTGGCCCTGGCCCGCCGGAGGCATACACGGAGATTCTCCAATGAAAAACACTTTGATCCTGAGTACGTTCTTCGCCTTGACCCTGTCCGGCATGGTATTCGCCCAAGAATACGAGGTCGGCCAGAAGAATAAGGAATTCACCAAAAAGTCGCTGACCATCAAGGTGGGCGACACGCTGAAGTTCATCAATGAAGACCCATTCTTCCACAATGTCTACAGCCTATCCGATGCATCTACATTTGACCTTGGCTCCTATCCGCAAGGACAGTCAAAATCGGTAACCTTCGATACAGCTGGCGAAATCGACGTGGACTGCGCGATCCATCCGAACATGCATATGCATATCGTCGTGGAATAGGCTGGGTGAGGCACATGAAACCTATCATTCGCCTGATTTCTTGTGTACTCGCGTTCGCGCCGCTCGGCGGCCAGGCGGCATCAGACGCCGATCCATCGGTGACGATGGGCGCGCAAACTTACCTGCAACGTTGCGCGCTCTGTCACGGCGCATTCGGCATGGGCGAGGGACCGCTGCCGCTGGCGCTGAAAAACTACCCGAGAACCAACCTGCTCGACCCACACTACCCGACCGATGAGGCTAGCCTGCGCCAGCAGATCATCTGGGGCGGCAGCAAGGGCGATATGAACCCGCTATCGCCGCCCTGGGGCAACGAGCTGACCTGGACACAGATGGAATCGACCATCCAATTCATCCGGCAACTACGCGTGGATACCGAACAATCCGTCGCCTTGCTGAAGAAGCTGAATGCGGAACAGACACCGGTCAATATCGAAACCGGGCGAAATATCTACCAGGGTCGCTGCGCCATCTGTCATGGCAAAACCGGCAAGGGCGACGGCCGCATGGCAAAGATCATCAAGAACCCACCACCATTCAACCTGACCCTGAGCCGCGCGCCGGACAGCTACCTGTATGAATTCATCAGCAAGGGTGGCGAGGCAATGGGACGTTCCTACCGCATGCCGCCATGGGGCGAGGAACTCAGCAAGCCGGAGTTGGAATCGGTGATCGCCTACATCAAGACCCTGCGGAGGTAAGCCAACGTGCGACTAACGGAACACGAGGTCACCGATGAAGGCATCTGGCGGCAACGCCGGGACTTCATCCGACGAGCCGGACTCCTCGGACTGTCCTGCCTGCTACCGGGGCGCGCGCTCGCCGGGGATGCCGCATGCGCGACACCCGCCTTCGATATCCCCGACGCGATCACCCCGGCGAAACTGGCGACGCGTTACAACAACTACTATGAGTTTTCGCCGAACAAGAAGGTCATCTATCTACTGGCGATGGAATTCAACCCCAACCCGTGGACGATCTCCGTAGACGGCGAGGTCGAGAACCCGGCCACCTTCGATATCGAAGACCTGACCTCCTCGCAAACGCCAGAAGAACGCATCTACCGGTTCCGCTGCGTGGAGGGCTGATCGATGGTCGTGCCATGGAACGGCTTCCCGCTACGCAAGCTGCTGCGCAAGGTTGCGCTCACCTCGAAGGCGAAGTATGTCGAGTTTCTCAGCGTACTGCGTCCAGAAGAGATGATCGGCCAGCGCCAGCAGGTACTCGACTGGCCGTATCGCGAGGGTCTGCGCATCGACGAAGCAATGCACCCGCTGACCTTCATGGCCACCGGCATGTACGGCAAGACCCTGCCCGCGCAGAATGGCGCGCCATTGCGTCTTGTCGTGCCGTGGAAATACGGTTACAAGAGCATCAAGGCGGTCACCCACATCCGCTTGGTGGAGAAACAACCGATCGGCAGTTGGCAACACAAGTCGCCGTCCGCCTATGACTTTCTCGCTAACGTCAATCCAAGGATCAGTCACCCTCGCTGGAGCCAACGCCGCGAAAACCGACTCGGCGAGCTGAAGAAACGCCGCACATCGATGCTCAATGGCTACGCGGAGCAAGTCGCCAGTCTCTACCCGGGCATCGGATGAGCGCATGCGCGGATCATTGCCAAACTGGCTGAACCGACGACGCCGCGCGATCCACTGGCTGGCACTGATACTGTGTCTGTTACCCACGATCGATATGCTGCTTGCCTATCGGCATGACGACCTGGGTATCAACGGCTTCGAAACCCTGATCCGGCGAAGCGGCCGGGATACCCTGCTGTTGTTACTGCTGACGCTGGCGATCACGCCACTGCGCCGCCTGCTGTCACGTACCGCCATCCTACTGAAACTCGGCCAAGGGCGTCGCTTGTGTGACTGGAACTGGTTGGTGCCACTGCGTCGCCTGCTCGGTCTGGCCAGCTTCGCCTATGCCAGCCTGCATACAGTGATCTATCTACATTTTGAACTGGACTGGGATGCCGGGGAATTCTGGCTGGAGATCAACGAACGCTATTTCATTGCCATCGGGCTATTCGCCTACCTGCCATTGATCCCGTTGGCACTGACCTCCACCGACGGCATGATTCGGCGTATGAAGAAGCACCGGCTTCGCCTGCATCGCCAGATCTACCCGATCGCAATTGCCGGCTGCCTGCATTTCTGGCTGCAAAGCAAGCCGGGGGAATCACCTTGGCTAGCCTATACGCTGGTCACCCTGATGTTGCTCGGCTACCGAATACACCCAGTCGGGGGTCGTGCCAATCCCGATGGACTGGCTCCGGCCCGCATCCGTTCAGCCCGGTCGCCCATCCACCCGGGGCTTGATCAACACCGGCAGATAATAGAAAGCAAAACCGGCGAAAGCCAGTATCCATAACAGCTGAGAACAACCGATCCACCACGTATAATGCACCTTATCGATGATCGGAAACAGCACCCGGACGACCGCCGCAACGAGCAGGGTAGCGAACAGCCAACCGAGCAGCGCCGGCGGTTCGAACACGTTTCGCCCGGTATGCCCAAGTGCAACACGTGACATCATGCCGAGAGTCATCAGTCCGACACCGCCGACAGCGAAGGCATGCAGCGCCAGATTTGGCGACAACCCGAGCCACACCGAGGCAGCCTTCAACAAGAAGCCGGCCACCAACCAAGCATAGCCCAGATAAAGGGACCACAACAACGGCTTGCGCCAGATACCGGGGGTATGCCAGTGGATCAACCGCCAGCCATGCAGCACGACCAACAGCAGCGACAGCACGCCCAGCAAAGTCTGTCGCGCCGGCAGAAACACATCCACCACAGCCCAGGCAAGAAACAACACCAGGCTGGCACTATCCAACCACAACCCATTGTCGATCGTAATCGCCTCATCCACGCCACGCTCGATGAAGAATGGAATCACCCGGCGGCCCATCACAAAGATCAACGCGAGCACCAGATACAGGCCGGAAAACAAGCCCCATTGGACGCCCGGCGTCAGATGGCTGAGCACGCCAGCGTAGAAAGTCAGGTTCGCCAGCAGCATCAACACCAGCTTGCTGATGATGCCGAGCTGTTTCCACTGGCGCGCCCGCAGGACGGGCCGGGTCACGCCAACGATCAGCCCAAGCATGAACAAGCTGTCACCGAGCAGCGAAAGCCAGATGCCCGGCCCGTCGGGGATGAAGAACCCCGCCCGTCCGAGCAACCACGGCAATACGATGAGCATCAGGCCAGTATCCCGGGGCGTGTCCATGCCGGTCCAGTTCCTGACCGCGGTCAGTAGAAAACCCGCAACCACCGCCAGCGCATAGCCAAAGACCATCTCGTGACCGTGCCAGAACATTGCGGCCAAGGCCGGATCCCCAGCTTGCCAGCCGCCCAGAAAGACCGCCATCCAGGCGGCCATCGCAACAACCGCGAACAGGCCGGCGGCAAGAAAGAACGGGCGAAAACCCAGCTCGAACAGCGCAAACGGCTTGACCGGTGGCTGATGGTCATCGAGATTCAGCATGACGTTTTCCTATAAAAGGTTCAGAGACAGCAACAGTTGCAGTATCGCCGCCGCGAACATGCCGGCCAGCACATCGTCTACCATGACGCCGAAGCCACCAGAAACGCGCCGATCGAGCCAGCCGATCGGCCAAGGCTTGAGGATATCGAAGAAGCGAAACAACACGAAGCCGACGAGCACCACGGACAGCTGGAACGGCACGCCAAACAGCGTCACCAGCAGGCCAACGATCTCGTCCCAGACGATGCCACCGTGGTCATGCACGCCAAGATCGCGGCTAGTCTTCCCGCACAGCCAGATACCAGCCGCGAACAACACCGCGACGACAAGCAGATAGCCGAGTGGCGGCAGATCCTCCATCACCCAGAAGCAAGGGATCCCGACCAGGGTGCCAAAGGTACCGGGCGCCATCGGCGCGAGTCCAGTACCGAAGCCGAAGGCCAGCAGATGCACTGGATTCTTCATATCCGCTTTCATGAGAAATGCTCCCAACCCTTGCCGACATCCAGCAGACCGCCGCCCGGCAGGCACCAGCGTATCCCCGGCGTCACCGCTATTTCGCCGATACGCGTGACCTCCACATCCACGTGATCCAGGCATTTCATCAACGCATCGGCACGCACCGGCGGCACGCTGAAACACAACTCATAATCGTCACCCGAGGCGAGTGGCAGTGTCCAGTCGCCAACCGCCGCGACCTCCGGCGACTGAGGAATCGCGCTCAGATCGATAGCTGCACCGACGCCGCTAGCGCGAAGGATATGCCCCAGATCCGAACTCAACCCGTCGGAGATGTCAATCGCGGCGCTTGCGATGCCACGCAACGCCCGACCCAGTGTCAACCGAGGTTCCGGCCGGTCCAGACGATCCTTCAGCGGTGCCACATCACCCAGCCAGTCGCCGCGGCGGGCACGCACCACCAAGCCGGCATCACCCAGCGTGCCGCTGACATAGATGCCATCGCCGACACCGGCCCCGTCGCGACGCAGTGCGCTACCGGGAACGACCAGACCATGAACCTGCACGCTGATACTCAGCGGCCCGCGCGTGGTATCGCCACCAATCAGTTGTACGCCATAGCGTGCCGCCAAGCGGCCAAAACCCGTAGTAAAGCACCGCAACCATGGCTTATCGATGTCCGGGAGGGTCAAGGCCAGAGTCGCCCAGGCAGGTGCCGCGCCCATTGCCGCCAGATCACTGAGACCGACCGCGAGCGCCTTGTGCCCCAGCGATTCCGGATCAGCATCGGCGAAGAAATGCACACCGCCCACCAACGTATCCATGCTAACCGCCAACAAACGATCCTTCGCCACATCGAGCAATGCACAGTCGTCACCGATACCAAGTACCACATCGTCGCGCCCGACGGTCAGATCAGTGAGAAACTCGTCGATCAGGTTGAATTCGGAATAGGTCATCGACTCGCTCTCATGATGGAAAACACCCGCGCTATCATGAAAGTTGCCCGTGGTTCGGCCACGGGATGTCCGAGAAGCGCTGGAAATGCTCCCGGCATTCCCCACTTCCCCGTGGGATAAGCCGAGGCCAAATCCACAGGAACGTACTCGCGGCGTTCCCGTGGACGAATCACGGGCAACCAACTCCGCACTTTCAGGCGCAACAAAACCCATTGATTTCGTGTTGACAGGCCCTGGGAGTCTGTCGGACTTAGCAGGATGTTGAAAAAGTCCTTCCATGGACTTTTTCAACTAAGAAACCGGAAAATGTGATTTCCCGGTTCCTTCATTTTCAATGACTTGCCGTCATCGAAAATGGCGGTACATCCCTGTACCGCACGCAGGCCACCGAGAAATGGCATTTTTCAATGGCCTGCTAGCCGCGCTTCTTGACCTCGATATCGCGCAAGGTCTTCGACAGCTTGTCCAATACACCATTAACGAAGCGATGACCCTGGTCCGCGCCGAACAGCTTCGCCAGCTCGACGGACTCGTTGATGACGACGCGATATGGCACTTCGGGATGATGAATCAGCTCATAGACGCCCAATCGCAGGATGCTGCGCTCCACCGGATCGACTTGCTCGACGGGTCGACTGAGCACCGGACCGAGGCGGGCGTCGATATCGTTCAGATTGCCGAGCACGCCGCGCAGTAGATCCTCGAAATAGGCAATCTCGAAGACGCCCCGATCGTTCTCCAGCATGAACTGTTCGATGATGTCCGGAATATTCTGGCCGGCGATCTGCCATTGGTAGAGGGCCTGGACCGCGAGTTGGCGGGCCTTGGTACGTTTCTTGCTCACCGGTGACTCATCAGGCGTCTAGGGCGCGCAGCAGGTTGACCATTTCGATCGCCGAGGCCGCGGCTTCTCCGCCCTTGTTGCCGGCCTTAGTGCCAGAGCGCTCGATCGCCTGTTCGATGGAATCTACCGTCAATACGCCGAAGGCGGTCGGAATGCCGTGCTTCAGCATGACCTGAGACATGCCCTTCACGCATTCGCCGGCGACATACTCGAAATGCGGCGTGCCGCCACGAATCACCGCGCCCAACGCGACGATGGCATCGTACCCCCCTTTGCTGGCGATCCGGTCGAGCGCCAACGACATCTCGAAGGCTCCGGGGATGCGCACGATAGTGATGTCGTCCTCGTCTGCGCCATGCCGTTTCAGCGTATCGATCGCGCCGCCCAGCAGGCTTTCGACGACAAAACTGTTCCAGCGCGCCACCACAATACAGAATCTGGCATCGTCGACGACCAGACCGCCCTCAATCGTTGTTACAGACATCTTTTCTTCCCAATAGCGTGAAAATCGCCAGTCGGTTGCCCGTGATTCGTCCGCGGGAACGCCGTGAATACGCCCCTGTAGGTTTGGCCTCGACTGAACCACGGGCAACTTTCATGACAACGGGGTGTTGCTTCCATCATGCGCGTTGGTATTCAGTCGGCATGATCGACGTATTCCACCACTTCCAGATCGAAACCGGCCAGCGCATGCAGATTCATTGGCGCGCTGAGCACACGCATCTTGCCGATGCCGACATCCGAGAGGATCTGCGCGCCAACCCCATAGGTGCGCAACTCCTTCTCGGCGGCGCTCCGCGCTGGCTTCGGCGCCTTGTCGTGCAACAGTTTCTGCTGCATGCGCTCGATGATCTCGCGCGCTCCATCGTGATTGCGCAGCACCACGATGACGCCTTCGCCGGCCTCGGCAACCTGTTTCATGATACTGTCGAGCGGCCAGCCGCAGTCATCGCGTCGGGCATGGAACAGGTCGCACAAGGTGTTTTGCATATGCACGCGCACCAGCGTTGGCCGGTCCGCGCTGATCTCGCCCTTCACCAGCGCCAGATGCAGTTCGTTGTCCACGCAGTCCTGATAGGCGAGCAGGCGGAAGGTGCCGTACTCGGTATCAAGGAGGCTGTCGGAGACGCGCTCGACGGTCTTCTCATTGCGTACCCGGTAGTGGATCAGGTCGGCGATGGTGCCGATCTTCAGGTCATGTTCGGCGGCAAAGGTCTCCAGATCCGGGCGGCGCGCCATGCTGCCGTCCTCGTTGAGGATCTCGACGATCACGCTGGCCGGTTCCATGCCCGCGAGGCGCGTCAGATCACAGCCGGCCTCGGTATGGCCAGCGCGTACCAGCACGCCACCAGATTGCGCCATTAACGGAAAGATATGTCCCGGTTGGACCAGATCACGCGGCTCGGCTTCCGGCGCGACCGCAGCTAGCACCGTGGTGGCGCGATCCGCCGCCGAGATGCCCGTGGTCACGCCCTCGGCGGCTTCGATCGATACGGTGAAGTTGGTCGCGGCAAGCTGATCCTCGGACGCCACCATCAGCGGCAAGCGCAGTTGCTGGCAACGCTCGCGCGTCAAGGTCAGGCAGATCAGGCCCCGCCCATAACGCGCCATGAAATTGATCGCCTCCGGTGTGACCTTCTCCGCCGCCATGACCAGGTCGCCCTCGTTTTCCCGGTCTTCATCATCCATGATGATGACCATGCGCCCGCGACGCAGATCCTCGATGATCTCTTCAGTGGTATTCAACGACATGCAGCTAGGCCTCTGGACCGCGCGAACGTGAAAACCGACCATTCTAACAAAAATGGCCGATGGATTTCACGGACGCACAACTGGGTATTTCAGGCATGGTGAACAGCTCAACCGCCGACGACCGCAAGCAACACACCCGCCGCGACCGCCGACCCGATAACGCCGGCGACATTCGGTCCCATCGCATGCATCAGCAGGAAGTTGTGATGATCCGACTCCAGGCCGACCTTGTTCACCACGCGCGCGGCCATCGGCACGGCGGATACCCCGGCCGCACCGATCAGCGGGTTGACCTTGCCGCCACTGAGACGCGAAAGCAGCTTGCCCATAAGGATGCCGGCCGCCGTGCCGATGCAGAACGCGATGGCGCCCAGCGCCAGGATGCCGAGGGTCTCGAGGCTGAGAAACTTCTCCGCCGACAGCTTGGAGCCCACCGACAGGCCGAGGAAGATGGTCACAATGTTGATGATCTCGTTCTGCGCCGCCTTGCTCAGTCGCTCCACCACGCCACTTTCACGCAACAGATTGCCGAACACCAGCATGCCGATCAACGGCGCGGCGGACGGCAGAAACAGAATGCACAGCGCGAGCACGGTGAAAGGAAACAGAATGCGTTCCACTTGGGATACCGGCCTGAGCTGCTGCATGACGATGCGGCGCTCCTTCTCGTTGGTCAGGGCGCGCATGATCGGTGGTTGGATCAGCGGCACCAACGCCATGTAGGAATAGGCAGCCACCGCGATCGCGCCAAGCAGATCTGGCGCCAAGCGCGACGCCAGGAAGATCGCCGTCGGGCCATCCGCGCCGCCGATGATCGCAATCGCCGAGGCGTCCGACAGGCTGAAATCGAAGCCCGGGATGATATTCAGCGCCAGGGCGCCAATCAAGGTCGCAAAGATACCGAATTGCGCGGCCGCGCCGAGCAACAAGGTGCTTGGCATCGCGATCAATGCGCCGAAATCGGTCAAAGCGCCGACGCCCATAAAGATCAGCAACGGAAACACGCCGGTCTCGATACCGACCTCGTAGAGATAGCCAAGCAGGCCAGTCGGGCCGGCGATCTCCGCCACGGGGATGTTACTGAGAATCGCGCCGAAGCCGATCGGCAACAATAGCAAGGGTTCGAATTTCTTGACGATCGCCAGCCAGATCAGCAGGCAACCGACGAGCATCATCGCAGCCTGCCCCCAGGTCATGAAGGCCAGACCGGTGGATTGCCACAGCGCGTTCAGTCCGATATCCATGCTCAGCTCAACGTCAGCAGGGTGTCGCCGACCTGCACCGCGTCGCCTTCCTTGACATCCAACGTGGAAACGACACCGGAAGACGGCGAACGCACCTCGGTTTCCATCTTCATCGCCTCCATCACCACGACGACATCACCCGCGTCGACCTGCTGTCCAGGCGCCACGATGACCTTGAAGATGTTCCCGGCCAATGGCGCGGGAACGGCCTCGCCAGCGGCCGTCGGCGGCGTGGCGGGATGAGCTACCGGGGCCACCGATGCACCAGCGGACGCGGGCTGAATTCCGGTCACCGCGCCGCCCGGCGAGACGACCACGTCATAGCCGACGCCATTCACGGCGATATGATAGCTCTCGGGTCCGGCAGCAGGCGCTTCGGTGGCTGACGCCGTCTCCCGCTGCTCAGGCGGCGGCTCGAAAGCATCGGGATCGTCACGGTTCTCCAGATACCTCAAACCGATCTGTGGGAACTGAGCGTAGATCAACACATCATCAATCAGCGGCTCGATAAGCCGGATCTTCTTCTCTTCAGCAATACCGCGTAATTCATCGGTCAGCCTGCCGATCTCGGGTTCCAGCAGATCGGCCGCGCGGCCAGTGATCGGCGTCTCGCCAACATCCAGCACACGCTGCCGCAGCTCGGCGTTCACCGGTGCTGGCGTCGCACCGTATTCACCGCGCAGGATCCCCGCTGTCTCCTTGGTGATCGATTTGTAGCGCTCACCGGTGAGTACGTTCAACACCGCCTGGGTACCGACGATCTGCGAGGTCGGGGTGACCAGTGGCGGAAATCCGAGGTCTTCCCTCACGCGGGGAATCTCATCCAACACCGCATCGAGACGCGCTCCGGCCCCCTGCTCGCGCAACTGGCTCTCCATGTTGGTCAGCATGCCACCCGGCACCTGGGCAACCAGGATGCGTGAATCGACCCCCCTCAACGAACCCTCGAAGGCGGCGTACTTCTTGCGCACCTCGCGGAAGTAGGCGGCAATCTCTTCGAGCAGCTTCAGATCCAGGCCTGTGTCATGCTCACTATCCTTGAAGATACACACCACGGCCTCGGTCGGCGAATGGCCATAGGTCATGCTCATCGAGGAAATCGCGGTGTCCAGCATATCCAGGCCGGCCTCGACCGCCTTTATCGCTGTCGCGGTACTCAGGCCGGTGGTCGCGTGCGAATGCATCGCGACCGGTATCGCGCAATGTTCCTTGAGCCGGGAAACCAGTTCCTCAGCCACATAGGGCTTCAGCAACCCAGCCATGTCCTTGATGCAAATGGAACCGCATCCCAGGTCTTCGAGACGGCGCCCCATGTCAACATAGCCATCGACAGCATGCACCGGGCTGGTGGTATAAGAGATCGTGCCCTGC
>Ga0256841_1001958_pt1 | contig 17005 bp, 12 predicted proteins | sample 356308metaG_FD_185971 | JGI IMG/M metagenome (GOLD analysis project Ga0256841, IMG submission 185971) | Hydrothermal vent microbial communities from Mid Atlantic Ridge, Atlantic Ocean - 356-308 | ecosystem: Environmental > Aquatic > Marine > Hydrothermal vents | place: Atlantic Ocean: Mid... | reverse complement strand
CCACCGCGCGAGGGCGGCGTCGAAGTCGGCGAGCCACTGGTCGAACTGAGGCGCGTTGCGCCGGCCGATGGAGAGCATGGCCGAAAGGCGGAAGGCCTGCACGTGGGGCAACGCCCGAAAGGCGGGATCGTCAAAGACCGCTTTGAGCGACCGGGGCCGCCGGACCCGAAAGCGCTGCCGGAGCGCCGGGCGCGGGTCGGTGGCGATGCTCACCTCTTCGCGAAGGATTTCGCGGCGGCGGCCCAGCACCGTGCCCGCCGAGACGACGCCGAGCACTTCGCCCTTCTCGTTCAGCAGCGGCCCGCCGCTGTCGCCGGGGCGTACGGGGTTGGCGCTGACCCAGAGCCGTTCGACGTCGTTGAGCGCGATCTCGGGGAAGCGCTCGCCCGCGGTGCTTCGCTGTACGCCGCCGGGCCATCCGTACGTGAAGGCGACCCGTCCGTCGCTGTGCCGCGGCGCGTCCGTCACCGCGCCGAGCGGGAGCGGCTCCATGCCGGCCCGGCGCGTTTCTTTCGGATCCACGTAGAGCACCACCACGTCGCGCACCGGATCGACGGCCCACACTTTCTTGATGGAGAGACGCTTGCCGCCGGGCAGCGTCAGCCGAACGCGGTCGGCGTCCATGACCACGTGATAGCTCGTGATGAAAGCGTCCGGGGCGACCAGAAAGGCGGAGCCGTTGCGCAGGTAGATGCGCTCTTGATCGGGGTCGTGCACCTCCGCGTCGATGGACACCACGGCCTGCCGCGCCGAGAAGATGCGGGGCGTCACCCGGTAGGCGAGGATGTGGTGCGTCCGCGCGGCATAGGTGCGCCCCTCATAGCGCACCTCGAAGGCCGGCGTCGTCAGCGCGCCGGCGCGCAGCGCCCGCAAGACGAAGCGCCCCGTCACCACCAGCACGGAGCCGCCGTCCGCGTCCGTCCGCCGCCGTGCCGGGGCGTCTTCCCGCGAGAGCAGCTCGAGGCCGTCGAGGCCGCCGGCGAACGCGCCGTGCCGAAACGCCTCTTCGAGGCGCGCCTTCGTGCCGGAGGCCGCATATACCTCCACGCGCATCACGAGCGGCGCCCCCACCGCCACCGCCGTCCGCTCGACGACGCTGAAGATCTGCACCCCCGCCTCTCCCGGCGAGGCACGCGGCGCCTCCACCGGAACCCACGCGCCGAGCCAGAGCAGGCTCGCCACGCCCAGAACCATGATTCTTCGCCATTCGTGGTTGCGCATCGGATACCTCCTCCTGTCGCGCACACGCTCGAAAAACACCCTTATAAGCGCGCCGGGCGCGTAACGATCAGCACCCGATCCCCCCATCAGTACACGATCTCCGCCCCGAATGAAAGGCATTTTTTCATGCGTCTTTCCGGCGGGCGGTTGCGACTCTCGGGAAAGTATGGGAACTTGCGCCCGACCTCGCGTTGCTTCGTTCCGGTGCGCTCAGTTCCGAAACGGTCGATGGCGGCGTCGCTTCCCGTGACCTGAGGAGTTCGAGAGCATTATTCATAACAAAAAGGAACCGAACGTGAGAAAGCAAACGGTGATCGCGATTTTTGCGCTGATGGCGCTGTTGCCCGTCTCGGGCGCGCTGGCCCAGCTGGGCGACGACACCCCGGAGCACGACGCCCGCGTCGCGAAAAGCCTCAAGGAGGCCGGCGTCAAGTACACCATCGACGAGGACGGAGATTACAAAGTGATCTTCGACACGGGAAACGGTCGGACCCAGCTGGCCTACGTTCGGTCCGCAACCAACGAGTATCGGAATTTCGAGGTGCGCGAGATCTGGTCCTTCGGTTACCGCGCCGAAGGCGACCGCTTCCCCGCGCTCGTGGCCAACGCCCTGCTCGAAGACACCTTCTCGAAAAAGCTCGGCGCGTGGACCAAGAGCGGCTCCTCGGCGATCTTCGTGGTGCGTCTTTCCGCCGCCGCCGATTCGGAGTCCCTCTTCAGCGCGCTGAACCTGGCCGTCACCTCCGCCGACGCGATGGAAGAGAAGCTCACGGGGGACAAGGACCAGTTCTGACCGGCCTGCCGCTTCCGGGCGCGGGTCTCAGGCGGCCTCCCGGACGACGCTGCGGACGAGGCGTTCGAGGGCGCCGCGGATCAGCCGGCCCACCCGGAGCACGTCTTCGTGGACGAGCGGGTCCGCATGAAGCCCGGCGGCGTAGTTCGTGATGGTGGAGAGGCCGAGCACGCGCATGCCGAGGTAGCGCGCCTGGATCACCTCGGGCACGGTGCTCATGCCCACGGCGTCGGCTCCGAGCTTTTTGAACGCCTGGATCTCGGCCTTCGTCTCGTAGCTCGGCCCGCGCGTCCACAGATAGACGCCGCGCCGCGTGGCGATGCCCTGCCGGAGCGCCGCCGCCTCGGCCCGGTCGGTCCATGCCGGATCGTACGGCGCCGACATGTCGGGGAAGCGGGGACCGCCGTCCGTGTTCGGCCCGGCAAGAGGGCTGGCGAAGGTGAAGTTGATGTGGTCCGTGATGAACATGAGCGTGCCGGGCACGCACAACGGATGGATGCCGCCGGCGGCGTTCGTCACGAGGAGGCGGCGCGCGCCGAGGGCGTGCACGAGACGGACGGGGAACGTGACGGCGCGCATGGGATGGCCTTCGTAGAGATGCACCCGCCCCTGGATGAACACCACGTCCCGCCCTTCGAAGCGCCCGAAGACGAGCCGCCCCCGATGGCCCGCCACGGTGCTTCGGGGATAGCCGGGCAGGTCTTCCGTCGGGAACGCGCGGGCGTCCTCGGCGGCTTCGGCGAGCGCGCCGAGGCCGGAACCGAGCACCAGCGCGACCTCGGGCACGCGCGGCTCCGTTTCACGAATCATCGCCACGGCGGCGCGCACGTCGGCGGCTGTTACGCTTGTTTCCGGCATAGTCCTGGTTGCGTTAATGCGTTGGGGCGTTGAACGTTAGAACGTTAGAACGTTAGAACGTAGGAGCGTTTGGACGTTGAGCGTTCTAACGTCCCTCATGCCGTTCTCAAGATCCGATAGTTTCTCAAACTCCACAAGACCTGTTCGACGGTTACGCGGATGGTGGTCGTCAGCGGGATGGCGACGAGCATGCCCACGATGCCCGCCAGCTGCGCCCCGATCAGCACCACGAAGAGGATCACGAGCGGGTGCGTCCGCGCCGCGCGTGAGAAGATGAACGGCTGGAAGAACACGTTGTCGGCGATCTGGGTGAGCGCCATCGCCAGCACCACGCCCGGCACCAGCGAGAAGTCGCCCGTCTGCGCAACCCCCACGAGCGTGCCGGCCAGAAAGCCGATGATCGGGCCGAAGTATGGGATCGTGTTCGCCAGCCCCGCAAAGATCCCCACGGCCAGCGCATACTTCAGCCCGACCACGTAGAGAAGCACCGTCGCCACCGTGGCAATCGAGATGCTCTGCAACAGCAGCGCCCGCAGGTAGCGCCCGATGTTCGCCTCGATCTTCTCGATGATCGCCAGCGTGACTTCGAAGTACCGGTTCGGAGCCAGGCGCAAGAGGCTCCGGCGGATCTTCGCGCCGTCTTTCAGAAAAAAGAACGTGATGAAGGGAATGACGATGACGGCGTAGAAAATGTTGGTAAAGATGTCCACCACCGATCCGACGACGTTGGTGAGGCGGTCTTCCCGGAAGAGGGTCTGGAACACGTTGGTGACGCCCTCCCGAAGCCGCCCTTCCTTCAACGGGAGCACCTGGCGGATCCGGTCTTCGACGGCCGTCGCCACGCTCTGGATGCGTTCCGGAGAGATCTCCTGTGCGATGTCGTTGATCTGGGTGACGAGGAACGGCGCCAGATACGTCAGCAGAATGCCGGCGCCGCCGAAGACGAGCACGAAGGTCATGAGGATGGCGGGGATGCGCCCGAGCCCCAGCCCTTCGAGGCGGTGCATGATGGGCCGCATCAGGTAGGACAGGGCCATGCCGATGGCCAGGAAGACGACCAGCCGCGAGAAGTACCACAACAGCAGCGCCACGGTCGCCACGACGGCGGCGGCCAGCAGACCGCGCACCACCCGGTCGACGGTGAGGCGGGGCGGCGGCGGGGCCGGATACGGCAGCGGACTTCCACGCCCCGGCGCGGGCGATGCGAGATCCTCGGTGATGACGTCACGTTGCATAAGCCGCCGCAGGTTGTTCGGAGACGCGGGTGCGATAAAACCTTCTGTACGCCGGACGGTCCGCGTGGTTTTCCCGCCCGTGCGAACGCCGCGCGTCGTTCACGTCTCCTCCCGCGCCAGCTCGTCCACCACGCGGCGGACGACGTCGAAGGAGAACCCCCGCCGCACGAGGTAGTCGGTGAGCTTTTTCCGGCGTTTGCGGGGGTCGGGCTCGGAGGCGAGGCGGGGCCAGCGTTTGGCCGCGTGCCGGCGCGCCTGCTCCGCCACGTCGTCCTCGGCGAGCAGCTCGGCGAGCGCGGCGTCGGCGTAATCGCGTCGGACACCCCGGCGGAGGAGCTCGGCGCGGATGCGCTGCGGGCCATAGCCTCGGCCGGCGAACCGGGCGCGGACGTAGGCGCGGGCATAGGCTTCGTCGTCGAGGTAGCCGAGCGTATAGAGCCGCTCGACGACCTCGTCGATGACGCCTTCCTCGAACCCTTTCCCGGACAGCTTGCGCCGCACCTCGCCTTCGGTGCGCGCCCGGTAGGCGAGATAACGAAACGCCGCCGACTTTGCCCGAAACACGGCGTCCGCCGCGAGGATCTCTTCGCGCTCGGCCTCGCTCAGCGCGCGTCCGGGAGCCAGCCCGAACGCCAGCGCCACGTCCACGTGCACCCCGAAGGCAAAGGCGCCGTCGAGAAAGACCGAGACGCGGTCGGGGGCCTTTTTTTGCGCGACGAGCCGGGTGACGACGCCTGCCGGGTTTTCGGTCATGAGGAGAGCGCGGGACGAAAAGGAAACACCATCCGAGGACCCCCGAGACCGGGGCGTGTTCCCCCGCTAGGGTCCGCCCGGCCCGACCCGCACCCGGAGCGAATCCACCGAGATCCCGGCGACGATGCCGAGCGCTCCTTCGACGTTCGAGGTCGGCTCGCGGCGCTCGGGGGCGTCGCGGCTGGTGGCGAAGCGCGCGTAGTCCTGCCCGCTTCGGAGCAAAGCCACCTTCAGGTCATGCGCCGGCAGGGGATCTGTCTCGGCCTCGACGGGGACGGCATAGACGCCCGTCCACGCGCGGCGACCCCGGGCATCGCGCGGCATCGCGCGCTCACGGAGAATCTGCTCGGGCAAGAGGAAAAAGTCCACGATGGTCGAGGAGAACGCCGTGCGGGGCTGAAGCTGCGTTTCGATCCAGTACAGGCTGTCGAGCCCCGTTTCCTCGAAGTCGACGGTCCACCACAGGGTGACTTCGACGGGATAGATGAAGCCCTCGCGGGACTGCACGTCGACGCTGAGCGAGTCGATGCCGAGGTTGAGCGAGTCGAGGAGGATGGCCTGCACGGGGCGTTCGGGCACGCGGACGTTCACGCTGTCGAGGGTGATGGGCGGAGGGAGGGTTCCGGCGGCGACGGCCGTCTGCCGCTGCCATCGGACGCGGAGGCGGAAGGCCGTCCGCGCCGCCGCCTTCGTGCCCGCCGCCTCCGGCACGTACCGTCCCGGCTGCGCGGCGTCAGGCCGATACGCGATCGTCCGCCCGTCGATCTCGAGCGCGACCTCGGCATCGGCGACGGCGGCCTCGTCGAGCGCGTACGGAGCGGCCGGCGGGCCGGTGCGCCGGAGCGTCAGCGGGGGGAGCGGCTTGTCGGCCTCGAGGAAGGACTCCACCACGAGGCGCGCCTCCTCCACCGGCTCGACGGCGTCGCAGCCGGCCGCCGCCAGGAGCGCCGGCAACACGCCGAGAAGCAGGATTGCTATGTGCGATCGGATCTTCATGGGTAGACGAGGACACGTGCGGGCGCGCTTCCGTTCACAGTTCCATTTTAAACTCGAAGAGCGGCAACAGTGGAAGGCCGCGCCGGTCTTTGCCGCGCACCACCTCCTCCGCCGGATCGTAGAACCGTCCGATGACGTTGCGACGGTTGAGCGCGTTGTAGAGGTGAAGCTCGGCCTGCCACTGTGCGCCGAGCCACGCGAAGCGATAGCCTGCCGTCACGTCGAGGCGGAGGTAGGCCGGCAGCCGTCCGTTGTTGATGCGCGGGCGATAGAGGTACGGCGTCGGGGCGTCGTCGAGCGGGCCGGTGAGGACGTAGCGGGCCACCGGCACGGTGATCGGATAGCCGCTACGCCAGAGGGCGGCCAGCGCCACCCGCCATCGCCGGTTCTCCCACTGAAGGAGGCTCCGAAGCGCGCTCGGCACGTCGTACCGCGTCGGGCGATAGTCCGTCTCTCCGAGCGCCGGCGCGCGGTTGAGCGAGCGCCCGGCGGCATAGCTCAGGAGGACCTGCCACGGTCCCCGCTCGGCCCGCGCCGCCACCTCCACGCCATAGGAGCGCTCGCGCCCGGTCACGTACTGTCCGAGGAGCGTTCCCACCTCGATGCCGGGCCCTTCGAGGCCGTCTTTCGTCTGAAACTCGTCGCGGGGCAAGAGCACCCGGCGCGCCCCGCGCACGTACGCCTCTGCCGAGAGGACCAGCCCCGCGCGCGGGCGCCCCTCCATGCCGAAGCTCACCTGCCCTCCCCGGGAGGGACGAACCCCCTCGCCCGCCGGAATCCACCGACTCGAGACGAGATCATAGAGAAAAGAGAACCGATCGCGGAGACGCTGGACGTATTGCACCTGGATGCTGACGCTCGCCCGAAAGACGAGCCGCTCCGGCGCTGCCGCGTATTGCACGCTCAGGCGCGGGTCCAGACGCGTATAGGCTCCGCCGCTGAAGAAGCTCAACCGCAGCCCCGGCTGGATCTGCCATCGCGGCGAGGGTTGCCACACGTCCTGGGCAAAAGCGGCCATTTCGAGGTCGCGCTGGCGACTGCGCTCGTTCACCGTATCCACCGTCCCGGGCGAGCGCGTGAGCACGGCGTGGAGGTCGCTCCGAAACCGGTGATCGACCACCTGAACGCCCGCGCGTATGCGGTGGGCAAGCGAGCGGTAATAGTCCACGTCCACCTTCAGCCCCAGGTCTTCGAGCCGCACGCCGTATTGCGAGACGACCGAAGCGCTGCTCGTTGGCTGAATGAGCGTACCCTCGGCGGCTTCATACCTCGAATGGTACCCCGTCACGGTCACGTACACCCGGCGCGAGGCGAGGTACTGATACCGGGCGCTGTAGAGCGTATTGCCCCATTTTTGATCGACCTCGAAAAAAAGATCCGCCGGGCGGAGCCACGACGAGAAATCGAGCGAGAGGTCGAAGGGCAGGCGCAGGTCGAGGATGTCCCGGCCCGTATAAAAGCTCAGCGAGAGGCGGCTTCGCGCGCCGGGCCGGAAGGTCATTTTCGCGCTCCAGTCATAAAAATAATAGCCCGTCCGGAGGGTGTCGCGCCGCCCGCTGTTGTCCGTCACCGGATGTCTCCGTCCGATGATTTTGTCGAGGTACGAGCGTCGCCCGGCGATCATGAAGGAGCTGTTCTTCGTGACGGGGCTTTCGATGACGAAGCGGGCGTTGAGCGGGTTGATGGCCGCCACCACGCGGGGCTGCACCCGGTTGCCGTCCTTGAGTTCGGCGTCGAGCACCGCCGAGAGGCGCCCGCCGTGCTCCGCCGGGAAGGCGCCCTGATAGAGCTTGATGTCCTTGAACGTGTCGGTCTGAAACGTGGAGATGAGGCTGAAGGCATGCCAGGGATGATAGACGGGCGCGCCGTCGAGGAGGTAGAGGTTCTGATCGAGCCCGCTGCCGCGCACGATGAGGCCGCCCGTCACCTCGCCCGCGCGCTGCACGCCGGGCATCCATTCGAGCGCCTGAAACAGATCCTGCCCCCCCAGCGACGAGGGCAGGTCTTCGAGCCGGCTGACGGGGAACGCCACGGCGCCCGATGCCTCATTGAGGTCTATCGCCTCTCGCCGGTCTGCCTCGACGACGAGTTCGTCCCCCGTCAGCGTGATGGGATGAAGCGCGACGGTGGCGGCCATCGTCTCCATCACGAGGAGCGTATCGATGACGTGATAGCCGAGATAGCTCACGCGCACCCGGTGCGGCGTGATGCTGACCGCCGGCAGGGCAAAGTACCCCGCCTCGTTCGTCGTCGTGCCCACCTGCCGGTCCATGAGGAAGACGTGGGCGCCGGGGAGCGCCTCGCCCGTCTCGCCGTCGATGACGAAGCCGGAGAGCGTGCCCAGAGGCAACGGGGGGGAGCGGGGCGAGGTCCCCCCCGAGGCGTTCTCGGCCACGAGCACGTACTGCCCCTCCCGCACGAAATCCGCCCGCAACCCCGTTTTTTTCAGCACGCACGCCAGCGCCGCGGCGGCGTCGGCGCCGGTGTACCGGCAGGTGGCCCGCCGGCCGCTGACGAGCCGTTGCGCAAAGACCACGTCCACCCCGGCCTGATCACTCAGAAGCGCCAGCGCCTCGGCCAACGGCGCGGCGCGCACGTCGAGGTGGATCGCCTGCGCGCGCCCGTCGGGGGCTCCCGCCGACGCCAGCCCCATCATTATGGCGAAGATCAGACCACCTCGCACGCCGCTGAAACCCCCGAAGTTCGAGAAGAAAGGCCCTGAAGAAACGACCGGATTCGCTCGCGCCGAACGGCGAAGCCCCTCGGCCGGATGGTTGATACGAACCCCTGCCGGACGTGAGGGTTTCCGCCCGGGATCGTTGGGTCAAGCGCGCGGGGACGAAGGGGCGCGAAGGCGAAGCAATGGAGAGGCTTACCGGCTCGGGGCGAGGACGAAGCCGCCGCCTTCGGCCGGACGCACCTCGGCGGTGAGCGTGGCGGCGAGCGTTCGGAGAATCTCTTCGAGCGGCTGATCCTGACCAAAGGTGCCGCTGATGGAGTCGGCCGCGAGTTCGGGGGCGAGGCGGACGGGCACGTGGAAATGGGCGCTCAGCCGTGCGACGGCGTCGGAGAGGGGGGCGGCGCGGAAGATGAAGAGGCCCGTCCAGTCGAGCGCCTCGGCCAGGTCGACGGGGACGGGGGGAGTGGGCAAGGCGTCGGCGGCCACGCGGCTCCGCTGACCCGGTTCGAGCACGACGACGCGCTCACGCGCCTGGCGGGACGCCAGCGAGACGCGCCCGGTCACGAGCACGACCTCCGTCTCGGCGTCGTCGGCCCGCACGCCGAACGTGGTGCCGAGCACCGTGGTCAGGGCCGTCGGCGTCTCGATGGTGAAAGGCCGGCGGTCCGGCGCGATGTCGAAGAAAGCGCGACCCGTGAGGCGGGCGCGGCGGGTGAAGCCTTTGCCCTTCGTCGGGGCCGCATACGTCAACGCGGAGCCGCCCATCAGCCGCGCCGTCGAGCCGTCGGCCATCTCGACGAGGCGCACCTCGCCTTCGGCCGTGCGAAGCGTGACCATGCCGCGCTCGCGCTGAAGGAGCACCGTGACGACGGCGGCGAAAAGCACGAGGCTCACCGTCGCGGCGATGCGCCCTCCCCACCGTTGAGCGGGGCTCCGCGGCCTCCGCCGCGACGGACGGTCGGCGTGCGCGCGGGGCGTCGTCGCCGCGGCCTCCGCCGCCCACACCGCCTCGAAGTCGTCGGCCTCCGCCTGTATGCGCCGGACCACGTCGCGAAGCGCGGGATGGGCCGCGAAGGCGCGTTCGAGCGCCGGGCGAGCCGCGTCGAGGGCTTCTCGCTCGGCCGCCGTGAGCAGGTCCGCGCGCCCCTGCGCGTCGAGGGCATAACACACGAGCGCGTGCCGGTCGGGGACGCGCTCGTCGAGGCTGCGTCGGACGGCGGCGCGCACCCGGCGCCACCGCGCATAAGCCTCCGCCAGCGCGGGGTCGGCTTCCAGCGCGGCGCGGAAAGCCCGTCGCGCCTCCGGCGTCGGCGCATCGTCGAAGAAGGTGGGGTCGAACGCTTCGCTCATTACGATCCGTGGGTCATCTGCTCGGCCCGCCGAAAGGATGGGGACGGACCTTTACCGAAGCCGCCGGCATCTCCGAAAAAGTAACGGGGCCGCCGCACACGCTTACCCGCCGCCCAGAAGGAGGAGGGCCGTCAGCCCCCCGGCGACGAGGCTCACGAGGGCGTTTCGCATCTTTGCAAAAGCCCGCTTGACCTGCATTTTGATGGCCGCTTCCGTCGAGCCGATCATCTGTGCGATCTCTTCGTAGCGGTATCCGTATTCGCGCAGTTCGATGATGCGGCGGGCGCGGGGCGAGAGCGCCGAGAGCGCCCGTTCCACATCCACCCGCACGCCGCCCGTCTCCTCCGGCGAGGCCGACTCGGGCGGGCCGAAGGGATCGTAGAGCCGCTCCTTCGCGCTGTATCGCCCCCGATACAAATCCTGAAGCTCAAAGAGCGCGGCTTTCATGGCGAAGGCCTTCAGGCGCTCCGGGTCCTTGAGGTCGACGAGGCCGTTGTGCACGCGCACGAGGGTGTTTTGGATGAGGTCGTCCACGTCCGGGCGCACCCCGATCCTTTTGATGAAGAAGGCGCGGAGCACCGGTTCGAGACGCTCCAGAAGCGTCGCACGCGCGCGTTCATCGCCGGCCTGAGCCTGCGACACCAGCGCGCTCCCGAATGCATCCGACCCTGCCATGTGCTTGTGATGGTTCTGGTGCCGCCCTCGTTTGAAAGGTCCCCGGTACGTTCGGTCCCGTGGAAGGTTGCCCGTGGCCGCGCGTCCCGAAGCGTGGACCTCCGGCGCCGGAAGGAGGGGCGAAGGCCGCTCGCCCTCCCGGAGGGAGGTTCGCCGAAAGCATCAACCTCCTTGGTGTCCCAAAGTTCACAAACGATACGCGCGCCCCGTCCGTCAGCCGGTCACGCCGGCGAACGAGAACGCCGCCAACCCCACCACGAGCGCCGCCTTGACGAGGTCGGCCTCCGGCGCGACGCCCGTCTCCGGCGCATAGAGTTTCCGGACGGCGCTCAGGAGCAGACCGCCGGCGAGGAGCATGAGCAGCAGGTAGAGGCCGCCGTAGCCGAGAAAGAGATAGGGCGCCGGTGCGAGGGCGACCGCGAGCGCCGGCGCCGCCGTCGTGAGCGGGCGCATTTCCCGGTCGTCGAGGGCGCCGAGCGTGAAGGTGAGGAGGAAGACGTAAACCGCCCCGAGCGTCGCCGGTCCGGGTGCGCCGGCCGCCGCGCCGCCGTAGACGAGCGCCATCGCCGCCACCACCGCCACGAGGAGCGGGCCGACGGGACGCAGCCGCCGGAGGTGCACGACGTACGCATAGAGCAGCACCGCCGCCATCGCCGCGATCAGCACGTGCGCCGCCGTCAGCCGGAGGCTCAGCGCCAGCCCCGCCGCCGCGCATAGGCCCGCCGCCACCCGCGCCGGGATGCGCGCGCCTCCCGCGGCGGCGGCGCCCGGACGCTCTTTCGCACGAACCGCCGCGTCGAGGCCGTGCGTCGCCGCCGCGAAGAAGGCCGCCGCGAGCGCCGCCGTCGTCAGATCGCCCGCCGCCGGGCCGGCCCACACGCGCCACCCCGCCGCGAGCACGCCCCCGAGCGCCGCGAGCGCCCCCCACATCGCCGCCCGCAGCGGATGCAGGAGCCGCACCGTCGCTCGAAGACGACGCGCCGCCGCATGCCTGTCCTTAACGCGCATGAGATGCTCCGGGAAAGAGTCGGAAAAAGAGGCGCGCCTCAGTCGCGTTCCGCCACGGCGAGGATGGAGACGCCGAAGGGGAGCGCGAGGCGCGGGACCACGTATCGTTCGCTCGCAAAGATACGCGTCAGCCATCGATTCGCCACCGCGCCGGGGAGGGCGAGGTCGCTCCCTTCTTTTCCCGCGACGCGCCCGGCCAGCCGCACCGCCGCGACGACGGGAAAGAGGATCGTGTTAAAGTACGTTGCGCGCCGGACGCGGAAGCCCCCCGCCCGCAGCTTCCGCACGAGGTCGCCGCGCGTGTATCGCCGCACGTGGCGGTTCACCTCGTCGTGCGCGCTCCACAGAAACCTATAGGCCGGGACGGTGACGAGGAGCGCGCCGCCGGGCTTGAGGCGGGCGTGGAGCGCGGCGAGGCTCGCCTCATCCGCGGCCACGTGTTCGAGCACGTCGAGGAGGGCGATGAGGTCGAAGGGCTTTTCGCCGAAGGGGAGGTCGTGCGGCAGGCCGCCCGGCGCCACCGTCGCGAGGCCGCGCGCCGCCGCCAGGGCCCGCGCATCGGCCTCCGGTTCGCACGCGAAGAGCCGCCCGTACCGGGCGAGCACCGGCAGGTTGCCGCCCGTGCCGCAACCCACCTCCAGCACCTCCGCCGCCGGCCCGAGCGCCAGGCGGTCGAGCACCGCGCCGAGGATGCGCCGCCGCCCCTCGAACCACCAGTGGCGGTCCTCCAGGGCGGCCATCTCCCGGTAAAAAGAAGGGTCCATCGGCGGAGCTATCGGAGGAGGACGACCGGTGTGGAGACCGCGCCGAACGCCGTGGCGAGGCGCATCACGTACACGCCGCCCGGCCACCCCCCGGCGTCGAGGCGCACCGTATGCGGGCCCGCCCCGCGCCGCTCGCCGTCGAGGAGCGTGGCGCGGAGCCGCCCGAGCACGTCGAAGACGGCCAGGCGCACCGGCGAGGCGTGCGGCAGACGAAACGTCAGGCGCATCTCGCCGCGCGCGGGGTTCGGGGCAATGGCGAGGGTCGGGGCTTCGGCGGACGGCGTCTCGCGCGCGACGGCGACGACGCCCGCCTCACCGAAAAAATAGACGAGCGCCTCGTCGATCAATCCCCGCCATTGCCCCCACGAGTGCCCCTCGTGCGTCTCTATAAATTTGAAGGTATAGCCCTTCTCTTCGAGGATCGCCGCCATCGTCGGGCCGCCGTCGCCGTCGTGAAGCGTGCCGTTGCTCATGAAGATCCTGAGGTCGAGCAGCGGGGTGTCGCGGTACAGATCATAGATCTCCGGCCAGGCCCAGAAGGCAGGCGACTGCATGGCGACGTTGTGAAAGACGTCCGTCTTCGTCGCGCCGAAATAGGCCGAATTGAGCCCGCCGAGCGACGTGCCGAGAATCGCGCGTCCGTCCGCCGTGGCGCGCGTCCGGTAGGCGGCGTCGATCGCGGGCACGAGTTCGTCCGCCACGAAATCGGCGAAAGCGGGGTTGGCCACGTATTCCGTGCCGCGTCGGTTCTCGGCGAGGTTCGCCGGGTTGCGCGGGTCGATGAAGACCGCCATCACGGGCGCGATGCGCGCGTCGGCGATGAGGTTGTCGAGCACGACGACCATGCTGCCGAGATAATCCGCCGCGTACTCGTGCCCGTCGGTGACGTAGACCACCGGCAGGTCTTCGAGGTTGAAATAGCCGGGCGGCGTGTACACGCGATAGTTCACGTCATACCCGAGGCGGTCGCTGTGGAAGGCGACGTCCTCGGAGAGCGCCCCGCGCCCGACCTCGTTCCGGCGGACGGTCTCCATCGGATAGACGTACGCGGGCATCCGAAGCTCCGAGTTCGGCCCGAAGCCGCTCCATATTTCGAGCGGGTTGGCCGGGTCGAGGAGCCATTCGCTCCCGTTCCGAAAGACTTTGTAATCGGTCCGGGCGTCGGCGGGGAGCGTCGTTTCGAACAGCCACACGTCGGTGTCGCCGAGGCGGACGCCGGGGCTCTCGCCCCACCCGTTGAAGTCGCCCCGCCACGCCACCGAAGTCGCCGCCCCGCGATAGAGGAACGCGACCGAGTCCCCCCGGGCATACGGGATCTGATTTCCGTCGAGGAGATCGGCCCAGAAAACGTCGAGGAGGCTGTCCCGTGCGGCTGCGTCTTCGACGTTCACGACGGCCGTGAGCGAGTCGTGAAACGCCGCGTACGAGGGGAAAAGCTCCGCCCGCTCGAAGTCCGGCGGCGGCGGCGACTGCGCCCGCGCCGGCCACGCGAGAAGCATCCATCCGACGAAGAGGCAGACGCCCCATTTCCACTTCATCATCATTGCGTTGATGCGTTAAAACGTTGGAACGTTGGCGCGTTAAAACGTTGGAGCGTTCAAACGCGAAAACGCGCTAACGCAACCACGCCCTCACATCCCCGGCATGAGCATGACCGCGTTTTGCATCATGCGGGCCGGGCCGACCCAGAACATGCGGTACTGCGTGTTGTCCACGAGGAAGACGACGCGTCCCCGCCCCATCGGTTGCACGGCGGCGAAGGTTTTGCCCGCGAGCTTGCGCCGGTTCGCCGCCGAGGCATAGCCCGAGACGAGGACGGCGTCCGGATCGGCGGTATAATGGCCGACGGTCTGAAGGGTTTCTTCCGGTTCGAGGGCTTCGGTGGAGAAGCGGAGGCTGTAGAGTTGCTCGCCGCGAAGGCCGAAGGCGAGCGGGTGCGTGACGTCGATGCGCGCCAGAAACGCCGAGCCGGGGATGCGCCGGAGCCCGAGGGAGTCGCGCCGGGCCGCGTACGGGGTATAGGCGGCGGGCTTCGGCCCTTTGTCCTTTTCGTCGTCTTTCGCCTCTTTCACCCGCTTCACGTTCGTGAGGCCCGAGCGGTCCTTCGTCAGAAAGAGGGCGCTGCCTTCGGTGGCCACGAGCGTCCCGCCGTCGCGCACCCATCGTTTCAGCCGGTCGATCTGCGTGCTGTCGAGCACGGACGAGAGGTCGCCCGCGCCGGGAAGGATGAGCACGTCGTAGTCGGCGAGCTTGAGCGTGGGGAAGCGGTCGCTCCGGACGCGCGTCAGCCCGAGGCCCGTCCACCGGTCGAAGAGGTGCCAGATCTGCCCGGCGGTATACGCCGAGAACGGGCGTCCGACGAGCATGGCGACCTTCGGCTTTTTGACCGGGCGGCTGTCGTTCGAGGCAAGGTCGATGCCCTCGGCCATGCGCCCGGAGTCCATGCCGACGACGCGCACGCGGGCCTCGCGGGCGATGCGCGCCATATCTTCGGCGGCGCGGTCGAGGCGTTCGCGGTTGCGCCCGAGGAGCACCACGAGGCTGCCGCGCGCGAAGGCGCGTTCGCCGTCGGAGAAGGGCTTGCGGGCGACGCGCACGCGATAGTCGGCGTCCCAGAGCATCGCCAGCGCGCGCGGGGCGTGGCGCTGCCGTCCGTCGATCACGAAGGCGTACTGCGCGGCGGGGTTCGTCAGACCGGAGGGCGGCGCGGGGGCCTCGGCGAGCGGCTGCGTCCGGGCCTTCGGCGGGGTCGTCGTCCACGCGGCGTCGAGGTTGTACGCGAGCGGGGCGGACCACGTCGCCATGTCGTACATCACCGAGTCCTCGATGGCCATCTGCCGCTGAAGGATGGTGTGGACGAAGACGTGGCGCGGCTGATCGGTGCGGACGACGAACGTGCCGGCTTCGAAGGTGCGGGCGCGGGGCCGTCCGTCCCGGTAGTCGCGGGCGTCGCGCACGGTGAACGGCGCTTCGGCGCGCTCCACGCGGACGCCGTGCGCGAGGAGCATGCCGACCACGTCGTAGGCATACCCCGCGCCGCCGTCGTCGGCGATCAGATAGGCCGCCGTGGTGCTCTTGTTCGTCTGCTGCGTGAAGAAGCGGCGGTAGTATCGAAGCAGCGCCTCCCGGTGCTCGACGGCCGTTCGGATCGTGGCGAGCGACGTCGTATAGTGATCGAAGACGCCCTGCCGGAGCGTGAGCACGTAGCCGTCGTTCGTCTCCACGGCGCGTCCGCGCGCGGAGCCCTGCTCGGCAAGCATCCCGATGGCGCCGAGGTTGCTCGGATACGAGGAGCCGTAGCCGGGGTAGAAAAAGTCGAAAGACTCGCGCGTGAAATAGTTGATGCGGTTTTGGTCGAAGGCGCGGGCGTTGGCGCGACCGAAGGTGTCGGCCCACCGGTCGTATTCGTCCGGCAGGTTGAGGTTGCGCGGCGTCTGCCCCGGCATCGTGAAATAGTTCGCGTTCGAGCCCTGCTCGTGATAGTCCATGTGGACCTGCGGCATCCACTCGCGGTAGGCCGCGATGCGCCCCTGAGACTCCGGATGGACGAGCCACACCCAGTCGCGGTTGAGGTCGAACCAGTAGTGGTTCGTGCGCCCGCCGGGCCAGGGTTCGGTGTGCTCCATGTCCACGGCCTCGGTGTTGACGCGGTCGTTTTGCATGGCCCGGTTCCAGTACACGAAGCGGTCGCGCCCGTCGGGGTTGATGCACGGATCGAGGAGGACGACGGCGCGGGAGAGCAGCGCGCGCGTCTCGTCGTCGGTGGCGGCGGCCAGGCGGTAGGCCACCTGCAGGGCCGCCTCGGTGCTCGAGGCCTCGTTGCCGTGCACGTTGTAGCTCAGCCACGGGATCACCGGCTGCGCGGCGATGAGCGCCTCGGCGTCGGGCAAGGCCTCCCCGGCGGCCAGCCGGAGGTTGTTCCGCCGGATCTCGTCGAGGCGGGCGTGGTTCTCCGGCGTGGTGATGACGAGGTAATGGAGCGGCCGCCCCTCGTACGTCCGCCCGTATTCGCGCATCGTCACACGGTCCGAGGCGGCGTCGAGCGCCCGCAAATAAGCCACCACGTCGGCGTACAGGGTGAGCTGCGTGCCGAGCTCGTAGCCGAGGAAATCCGCGGGCGCGGGAATGTCGGGATCGTACGGGAGCTCGGGCGAGAAGGCGAAGCGTTCCGGCGCGAGATCCACCTGTGCGCGCGCGCCGGAGGCGAGACCGAAGAGGACGAGCAAGCTCGCGAAAAGGAATTGGGCGAGGCGGGACATGGGCACGATTGCGTCTGGGATGAGGAAGGAAAACGCCGCCAAGATAACCGCCGCGCGCCGGGAATGAAACGCATGCGCCCGGTTCGTCACTCCGCTCGGCGGGCAACTTTCCCACCCCGCCCCCGTCTCTTCTACCCGACGGCGCAGGCGGCGTCCTCTTCCTCCCCGATCCGCGAAGCCTTTTCCCCAACCCTTTTCATCAGCTTCATGCCCATGCCCCGTATTCCCCGACTCTTCGCTCCCCGCATCTGCCTCGCCCTCCTGTTTGCCGGCCTCGTCGCCCCGGCGTGGGGCCAATCCCCAGCCGCCGAGATCGACCGGCTCATGGAGACGTATCACGACTATGGCCTCTTCAACGGCGCCGTCCTCGTGGCAGATCACGGGGAGGTCATCTTCAAAAAAGGCTATGGATG
>Ga0256841_1001957_pt1 | contig 17011 bp, 12 predicted proteins | sample 356308metaG_FD_185971 | JGI IMG/M metagenome (GOLD analysis project Ga0256841, IMG submission 185971) | Hydrothermal vent microbial communities from Mid Atlantic Ridge, Atlantic Ocean - 356-308 | ecosystem: Environmental > Aquatic > Marine > Hydrothermal vents | place: Atlantic Ocean: Mid... | reverse complement strand
TCCTTCGAGGGTATCGGTCCTCGTATCGGAGGCATCGTGCACCGCGTCAAACTCTCGATCCGCATGGATCGAAAGCCCCACTTGCGGCAGGCGGACGCTTTGGGCTACCCAGCTGTTTTGTCGGGCGCTTTTCAGATCGTAATTCCCCAGCCGGATATCGGGGCTGTGCCTCAGGGCGATCTGCACCAAGTCATCGATATTCAGGGTATGAGCACACAGCAATGTCGCCCCCCATATCATTCCCAAGACAATGGTTCGTTTATGCATCTTTGCCTCCTGCGAATCGTTCCCTAAGCCGCTCCAACAGCACGAAAAGCACCGGTGTCAGCAAAAAGGTCAAGAGCGTCGAAAGGGCCATTCCACCAAAGACCGCCGTCCCCAGGGAGCGGCGCGAGGCGGCGCCGGCTCCCGCGGCCGTCACCAGGGGCCAGATCCCTAGCAAAAAGGCAAAAGCCGTCATCAAGATCGCCCGCATCCGCAGCTTGGCGGCCTGGACGGCGCTTTCGACCAGCTCCATGCCTTTCTCCCGAAGCTCCTTGGCAAACTCCACGACCAAAATGGCGTTTTTGCTTGCCATAGCGATGAGCAGCACCAGGCCGATCTGAGTGTAAACATCGTTGAGAAGTCCGGCGGTCATATTGGCCCCCAAGGCCCCGGCCATTACCGCAGGAATCGGCAACATAATCGTCAGAGGGATAATCCAGCTCTCATACTGGGCCGCCAGGAAGAGATAGACCATCAACAAGGAGAGGGCGAAGATATAGACCGCAGCAGAGCCCGCTTGTTTCTCCTGAAGCGTCACGCCGGAAAAGGCAACGCCCAGGTCGGCCGGAAGTTTGGCGGCATGCTCTTCGATCGCCGCGATAGCGTCTGCAGAGCTATATCCTTTGGCCGCGTTGTGCATGCCGTTGACCGCAATACTCTGATAACCGTCAAAGTGCGTGATAGTGCTCGGCCCGCTGCCGCGGCTGAGAGTGACGAAGCTGGAGAGGGGAATCATCTTGCCCTCGGTATTGCGGACATAGAAGCGGCTCAGCTGCGTGGCATGGCTGCGGTAGCGGTCGTCCACCTGGACGAAAATCCGATAGCTTTTCGAAAAACGGGTGAAATCGTCTACATAAAGTGAGCCGAGATAGCTCCCCAGCACGCTCAAAATCTCATTGAAGGGAACTTTCGACGCCGCCGCCTTTTCCCGGTCGATATCGACCTGCAGTTGAGGATAGTTGGAATTGAACATCGTATAGGCACTGGCGATCCGCTCGTCTTTGTTGAGCTCGGCGATGAATCGCCGTGCCTGGGTCTCGAACTCCTTGAGCGGCAGGCCCGTGAGGTTTTCGATCTTAAATTCGAAGCCTCCCGTCGCCGAGAGTCCCGGAATCGAAGGCGGACTGAAGAGCCGGACGGTGACCCCCGGGAGGGATGCCGCACTCTTTTTCTGGATTCGGTCGATGATCGAAGCCACGCTCAGGTCGGGGGTCGTCCGCTCTTTCCAATCTTTGAGGACGACGAAAATCGCCGCCGAGGAGGAGTCCAGCGTCCCCATGATGCCGTTGAAGCCGTTGATGCTGATGGCCGCCTCTACCCCCGGAGTTTTGCGGATAAGCTCCACGACCTTCTTTGTCGCGGCCTCGGTATCGTGCAGCCGTACGCCGGGTTCGAGATTGACCGCCGCAATGAGCGTGCCTTGATCCTCTTCGGGCAAGAAGCCCGTCGGCAGCGTCCGGAAGAGCAGCCAGGTAGCCGCCAGGAGCAGGAGGAAGCCCCCGACGGGAACGATCCAGTGACGAATCAAAAAGCGCAGGAGCTTTTCGTAGGCATCTTTCAAGCGCTCCAACCCCGCGTTGAAGGCCCGGAAAAAGGAGTTTTTCTTTCCGTGGCCTTTGCGCAGCACCGTCGCCGCCATGGCGGGAGAGAGGGTCAGGGCTACCAGGGCCGAGATCAGAACCGAAAAGGCGATCGTCATAGCGAACTGCTTATAGAGTGCTCCCGAGATCCCCGGGATAAAGGTCACCGGTACAAAAACGGCCAAAAGCACCAGGGTTGTGGAGATGATAGGAGCGGAGATCTCCTTCATGGCCAGACGGGTCGCTTCTTTGACGCTTAGCTCCGGATTTTTCTCCAGGTTGGCTTCGACGTTTTCGACGACCAGGATCGCATCGTCTACGACGATCCCGATGGCCAGGATCAATCCGAAAAGCGTCAGGGTGTTGATGGAAAATCCCGCCGCCAGCAATGCGGCAAAAGTGCCGATCAGCGAGACGGGAATCGCCACGGCGGGGATGATCGTCGCCCGCAGAGACTGGAGAAAGAGGTAAACGACCAGCAATACCAGGACCAACGCCTCGATCAGAGTCTGGACCACCTCTTCGATAGAGACCTTCACAAAACGAGTCGTATCGTAGCTCGGCTCGACGATGAGATCGGCGGGGAAGCGTTTTTTGAGCTCGTCGAGCTTGGCCTGGACCCGCTGGGCCACATCCAGAGCGTTGGCTCCGGGGAGCTGATAGATTCCCAGAAGTGCCGCGGGCTTGTTGTTGTAGTAGGCCGACCAGAGGTAGCTCTCGGAACCCAGCTCGATCCGGGCCACATCCCGCAGCCGCACCACGGAGCCGTCGGGAAGAGTCTTGAGGATCACCCGACCGAATTCGGGCAGAGAGCTAAGCCGCGTTTTCGAGACGAGGGTATACTGGAAACGGCTCTGTTTCGAGAGCGTCGTGTCTCCCACTTTTCCCAAGGCCGTCTGGACGCTCTGGCTCCGTAACGCCGATGCGACGTCTGCGGCCGTTAGCCCCAGGGAAGAGAGCTTGTCGGGATCGATCCAGATCCTCAGGGCGTATTTACGCTCTCCAAGGTTTTTGACCTGGCCGACGCCGGGAATGCGTTTGAGCTCTTCCATCAGGTTCAAGGTGGCAAAGTTGGAGAGGTAGAGCAGATCGTGCTTGGGGTTTTTGGAACGGACCGTGACAATCTGGATAATGTCGCTGGAGGCTTTGACGGTACTGACTCCGGTGCGCTTGACCGCTTCGGACAAGCGGGGAGTCGCCAGGGAGACGCGGTTTTGCACATCGACCGCCGCATTGTCCAGGTCGGTCCCCGGCTCGAAATATACTTTGACGACCGAGGCGCCGTCGGAAGAGGAGATCGATTCGGTGTAGATCGCCCCCTCGACTCCGCCGAGTTGCTCCTCGATCGGACGGGTCACCGACTCCTCCACCACCGACGCCGATGCACCGGTATAGCTGGCGATGACCTGCACCGTCGGGGGGACGATCTCGGGGAACTGAGCGACGGGAAGAACTTTCAACGCAATCAATCCCACCAGAACGATCAGGATCGAAATCACCTTGGCGACGACGGGACGGTCGATAAAAAAGAGCGAAAACATCCGCTACGCTCCGGAACTTACGTTTCCGTCGGCGGGGAGTGCCTCGACACGGCTTCCTTCCACCAGGTTGCCCGCCGGCTGCACCAGGACCCGCTTGCCGACAAAATCCTCGGGGAGGATCACCATCTCGCTATTGGAAAAAAGAGAATGAAAATGGGCCTTGCGCAGAATCCCGTGACTATCCACCGTGTAGACGAACTCCCCCTCTTGATCCTGGAAGACCCAGTCGGGCTCGATAGCGACTACGGGGAGATGCGGGTCGATGATCAGACGCACGATGACAAAACTCCCGGGAAGGATCAGCCCCTTGGGATTGGCCACCTTGGCCCGCATGCCCACGGTACCGGTCACCTCATCCACCCTCGCGGCGATATAGTCTACCTTCCCTTTGAGCTTGAGCTGTGGTCTACCGCGCGGATAGACTTCGACCTCAAACTCTGCCTTCGGATTATAGTGTCGGATCTGGGCATACTCCCCGCTACTGGGGAAAATAGTCACCTGAAGCATATCGCTGCGCACGATGGAAGCCAGCGTGGTCCCGGGTGAAACCATATTGCCCGGTTTGACAAGCTCTTGGCTGATCTCTCCGCTAATGGGTGCCTTGACTTCACAGTAGGAGAGCTTGAGCTTTGCATCGGCGAGTAGCCCTTGGTCCGCCTTGATAGTGGCCTGCAGCTCCTTGCGTGCAGAGAGGAGCTGCTCCCACTTCTGACGGGGGGCCAGCTCCTCTTCCACCAGCGGGCGATAGCGCTCCAAATCCGCTTCGGCAAGCTCCAAGGCGGCCTGATCCTTCTCCAGTTGAGCCAACGCTTTATAATAGGCGGCAAGGTAGTCGCTCTTGTCAAGAATAAACAGTACCTGACCTTTGCGGACCCTCTCTCCGGCTTTGAAACGCAGCTCAAGGATCTCGCCCCCCACCTTGGCGGTCACCGCCGCACTCTCATACGCTTCGGCCTTGGAGCTAAACTCGACCCAGATGCTGCGCGGCTCTTTGCGCAACTCTCGCACCTTGACTTGAGGGGCTTTTGCCTGCTCTTGGGTCTTTTTCGGTGCTTCGTTCCCACAGCCGCCAAGCCCCAACAACAAGACCCCCGCCATCATCGTCTGCCATACTTTGAAGTTGATCAATCTCACCATTAGCCCCGATGTAAATATTAATCTTCAGTTAATTATAGGTTAAAATTCTGAATTTTTTACAAGCAATTTTCAAAAATATCCAATTAGAGACATAAATTCATCAGTTTTGGTAATTTTTTTGTATCTATTGAGAAGATTTTTCAGTTATTTTTTGCAATTCTGCCCATCTCTTCAAGGATACTCCGAACCTTGGCTGCAGGATCTGAATCACGATAAACGGGACGGCCGACGACGGGATAGTCCACCTTCTCCCGGGCTGCCAGCTCCAGGTCTGCCACCCGCTGCTGATCCCCGGCGTCTTCTCCAAAAGGACGGATCCCGGGGCAAAGAGTCGCGAAGTTCTCGCCGGTTATCTCCTTGATCGCCCGGGACTCAAAGGCGCTACAGACCACCCCGTCGAGCCCTGCCTCGTAAGCTATCTTGGCGAACTGCTGCGCCTTCTCGTCGATGCCCTTTTCGTAGATCCGTCGAAACTCCTCTTCGTCAAAGGACGTCAGCGCCGTTACCGCCAGGACTTTGGGACGCCTCTCTCCATAGGGAGTCAGTCGCTCCATCACCGTCCGCAGTGCCCGTTCACCGGCACTGGCATGCACATTGAACATCTCTACTTGCAGCTCGGCGATCTCCTGGGCGGCGTCGGCCATCGTGTTGGGGATATCGTAGAGTTTCAGATCGAGAAAGATCCTGAAATGGGGGTTGATGTTTTTGAGGGTATCGAGAAAGGCCCGTCCGTCACGAATATAGGTACGAAAACCGACTTTCATCCAGAGACGGTCGTAGTCCGCCAACGCTTCGGCCAGTTTTAAATTCTCCGCCGCCGAGGGGAGATCGAGAGCGATACAGAGTTCCACAAAATTCCTTTCAACCGGAGGCTTGGTACGCCCTATCGTCCAGTATCTCTCGACGATAAGGATAGAACCATTTTATCCAAGGCTTTCTTATTCAACATTGGCATAGGAAGCAAATCTCCTGCTGCCACTTCGCCCGGCTCTATCCTAAAGGAAATTCGGTACGATGCGACTAGGCACAGCCCGGATCTCCCAGAAGCTTCACTTCGATGCTCTCTCCAGCCTCCGCTCCCAGGGAGCTCTCGTCAAAAAACGCCACTGCGTCGCTCTCGGCCAGAGGCGTTAGCATCCCCGAACCGTAGCGATTGCCCCGCGTCGGATAGAACTGCCCGTCACGGATCTGCCCCAGGACCAGTTCGCTGCGCCCTCCCTTGAGCTTGAGGCCGGCTCCCAGGGAGAGAGCCAGCCAGCGGTGATGCACCCGGCACATGCCCTGCATTCGCCGAAGGACCGGAATCGAGAGCATCTCCACATTGAGCATCGTCGTCAAAGGATTGCCCGGCATCGCCATGACTAAGCCCGAGCCCATGCGTCCCATCATCGTCGGCCGGCCCGGTTTGACATTAATCCCGTGAAAAAACGGCTCGAGGCCCTGGGCCAGGAAGGCCTCGTAGAGATGATCTGCCTCCCCCATGCTGATACCACCGCTGCTGAGGATTACGTCGTAGCCCCGTAGAGTGTCGATCATCCGCTCCGTCGCCTCCCGATCGTCAGGGATCCTCCCCAGATAAGCTCCCTCAAATCCGTAGCTCCGCAAGAGCGCAAGTATGCCAAAGGCATTGGCGTTGTAGATCTCCTCCTCGTCCGCCCACTCCCAGGGCTCTCGGAGTTCGTCTCCCGTAGAGAGCACGGCAATGCGTAAAGGAGCATAGACCGGGATCGCCATGATCCCCTGCGTACTCAGCAGGGCGATATGTGCCGCTTCCAGTCGCGTACCGGCCTCTATCAGCCGCTCACCTGCAGCAATCTCTTCTCCCTGATGCCGCAGGTTTTCTCCCTTCCTCGCCTCGGCGGGAATCGTCACCTCTGTTTGCGTCGGGTCGATACACTTCTCGATAGGAGCGACGGTATCGGCATCGGGAGGTACCTGGGCTCCGGTCATGATGCGATAACACTCACCCACTTTCAAGCTAGGCACGGGCCGATCCCCGGCAAAAATCGTCGCCGCGATTTTGAGCCGTTTCCCCGCATCTTCATGACGAAAAGCAAAACCGTCCATCGCCGAATTGTCAAAGGCCGGCAGGTTTTTCCGCACGACGAGATCCTCTGCCAAGACTCTTCCCCAGGCTCGTTCGATCGTCACGATCTCCCGCTCTTTGGTTACGGAAGCACTCTTGAGGGCCAGGTCCAGTGCCTCGCGAAAGCTGGGGGTATCCAATTTGATCATGGGATCGCTCCTGCTTTTTGAGGCAATTATCCCCCAATCTTCATTTAATAAGGGTTACGTCGGGGCAAAAAAGCAACTCTTCTAAAAAGAAGATCCGAAAAAGTTCGTCAATTAAATAAATGTATATTGAGGTAAGAAACAAGATCAAGAAGTATCGATGGTAGCTGGGAGGAGACTTGAACTCCTGACCTCCGGCTTATGAGACCAGCGCTCTAACCAGCTGAGCTACCCAGCCATCAAAAAAGTAGGCGGAATAATATCGTAGTAAACTTTAAATGTCAAACAAAGTGACGTCATCTCGGGACTCAATTCATCTAAGCTAACAAATCTTTAGTCTATTTCACTCATTATTTCTAAATATTTATCCAAAAAGCTCTTGACATTTATCGAAAAAGTTAATAAAATAGCGCCAAATCAAATCAGAAAGGAGTGAGCATGAACTTTCAGCCCTTAGCCAATCGAGTCCTGATCGAGCGGGAAGAGGAGGTCACGACGACCGCTTCCGGCATCATCATCCCCGATAACGCCAAAGAGAAACCCCTTCAGGGGAAAGTCCTGGCCGTAGGCCCCGATGCCAAGGAGGAGGGGATCAGCGAAGGCGATACCGTCGTCTTCGGTAAATACTCCGGCAACGAAATCGTCCTGGACGACAAAGAGTACCTGATCCTCAACAGCGACGAAATCCTGGGAATTCTCAAGTAATTCCCCGCCGAAAACGAATGAAACTCTATACATATAAATAACAAACGAAGAAAAGAAGGAGAGAAACCATGGCAAAAGAAGTAGTCTTTTCCGATATTGCACGCAACGAACTCTATAGCGGAGTCAAAAAACTGGCCGATGCGGTCAAAGTTACGATGGGCCCCCGGGGGCGTAACGTCCTGATCCAGAAGAGCTTCGGCGCTCCCAGCATCACCAAGGACGGCGTCTCCGTCGCCCGGGAGATCGAGCTGCCCGATACCGTAGAAAATATGGGGGCCCAGTTGGTCAAAGAGGTCGCCAGCAACACCGCCGATGAGGCCGGTGACGGAACCACCACCGCCACGGTCCTGGCCGAGAGCATCTTCCGGGAAGGTCTGCGCAACATCACCGCAGGCGCCAACCCCATCGAAGTCAAGCGCGGCATGGACAAGGCCAGCGCCGCTATCATCGACGAGCTGAAAAAGATCAGCAAAGAGGTCAAAGACAAAGAACAGATCGCCCAGGTTGCCACCATCTCCGCCAACAGTGACGCCAAGATCGGCGAACTGATCGCCGAGGCGATGGAGAAGGTCGGCAAAGACGGCGTCATCACCGTCGAAGAGGCCAAAGGAATCAACGACGAGCTCGACGTAGTCGAGGGGATGCAGTTTGATCGCGGCTATCTGAGCCCCTACTTCGTCACCAACAGCGAAAAGATGACCGTCGAGATGGAGAATCCCATGATTCTCATCACCGACTTCAAGATCAGCAGTCTCAAAGATCTGATCCCGCTGCTGGAGCAGACCCAGCAGACCGGACGCCCCCTGCTGATCATCGCCGACGACGTCGAGGGTGAGGCCCTGGCGACGCTGGTCCTCAACCGGCTCAAAGGGATCCTCAACATCGCCGCCGTCAAAGCCCCCGGCTTCGGCGACCGCAAAAAAGCGATGCTCCAGGATATCGCCGTCCTGACCGGCGGAACCGTCATCACCGAAGAGCTTGGTCTTACCTTGGAGAAGGCCACCGTCGATCAGCTGGGCCGTGCCGCCCGCGTCGTCATTGACAAGGACAACACCACCATCGTCGACGGTGCCGGCGACAAAGCGGCCGTCGAGGCCCGGATCCGTGAGATCAAAGCCCAGATCGAAAACACCACCAGCGACTACGACCGCGAAAAGCTCCAGGAGCGCCTGGCCAAACTCAGCGGCGGGGTCGCCGTCATCAAAGTCGGTGCCGCTACCGAAACCGAGATGAAAGAGAAGAAAGACCGGGTCGACGACGCCCTCTCTGCCACCAAAGCCGCCGTCGACGAGGGAATCGTCATCGGAGGAGGCGCTGCCCTGATCAAAGCGGCCAAAGCCGTCAACATCTCCCTCGAAGGTGACGAGCAAGTCGGCGCCGAGATCATCCTCCGGGCCGTCAAGGCTCCCATCAAGCAGATCGCCGACAACGCCGGCTTCGACGCCGGGGTCGTCGCCGACAGAGTGGCTACCAGCGACGAAGCCAACCTCGGCTTCAACGCCGCGACCGGGGAGTATGTCGATATGTTCGAAGCAGGCATCATCGACCCCCTCAAGGTCGAGCGTATCGCCCTGCAAAACGCCACCTCCGTCGCCAGCTTGTTGCTGACCACCGAAGCGACCGTCAGCGAAATCAAAGAGGAGAAAGCTGCCGCTCCCATGGCCCCCGACATGGGCGGAATGGGCGGAATGGGGATGATGTAATCCCCATACTTTTTGATTCCATCCTCCCTCAGAGGGAGGCATTTTATCTTTTTCTTACTCTGAACCTTCCCATATATTTTTTCCCAATCCCCCGTTTTCGAAGCGTATCTTATCTATGTTATCATTGACGCCAATTCAAGAGAGGGAAATCCATGCCCGAATATGATCTCATCATTATTGGCGGGGGCGCCACGGGTTCGGGAATCGCCCTGGATGCGGCCCTGCGGGGGTTCTCGGTCCTGCTAGTAGAGCAAAACGATTTCGGCGAAGGCACCAGCAGCAGAAGCACCAAACTGGTCCACGGCGGAGTGCGCTACCTCGAAGCCGCCGTCAAACACCTGGACAAAGAGCAGTGGGACCTGGTGCGGGAGGGACTCAGGGAACGGAAAATCTTTCTACATAACGCCCCTCATCTTGCCCATCCCGTCGAACTGATCACCCCCCTCTACCGTTGGCGGGAGATTCCCTACGTCTATGCCGGGCTTCTGCTCTACGATCTGCTCTCGGGACGAGCCTCTTTGGGACGCAGCCGGCTCCTAGGACCCCAGCGGGCACGACGGATCAATCCCGACATCGATCCCGACGGCCTCAAAGGGGCCGTCAGCTACTACGACGGCGCCTTCAACGACTCCCGGATGGTGATCGCACTGCTTCAAAGCGCCCAAGAGCTCGGCGCCCGACTCCTCAACCACACCGAAGTCAGCGCCTTGATCCGGCAAGAGGGCCGCATCCGCGGCGTACGCACCCGCAGCAGGATCGACGGGAAAGAAGCAGAGTACACCGCCTGCATGGTCCTCAATGCCGCCGGCCCCTTCGCCGACCGCATTCGACGGATGGAGGATCCGGATCTTGAACCCCTCATCGAGTGCAGCAGCGGCGTGCATATCATTCTCCCTGCCCGCTTCCTCCCTAGTCCCGACGGGGTGCTGATCCCCCGCACACGCGACGGCCGGGTGCTCTTCGCCCTCCCCTTCGAAGGGCATTGCCTGGCGGGGACCACCGACCGGCCCGCCGAAGCGAAGGAGCATCCCGTCCCTACCCGGGAGGAGATCGACTACCTCATCGAGCACCTTAACGCTTATTTCGATATGAAAGTCCGCTGCGACGATATCCTCTCCTCCTTCTCGGGGCTGCGCCCTCTGGTCCGCGAAGCGGGAGCCGGTTCCACCGCCGAAGTGGTGCGGGAGTTCGTCACGGAGCTGAGCCCGGGGGGCCTGCTGACCGTCACCGGCGGCAAATGGACTGCCTACCGGGCCATGGCCGAGAGAGCGGTCGATCAACTCTGCGACGCCCTGGGATACCAAGCCTCCTGTACCACTTCCGACTATCCCGTCGTCGGCAGCCGACTCCCCCGACGGGAGATCGCCGCCCGACTCAAAAAGCTGGGGGCTTCCCGGGAACGCATCGACTATCTCTACCGCCACTACGGCGACCGAAGCCCCAAGATCCTGGAGACCGAGGGCCGAGATCAAGCTTCGGCCCGCCTTCACTCCGACCATCCCGCCACCGAAGGAGAGCTACTCTATACCTTGCGGCATGAATATGTCCGCAAGCCGCTGGACTTTCTCGTGCGCCGTTGCAATCTGGCCATGATCGACCGCTCCGCCGCTCTGGCGGCCCTTCCCCGAGTCGTCGAGATCATGGGCAGAGAACTGGGCTGGGACGCCGATACCGCCGCCAAGCGGAGTGCCGAAGCCAGAGAACGGCTCGAAGAGGGAATCTGACACCAGGAAAACGGCGCTCTAAGAGGAATCTCAGTAGAGTAAAATATTCGAGACATTCAAAGGACCCTCAATGATCGAAACGATCGACTTGAACGACCTTTTTTCTGTACGACCTCTTCCCTTCAATCCCGAGGAGGAAGATTTCGACGTCATCATCGTCGGCGCCGGAGTGGTGGGATGCGCCCTCTTCAAAGAGTTCGCCGAGCAGGGGGCCAAAACTCTCCTCATCGAAAAAGCCAACGACATTCTCGAAGGAGCCAGCAAGGGCAACAGCGCCCTGCTGCACACCGGATTCGACGCCCCGCCGGAGAGCCTGGAACTTGCCTGCATCAAGCGAGGATACGAAGAATTTCTCCGGATCAAAGATCGCTTCCGTCTCCCCTTCCTCAACACCCAGGCTCTCGTCGTCGCCTGGGACGATGAGCAGCTGGCCAAGCTCGACGCCATCCTGGCCAAAGGCCGAGGAAACGGTATCAAGGATCTCGATCTTCTCGAGCCCGATCAGATCCGCCGTCGCGAACCCCGCCTCTCTCCCCGGGCCAAAGGAGCGGTCCTGGTCCACGGCGAATCGGTCATCGATGCCTGGAGCGCTCCGCTGGCCTATCTGCGCGTTGGCCTGGCCGCGGGAGGATCCGCCGTTTTCTCCTCTCCCGTTACCGGCGGAGAGTACGACGGTCAACTCTGGAATCTTCAGACCCCCCGGGGAACCTTCCGGGGCCGCCTCGTCATCAACGCCGCCGGGCTCTACGGAGATATCGTCGATCGCATCGCCGGATTCGAGGACTGGAGGATCATCCCCCGAAAGGGGCAGTTTCTCATCTACGACAAAAGCGCTTATGATCTGATCCGATCCATCATCCTCCCCGTCCCGACCAAAATCACCAAAGGGGTGGTCCTGACTCGAACCGCCTACGGCAACCTGCTTCTGGGACCTACCGCCGAGGACCAGGAGAGCCGCACCGACCGGAGAACCCTGCGTCAAACCCTGCGGATGCTTCAGGAGAAAGGCGAAGCGATTCTCCCGGGCCTCAACGAGCACAAGGTCGTCGCCACCTTCGCCGGACTCCGCCCCGCCAGCGACCGGCCCGAGTATCGGGTCCACCGCAACGAGCGTGGCGACTGGATCACCGCCGGAGGGATCCGCTCGACGGGTCTGACCTCCGCCTTGGGGCTGGCCAAACATCTCTTCGAGCTTAGCGGCCTGCCCTCCCGACCCGTCGACTACCAAGATCCCGTCGTGCCCAATATCAGCGTCTTTGCTCCCCGCGACTACGAACGCCCCGGATACGGACGGATGGTCTGTCACTGCGAGCAAGTGACCAAGCGGGAAATCCTCCGTGCTCTGGAAGGGGAGAGCCCTGCCGGCACCTATGGAGGACTTCGGCGCCGCACCCGGGCCGTCATGGGACGCTGCCAGGGCTTTAACTGCCTTGCCGACGTGGCGGAGCTCTGCAAGCGGGTCAAAGCCAAAAAGGAGGGGGCATTATGAAGCGAATTCCCGTCGCCGTCGTCGGAGCGGGTCCCGCGGGCCTGGCCGCGAGCACGGAGCTGGCCCGTCTGGGCCACGAAGTCCACTGCTACGAGCGTGAAAGCGTCGCCGGAGGCATGCCCCGTCACTGCGGGCACCAGGGTTTCGGGCTCCTGGACCTGCATCGGCCCCTTGATGGACCCGCCTATGCCGCCGAACTGGTGCGCCGCGCTCGCCAAGCGGGGGTCACGCTCCACACCGACCACACCTTACTCTCTCTTGACGGAAAACGGATGCGCTTTTGTAGCCCCGAGCAAGGAGCTTTCGAGATCGAAGCCGATCGGATCCTCCTGGCCCTGGGAGCCCGGGAGACCCCCCGGCCGGCCCGGCTCATCGACGGGATCCGCTCTCCCGCGATCCTCACCACCGGGGCACTCCAGCGCTTCGTCACCCTCCAGGGCCGTCGCCCCTTTCGGCGCGCGGTCGTCATCGGCAGCGATATCGTCGGTTTTTCGGCGATCATGACCTGCCGCCACGCCGGGATCGAAGCGGCGGCTCTCCTGGAGGAGGCCCCCTTTCTCCGGGTCCCCTCCCTCCTGGCCCGAGGCGAAGAGATGCTCCTAGGGACCCACGTCTATGCAGGTTGCGACGCTCTGAGCATCGAGGGGGAGCGAGGACGCATCGAAGGAGTGTGCTTTCACTGGCAAGGAGAGGAGCGTTTCATCGAGTGCGACGGCGTCGTTTTCAGCGGTGAATTTACTCCCGAAAGCGCCCTATTGCGCCAAAGCCGCCTATCCTGGGACCCGCGCAACGACTCCCTCCCCGTCACCCAGGGCTTCGGCACTCCCCATCCCGGAATCTATACCGCCGGCAATCTCCTGCGGGGTGCCCTGGCCGCCTACAAATGCCATGCCGAAGGGATCGCCGCCGCCCGCAGCCTCCATACGGGGATCAATCGTCCTCCCGCCGAAGCGATCCCCATCGCAACCCCTACTCTGGAGAATCTCGACTGGATCTCCCCCTCCCTGGTCGATCCCACCCTTCCCCATCCCTACCTGACGCGTCTGCGTTTCCGCCGCCCCACGCGGGGCACCCTCCTGACGCTTCTCAACGGCCGGGAGGTGATGCGCAGCCGCATCAACGCCCGCCCCTGGCAGACCGTCACTCTCCCCTGGTTCGGGCAGGAGGTCAAAGAGGGAGATCGGCTGGAGCTACGCTTTTTCTGAAGCAAAAAGATAGCCTGGCTATGCTCTCCGTCATCAAAAAGCCATAAGGAATTCTATTTATGAAACAAGCTCTACTGATCCCAATGATTCTCAGTGTTACCATCAATGCAGCAACTATCAGTAACACGCTAAGCAATTCAACAAAAACCGACATGATCTGTATCGCCCGGTACCCTTCGGAATACAAGACAAAGTTTGTCAACGGACAGAAACGATTTATCCAAGTTTATCCCCGAGAGGAGAGGATCACGATCCTCAAACCCGGTGCATCCATCACAAAAGCCCGCAAAGGTACGCTCAAGTGCTACAACCAATACGTCAAGCTCTCTTCTGATACAAGAAATCATATAGACATTATCGATGCTCAGCACAACCCGTATGCCCTCGAAAGCCACCGATCCTGGTTTGAGCGCTATGACCTTACCCGTTATGAAAGAAAGACCCGATCTGATATTGCAAAAGTCTTTGGGATCCCCCAGAGATGCGCCCCCTACAAAAAGGGGCAGTATTGCAACATTGGATTTGGCCTCGATGTCTATTTTGATGAAAACAATCGAGTTCGTAAACTCTTTCTCTATGGCAATACCGTCAACGGCGGCAAGCTCCCCTTCGAGCCCCACTCAATCCTAAAACTTAGAAACAACCGTGATCCTTTGGGACTCTGGGTACAAAAGAGTTACAAGAAACTCTTTACCAAGGCACCCGATTTTGTCACAGAGTGCGTCATCATCTGGGATCAGCCCAACACCATAATCAAGCGGGTCATCATGACGGCCAAGAATTGCCACTTCAAGCTGAGTTATAAAATAAAAGATGGTCATAATCTCTACGCCGACGACAGGAATCTTTCCAGGACGCCCAAGGACTATCTCAATGCCGTCGAAGTAGAATATGAGTAGTCCAAAAGACCTGGAAAGATCCTAAGCGAGAGGCCCCGATCACTCCTCCCCGACAAAAAGATCCCCTTCCTCCAGATATTCGTGCCACTGGACCCGTACGCCCTGCTCGTCGCACTCGACGACGCCGTAGGCGGGTGCTTCCCGGATTGTGAGATACTCCCGGGGGGCATCGGGGAGGTAGGCCAGCTGGAAGACCGGGCTACGGGTGCAGTGCATCGTCACGCCCCCATGGGAAGCGAAGAGATTACGGTGCAGATGGCCGAAGGCGATATGCCGCACACCCTCGAAACGCCCCAAGATCTCCCAAAACTCCCCCGCACTGCGGAAATCGGCCTTGCTATCCATCGTCCCGTAGCCGAAGGGAATCGGATGATGGTGCATCAGCAGGTGCACTTCCCGACCTCTGAGTTGCTTCAGCTCCCCCTCCAGCCACGCCAGGCGATCCTTGCAGAGCGCACCGTAAGGAGCACCGGGCACCAGGGTATCGAGAAAGAGGAAGCTTCGATCTCCTAGATCCCGGCGATACTGCACGAATCCCTCTTCGTCCAGGTACTCTCCGAAAGCCGCGGCGAAGGCCTCCCGGTCGTCGTGGTTGCCCACCATCGGCAGCAGAGGCAGACTCAGCTCCGCGGCAATCTCAGCCAGATGACGGTAGGCTTCCGGGGATCCGTCATTGGTCAGATCCCCCGTCACGGCGATGAAGTCGGCATCGGCATGATGGATCAGCATGCTCTCCAGGGCCCGTAGGAGCCGCAGCCGGGGATCGGCTCCGTAGAGGTTGGGGCGATCGCTCCCCAGCAGGTGCAGGTCGCTCAAATGCAGATACTTCATCGCTTTAGTGTCTCTTGCGGTTGATCCACAGCGTCGCGAAAGCGATAGTGGAGATCACCGCGACGATCAGGAAGCTCACGGCGTTGAGTACCGGGGTGGAACTGAACTTGATCCGGGAAAAAAGCTCGATGGGCAGGGTCGGATCGGAGCCGACGAGAAAGACGGTGGTGTTGAAGTTGGAGAAGCTGATAAGGAAGGTCACGGCAAAGCCGCTGATCAGCGCGGGTTTGAGAAAGGGCAGCGTCACGTAGCGGATCGCCTCCAGTCGGGTCGCCCGCAGACTCAGAGCCGCCTCCTCCAGGATCGGGTCGAATTTCTTGAGCCGTGCCGAGACGATCAGCAGCACATAGGTCGCCCCGAAGCTGAACTGCCCCAGCACCACCAGCCAGAAGCCGGGAGAGAGAAACTCCGGATCCCACCCCGTCGCCTTTTCGATCGCCCCGGCGACGAAGCTGGAGCTCAGCAAGATCGAAATCCCCAGGATCACGCCGGGAATCACCAAAGGAGCGATGGCCAGAAAGTAAAGAAACCCTTTGCCCCGGAACTTCTCCTGGACAAAGAGCAGCGCCGCCGCGGTCCCGACAGCCAGAGAGAGCGACGCCATCGCCACGGCAGTAAGCAGGCTGATCCAGATACTCTGAAGCAGATCCTCGTCGTGAAAAAGTCCTGTGCGCTCGTCGGTGTTGGCAAAGAACCAATCAAGCGTAAAGCCCTTCCAGGGTAGAGAGATAAAGTTGGAGTCGTTAAAGGCTAGAATCGAGATCACCAGCAGCGGCAGAACGAGAAAGAGAAAGAACAGAGCGATATAGAGCCGGTAGCCGTTTTTGTAGAGTGCCGAGTTGGGAAGCGAGCGTATCATGATCCGACCCTTTCGAGTTTCTGTCCGCTGAGTTTGAGGACCACCCAGACGATGGCGGAAGAGATCGCCAGAAGCAAAAAGCCGAAGGCCGAGCCTTCGTTCCAGTTGAAGGTGGAGAGGAACTGATTGTAGATCTGTTCGGTAAACCAGAGCGAACTCGTCCCCCCCAGGAGATTGGGAGCGAGGTAGTCGCCGATGACCAGCATAAAGACGATGATCGAGCCCGAAATGATGCCGGGCATACTGTAGGGAATCACGATTCGACGCAAAATAGTCCATTTGCTCGCCCCCAGATCGCTGGCGGCTTCGATGAGAGAATCATCCAGACTCTCCAGGGTGGACATGATGGGGATGATCATAAAAAGCACCGACATATAGAGCAGCCCAAGAATCATGCTGAAGTCGTTGTAGAGTAGAGGCAAGGGTTTGTCGATCAAGCCGATGCTCATGAGAAAGTGGTTGATGATGCCGTGATCGCCCAGGATGATCATCCAACCGTAGATGGTGATAAGCTCCCCCACCCAGATGGGGATCAGCAGCAACATCGTCAAAAAGGCCGAATATTTTGGCGACACTACCTTGGTGAGATAAAAAGCCACGGGAAAGGCCACGACGAAGGCCAGAAGCGTCACTCCTACGGCGTAAGCGACGGTCTTGACAAAAGTCAGCCAGTAGATCTCGTTTTGGAAAAAGTCCAGGTAGTTCTGGATCGTAAAGCCCTCTTGGCCTTCAACCTTGAAAGAGTTGATCAACAGATCGATATGCGGAATCAAAATCAGCGGCAGCAGCCAGAGCAGCACCGGGAGCATCAACAGCCAGAAGGTGGGGGAGAATCTCCGTTT
>Ga0256841_1001955_pt1 | contig 17025 bp, 12 predicted proteins | sample 356308metaG_FD_185971 | JGI IMG/M metagenome (GOLD analysis project Ga0256841, IMG submission 185971) | Hydrothermal vent microbial communities from Mid Atlantic Ridge, Atlantic Ocean - 356-308 | ecosystem: Environmental > Aquatic > Marine > Hydrothermal vents | place: Atlantic Ocean: Mid... | reverse complement strand
GGTTCGCTTCTGCAAAATTGGTTTTCAAAGCGGTGGCCGCGTTGACTCTTGCCGTGTTCATTACATGGGCAGTAGCTTATAACTTGTTGACAGGCCATGTGCGAGAGCAACTACATGGCAACCGACTACTAAGCGAGGCCTCCAAGGAGGCGCTCTCTACGTTTCTGAGTAGCCCGCTAGGGCTGCAACAAGCAGATTCATGGATACTGGTCTTCATTGGGGTGGCGTTCTCGATCATGGCGCTTATCTCAGGTCTTCAATGGGATGAGAAGATTCCCTTCTACGGCAAACGGTATCGTCATTTAAAAGCGCTTGAGGAGGACAAACGCTTCTTCCTAGAAGCGCACCGTGAGCGGGCCAAACAGATCTATGAGAACAAACTTCAGCGTTTAGACATGCTTCTCAAGGAGGCACATGGTATTTTGAGTGTGCTCCGTCATGACATTGAAATGAAAGAGGTGCTGTATAAGAACGTGACCAATTGCATTGGCCATTACGACGATACATGCAAAGCTCTCATCAGGGTTTACCGTGATCACAACCTGAGACATAGAACCACACCACCTCCTGCCTACTTTGATAACCCGATCTCCATAGACCTTCAGGTACCGGAGGAGTTTAGCGTTGTGGCGGACACTGTGAAATTGAAGCAACAAGAGGACGCCTATGAGCGGATGAGGAAGAGGTTGGAGAATAAAAAGGCAGAACTGGAGAAGATCTACCGTGATTATGTGAGACGATGGTTCTATCGAATGAATAACTCCACCGTGGTCGAGGACATTGAATCTCTAGATATAACCTGATTATGTATAATGCGTCACCTTCAGAACGTCGCCGCAGGAAGCAGAAGAAGATAGCTATGCTCATCATCGTGTTTTCGATAGTAATCGTGGCTGTCGCAGGGGTAGGTTTGTGGATGTCGAGCCAGAACAACCCCACCCTGGATGAGACAACGCTATGTCCTTTGGATAGGTTGCCAACAGCCTACTGGGCTATCGTTATCGATGTCACGGATAACTATGATGCCATCCAGCGTGTAGCTATTGAGAAGCGTTTTGATGCCATCAAAAGAGGAGTGCCAAAGCATGCCCTCTTGGCCCTTTACACCATCACAGATGAGGCCGAAGATGGGCTGAAGCCCGTACTAGGACGGTGCAATCCCGGCACAGGAGAGGACGTTTCCAAATGGACCAGCAACCCCGCACTTTTACAGAGGCGTTGGGAAGAAGATTTTGAAAAGCCGCTCCGGGAAAGCCTAGAGAAGTTGCTCGATGGGTCCTCATTGCGACGGTCGCCCATCATGGAAACCATCAAAGCCATCAACGTGGCGTCGTTTGAATTCAGAGAAAGGGATCGCCATCTGATTCTAATCTCAGACATGATCCAACACGATGAAGACTATTCTCATTATTATCGCACTCCAGATTTTGAGGACTTTCGCAAACTGCCGTCCTACAGCAAGCACATGACAAACCTGTCAGGCTGGGACGTCACGATATTATATGCAGAAAGAGATGATGTCGTCTCTAGAAAAATACAGGGACGTAAACATATCAGGTTCTGGGAAAAGTACTTTCTTGCCCAAGGGGCAAGGATTGAACGAGTATCCAAGTTGTAGATCACATTAAATAGAAGATCATCATGGAGTTTCCGCCAACGAACCAAGAGGCAATCCAACGACTAAGAATATGGTATGTAGTTAGCCTGGGGAGTGGATTTGTTGCCATCCTGCTGGGATGGGCTCTTGAAGGTGTTGTAGGTTATGGCATACCGTTCATTTTCACGTTCCTCTTCCCATTGCTCACGATGGTGGTTTATATCGTGCAGGGCCTGCGCATAGATGAGGCCAACAAAGTCATTGATCCTTTTGCCGACAGTGTATATTACATGGGTTTCTTGTTCACTCTAGTGGCACTGGTGGTATCTCTGTTTTCTCTTGACTCTGAGAGCAGCGGCACAAGCGGACTAGTTCAGAGATTTGCCGTTGCGCTTACAACGACGGTTGTTGGTTTGGCTACCCGAACCTATCTCGCGAACTTTAAGTCGACTGCCCAGGATCAGATCCAAAAACTTGAGTTTGAGTTAGAACGCTCTGCGAGTAGATTGCGGAATCAATTTTATCAACTCTCGACTTCGATGGAGATGCAAGGATTAGCTTATAAGGCATCTCAGGGGCAGTTGATCAAAGATCTTGATAAGACAGCAAAAGAACTTGCCAAGGCTGCTGAAAGAATGCAGAGCACGGGGACCTCGCTTTCGGCAGGACTGGAACAAAAGCTCAATGAACACGCTGAAAAGTTGGATATCGCTGCGGAGATGGTGGTTAAATCCCTTGCTTCAACCTCAGGTTCTGTCAAGAAACAGACCGACAATTCCGTGGAGGAATTGGAGTCCTCGTTTAAAGTGATGTCCACAACGCTTAAGAGTGCTGCAGATGAGTGGAAGAATATGGTTGCGAAGGTAGATCTGCCCTCCGATCTGCTCGTGAAACAACTCCAGAGGCCAATTAATGCACTCGTGGAGAATATTAATGCACTTGCCGAAAAGATTAAACAGCAGGAGGCAAATACTCAATCGATGAAACAGATGAATGAAGCTGTCAAGAGTTCTATCGATGAGACAACGGCATCGTTCCAAATTTTAGGAGAGCGCATCACTGCTATCAGCCTAGATACCAGCCTTCAGACTCTCTCTGACCGTGTGAATAACGTGGCGGGTGATGTTACTACTTTAGCGGAAAAGATCGCTGCGTTTGAAAAGATCATTAACGACCACCTCTCAAACGTAGAAATCCTCTCTCGACTCGTAGAAGATGATGTCAAGATTCTCAGAAAGCATCGTGCCGAGATAGAGGCGCACTTGGCTAGCTCACGAGAGGCTGTGGTTAAAGTCCATACCGAGCTCACGTCTGCGGTAGATATGATCAGGGAGGAGTTGGCATCATGATTTTTCCTTCGAATCAGCGTAGCTCCTTTGTTCTTTCAATAACCTTGACGGAACTGGCGCTTATCCTGTTTTTCCTTTTGCTTTTTGCTGCAGTACGAGAAATTCGGGCAGCTGAAGAGAAGTACGAGATACTGAACCAAACGATGACTACACTGTCGGAAAGTATCAGTATGGCACCTGACTCGCTACTCCTACAGCTTAAGATGCTCCGTGAGATGGAGACGATGCAAGAGGAGCTTGAACTACTAAACCGCCGTCTTGCGGAAGCTGAAAACAGTCGTGCGGGGCTTGAGATACTGCTTAGAGAGCGCGAGAAGCTTGACGATGATGACTTCATTGAACTGATCCGCGCTGCAGCTAATAATATGGGAGTGATAGATCAAGTCTCGTTTCTTCAAGAGCGTTTGGGGGATATGGAGCGCACTCTCGCCAACTGCACCGCCCAGAATCTCAACTGTTCGCGTAGGCTTAGAGAGTCAGGACTAGGGTTTCCACCCTGCTGGGTGAGCGAGGAGGGGAAGCCGGAATATATCTATGCGGTGTTGATCAAAGAAGAGACTTTTGAGGTTACACCCATATGGCCTGCCCATCGGGAGCGGGAAGTGGATCAGATTCCTGGAGCGCGCGAACTGGCTGGACGAACTGTCACTCGTCAAGAACTGAGCCGTTTTGCCCAGCCTATCCTTGATTGGAGCAAGAGCCAAGTGCCAGAATGCCGACATTACGTTGTCATTGACGACGACGATAACATGAGCAAAAACGCTTTTAAGGCTAATCTGTTGCTGGTGGAGAATTTCTTCTACAAGTACCTTACTCCATGATGAAAGAATGGACGCACGGGATGATGCTACGCACAGGCAAGAACTCGATAGAGCATTGTTAGAGCTAAAGACGCAGATCCGATATCTATGTAAAGAAATACGCAGACAGCGGCAAGCAAAAAAAATCGAGGGAGATAGCACTGACAATTCCTTGTCGTGGGTATCTATCATGACCTTTCTGAGGCTGAAGGTTCGGCGGATATTTTCTCGCTAGTACGGGTGAGATGCCTTGGTGCTAGGTTTTCCATCTTACTCCGAGCGGTTGACTTTCCACCGCTATAGATAGGGGAACTCCACCCTGCACTGGCTCATCGACCGGATGCGGGCGCGCCTGCATTAGGGCGCATCCGAACGCGCGCCTCGAGGGCGCATCCCCGTCGTCTTCCCCGACAATCCCCGGGCTTCCCCGCAGAGGCACTTCCTTTCGGCTGCCTTGATGTCTTATCTTGACGGCGGCGCCCCCTCCAAATATCTCCAACCAATCGAACACGCTCGGATGATCGTCTGCGAAGTCACCGTCACCAACCGCGCCGGGCTCCACACCCGCCCCGCCTCCATGATCGTGCGGACCGCGTCGAAGTTCGAATCCGATTTTTTCATCCAGAAAGACGGGTATGAGATCAACGGGAAAAGCATCATCGGGGTGATGACCCTCGCCGCCGAACAGGGGGCGAAGCTGACGCTCGTGTTCGAGGGCAAGGACGAGAAAGAAGCCTGTGAGGCGATGAAAGAGTTGTTTGAAAAAGGGTTCGGGGAAGTAAAATGAAAAGGCGCGCGCAAGCGTCGCGGCGAACTATGGATACTCAGTCGAAGACAGGCATCGAGAAGCGGGCGCGCGCAGCGACGCCGGAGATAACCCTCCAGAAGGAGGCGGAGGGGCTGCACGCGTCCCATACCGAGGCGCGGGAGGGCGAAGTCGTGCTCGATGGCATCGGCGTCTCGCCGGGGATCGCCATCGGGCCGGCGTATCTGTATGCCCGCGACACGTTCGAAGTGGAAGAGCGGCTCCTGTCCGACGACGAGGTGGAGGAGGAACTCGAACGCTTCGAAAAGGCCGTCGCCCGGAGCGAGCGCGACCTGAACAAGATCATCCTCGTCACCCGAGAAAAGCTCGGCGAGGACAGCGCGGACATCTTCGAAGCGCAACTGCTCATGCTCCGCGACGAGGCGCTCTACAACGCCGTCGAGGAATACATCCGCCGCGAGAAGCGCAACGCCGACTATGCCGTGAAGGTGGTCATGGGCAAGCACCGGCGGCAGATGGAGGCCAGCGGCAGCGAATACCTCCGCGAGCGCGCCAACGATCTGCTCGACATCGAGGAGCGCATCATCCGTCATCTGCTCCGCGGCAAAATCCTCTCGGCCATTGCCCGGGATTCCATCGTCGTCGCCGAGAACCTGACCGCCGCCGACGTGGTGCTTTTCAGCCGCCGAGGCATCCTCGGTTGCGCGCTCGACTTCGGCGGGCCCACGTCGCACGTTTCCATCATGGCGCGGGCGCTCGGGGTGCCGGCCGTCGTCAGCCTCCACAGCGTCACCAGAGACGTCGCCTCCGGCGATCAGATCGTCCTCGACGGCATTCGCGGCCGCGTCGTCATCCGTCCAACCGAGCAAACCCTCGCTGAATATCGCATCAGCCGGGAACGGTATCGACGGCTCATCCAGGAAGAGAAACAGCTCGTCCCGCTCCCGGCCGAGACGCTCGACGGCCATTGCCTTCATCTGCACGCCAACCTCGAATTGAATGAAGAGCTCGGCCAGTTGCACGAGTACGGGGCGGAGGGCATCGGACTGGTGCGTACGGAGATCCTCTTTCTCGTGCGGGGCAGCACCGAGATCTCGGAAGAGAGCCAGTACGAGGTCTACCGGAAGATCGTCGAGGCGATGAATCCGGGTGTGACGACGTTCCGCGTGTTCGACCTCGGCGGCGACAAGCTCCTTCCGATGGCGCATCGGGAGCACAACCCGTTCCTCGGCTGGCGGGGCATCCGCGTGTTGCTCGACCGCCCGGAGCTGCTTCGCCCGCAGCTGCGCGCCATCCTTCGGGCCGGGGCGCATGGCCCGTTGCGCATCCTGCTTCCGATGGTGACCAACATCAACGAACTGCGGACCTTCCGCACACACCTCATCGAGGTCGAGCGCGATCTTCTCGCGAAAGGCGTCGAGATCCTCGCCAACCCGCCCGTCGGCGTGATGGTGGAGGTGCCGTCGGTCGCCCTGCAGGCGGATCCTTTTGCGCGCGAGTCCGACTTTTTCTCCATCGGCACGAACGATCTGACCCAGTACGTGCTCGCCGTGGATCGGGGCAACGACCTTGTGGCCGATCTGTACGAGGAGCTTCATCCGGCGGTGCTCATGCTGATCCGCCGCACGGTCGACGCCGCGCGCCGACACGGCATTCCGGTGGGGCTGTGCGGTGAACTGGCCTCCAATCCCCGCGCCGTCCCGATCCTCGTGGGCCTCGGCATCGACGAACTGAGCGCCTCTCCGGTCTACCTGCCCGGCATCAAACGCGTCATCCGCGCCATGAAAAAGACCGAGGGGGAAATGCTGGCGCGCATGGCGCTCGAAGCCCTGACGGCGGACGAGGTCCGAGAAAAGCTCGACCACTGGCTCGGCGAGCACGCCTGCGGCTTTACGTACTTCTTCGAGGGCAACCCGCGGCCGGGCGAGGGATAAGCCGGAGGCGTGATCTTTACATCTCTGACGTTTGTCCGATACCGTAGACGCATGCGTGGGAGATCGCACGGTGGATTTATTGTCCATGGGGCGGTAGCCGTGTGATGTCCCGGGCGGTCGTTCACGGATTAGTGCGCATCGACGCAAACGCGGAGAAAGATTTATGGCTGGATATGCTTTTCCGGAATCACTCGTAGAGACGGCATGGGTAGAAGCGCATCTCTACGATCCCGACGTCCGTCTGATTGAAGTCGACGTGGACGTCACTTCGTACGTGCGCGGACATCTTCCGGGCGCCGTCGCCTGGGACTGGAGCGCCGATCTGTCAGACCCCGTTCGGAGAGACATTCTTTCAAAAGCGGACTTCGAGCGCCTGATGGGCGCCGCCGGCATCACCAACGAGAGCCGCGTCATTCTGTATGGCGATCAGAGCAACTGGTTTGCGGCGTGGGCGCTGTGGCAGATGAAGATCTACGGTCATGAGCGTGTCTCTTTGATGAATGGGGGGACGCGGAAGTGGATCGCAGAGGGGCGTCCGCTCACGAAGGACGTGCCCCCGCGCACCCCCGTCCGGTACACGGCCCGGGAGGCCGACGTTTCCCTGCGCGCCCTGCTCAAAGAGGTGCAGGCGGCCTCCGAGACGGGGAGCGCGACGCTCGTCGACGTGCGGACTCCGGAGGAGTTCTCCGGCAAGGTTCTCGCGCCGCTCGGCTTGCCGGAGACGTGCCAGCGCGGCGGACACATACCCGGCGCGCACAACGTGCCCTGGAGTGAGGTCTGTCGTGAAGACGGAACCTTCAAGGAGGCCGACGAACTCAGAGCGCTTTTAACACAAAAAGGCATCTCGCCGGATCGTCCGGCCATTGCCTATTGCCGAATCGGAGAACGCTCCGCCCACATGTGGTTCGTGCTCAAATATCTGGTGGGCATTTCGGAGGTGAAGCATTATGACGGCTCGTGGACCGAATGGGGCAATCTCGTCGGAGCCCCCATCGATCGGGAGAAGTTTCGGCGCATCCCGCATGCGTCCCCGAGAATCGCTTCGGTCCTGAAGGCGCCCGGTGGGAAGAATCCGCTTAGTGGTCGGACGAAGAACTATGTGCGCCGCCAGGATATCCTGGCGGGATGGCCCGTGGAGATGGTCTCCTATGAGGTGGAAGGCTGCCATTATTGTGATATTTACAGCGTGTCGCCGGGCAACCGACTGGGCGGCGGCGTCGGGACAAGCGCGCGCGAGGCCCGGGCGAAAGCCCGGGATCAGGCCTGGGAGCAACTCAGTGATCTCGGGAGGCGTCTCTCGGTCATGCTCTCCAATTTTCAGGATGCCTTTCTGGTCGTGGATGAGAACTGGGAACTGACCTATCTGAATGAGAAGAGCCTCTCTCTGATCGGGCAGAGCTATTCCGAGAGTCTGGGTCTCAATCTGTGGGATGCCTTGCCGGAACTCGCCGACAGTCTACGGGAGCCCTTGACGGAAGCCCTCCGGGGTGACGGAAGGACACATCTTGAAGTCTGTCTCCCGTCGAAAAAAATGTGGCTCAACGTTCGCACCTCGCCGACCGGGGAGGGGCTGGCGATCTACCTGATCGACATCACCGAGCGGAAGCAGGCGGAGACCGAGTTGGCCGTCATGAACCGGAAGCTCGAGGCCGAACTCCTCGAACGCAAACGCATCGAGCGCGATCTTCGAAAGGCCAAGCAGGAAGCCGAGGAGATGTCGCGGCTCAAATCGGCGTTCCTGAGCAACATGACCCACGAGATCCGCACGCCGCTGGCGGGCATCCTGGGGATCACGGCCATTCTTTCCGAAGAGATCTCGGACGAACTCCGAGAGTTCATCCACCTGATCGATAACAGCGGCAAGCGGCTTCTCGACACGCTCAACTCGGTGCTGGATCTGTCCCTCATCGAGTCCGGAAGCGTATCGCTCAACAAAGAGCCGGTGCGTGTGCTGGAGGTCGTGCAGGACAAACTGGTTTTCCTGGAGCCGTTGGCTCGTCGTAAAGGTCTCACGCTGGCGCTCGGGGAGGTCAGTGACGTCGAGGCCCTGCTCGACTATTCGGCTCTCGATCGCATCCTGAACCATCTCATCGGCAACGCGATCAAGTTTACGAGCGAGGGGCGGGTGGAACTGGATGTCTGTCCCGTTGCGGACCGGGTCCACATTCGCGTGCGGGACACCGGCATCGGCATCAGTCCGGAATTTCAGGCGCACATGTTTGAGGCGTTCAAACAGGAGAGCACGGGCATGGACCGCTCCTATGAGGGCAGCGGGCTGGGGCTGGCCATCGTCAAGCACCTCGTCGAACGGATGGACGGCGCGATCTCCGTGGAGAGCGCCCCCGGCAAGGGGAGCGTGTTCACCGTTGCGTTCCCGCGTGCGCCGGAGAAGCGCTCGAAGCGCGAGGCGCGCCTCCGCTCAGTCTTCGGCTCGAGCCGGGAGCGCGGGCCGGCGGGCTGAACCCGGATGCGCCGAGCCCGCCCGCGCACCCATCGTCCTCGCGCCGCCGTTCATCGGCGAAGCCCGCCCGGCGGGGGGCGTTTTTGGACGGAGCACCTCGGTTTGCCTTGGCTAAGGTGATCATTCCTCTTACCTTGTTCGACGGCGATCCCGAGGCGTTCGTGTTCGGTAAGGGACCGGGAGCGGAGGGAGGTCGCGGCAGGACGGGAAGGGGCTCCCGGCGATCCGGGAAAAGAAGCGCCGCCGTCCCGTCGAGCAATGCGTTTCCACACATCGTCCGCGCTGCGTTATGGGATCACGACAGCTCTTCGGCCCGTTCCTCGTCGCGCTGAGCCTGGCGGTCGTCGCGCCCGCTTACGGGCAATACGGCTATCACTTCGGGCGCAACAAGATCCAGTACGAGGATTTCGACTGGGAAGTGCTTCAGACCGAACACTTCGACGTCTATTTTTATCCGCAGATGCAGGCCCTGGCGCGGCAGGGAGCGTTCTTCGCCGAGGAAGTCTATAAGGAATTGCAAAACCGGTTCAACTTCTCGCTGAACCATCGCACGCCGATCATCTTCTATTCGTCCAACCTGCACTTCAAACAGACGAACACCACGCCGGGCTTCATCCCGGACGGCGTCGGCGGGTTCTTCGAGTTCCTCAAGGGCCGCGTCGTCATCCCCGCCAACGGCAACATCCATCAGTTCCGGAAAGTCATCCGGCACGAACTCGTCCACGTCTTCACGTTCAACAAAATCCTCCGCGTGCTCCGGGATCACCGGAGGCCGCCGGACCGGTTCGTGCCGCTGTGGTTCACCGAGGGGCTGGCCGAGTACTGGTCGGGGCCGCCCGATCATCAGCACGAGATGGTCATCCGGGATGCGCTCTTCGCCAACTATCTCGTCCCGCTCGAAGACATGTTCCGCATCTACGGGACCTTCGTCATGTACAAGGAGGGCGAGTCTATCTTCCGGTTCATCTCCGAAGTCTACGGCGAGGAGAAGATCCTCCGGCTCATCGACAACATCTGGAAGGATCACGACTTCTCGAAGGTGATGGCCTACACCTTGAAGGAGAACTTCCACGTCATCTCGAAGAAGTGGCAGGACTGGCTCAAGGAGCAATATTATCCGGCGCTCGAGCACGTCGAGATACCGTCGATCATCGCCGGGGGGATCGCGGCGGAGGGCTTCAACGCCAAGCCCGAGTTTTTCCGGTTCGAAGACGGGACCCGGAAGGTCTATTTCGTCGGGAATCGCACGGGGTACACGAACGTGTATGCGACGCCGGTCGATTCCCTGTACCGGCCCGTCGGCGATCCGGAGGTGGTGGTGCGGGGCGAGCGCAACGACCGCTTCGAGGCCTTTCATCTGCTCGAGAGCCGCATCAGCGTCTCGGCCGACGGCAAGCTCGCCTTCGTGACGCAGAGCGGCGGGCGCGACGTCGTGCACGTCTACGACCTCGTGCGCGACCGGCTGCTCCAAACGTATGCCTTCGACGACCTCGTGGCCATCTATTCGCCTTCGTGGAGCCCGGACGGATCGAAGCTCGTCTTCTCTTCCATCGATCGGAGCGGCTACAGTGATCTGTACGTCTACCACGTGGCGCGCGACGCCCTGCAGCGGCTCACCGACGACGCCTATGACGAGCGCGACCCGGCGTGGGGTCCCGACGGCAAGCGTATCGCTTTCTCTTCCGATCGCACCTCGGAAGGCCGCTTCGGCTTTTACAACCTGTTCACCTATGACCTCGAAACGGGGCAGGTGCGCTATGTGACCTTCGGCAAACGCCGGGACTTCTCGCCGCGCTGGAGCCCGGACGGCGCCCACCTCGTCTTCACGAGCACCCGCCTCGACAGCACGGGGCACTTCGGTCCGATCGACCTCTGGGTGGCGGACATGACGCCGGCCCTCGGCGAGACCCCCGCCGTCGCTTCGACGTCCGCGCCGGTGGACGAGGCGGCGCTTCGGCCCTCGACCTCCCGCACCCTCCGACGCCTGACGAGCCTCTCGACCGCCGCCTTCGACCCCGTATGGACCGAAGACGGGCGCATCGTCTTTACGAGCTTCGAGGGGCTGAGCTTTACCATCCGGAACCTCGCCCGCGTCGACTCGCTTATCGCCTCCCCGAAGGAGGTCGAGGACGTGGACCTCGCGCAGACCGGTGAGACGTGGGCCTTCGCCCACCTCGACGTCGGCGGCAACGGCGTCAAAACCGTTCCCTACAAGAAACGCTACAAGCTCGACCTCGCGCAGGGCGTCGTCAGCCAGAGCCCGGTGCTCGGCACGACCGGCGGCGCGGTGCTGGCCTTCTCGGACATGCTCGGCGACGACCACCTCTTTCTCACCCTGCTCAACACCGGAACCACGCAACGCGATTTCCTCCGGAGTCTGAGCTTCTCCGTGGCCCGCTTTCAACTCCACCGACGGGCCAACATCGGATACGGCCTCTATCGCTTCAGCGGACGCCGGTACGACATCACCGACCCCGACGCGCCCGCCGAATTCCCCTTCGTCTACGAGACGATCTATGGCGGCTTCGGATCGATCAGCTATCCCCTCTCGAAGTTCCGCCGCGTCGAGTTCAACACCTCGATGAACTGGGACCACAAGGAGATCGACGTGAGAAACATCGACCGGGACGCGCTTTTGCTCTCGAACGCCGTCTCCCTCGTGCACGACAATGCCCTCTACTACATGAACGGCCCCATCGACGGGTGGCGCGGGCGGCTGACGCTCGCCTATACGACCGACGTGCTCTATTCGAACGTGAGCTATTTCAGCGTCATCGCCGACGTGCGGCAGTACCTCCGGCTCGGCTCGCAGGTGACCTTCGCCTCGTGGTTCATGGGGCGCATCAACCAGGGACGCGAGGCGCGGCTCTTCGTCCTCGGCGGGAGCTGGGACCTGCGCGGCTTTCCCTTCCTCGACGTGCGGGGCTCGAAGATGTGGTTCACCTCTCAGGAACTCCGCTTCCCGATCGTGAACGCGCCCTCGATCCTTCTGCCGATCCTCGAACCGTTCGGCATCCGAAGCCTGCGCGGGGCGCTCTTCTTCGACGCCGCACACGCCTGGAACGACGGCTACAACGACAAGATACCCGCGATCTTCGCCGGCGAGACGCTCGGCTCGGCCGGCGTCGGCTTCCGACTGAACCTCTTCGGCGGCCTCGTGCTTCGATACGACATCGGCTATCGCTATCGGGACGGCTTCAAGGTGCGGGAGAAAAAGTTCAAACAGTTCTTCTTCGGATTCGATTTTTAGAAAGGAGCGCGGCGTGGGAATGCATCATAACGGCTCCGGCAGGCATTGGGACGGACGGGGAGGGCTCCGGCTCGCCGCGCTTGCGCTGGCGCTCGGCCTCGCCGGGTGCACCGTGCTTCGGCTGGAACACGCGAAGGTGGTGGATGCGGACGACTGGCTCACGGAAGGGGACTCGCCCCGCCGGGAAAACCGGGCCGACGTGACGCTGGATCCGCCGCTCGAAGAGGCGTGGACCGTGAATGCGGGCGCGGGCTTCGGGCCGGTCTCGCCCTTGATCCTCGGCGAGACCGTGCTCGCGGCGACGCGGAAGGGCGAAGTCGTCGCGGTGCACCGGAGCGACGGGAAGAAGCTGGGGACCCAGGGCTTCGGCGACGTGATCGAAGGTTCTCCGGTCATCGCCGGAGGCGTGCTCTTCGTGCCCGTGGCCTGGGGGAAGCAGACGCTCCGCGCGTACGATCTCGTCGCGGCTAAAGAGCGGTGGGCGCGCCGAGACCTGCCGCCCATCGAGGCGGGCTTGCTCCTGCTCGAGGACGTCCTCATCGCCGTGGACGTCGAGAGCAAGGCGCACGCCGTCGCCGTCAAAACGGGGGAAGAGCTCTGGTCGGCCACGCTCGATGAGCGCGCTTCCGTCCTCGCCACGCCGGTGGTGAGCCGGGCCGGACACGTCCTCGTGGCCGACGACCGGGGGCGCGTGGTGGCGCTGCGCCCGGAGGACGGCGCGCCGGTGTGGACGCGCGACCTCGACGCGCCCGTAGAGGTGACGCCGACGACGGACGGGCATACGCTCTTCCTGGCCACCACCCGCGCGCGCCTCTTTGCCCTCGACGCCGACCGGGGCGCCGTGCGCTGGGTCTTCGAGGCCCCCGACCCGACGGTGCGCCTGGCCGCCCCCGCCATCTCCGGCGACGACCTCGTCTTCGGCGGCTCCGACGGCGTGCTCCGCGCCCTCGACTCTGCCACCGGCGCGCTCCGGTGGACGTTCGAAGCGCCGGACGCGATCACGGCGCCTCCGCTCATCACCCGAAATACCGTGTACGTCGGGACGATGGGGCGGTGGCTCTATGCCGTGGACCGGAGCACCGGCGAAAAGCGGTGGGAGCACCGCCTCAAGGGACGGGTCAAGTCGCCCATGGCCGCCCGTGACGGCGTCCTCGTGGTGCTCACCGAGCCGCACGAGGTCTACCTCTTCCGCCCCGCAAAGAAGGCCCTGGCGGCCGGAAAATGAGCAGCCCTTCGAGCTTTTTCGGCTGAAAACACCCCGCAAAGAACGATCGTAGTTTGTCACCCAGCCCGGGATCCCCCCATGCGTCGAGCGTCAACGATCCTCCTTTTGTTCCTCTCGTTCGGGACGAGCGTGAGCTTCGGGCAGTCCGGCGCCGTGCTCCAGCTCGAGACGAACGACCCGCACGCGATGGTTTTTGCGGACTCGGTGTGGCTCGGTCCGGCTTCGAAGGCCGTTTTCGTGCTCCCGGAGGGCGCCCGTGTGCTCCGCCTCGTGCCCCCGGCGGCGGACGCATGGAGCATCGAGACGGTCCATGCTCCGCTCGGCGCCCTCGCACCCGGCGACACGCTCGCGCTCCGCCTGTCGTTCCCCTACTATTATCGCGTCGAGTCCATCCCCTTCGGCGCTTCCGTGTACTTCGTCTCCGAGCAGGGGCGGGAAACACTCGGCGAGACGCCGCTGACCTATCGCTCGGACGTCCCGCTGGCCGGCGAACTCCTCATCGACAAGCCGGGATACGAGACCGCCCGCGTCGAAGCCGGAGCGAAGGTGTGGAACCGGTACGTCTTTGCCCTCGCGCCCGTCGCGCCGTCTTCGCGCGAGGACGCTTCGCCCGGGCTCTCGTGGCGTCCGCCGAAGCCTCGGCGCGCGTGGATCGACTACGTCGCCGTCGGGACGGCGGTGGCAGCCGGCGCGCTGGCCGTGCACTTCAAGACAAAGGCCGATCATCGCTTCGATCGCTATCGGGAGACCGGCGACCCGTCGCTGCGTCCCACCATCGAGCGCTTCGACACGTACTCCGCCATTGCGCTGGGCGTCAGTCAGGTCGGCCTCGGGGTCTTCGCCATCCGGCTGATCTTCCGGTGAACGATGCTTCGCCGCCGGAGAAGGCCCCTGCGTTTCGCAAGGCGGCGCTCCGATGCGACCTTCCGGGGCACTATTTTTCGAACGAAGGACGCCTTCGCGGTTTCGTTCTTCGGGGCAGACGATTACCTTGCCCGGGAAAGAATCCACATCACGAAGAACGGTCACGCCCCATGTCGCTCCAAGAAAAGCTTGCCGAAGACCTGAAGGCCGCCATGCGGTCCAGGGATGCCGTCCGTCTGCGCACCATCCGATCGCTCCGGGCGGCGCTCATGGAGCGGGAGATCGCCGAGCGAAGCGGCGGAGCAGCCGTGCTGACGGAGGAGCAGGAGCTTGCCGTCGTGCAAAAACAGGCCAAACAGCGGCGGGACGCCCTCGAACAGTATGACCGGGCGGGGCGTGAGGACCTCGCCGCGAAGGAGCGGGAAGAACTGGAGGTCTTGAAGGACTACCTGCCCCGGCAACTCGACGAGGGGGAGGTCCGTACGGTCGTGCAGCGGGTCATTGCCGAGACGGGCGCGTCCTCGCCCCGGGATATGGGCAAGGTGATGGGCCTCGCCATGAAACAGCTTCGCGGGAAAGCCGACGGGCGCATGGTGCAGGCGGTGGCACGCGAGTTGCTTTCGGAGAACGCGGGCTGAAGCCCCGCGCGATCGCTCCCTTCCATCCTCTTTGAGACGTCATGAACATCCTCGATCTCGTGATCCTCTTCGCCCTCGCCGCAGGCGTCGTGCATGGCTTCTCGACAGGACTGATCCGGCAGGTCGCGAGCATCGTCGGGCTGGCGCTGGCGTTCATCCTCGCGGTTCAACTGATGGGGACGGTGGGACAGATGGCCTCGAACAGCCTCGGACTCTCGGAAAACGTCGGGCCGCTGGTGGGCTTCGTGCTCGTCTTCCTGGCGGTGCAGGTTGCCGTCTTCGCGCTGGCGAAAATGGCCGAAGGGCTCATCGGCGCACTCCGCCTCTCGACGGTGAACCGGGCCCTCGGCGGGGCGCTCGGTGCGCTCAAGGCCGCGCTCGCGCTGAGCGTCCTTTTCCTCGTGCTTAGCTACGTCGATCTTCCGGGCGAAAAGCTCGCGCGCGACTCCACGTTGTACGTGCCCGTGGCCGGAGTCCTGCCGCAGACGTGGGACTACGTCTCGGAGAGGTTTCCGAAGGTCGAGCGGCTCTCGGACCGGTTCGGGCAGCGCCTCCGCACGGCGATCCCCGACGGCATGCCTTGAGCGGGGAGGCGCCGAGTTTTATTTACGGCGTTCCGAACTTGGTGTCGATCCGGATGCCGCACTTTCTGAGGAAGCCCGTCGGGAGGACGCCGCCCGCGAAGATGAACACGTAATCGTTCGGCAACGCGTGGACGCCGCCGTTCCGATAGCGCACCGCGTCGGGACGAATCTCGAGCAGGGTCGTCTTCCACAACACTTCGATTTTCTTTTGTGCGACCGCTTCCTCGATGCGCTGCAGGTTGTCCGGTTTGATGCGTGAGAAGTGGTCGCGCCGGTAAGAGATCGCGACGTCGTTTCCGGGCTGATCGGCGAGGGCGAGCGCGGCCTCCACGGCGGAATCGCCGCCGCCGACGACGACGATGCGGTCGCCCTGATAGGCTTCCGGCTCGCGCAGGGCATAGGCGACCTTCGGCAGGTCTTCGCCCGGGATCCCTAGTTTGCGCGGCACGCCCCGCCTTCCGATGGCGAGCACCACGCGCCGGGTCTTGTACAGGCCGCGGTCGGAAGTGACGAGGAAGCAGGCGTCTTCGGTCGGCAAGAGTTCCGTGACCGTCTCGCCGGTCTGTACTTCGAGGCCGGACCCGGCGATGATGTCCTGCCACAATGCGATCAGGTCCTCTTTCGGAATCTCTCTGCGCCTGATCACCCCGTAGCCGGGAACGTTCAGCGGCCGGGTCATGACCAGTTTTTTGCGCGGGTAATACCGCACCGTTCCGCCTACGTCTTCTTTCTCGAGCGTGCGGAAGCGAAGGCCGTGGTGCAGGCAGGCGAGCGAGGCCGAGAGCCCCGCCGGTCCACAGCCGACGATGAGCACGTCGAGCGCGTCGTCCGGGGTGGGGCGTTTCTCTCGAACGATGCCGTCGATGCACTGACGTCCCTGCTCGAACGCATTGCGAATCAGCCCCATCCCACCGAGCTCGCCGATGATGTAGATGCCGGGCACGTTGGTTTCGAAGTTTTCCCGTATGCGGGGGATCTCGACGCCGCGTTTCTCGGTGCCGAAGACGAGCCGGATGGCTTCGACGGGGCACGAGCGCTCACACAGCCCGTGGCCGATGCACCGGGCGGGGCTGATCGGTCGCGCCTGCCCGCTCAGCAGGCCGAGAACGTCTTTCTCCGGGCACGCCTGCACGCAGTTGCCGATGCCGATGCACGTGTTGGGATCGACGATGGGGTGCAGGGTTGCAGGTTCGTTCAGCCCGTACTTGTGCGCCACCGCCTCGGCTTCTCGGGCGGCATGCTCCATCCGTTTCTTCTTGAGATAGAACGGGAGCATGGCCGCCGCGAACAGCCCCGCGCCAAAGATCCATATGATGAGCACGTCGATATCCATCACAAACGCATCCAGAGGCTGGTGTACAGGCTGGTGCTCGTGAGGTTTTTTCCGAACTGGGTTCGGGCCTGAATGCCGGCGAAAAAACGCTGGTAGAGCGGAAAATTGAGCGAGAGCGTGATCGTGTGCGAGGACAGCCGGGTGGTTCCGGAGTCGTTCCGGTAGCGCGAGAAGAGCAGGCGCGAACGCAGGCGCCCGAACGTGCGGCTGAGGCCGCCGGAGAC
>Ga0256841_1001954_pt1 | contig 17026 bp, 18 predicted proteins | sample 356308metaG_FD_185971 | JGI IMG/M metagenome (GOLD analysis project Ga0256841, IMG submission 185971) | Hydrothermal vent microbial communities from Mid Atlantic Ridge, Atlantic Ocean - 356-308 | ecosystem: Environmental > Aquatic > Marine > Hydrothermal vents | place: Atlantic Ocean: Mid... | reverse complement strand
AGCGGATGAATCGGGTCTTCCGCGTTCATAGCCAGCAGGATGGAGTAGTAACCGGCCACACCCAGCAGACCCAGGCCCACCACCAGCATGCCGGTAATGGCGCCGCCGCGGAAGGCGATCTGCATGGCGGCATCCAGCCCGTTATTGGCGGCCTGCGCGGTGCGTACGTTGGAGCGCACCGATATGTTCATGCCAATGTAGCCGGCCATGCCCGAGAATACCGCGCCGATCGCAAAGCCGGTGGCGGTCGGCCAGCCGATAAAGGCCCCGATCAGTACCAGTACCACGATGCCGGCCATGCCGATGGTGGTGTACTGGCGGTTGAGGTAGGCCTTGGCGCCTTCCTGGATCGCGAGCGCGATTTCCTGCATGCGCTCGTTGCCGGCCGGTTTGGCGAGTATCCATTGCACCGCAAAAACGCCATAGGCGATGGCGGCGCCCGCGCAGACCAGCGCAAAGATCAATTCTGTTGACATGGTGTTTCCTCCGACGACCACTGTTTTAAATTCGTCCACCGGGTCAAAAACCGGCCCGGACAATTCCCGTAGATCCTGCCGGCCGGATCGGGCGCGCAGCGCCGTAATCCAGCCTTACCGTGCTATTCAGGGCGCCTTGAATTCGGCGCCCGGTTTGAAGCCGAACAATTGTTCCAGATCGAACTCGCGAATTAATTGATCTGTGGCAACTTGCCCGTGTTCCCGCTGCACCTCGGCAAGAATCAGTTTTGCCCCGTTGCGGTTGTAACCGCCGCCCATACTGGCCTGTACACCCAACAGTTCACGTGCCTTTGCAAGGGTCATGGAAGTACCTGCTTTTTTGCCTGTATGGTCGTAACCCCCCGCAGGAGACCGCTCCTGCGGGTGATCGGGTTATTTCACCTTGAAGCCGGCCAGTTTTTTCCGCACGGCGGTGTTCTTCAACTGCACGTATTTCGGCATGCCGTCCTTGCCGTAGGGCGGGTAGTCTTCGCCGGCGATCAGGGGTTCGAGGTAAGCGCGGCATTTTTTGGTAATACCGAAGCCATCCTTGCTGATGAAACTCATGGGCATCATCTTCTCGACGTTGGCCACGCGCGACAGCTTTGCCTCTCCGATCTTCCAGCGGTAAGGCTTGCTGGAGGTGCGCTTGATGGTAGGCATGACCGAGTTCTTGCCCGCCAGCGCCATTTCCACGGCTGCCTTGCCCATGGCGTAGGCCTGTTCCACGTCGGACTTGCTGGAGATGTGGCGTGCCGCGCGCTGCAGGTAGTCCGCCACCGCCCAGTGGTACTTGTAGCCCAGTTTGTCGCGGATCAGGCCGGCGATGACCGGTGCCACACCACCCAGCTGGGCGTGACCGAAGGCGTCTTTCAGGCCCTGGTCGGCAAGGAACTTGCCGGAACGGTCCTGCACGCCCTCGGAAACGACGATCGAGCAGTAGCCGTACTGTTTGACCTTGTCCTTCACCAGCTTGAGGAACCGTGTCTGGCTGAATTTCACTTCCGGGAACAGGATCACGATCGGCAGGTCGGTGTCCTCGGTAGCGGCCATACCGCCGGCGGCGGCAATCCAGCCGGCGTGGCGGCCCATGACTTCCAGTACGAAGATCCTGGTCGAGGTGGCGCACATGGAAGCCACGTCAAAGCTGGCTTCCCGGGTCGAGACGGCGATGTACTTGGCTACCGAACCGAAGCCGGGGCAGTTGTCGGTGATCGGCAGGTCGTTGTCCACCGTCTTGGGCACGTGGATCGCCTGGATGGGGTAGCCGGTGGCCTTCGACAGCTGCGAGACCTTCAGGCAGGTATCGGCCGAGTCGCCGCCGCCGTTGTAAAAGAAGTAGCCGATGTTGTGCGCTGCGAATACTTCGATCAGGCGGTCATATTCACGCTTGTTGGCTTCCAGGCTTTTCATCTTGTAACGGCAGGAGCCGAAGGCGCCACTCGGGGTGTGACGCAGCGCGGCGATGGCGCGCGCGGATTCCTTGCTGGTGTCGATCAGGTCCTCGGTCAGTGCGCCGATGATGCCGTTGCGGCCTGCGTAGACCTTGCCGATGCGGTCCTTGTGCTGGCGCGCGGTTTCGATTACACCGCATGCGCTGGCGTTGATGACGGCGGTTACGCCGCCCGACTGCGCGTAGAATGCGTTTTTCTTTCCTGTGGATTTCGCCATCAAAAGTCTCCTGGCAGTTGCATTGAAATTATGGGTTGCTGCCTTCGGTGTGGTCAGCGGCGTGGTGATCCGCCTGGACCTGCAGCAGGCTGACGACACACTCGGTGAGGTCGTCGTATTCCTCCACGCCGGTGCCGTACATCTGGTGAATGCGGTAAAAGAACTGGCAGCGGTAGCGGTTGTCGCCGCTTTTGACGACCACGAAGTGACAGCCGTCCACCTCCCAGTACGCGGTAGGACAGACGGCCAGTTCGGTACGGCCCCGGTCCAGGCGCATCTCGGATTCAGCCAGCTGTACCTCGACCGGTTGGCCGTAGCGCTCCTCGAGTGTGGAATTTATGATCCACAATTCGCTGTCTGAAAAGTCAGGAATTCCGCTCATGCTGGTCTGGATAGTCCCCGCAGGTTTGAAAAAGGCGCTAAAGCATAGAGCAAAAAGCAATAAAATTCAGGTGCTTTGTTTGACTTCGGCCTTGTGCAGGCGGTAGCTTAATCACTGTTCGGTGATTCAGCCATGCAAAAAATTGAATGTCCCCATGAAAATTCTTTTATTATTCCGAATCTTCCGGGTACCGGGTAAAGGTCAGAAGTATCCTTTAATAACAAAGAGATAAAGAGCGAGACAGCAGCATGAGACTTGTACTTTTAGGCGCGCCGGGGTGTGGTAAAGGAACCCAGGGGCAGCTTCTGGCCGAGCAATACAGGATCCCCGAAATCTCCACCGGCGACCTTTTACGCAAGGCGGTGGCGGCCGGAACCCCGCTGGGCAAGGCCGCCAAGGCGGTGATGGATGCCGGCAAGCTGGTATCGGACGAGATCGTCATGGGCGTGATCCGCGAACGGATGCAGCAGCCGGATACGCGCCAGGGTTTTATCCTGGACGGATTTCCGCGCAACCTGGCGCAGGCAGAACAGCTGGACGAACTGTTCGAGGAGCTCGGTCGGCCGATCGACCTGGCGGTGCTCATCGAGGTCGAGGTGGACAGTATCCTGCAGCGCCTGCTGGGTCGCCGCACCTGTGTCAGTTGTGGCGCCAGTTACAACATGTTCTATGCACCGCCGCGTATGGATGACAGCTGTGACGAATGCGGCGGGCGTCTGAAACGCCGTTCCGACGACAACGAGGAAACGATCGGAAACCGCCTGCGTATTTACGAGACCCAGACGTTGCCGGTGGTGGAACGCTACCGGGAACAGGGCCGGCTGCGGGTGATCCAGGGCAGCGGTGAAATCCAGGATGTATTCAGGGCGCTCAGCAAGGCCGTAGAGGAAGTCCGCGCTACTCTCGGCAGCCGCGACCGGTCGGCTGCCATTCGCCGCGCCGTAGCGCGCAAGCAAAATACTGCCAGGGGCGGGTCTGCTGCAAAAGCCGGTGGCAGCGGGAAAGCGGCGAAGAAAGCCGCCGCAGCGCCGGCGGCCGGCAAAAAGAAGGCGGCGAAGAAAAAAGTGCAGGCAAAGAAAAAAGTGCAGGCAAAGAAAAAAACCGCGGGGAAGAAGGCAGCGGTCAGCAGGAAAAAAGCTGTCGCCGGGAAAAAGGTGGCGAAGAAAAAAATAACAAAGAAAAAAGTGTCCGCCAAAAAAGTCGCCAAAAAGAAAACAGTGACAAAAAGGAAAGCGACGGCCAGAAAGGCACCGGTGAAGAAAAAGGCCGCTAGCAAAAAGAAAGCAGCGAAAAAAGCCGCAAGGAAAAAGGCAGCGAAAAAAAAGCCCGCGCGAAAGCGCTAAGCTGACGGGAGCGGCCTCCGGCCGCGAAAGCCTTCTCCGACCTGCGCGCCGAAGGCGGTGCTCCTGCAGGGTCGTATTCCCCCCGTAGGAGCGCTCCCCTGACCGCCAATGCAAACTCAGGATGGGCGTGTCAGCCCACGGATCCGGTCAGCAATCGCCGCCGGCAAACGATCTGCCGGCATCTGCAGGGACTGGTCGAAAACGGGGCAGGTGCTGCGCGTATTGCCCAGCAGCAGCTCGTACTGGCTCAGCTGTCCCCAGCGCATGGCCGTGGCCTGGCTGGCGAGCCGGAATTCCCAGTGGCGTGTGCGGGCTTCCCCGAAGCGTTTGCTGATATTGCAGCGGTGGCGATGGAAGCGCCGGGCCTGGTGATCCAGGTTCTGAACCTGGTGCGCGGTCTGGTCTTCGAACAACAGGGCGCGCAGGCCGGTCGTTTGCAGTGCACCGGCGAGGTCTGACAGCAGTGGCAGGCTGTGCGGGGAGGGCAGTTGGCGTTGATACCAGCGGTGGCTGAGCGCGGTGTCCTGGCTGCGACCGGTCACCTGTAACCACACGAAACCGTCGTCCTGCAGCAGTTCAGCGATGCGCTGAAACAGAACCGGGTAGGTCAGTTCGCTGTAAGCCTCAAAAAAGCCGCTGGCCAGTACGCGGTCAAAGCGGCCCCGGCACTGGTGAAAGCTGCCCGGCCGGAAATGCACGCAGGCTTCCAGCCCGCGGCGGCGCGCTTCACTCTGTGCGTGGCGCAGTTGTTCACGGCTTTTTACCAGGGCCGTGATCCGGGCGCCGGTCTGTTCGGCCAGGAACAGCGGCAGCGCGCCCCAGCCGGCATTGAGGTCCAGCAGTTGCTGGCCGGGCTGGATCTGCAGGCGTGCGGCGACGCTGCGAAAACGGGTGCGCTGCGCCTGTTCGAGGGGTATGCCCGGCTCACTGTACAGCGGGCAGCCGTGAAACGGCTGGTCGCCCAGGCACAGGCGCGCGGTCCACAGGCTGGTATCCTGCCAGCGCGGCAGGACCTCCGCCCGGTGACTGTGCGGCAACCTGGCGCGCAGTTGTCGCAACCAGTTTCCGGGTAGCCAGTGTGTCCGGGCACGTTTTGAAACCAGGGCCTGGACCAGGTCGGCGAGCCGCCGTGTATCGACATCCCATTCACCGCGGACATAGCTGTTGCCCAGGTTGATTTCCGGGCGTTTGAGAATGGCGGGCAGGGTGTGCGGGGTGTGCAGGTGCCAGTCGATCAGCGGGCCGCTGTCGCCGACGCGACGCACCCGCCCGTCGGGTGCATGGATGTGCAACCGGATGGCGTGTACACGGTTTTCGAGAGCGCTTAAATCCATTTGTCCCGCCTCATATATAATCCAGGTGTCGCCGTCTGGCATCACCATAGTTCGACGTACCGGACTTGTAAAGGCGGACAGGAGAGGGAAGGACGCGAATGCAGGTCACAAGGTGGTTGTTATCCTGGCTGGAACAGTGCCTGCTGCGTCGAGCCCCCCAGGCGGACCCGCTGTCGCTGACCGCGCTGGGTGGTGCCCTGCTGGCATACCTGTCCGTGGACCTGTTGCAGGCACGGACCGGTTCGGGCTGGCCGGTGTCATTGGGGATGACGGCGCTGGATACGCTGGTCATGGTATGGTTCAGCTGGTCGGTATTACGACTGACCCGTAACAGCGCGCGTTACCTGCAGACGCTCACCGCGCTGGCGGGAACCGGGGCCCTGCTGGGTCTGGTGGGCCTGCCGCTGGTGCAGCAGGCCGCACAGGCACAGCCCGGTGAGGGGCCGACCGGTACCCTGGCGCTGGGCTGGCTGATGTTGCTGGTGTGGGGTATCGCCGTACAGGCGCACATTTACCGGCACGCCCTGTCTGTGCGTTATGGCACAGGACTGCTGGTAGCCGGACTGCAGACCATCCTGGTGATCAGCCTGCTGGAAACCCTGTTTCCGCCGGTGACGGGAACCTGACCACAAAACGGAACGAGATCGTACAACGACAATGAACATTCATATTCTGGGCATCTGCGGCACTTTTATGGGCGGTCTGGCGATCCTGGCGCGGGAAGCGGGATTCGAGGTGCAGGGATCGGATGCCAGTGTCTATCCCCCCATGAGTACCCAGTTGCAGGAACAGGGTATCGAACTGCTGCAGGGCTATGCGGCGAGCAACCTGGAACCGGCGCCCGACCAGGTGGTGGTGGGCAATGCCATGAGTCGCGGCAATCCCGCCGTCGAGGCGATGCTGGACCGGGGGCTGAATTACACCTCGGGTCCGCAGTGGCTGTCCGAGCACCTGTTGCAGGGGCGCTGGGTGCTGGCGGTGGCCGGCACCCACGGCAAAACCAGCACGGCCAGCATGCTGGCGTGGATACTCGAGGCGGCCGGTCTTGCCCCCGGTTTCCTGATTGGCGGGGTGCCCGCCAATTTCGGTGTCTCGGCGCGGCTGGGCAAGACCCCCTTTTTCGTGGTCGAGGCGGACGAATACGATACGGCATTCTTTGACAAGCGTTCCAAGTTCGTCCACTACCGTCCACGCACCCTGGTACTCAATAACCTGGAATTCGACCACGCCGATATCTTCCCGGACCTGGCGGCGATCCAGCGCCAGTTTCACCACCTGCTGCGGATCGTGCCGGGCAACGGCCTGGTGGTGGTGAATGCCAATGACGGGAATCTTTCCGAAGTGCTGGACATGGGCTGCTGGAGTGCGGTGGAAACCGTTTCGGCGCACGCTTTCCCGGCCCAGTGGCAGGGAGCAGTCATTGCCGCGGATGGCAGTCATTTCCGGGTGCTGCTGGATGGCCGGCCGCAGGGTGAAGTCCGGTGGGGCCAGCTGGGTACCCACAATATGCACAACGCGCTGTCCGCCATCGCCGCGGCCAGGCACGTTGGCGTGCCGGTCGAGCAGTCGATCGCGGCGCTGCATTCGTACAGGGGTGTCAGGCGGCGCCTGGAACTGCGCGGTGAGGTGGGCGGTGTGTCTGTGTACGATGATTTTGCCCATCATCCGACCGCCATTGCCACGACGCTCGCCGGGCTGAAGAAAAGTGCCGACGGCGGGCGTCTGCTGGCCGTCCTGGAACCGCGTTCCAATACCATGCGGCTGGGCATCCACCGCGACCGGCTGGCGTCCTCACTCGCGGATGCAGATGCGGTATGGCTGTTCCGGCCGGATGACCTGTCGTGGGATATACAGGGAGCCACAGCCGGCCTGGGTGCACCGCTGGTGGTCATGGATGACGTCGATGCGCTGGTCACTTCAATCGTGGAACAGGCACGACCCGGTGACCGGCTGGTGGTGATGAGTAACGGCGGTTTTGGCGGTATACACGAAAAATTGCTGGCACAGCTGGCCGCGCGCTGAGTCAGCGGCACACGGAGAGGTGGTTTGTCACGAACGCATCAATGGATAGAGCGAGAACAATGAATCAGACAGACACAGGGAATACATACAACCACAACCCGCTTGCACTCGCCATCACCGGTGCCTCCGGGGCAGCCTATGCATTGCGCCTGCTGGAAGTTTTGCTGGGACAGTGCAGGCCGGTCGACCTGATGATTTCGGCGCCCGGCCAGATCGTGATCAATATGGAAACCGGGCTGAAACTGCCGGGCCAGACCAGCGGTATACAGCGGGTGCTGACGGAACAGTTTGGCGCGGATCCCGACCAGCTGCGGGTATTCGGGCGCGAGGAGTGGACCGCACCGGTGGCGAGCGGCTCCAGTGCCCCGCAGGCGATGGTGGTGTGCCCCTGCACCACGGGCACGCTGGCCGGCATTGCCGCGGGCACCAGCAGCAATCTCATCGAACGGGCGGCCGATGTCACCATTAAGGAAGGTCGCAAACTGGTGCTGGTGCCGCGGGAAGCGCCGTTTTCCGCCATCCACCTGGAAAACATGCTGAAACTCGCGCGCCTCGGCGTGGTGATCCTGCCGCCCAATCCCGGTTTTTACCAGAACCCTTCTTCCATCGCTGACCTGGTGGATTTCGTCGTGGCGCGCATCCTGGACCAGCTGGGGATAGAGAACGCCCTGTCACCACGCTGGGGTGAATGACGCGACAAGCGGCAGGTCCCCTGACCGCGATGCGCGTTGCAATCATTGCGCCGAAGGGTGACGCTCCTGCCGTTGTACCGGGGTCTGTTCGCTGATCAGCAACAAGCGGCCATCCCAGTTGGTTTCGTTGTTGCCGCGTTGTGGCAGGGGACGCCGTACCTGGCGGGTTCCGGTTGTGTCCATGCGGGACAGGAACCCGTCCAGTGCACCGCTGAAATCCCGTTCGGTACGCAGAAAACGGAACAGGTGGTAACTGGTATCGACGCTCAGCCAGGTGATGTCGCCGACCCACAGGGGGGTCTGGCCTTCGGCAAGGCGGTACCTGCTTTCCCATAAACGCAGTGTCAGCAGCCTGGAGGCGTCATCGCTATCGCGCACCAGTAACACCTGTTGCGATGCACCGTGGTGGACCTGCGGCAGCACCGGCAGTTCCTGCACCGTTGCATCACCGTTAAACAGTTTGAGCAGGTTGCGCAGGTTCGGTTTGTGCGGCCGTCGCCAGCCGTCCGCCAGCATGCGTTCGGTGATGCTTTCCCGCGTACCGTTCCACTGGATGTCCAGTGGCTGGCTGTGCCGTCCCTTCAGGTCATCACGGTAGACCGGCAGATCCTGCCAGCCACCTTCCAGCCAGTCGTTTTTGGTCAGGGTGACCGGTGTAATGGCGGCCGGCCGGTACAACGCCAGGTCCTGTTCCAGTTTCAGTGAGCTGTGCAGGCTGGCCAGCAGCACCAGCGTGGCGATGGCAATCGGCGCCAGTATCCGGGTCGAGACCGCGGGCGCCGGGTGCCTGCGGTAGGCAATGCCCATCAGTGCTACCCACATCAGCCCGAGGCTCCAGCCGGCCAGTATGTCGGATAGCCAGTGGACGCCCAGGTAGAGTCGCGAAAAGCTGATGGCGACGATCAGGAACACCGCGATGGAATAGGGCAGCCAGTGCCAGCTGCTGCGCAGTTCACGCGCCAGCAGGACCGCCAGGAAGCCAAACACGGCTACCGACAGGCTGGCGTGCCCGCTGGGAAAGGAGTAGCTGAACAGCGAATTGTCCAGCAGTGGTGGACGAGCCACCGCAGTGTGGCTTTTCAGCGCCTGCGTCAACAGACCGACCATGCCTGTGGTCACCAGCCAGTGCACGGCCGCCCGCCAGCGCCTGCGCAGCAACAGCACCAGGCTGAGCACCAGGGTGAAACCGTACAGCACCCGTGCGTCGCCGATTTCGGTGGTGATGATCATCAGCCGGTCACCCAGCGGGCTGCGCAGGGATTGCAGCCAGTGGTACAGGTACAGGTCCAGGTTGCCGAGCAGGTTATCCGTGGTCAGGTGGGAAGGGATGGTCAGTATCGCCCAGCTGGCCAGTACCAGCAGGGCGGTCAGCACCGTCATGCCGCGCGCTTCGGGATGTTCGGGGTCCAGCAGCGCGGCTGCCAGGGGCTCAATGTGCGAATGCCTGCGTGACCAGTCGAGGATGCGTTGCTGTACGCTCAGCGCGTGGGGTTGCAGGGTGCGCGAAAGGCGGCGCATCGACCACCAGGAGAACCACAGCAGTGCCACCAGGATTGCCAGCAGCACCGCCAGGCGACCGGCAATTTCCGCGGCAATGCCGAGCGAGGCGCCAAACAGCACCCCGGGCAGTATGTAGGCGGGCGCCCACAGGATGGCGGACAGGCTGTTGACCAGGAAAAAGCGCCGCGCGGGCATATTCAGCATGCCGGCGACGGCGGGCAGCAGGGGACGCACCGGTCCCACGAAGCGGGCCAGCACAATGCTTTTGCCACCGTGCTTGTGGAAAAAATCCACGCCGCGGCTGATCATCATCGGGTAGTTGCGGAATGGCCAGATTACCCGCAGTCGCTGGTGGTAGTAGCGCCCGATGAAGTAACTGCTGCCGTCACCGATGATGGCGCCGACGGCAGCCAGCACCAGGGTCGGCATCAGCTCCATGCTGCCGGCGGCGATCATGGCGCCGATCCCGAACATGACCACGGTACCCGGCACGAACAGGCCGACCACCAGGAAGGATTCCAGTGCCGACACCACGATCACCACCAGCCCGGCCCAGTGCGGGTGGGCCTTGATCCACAGCATCAGGTCGGTGAGCAGGGCTTCCATTACGTTTACCCGGGCAAGCCCGGGCGAATGCGTTTCCCGTCGCACAGACGGTTGGCAGGTTTACAGTTCGGCAAAGGACTGCTCCGCGGCATCCAGCGTGGCCTGCAGCGCGCTATGATCGTGTGCCGATGACAGGAAACCGGCTTCAAAGGCGGAAGGCGCCAGGTAGACACCCCGCTCCAGCATGGCGTGGAAAAAGGTCCTGAAGCGTGCCTGGTCGCAAGCCTGCACGTCCGCAAAGCCGGTGATGGTTGCGCGGTCGCTGAAAAACAGGCCGAACATGCTGCCGACCTGGTTGCTAACGAAAGGGATCCCGGCGGCCTGTGCCCGTTCGCGCAGGCCGCTCAGCAGTTCCGTGGTGCTGCGTTCCAGCCGCTGGTGGAAACCCGGCTGCTGTACCAGGTTGAGGGTGGCCAGTCCGGCTGCCATGGCCACCGGGTTGCCGGACAGGGTGCCGGCCTGGTAGACCGGGCCGGTGGGTGCAATGTGCTGCATGATGTCCCTGCGTCCGCCAAACGCGCCGACCGGCAGGCCGCCACCGATTACCTTGCCGAGCGTGGTGAGGTCCGGCGTGACGCTGTAGTACTGCTGGGCACAGCCGGTTGCAAAGCGGAAGCCGGTCATGACCTCGTCAAAGATCAGCACACTGCCGGACTGGTCGCAGACCTCGCGCAGTGCCTGCAGGAACCCGGGCACGGGCGGTACACAGTTCATGTTGCCGGCGACCGGTTCGACGATGATGGCAGCGACCTGTTCACCGATGTCTGCCAACGCGCTGCGCACCTGGTCGGCGTTGTTGTATTCGAGTGTGACCGTGTATTTCGCCAGGTCGGCCGGTACGCCCGGCGAGGTGGGGACGCCCAGGGTCAGGGCGCCGGAGCCGGCCTTGACCAGCAGCGAATCCGAGTGGCCGTGATAGCAGCCTTCGAATTTCACGATAGTGTCCCGGCCGGTAAAGCCGCGCGCCAGCCGGATGGCGCTCATGGTGGCTTCGGTTCCGGAGTTGACCATGCGTACCTGTTCCAGCGAAGGCACCAGCTTGCACAGCAGGTCAGCCATGCGCGTTTCGATTTCGGTCGGTGCGCCGAACCCCAGTCCGTTGGCGGCGGCTTCACGCACCGCGTGCACCACGTCCGGGTGGCAGTGCCCGCCGATCATGGGTCCCCAGGAGCCGACATAGTCCACGTAGCGTTTGCCGTCGGCATCGAACAGATAGGGGCCGGAGCCGCGACTGAAGAAGACCGGTGTGCCACCTACGCCCGCAAAGGCGCGTACCGGTGAGTTGACACCGCCGGGTATATGAACCCGGGCGGCTTCGAACAGTTGCTGAGATTTCGACATGGTGTGTTCCTTGAATGAAGCTGTTCTTCCCCCCGACCGGCGGGGGTTCAATACCTGAACCTTGCGCTGATGGCGGTCGCTGCAGCCCGGATATCGGTGGCGCCGAACACGCTGTGAACCACGGCCAGCATATCCGCACCGGCAGCGATCAGTTGCCCGGCATTGTCCGCGCTGATGCCGCCGATGGCAGCCAGCGGACGCGACAGTTCCCGCCTGGCCTGCCGGAGCAGCTCCGGGTCGGCCTGCAGCGCGGCCGGTTTGGTGCGCGACGGGAAAAAGCGTCCGAATGCCAGGTAGTCGGCGCCGCCTGCAGCAGCTGCACGTGCCAGCGACAGATCGTTGTAGCAGGACACCCCGATAAGTGCCTCGCTACCCAGCAGCCTGCGCGCGGCACGCAGCTCCATATCCGTCCGGCCGAGATGCACGCCGTGGGCGTCGCAACCGGCGGCGAGCGCCACATCATCGTTGACGATGAACAGTACGCCACGGGCGCGGCACAGTGCGGCCAGGGTGCGCGCCTGCTGCAGGCGCGCACGGGCGTCATCCGATTTATCGCGGTACTGGATAAGTGTGGCGCCGCCGTCAATGGCCAGCGATACCCGTTCGGCCAGTTGTTCGGGAGCCTGCAGGGCAGCGTCGGTAAGCGCGTACAGGCCGCGTAACGCCGGTCTGGTTTCTGTGGCTGTGGAACTGGATATCATGGGCGCAAGGTGCTGAATGCAGGCTAGTCATCCTCGCCCCGGGCCCAGAACAGCCGGTTGGGGATCTGCTGGCCCATGCCGATGCGGTACGCCTCCGACAGGGACTGCCAGGTGTACTCCTGGGCTTCGTGTACGGCGCTGAAGGGTTCCAGGCCCTGTGCCAGCAGGCCGGCGATGCTGGCGGCCAGTGTGCAGCCGGAACCGTGAAAGCTGCCTTCCAGGCGTTCCCAGTTGAAGGTATCGAGGATGCGGTTGTTGGCGTACAGGGTGTTTTTTACTTCCGGGGTGTTTTCATGGCTGCCGGTAATGAGCACGAATTCGACGCCGCGTTCCAGCAGCGCCATGGCGCAGGCGTCCAGCGTGTCCGCCTGTGGCGCCAGCAGGCGCGCCTCCATGCTGTTGGGTGTCAGCACCGTTACTTGCGGCAGCAGCAGTTCGTTCATGCTTTCAACCACGTCGTCGTCGGCCAGCATGTGGCCGTTGCCACTGGCCAGCACCGGGTCCATGATCACGGGAATATCCGGGTAATCCTCGAGTACCGCATGAATGGCCTGTACCGCTTCGCTGCTGGTCAGCAGTCCCAGCTTGAAGGCGGCGACCGGCATGTCTTCCAGGACCGTGCGGGCCTGTTCCATGATCAGCTCGCCATCCAGTGGCGTGTAGCCGACCACGTTCTGGGTATCCTGGATGGTCAGCGTGGTGACCACGGGCGCGGTGTGGCAGCCGTGGCTCATCAGCGCCTCGATATCGGCCTGGATACCGGCGCCGCCGCTGGGGTCGTTGCCGGAAAATACCATCACCACCGGTACGGATGACTGCGGTTGTGTCATACCGGCCAATCCTGCCGGGTTTGTGCGGGAATCAGGCGGTAAACCGAAGCTTTTGCTTCCATGAGTAGGTAACCTTTTGCTTTTGGGGCTATTGTAGCATTGCAGCGGGTGTTTGTGGTTGTTCGCTGTGATCCGGCGTGCCGGGTTACGCTGCGCTAACCCGACTTGCGGGGGAAAGGCGGTTTTCCGTAGCCCGGATTAGCGCAGCGTAACCCGACCATGATCAAAAATATGTGGCAAAAAGGAGAAAATCCCCTTATGAGCACCTTCAAAACCTGGGAATGCACGGTATGCGGATTCGTATATGACGAAGAAAAAGGGCTGCCCGAGGAAGGGATTGCGCCGGGTACGCGCTGGCAAGATGTCCCGAACGACTGGGTGTGCCCGGACTGTGGCGCCGGCAAGGAAGATTTCGACATGGTGGAGGTCTGAGCCCGGTTTTTGCTGGTGTCCGCACCGCGCATTTTTTCAATTTCCGGCTAAACTGGATGCAGGGGCAGTACATCACGGCGTTACCGCGAGGTCACTGCTGGCCTGGAAAGTGAGTGGTTGGGAGCAAGGTATGCGCGGACGCGACAGCGTTCAGTTCATGGAGCTGGTGCAGACGGCTAACCGGTTTTGCGGGCTGATTGACGGAATTCAGCGTAGTGACAACTGGCTGGACCAGTTGTCCCGCCTGCTGCCCCGTCTACACGCGGAGGTGGTGGTGCTGCCGGACCCCGGTGGCGGTGTAATCCCTCCCGAGACGGGTGATTTCGATGATCGTTTCGATCTGTTCAGCGAACTGCGTGTGCGCCTGGGTGAGCGCGACATGTACTGGCTGGAGTATGACAATCCCGCCGATGTCGTAACCGGCGAGGAACACCGCACCGGCAGTCTTGCCGATGACCTGACCGATATCTATTTTGAGCTCAAGCGGGGGCTGGAACTGCTGGATACCACCGGCCCGGACGAAGTGGCGCACCTGTGGGAAGAGGGTTTCAAAAAACACTGGGGGCAGCACCTGGTCGATGCTGAACGCCACCTCTACGCCCTGAAGGTCAACGATCAACTCCCGTAGAAGCGGTCCCCTGAGCGCGAAAGCCGGCCCCGACCTTCGTGCCGAAGGCCGGCGCTCCTACGGGATTGTATTTCCTTACTGCGGTGAGGTGTGCGGGCTGGGGCTTGCGGCGTAATGCCCGGCCAGCAGGGCGGTTTTGGCGGACAGCTCGAATGAGCAGGTCCATTTGTAGGCCAGGTCCAGGTTTTCCGCACAGGCGTATACCCCGTGTCCGCGTACCACGACCAGCGCTTGTTCTGCCAGGACGGCGGCGACCTGCGCCGGTGCCTGGTCGAGGTATTCCGCATAGGCGATATCCAGCACCCGGATCCTGGGAAAGTAGTGCTGTCCTTCGAAATCCACCGGGATGAAATCCCTGCCGGACAGTGTGATGGCTACACTGTAGGCGCCGTGGCTGTGCAGGATTGCACCCGCGGCGGGATTTTCCGCGTACACTCGCCGGTGCAGGGGTGCATCCAGCGAGGCACCGGGCGCCGGCTGGCTATCCAGCGGGCAGCGGACCAGGGCGTCGGCCTCCAGGGTATCGGCGCAGGCCCCGGTCGGGGTCACCCAGTACTGGTCACCGTTACGTACCGAGGCATTGCCGCTGTGTGAGTCATTGAGGCCGTAGCGGCGCAGCCAGCGGTAGTGGCGGATCAGGTCGAGGCGTGGGTCCATTTTGTGCTCTGTGTCGGGAATTTCAGGCATGGCAATCCGGTCCAATAGCGGAAAGGCCGTGGCAGACGGTACAATAGCTGCGTGGTAGCAGTCCAGAAAGCCCTTGTGCTGTCCCGGCCGCGTTGCAACGCGTGACGAGGGAACGCTGGGCACCCTGGCGTTGTCGAGGTATGCCGACGGGTGCTGAAAGCGTAAATATCACGTTGATAGAACACCGGAAATCTGGAATCCTTATGGAACCTTTGAGCAAATTCCTTTTCCGTTGTCCCGGCATATGCCGGAATGACGAAGTAACCAGGGTTTCCCTGTTCAAAACATGAAAGAGCGAATCACAATGATGCAGCGAAGTAACCGGCGTGCCGGTGGTTTTACACTGATCGAAGTTATGGTCGTGGTGGTCATCCTGGGGATCCTGGCCGCGGTGCTGGTGCCCAAGGTCATGGACCGGCCGGACGAGGCACGCAAGGTGAAAGCGGCGCAGGATATCCGCGCACTGGAAGCCGCGCTGAACCTCTACAAGCTGGACAACTATGAATACCCCAGCACGGACCAGGGCCTGGAGGCGTTGGTAACGAAACCGGATATCCCGCCGGAACCGGCACGCTGGAAAACCGGTGGTTACCTGGACCGCATGCCGATCGACCCCTGGCGTCAGCCCTACCAGTACCTGAATCCCGGTGTGCACGGCAGCATCGATATTTTTTCAACCGGGCCGGACCGCCAGCCCAGTGACGACGATATCGGGAACTGGAATACGCAATAGGCCGGCCAGGTGAATACAGGACGCTTTCCGGCCGAACAGCCTGCCTCTGGCAGGCTGTTTGCGTTACAGCGGGGTTTTACCCTGCTGGAACTGATGGTGGTGATTATCATCATTGGTGTGATCCTGACCTTTGTCGGCCTGTCGCCCGGCGGCGACGCGCGTGCCGAGCAGCTGCAACGTGAGGCCAGCCGCCTGGTTGCCCTGATCGATATGGCCAGTGAGCAGGCGGTGATGCGCAGTGAGCAGCTGGCCATACGGTTCAGTGATAACGGCTATCAATTCATGTTATTGCAAACGGATGGCTGGGCCGAACTGCAGGATGACGGGCCACTGCGGGCGCGAACTCTGCCCAAAGGCATCGAGTTGCGCCTGGAGCTGGAAGAGAATCCGCCGCCGGGGTTGCAGGCGCAAGATGCCGAGGCGCCCCAGGTCTTCCTGTTGTCCAGCGGCGAAATGACCCCTTTTACACTGACCTTTTCGGCGCCGGAGAGTGAGCAGCGTTTCGTGGTCAAGGCCAGCCTGCTGGGCAAGCTGGAGCTGGAGTGATGCGCAGGCAGCGGGGTTTTACCTTACTGGAAGTGCTGGTGGCGCTGGTGGTGGTGGCGCTGTCGCTGGGTGCCATTGTACAGGCAACCGGGGGTTACACGGCTAACCAGGCGTACCTGCGTGACCGTACCTTTGCCGAGTGGGTGGCGCACAACCAGCTGGTGACGGCGCTGATGTCCAGCGACTGGCCGGACACCGGGCGCACCAGGGGGGAAGTCGAGCTGCCCAGGGCGGGCGCCGGGATCGGCGCCCGCGAGTGGCGCTGGGTGATGCAGGTGTCGACGACACCGGAAGAGGAACTGCGGCGCCTCGACATCGAGGTCTATCCCCTGGACGCGGACGAGGACGAAGCACCGCTCGCCACTCTGACCGGTTTCAAGGGCAAGCCATGATGCGCGGTCACCGGGGTTTTACCCTGCTCGAATTGCTGATTTCGCTGTCGATTTTCGCCCTGATCGGTGTAATGGCCTACAGCGGCCTGCAGACCGTTATGAAGCAGCAGCACAGCACCGAGGCCGCGTCACAGCGGCTTGCCGACCTGCAGAAGGCTTACCGCATCATGCGGCGCGATCTGGAGCAGATCGTGTCGCGTAAAATTCGTAACGAATACGGTGACACGGTCGATGAGCTGGTGGGCGGGCGCGGATTTACCGGCGTCGAGTTCAGTCGCGCGGGGTATCCCAACCCGGCCGGGTTCCTGCGCAGTGATCTGCAGCGGGTGGCCTACGTGCCGGACCAGGATGTGCTGTTGCGCCAGACCTGGCGGGTACTGGATCGCGCCCAGGACAGTCTGCCGGACGAACAGGTGCTGGTGGAAGGGATCAGCCGTTTTACCATGCGTTTCCTGAACGCATCCAACGAATGGGTGGAGAGCTGGCCGGCCACGCCGGCCGGCTCGTCCACATCACCGGAACCGTTGCCGCAGGCGGTGGAAGTCGAACTGGAACTGGAGCGGCTGGGGGTGATCAACTGGATCTTCCGTCTGCCGCAGACGTTTGTTGCCGGTGCGCAGCAACAAGCGGGCGCCGGCAACGCTGCGGACCAGGGCGAAGGCGAAGGTGCTCCGGGCAATGGCGGGAACGGGGCCGGCGAGGGGGGAGGC
>Ga0256841_1001953_pt1 | contig 17032 bp, 14 predicted proteins | sample 356308metaG_FD_185971 | JGI IMG/M metagenome (GOLD analysis project Ga0256841, IMG submission 185971) | Hydrothermal vent microbial communities from Mid Atlantic Ridge, Atlantic Ocean - 356-308 | ecosystem: Environmental > Aquatic > Marine > Hydrothermal vents | place: Atlantic Ocean: Mid... | reverse complement strand
ACAAGAGATTATATTTTATTCAACGCCTGTTGATTAAAAAAGCTCTTACTACTTCGTTATAAGCTGTTTGAACTTTTAGTGTTCTATTGCTCTTAATTTTTTTAGAATATTTAACGGTTTCTTCTTCAAGGTTTATTTCTTCGACCTTTTTTTTTATTTGTCTAAAATTTTTCGAATTATTATTCTCCAGGCGGTCATTTAGTTTTTTTGTTTTCTCAGTTGATAAATTTTGTACCAATAAAAAAATGCTTCCGGATTAGATTTTTTTAATTTATTTAATTTTGTATTTACCGGTTTATCAATTATCCAATCTTTCATTTGTATCTTGTTGCTATATTTTTCAATTTTGTTTTTATCATATTTTATCAATGTAGAAAGGTAGGCTGCTTTTGAAGCAGAAACAATCGCTTTCTCAATATTAAACCTTTCAGAAAAAATATAAGATTTAATTCTTTGTACTCCAAGTTGTAGCTGTTCAAAATCACCATTGCCGTCAATTCCTCTGCTTGCAATAGTTAATGCAGTTTGGTAAATATCTTCAATAACATTTTGCTGCTTGCAATCTTTAATTTTTCTATACTCTAATTCTGTTTCTACAAATTTGGAAAAAGTGTTTTTAATGACGTTTAAGTTTTCAACTCTATCAAATAAATTTCCGATATCGTATAGCTGTTTAATTATTTCCATACTCATACTATTTTCGTTTTTGAAATATGGAACTCCTGTAGTATTTGGAGCAAAAGCCGTAAGTTTATCTCCGAGAATATCTTCTAAAGAAGGAATGCTTACAAGAAGCGGAGCATCAATAGTTGGCACAAAGCCCGATGTAATTGGCATCTGAATTATATTCTGATAATTTATTTTTTCAAATAATATATCAAGCAGAACATAATCTTCCACCTTATTGGTCTTGTAAAGCGGTAAGTAGTAAAATTTATAATGAGATTTTGTTATTCCGGAAGCAGCAGTTCTCGTTTGGAATTCTTTTTTGTTAAATCCTTGCTCCTTTGCCGCTTCATCTAAAACATTATTTAGTTCTTTGTTTTCTTTGGGCAGAATTATATCAATATCAATTGAAAGTCTTTTGGTAGAATTAAAATGGAGCATTAATGCCGTACCGCCTTTAAATGTAAATTCTATTTTTTGCTTAACAAGTCCTTCAAGTAACAATAGTGCGCGGATAACTTTTTCTATCAGAATTTTATCGGCATTTTTATTTGCTTTCGATACCTTGCTTATCCATCTACTTGTAATTTCTTTTTGATTTATCATCTTCTATATTTTGGCAATTATACTCATATATTGCCGTTAATTAGTTTAATGTATTTTTGAAGTTGTTCTTTTTTGCCTCTTCTATTTGCATATCTTAATAGTTTGTTTTCGTTAACATTATATTTTTTATACGCTTCGGAGAAAATTGTTTTCATTTCATTCCCTTGGTATGCTGAAAAAATAATTTTACCACTGAAAATATCAACTAACATTTTCTCCAATGTAACAGTATTTAAGTTTGTAATATTCTGTAACGGAGCTTCCGATATAAGCGATTTAACAATAATAAAATTATTTTCACATGATGCATAATTATCAAAAACTTCACGAGACGGTTCGATAAATACTTTATATTTTCTATCTTTTAAAAAATGAAATATTGACTCTGTAGAATCCTTTTCAACTTCAATTAAAAAAAATGACTTAAAAGATTGGTGAATGGTAAATTCATTTATAAAAGAAGAACTCCATAAACAAAAGGTTGAAAACGGGAAATTCTTTTTTAGTTTAGAATTGATTGCTTTTAATTTTTGGGGGATTTCCGGCATATAATTGGGCTTTGGTTTTAATGTATATTTACCTCTACCAATTCTATATATTATTCCATTTTGTATTAAAGAATAAATTCTCCAATGGATAGTAGATTTTCTGATATTCGGTTCAAGAATCTTATAAAACTCAACAATATCTTTCGTTTCGAAATTATCGTTCTTTTCAAAGTGCAATTTTATTTTATTGATATGTAATTTGCTGTTTGCGATAATAGAACCAAATTATTTATACAAATATAGCAAACTATATAATGGCATCAAGGCTATTTCTTTGCCAATAATTAGAACATACTGTTTTGACGTATTTAATATGCTTAACCTTGTCCGTAACAAGAGATTATATTTTATTCAACGCCTGCTCAAGGTCGGAAATGATATCATCAACATCCTCTATTCCAACGGAAAGACGAACAAGTCCGTCAGTTATTCCTGCAGATTCTCTAGCTTCTTTTCCCATAGAAAGATGCGTCATACTTGCAGGATGCTGAATTAAGGATTCCACTCCTCCGAGGCTAACAGCTAACTGAGAAAGCTTTACGGAATTCATAAGGATTCTTCCTGCTTCCAAACCGCCTTTAAGTTCAAAAGAAATCATTCCGCCAGGTGCTTTGTGTTGTTTTTGAGCAACTTCATACTGAGGGAAAGATTTTAATCCCGGATATCTTACCCAATCAACTTTCGGATGTGCTTCTAAATATTCTGCAATTTTCGTAGCATTCTTACTATGCTTTTCCATTCGGATTGCCAATGTTTTTAATCCTCTATGAACAAGAAATGAATTAAAAGGATCAATTACACCACCTAATTGATTTAAAGTTTTTCTAAAAATAGAATAAGTTTCTTCATCTTTAACTACAACAATACCGGCAACAACATCGGCATGACCATTTAAAAATTTTGTCATACTGTGAACAACAATATCCGCACCAAGCATAAGCGGTTGTTGTAAAACCGGACTCATAAAAGTATTATCAACAACAAGTAAAGCACCATTATTATGAGCAATTTCTGAAACAGCTTTTAAGTCCGTTGTTTCTAAAGTAGGATTTCCGGGTGTTTCGATATAGATAACTTTTGTGTTTTCTTTTACGGCATTTTTTACATTTTCCAAATTTGATGCATTAATAAAAGTTGTTTCGATACTAAATTTGCTTAATACCGTTGATAATAAAGTAGCGGTAGGTCCATAAACGGATTTTGAACAAACTACATGATCACCGGCATTTAACAAGGTTGCAAAAACCGTATGAATAGCAGCCATTCCACTTGCACAGCCTAAAGCTTTATAACCGTTTTCCAATTCGGCAACAGCATTCTCCATTGCTTCAACAGTAGGATTTTGCATTCTGGTATAAATGTAACCTTTTTCTTCACCTTTAAATAAAGCACCGCCATGTTCTGCAGATTCAAATTTAAATGTAGATGTTTGATAGATTGGCGGTACAACAGCTCCAAATTCATATTCACCAATTCCGGCATGTACGCATTTGGATTCAATTTTTAAATTATTAATTTCACTCATTTTTTTATTCCATTAAATTAAAGAATTTTCATCATTTGTTTCTTGCTTATCAGAATTATGATCCTCGGAAACTACTCTGGCAACATCAGCAATAGAATCTCCTTCTTTAAGATTTACCAACTTAACACCTTGAGTAGCTCTACCCATAACTCTAATTTTTTTAACACCTAGCCTAATAACCATGCCTCCATTGGTAATTATAACAAGTTCATCGTTATCGTTTATTTCTTTCATGGAAATTAAGTTGCCAACCTTTTCTCCTGTTCTAATTGTAATAACACCTTTACCGCCTCTGTGTGTTACTCTGTAATCATCAATACTGCTTCGTTTACCATATCCCTTATCTGTAACTACTAATAATGTTGAAGATGATTTAACAACAATTAGCCCGATAACAATATCGTCCTTGGAGAGTTTAATTCCCCTAACACCGGTAGCTGTTCTACCCATGGTTCTAACTTCTTTTTCGTTAAAGCGAATAGCCAAACCTTTTTTCGTTCCCATAATTATATCATTATTGCCATCGGTTAGTTTAACTTCAATAAGTTTGTCACCTTTAGCAATATTTATAGCATTTATTCCGCCTCGTCTAACATTAGAATATGCTGAAAGAACTGTTTTCTTAATGGTACCGTTTTGTGTAACCATAACAATATTTTTTGTATCAACAAATTCTTTAACGGTTACAAAGGCTGTAATTTTTTCATCTTTTTCTTTTTCTACAAGATTTTGTAATGATCTTCCTCTTGCGGCTCTACCGCCTTCGGGAATTTCATACACTTTTTTCCAATAACATTTACCTTTATCTGTAAAGAACATAATGTAATGATGAGAAGATGAAACAAACATGTGTTCTATAAAGTCTTCGTCTTTTGTTCCGGCACCTGTAACGCCTCTTCCGCCTCTGGCTTGTTTTCTGTAACCGCTAACAGGAAAACGTTTAATAAAACCTCTATGTGAAATTGTTACTACAACTTCTTCTTCGGCAATTGTATCTTCTAAAGAAAATTCAGTATAATCTTTAATTATTTCAGTTCTTCTTTCATCACCGTAACGTTCTTTTACGGCAGTTAGCTCTTCTTTAATAATCAGATTTCTTGTTTTTTCGTTGTTCAATATTCCGTTTAATTTTTCTATTAGTTTTAATATTTCTTTGTATTCTTCTTCAATTTTTTTGCGTTCAAGGCCGGTTAATCTTTGCAAACGCATATCCAAAATTGCTTTTGCTTGAATTTCACTTAACTTGAACTTTCGCATTAAGTTATTTTTTGCAGTCTCTACATCTCTGGATTTTTTAATTGTCTCAATAACTTCATCAATATTATCAAGAGCAATGATGTAACCTTCTAAAATGTGTGCTCTTCTTTCGGCAGCTTCCAATTCAAACTTGGTTCTTCTTATAAGAATTTCCATTCTGTGTTTAAGAAAATGCTGCATGGTTTCTTTTAACGTTAGTACTTTGGGCTGACCATTAACCAGAGCAAGCATAATTACACCAAATGTAACTTGCATTTGGGAATGTTTAAATAGTTGATTAATTATTACTTCGGATTGTGCACCTCTTTTGGTTTCGATAACTATTCTCATTCCGTCTCTATCAGATTCGTCTCTGATATTGGAAATATCATTAACTTTTCCGGCTCTGACCAAATCGGCAATTTTTTCTATAAGATTTGCTTTGTTTACTTGATAAGGAAGCTCTGTAATAATAATACTTTCTCTATCGTTTTTATGAGATTCTATATTAACTTTAGCTCTAACAATAACTTTTCCTCTACCGGTAAGAAAAGCGGATTTAACACCTTCGTAACCGAAGATAATTCCGCCTGTAGGGAAATCAGGAGCAAGAATATATTGCATCAGCTCTTCGCCTGTTATATCAGGCTTATCAATCATAGCAAGTAAACCATCTATTACTTCGGTTAAGTTATGCGGCGGAATATTAGTTGCCATACCAACGGCAATACCGCTTGCACCATTTACCAATAAGTTTGGCATATAAGAAGGAAGCACAGTTGGTTCTTGTAACGATTCATCAAAGTTAGATACAAAATCGACAGTGTTTTTATCAAGATCTCTAAGCATTTCTTCCGAAATTCTTTTTAAACGAGCTTCGGTATAACGCATTGCGGCCGGTGAATCACCATCAACGGAGCCAAAGTTGCCTTGTCCGTCAACCAACGGATAACGTAAGGAGAAATCTTGAACCATTCTAACCATACTATCATAAACGGCTGAATCTCCATGCGGGTGATATTTACCTAACACTTCACCGACAATTCTGGCTGATTTTTTATAAGCTCTGTTATAAGCTAGACCAAGTTCATGCATACCGTAAAGAACTCTTCTGTGAACAGGCTTCAACCCGTCTCTTACATCCGGTAAAGCTCTGGCAACTATTACCGACATTGCATAATCAATATAAGATGATTTCATTTCATCTTCTAAAGCAACAGGTACAACTTTTTCAAAAATAGTAGTCATATTATTTATTCATCTTTTGTTTTGAAATTTTTTATTAAAACTTTAAACATCCAAATTAGCATATTTGGCATGTTTTTCTATAAATTCTCGTCTTGGTGTAACATCATCACCCATAAGGGTTTCAAACACTTTGTCTGCAATAGCAGCACTTTCCAAATTTACTTGTAAAACTGTTCTTGTTTCGGGGTTCATTGTTGTTTCCCAAAGTTGTTCCGGATTCATTTCACCCAAACCTTTGTATCTGGAAATAGTAACTCCTTTTGGAATGTTATCTTCGTTATTTTTCCCTTTGGCTTCTTCTTTGCTTCTCATTTTATCAAGTATTTTATCTCTTTCGGCATCATCAAAAGCATAAAATTCTTGCTTACCTTTTTTTATTTTATAAAGCGGAGGTTGGGCAATATAAACTCTTCCGGTTGTAATTAAGTTTTGCATGTATCGATATAGAAATGTTAAAAGCAATGTTCTGATATGGCTACCGTCAACATCAGCATCAGTCATTATTATAACCTTTCCATATCTGGATTTTTCAGCATCAAATTCGGCACCAATGCCTGCACCAATTGCAGTTACCATTGTTTTAATTTCAGTATTTTCTAATACTTTGTTTATTTTTGCTTTTTCAACGTTTAGTATTTTACCTTTAATTGGAAGAATAGCTTGAAATCTTCTATCTCTACCTTGTTTTGCAGAACCGCCGGCAGAATCACCTTCCACAATATAGATTTCACAAAGTTCAGGGTCTTTTATCGAGCAATCGGAAAGTTTGCCGGGCAAGTGCATAGAATCCAGTACATTTTTTCTTCTTACAAGATCTCTTGCTTTGCGTGCTGCTTCTCTTGCTTCGGCAGCTCTTAAACATTTTTCAATTATTTTCTTTCCAATAGAAGGATTTTCTTCTAAATAATCAGCTAGTTTTTCGCCAACTATTGTTTCAACTATAGATTTAACTTCGCTATTACCAAGTTTGGTTTTAGTTTGTCCTTCAAATTGGGGTTCCATTACTTTAACGGAAATTACTGCGGTAAGTCCTTCTCTAAAATCATCTCCGGTAAGGGTGATTTTTTTGTTTTTTGTTTCTTTTATTAGTTTGTTTTTTGAAGCATAGCTATTAAAAGTTCTGGTAAGTGCTGTTTTGAATCCGACTAAATGACTTCCACCTTCTTTTGTATTGATATTATTTACATAAGTACAAATATTATCTGCATAAGCATCACTATATTGAAAAGCAATTTCCACAGGTGTGTCGTCTTTTTCGCCTTCTATATAAATCGGTTTGTGTAATGTTTTTCTGTTTTCATCAAGATATTCTACAAACTCTATAATACCACCTTTGTAATGATATGTTTCTTCAAGGTTTTCAATTTTATCTGCTACTTTTATTGTTATATTCTTGTTTAAGAATGCCAACTCCTTCATTCTTTCGGTAACAATTTCAAACCGGAATTTTGTTGATTTGAAAATTGTCGGGTCAGGATAAAATGTTACTTTAGTTCCTGTTTCTTTTTTGGGAACTTTACCTACTTCTTTTACAGGATAAAGCGGAATACCTTTTTCATATTCTTGTTTATATATTTTACCGTCTCGTTTTATTTCGGCAATTAGTTTTGTTGATAAGGCATTAACAACCGAAATACCAACACCATGCAGACCACCGGAAACTTTATAAGAATTTTTATCAAATTTACCTCCGGCATGAAGAACTGTCATTACAACTTCCAACGCCGAAACTTTTTCAACCGGATGAATATCAACCGGAATTCCGCGTCCTGCATCTTCGACAGTTACCGAACCATCTTCGTTAATGATAATGTCAATTTTATCGTTATATCCGGCAAGTGCTTCATCAATACTATTATCAACAACTTCATTTATTAAGTGATGTAAACCGCGTTGCCCTACATCGCCAATATACATTGCAGGTCTTTTTCTTACTGCTTCAAGTCCTTTTAGTACATTGATATTACTTGCTGTATAATTTTCTTTTTTTGCCACTTTGTTACCTATTTTTATTAGAAACTTTTAAATTTTATATACTTAATTACTTCTTTATTAAAATATGAATTAATTTTTTTCACTATTAAATTTCTTTGCAGAAAAAGTTCGTTTTTTAGAACGGAATTTTCCACATCCAAATACAATATATCTTTATATACATTTAACGGTTTAACTGTTTTTTTCAGATGTGGAAAAACATTATAAAATTCTGCAACCACATCATTTTGCAATGCTGTTTTTCTAAATTTGGAAAAAGCTTTGTCCTTTTTTAATATTTCAGTTAAACTTACAAATTTTTTATTTCGCTCATCTTCAGGCATTGGCAACTTTTCCGTTTTCTATTTTAATAATCAAATCATCATCTTTTACAAAAAGTTTTTCGATATTTGAAAAGTCCGTCATAGTTATAAATGCCTGTCCGATTTTACTTAGATAATCACTTATTTTTTTTGCTCTAAAAGAATCCAGTTCACCAAAAACATCATCCATTAAGAAAATAGGAGTTACTTTTAATTTGTCTTGCAAATAAAAGAATTGACTAAATCTTAAAGCAATTTGAAAAGTTTTATGCTGACCTTGAGAGCCGTATTTTTTAAGAGATAAGTTATTGATAAAAAATTCAAAATCGTCTCTATGCGGACCAACTAAATTTCTTGCTCTTCTAAGTTCTTCTTTTTCTTTTTCCTTTATTATTTTCTTAAATAAATTTTCTATATCGTTATTTTCTAAATTCTTAAAAGAGTTATATTTTATAAACGGAGTTTCTTTTTCTCCTAAAATATTTTCATAAGGTTTTAGAATATAGTTATTAAATGTTTTAATAAAATCCATTCTGTGTTTAATAATTTCCGTGCCGGTTTTTACAAGAGAATGCGTCCAAACTTCAAATTGGTCAAATAATTCTGTAGAATTAAATTCTTTTAATTTAGAAAGCAGAGAGGACCTGTGGCGAAGTATTCTGTTGTAATCCAATAAAATTTTAAGATATGTGGCACTTGATTGAGAAATTATAGAATCGACAAACCTCCTTCTTTCAGCAGGTGAACCTTGTGTTATTGCATGGTCGGATTGGAGAAGAGCAACAACAGGAAATTTTCCAATTATAGAAGAAACTTTATGTATTTGTTTATCATTTAAGAATACAGACTTCTTATTGGAATTTCTATCAAAGAATACTCTAATTTTATTATTAGTGTATTCTGTAAATTCACCATTTATTTCAAAAAAATTTTCCGTAAAATTTAATGCCTCTATATCAGAAACTTGATTCATATTTTTTGTAGTACAGAGATAATAAATTGCTTCTAATAAAGAAGTTTTTCCTTGTCCGTTACCACCAACAATGTAATTTATTTTATTAGAAAAATCTATATTTGTATTACTATGTAATCTAAAATTTTTAAGCTTTATAAACTTTAAAACCATTTTAGTTATTTAAACGAACCGGCATTAATAACATCATTAATTCATAATTCTCATTTTCTTCCGTTGGTAAAACCACAACCGCTTTTGTAGGAGAATGTAATTTGAATATAATTTCTTTTTCAGAACTTAAGTGACTTAATACATCATTTACATAAGCAGAATTAAATCCAATTTCAATCGGGTCGCCGCTGTATTCACAATTAACATTTTCTTTACCGGAAGCGCCAAGGTCTAAATCTTCGGCAGAAATTTCCAAATTATTTTCGGATATTGAAAATTTAACTCTTCTTGTGTTGGTAGTTGAAAAAAGCATCATTCTTTTTATTACATCATGTAATTCTTTTGTTTCAATCTTTAATGTAAATTCATTTTCAAGAGGAATAACACTTTTATAATCCGGATATTTTTGTTTAATCAATCTTGAAATTAATTCGAATTCATTTAATTTAAATGACATATGAGTTTTGCTTAAATAAACTTTAACATCTTTCTCGTCAAGTATTTTAAGCAAAACCGTTACTGCTCTTTCCGGTAAAACATATTGAGCTTCTATACCGAGGTTTATTTTTTTATTTAATAAATTTGATAATCGGTGTCCGTCTGTAGCAACAAACCTTAGTCCTTCTTCCGTAAATTCAAATAATGTTCCCATCATTGCCGGTCTCATTTCTTCTTTACTCATAGCAAAAGAAGTTTTTTCAAAAGCAAATCTAAGATCGGTTCCATTCATATTTAATTCGTTAAGATCTTCTTTGTCTGTGCTATCATCAGGAAAATTCGGAATTTCCGGAAATTCTTCATGGTCGAGATAACTAAGATTGTATTTACCGTGATCGGTTGTTAAATTAACTTTTCCATTAGGAAGAATTTCAAAAACTATTGTTGTTTCTTTAAGGGATCTGACAACATCGTAAAGAAGTTTTGCAGGTAATAATATTTTTAAGTTTTCTTCCGCAACAATATTTAGCGATGCTTTTAATGAAATTTCCAAATCCGTTGCATGAACAGTTAATGAACCGTCTTTAATTTCGAACAGAAAATTTTCTAATATTGGCATTGGCGTTCTGGTTGGAACTGCCGGAATTATTTTAGATAATAATTTTTCAAGCTCTTTGCTATTTACCTTAAACTCCATAATATATCCCTAATTAAAAAATGTATTTAATACAGAAATATAGTAATATTATGTATAATTTACAATTTAAGTATTGCCAAACAAGTTAGCAAAAGATTTAATATTTCCCTGTTGCTTTACTCTGTAATTCAATAAAAAAATCAAATGCTTAACTTTGTTGAAAAATAAAAATATCTATTAAAAAGCCATCTTAAAATACGCTACTGTATGAAGTTATAAGAAACTTGTAAAGCAACTATCAGTATAAAATAAATTGTTTATTAATGTCTTTTTGATTAAATTTGCATTCTTTGTAAAATAAAGGTGTGTAACAATGAAACGAACTTATCAACCAAGTAATAGAAAACGTAAAAACAAACATGGTTTTAGAGCTAGAATGGCATCTAAAAACGGGCGTAAAGTATTGTCCAGAAGAAGAGCCAAAGGAAGAAAAAAATTAACTGTAAGTGATGAATTTTAGTTTTGAAAAATTTTGGTCTTTCAAAAAATGAGAGAGTAAAACTTAAAAAAGATTTTAACAAGATTTACACAGAAGGACAAGTTTTATATTCATCGGGAAACAAGTTAAAAGTAAACTATTTTATAGAAAGCAGCGTTAATGATTTTGGAGTTAAAGCTGCTTTTGTAGTTTCTAAGAAAACCGGAAATGCTGTTTGGAGAAATAAAGTAAAAAGATTATTAAGAGTAGCGTATAGATTTAATAAATCTGATTTAATTGAGTTATGTAGTATTAAGAATAAAAAACTTCTGGTGGCGTTCTCTCCAAATAATTTTAATCAAAAAAAAAATAAAAAATTAAACTTAGAATTTATTTATAGTGATTTTATAAGTTTAGTTGAGCAATTAAGGAAAGTAATTTAAGATGAGATATGTTTTTATTTTTATAATTAAACTCTACAAAAAGTTTATCTCGCCTATGTTTGCTCCATCTTGTAGGTTTTATCCCACTTGTTCTACTTACGCTGTTCAATCATTAACCAAATATGGTGTTTTTAAAGGCGGAGTTAAAGCTATTTGGCGCATTCTTAGATGCAATCCTTTTAATAAAGGTGGATACGATCCGCTTAAATAAAATTTATATGGAAATACTAAATGGATAAACAATCAACTATTGCTTTTATTTTAATCGGACTTATTTTGGTTGTCTGGTTATATATAAATTCACCGGAACCAAAAGCAATTCCTTCAAAAAGTCAAGATACCATGCATGTTGTTAAAGATACAATTTCAAATACAACAACAGCTATTAGTGAAAATAAGAATTTAGAAAAAAAGACTTCTCCCGTTGTAGCAATTAAAGATTCTATTAAAGATAATAGCATATTCGCTAATTCAAATAAACCGGAAAAAATTATAACTATAGAAACCGACCTAGCTGTAATAGAGTTAACAAGCAAGGGCGGAAGAATAAAAAAATATTTTCTTAAAAAATATAAAACATGGTATCATAATGACGTAAAAGATACTTCTAATTTTTATGATACTCATGTTCAGCTCATAAATTATTCTAAAGACGGTGGAGATTTTAATATTGTTTTTGTAACAAAAGAAGGAAAACTTGTAAATACAAAAAATTTGACTTTTGAAGGCAATATTAATAAAGGTCGCATAAAGATTACTCAAAAAGATTCTGTACAAATTAACTTTGTATTTAAAGTAGCCGAAAATAAAAGTATAACAAAAAGCTTCAAATTTTTTGCTAATGATTATTCGGCAACAGTTGATATTTCTTTTGATAACATGGATGACATTGTTAGTAACTATAGGTATGATGTTGAATGGACGCACGGTTTAAATTTTGTTGAACGTAATTCGGTTCAAGAAGCTAGATACTCAAATGCTGCTGCTTATACGGGTGGTGAGAAAGTTTTTATTGATGCCGACAAAGTTGGCGAAGTAGAAACTAAAACCCTAAATGGGAAAATAGATTGGGTTGGCGTAAGAAATAAATATTTTACAGTGATTGTTGCTCCTAAAAACCCAAGTAACGAAGGTGGCGCGGATTTTAAAGGCACACATATAAAAAACCAATATGGCGATAGAGAATATTATACTGCTACTTTAAGAGTCCCATTTAATAACCAAAAACATCAAATAGATAGTTATGATCTTTATATAGGACCAATTGATTATGATTTATTGAAAGCCAAAGGAAATAACTATCAAGCTATATTTGAATTCGGCAGTTTTCTGGGACTAAAATTTATTACACGTCCAATTTCAGAATATTTATTGTTACCTTTATTTAAATTCCTCCATTTATTTATACCTAATTACGGTTTTGTAATTATAGTTTTTACTATAATATTGAAAATAGCTTTGTATCCGCTAACAAAACAAAGCTATAAATCAATGAAAAAAATGCAGATGCTTCAGCCCAAAATAAAGGAGTTAAAAGAAAAATATAAAGATGACCAACAGAAAATACAAAAAGAAACTATGAAGCTTTATTCAACCTATGGTGTTAATCCTGCCGGAGGTTGTTTGCCAATGCTTTTGCAAATGCCAATTCTTTTTGCTCTTTTTACATTCTTCAGTATTGCCATTGAATTAAGACAAGCACCGTTTATTTGGTGGATAACAAATTTATCAGCTCCCGATGTTATTTTCCATCTTCCCTTTAGTTTGCCAATTATCGGATCGGCAATTACCGGACTAGCTCCGTTATTAGGAATAACAATGTTTTTACAACAAAAAATGAGCGTACAAGATCCCAACCAGAAAGCAATGACTTATATGATGCCTATTTTGATGCCTTTAATGTTTATGGGAATGTCCTCAGGGCTTAATCTGTATTATTTAATGTTTAATATTTTCTCGGTTGGTCAACAATACTATATAAATAAACAAAAAGGCGATGAACTGGTTCCTGTAAAAAATCCCAAAAAGAAAAAAGGATTTATGCAAAAAATGATGGAAGCCGCCGAGCAACAGCAAAAAACACAAAAACAACAATCCGGTAAAAAAGGAAAAAGATAGAAAATATAATTGCTTTTATTATTTGAAACTTACAATGGTTTATTTGTAAAACTTATTGTAAGTTTCATTTTTTTATAATGGTCAAAAGAATTATTGATGACTAAATTAAAATTATTACCTTTGTTTTTCCTTGTTATGTTTTTAAGTGTTTCTAATGCCCAAGAAACAATCCAGCTTAATTTAAAATTCAAAGAAAAACACCTGCCATTCGGTTTAATAAAAAAAATTCCTTATGAAAAACCAACAGTAGCGTTAGTACTTAGCGGCGGCGGAGCAAGAGCTATTTCTCATATCGGAGTATTACAAGCCATAGAAGAGATGGAAATTCCGGTTGATTACATTGTTGGAACTAGCATGGGTAGTGTCATCGGAGGATTATATTCTGTTGGTTACAGTGTTAAAGAAATTGATTCGATAATGTGTTCGGTTAATTGGAATAATCTTTTTTCTTCAAATAGCTTAAGCAGAAAGAATCTTTTTATCGATCAAAAAATTACCGAAGATAAAGCTATACTTACATTTCGATTGGATGGATTTAAGCTTGTTCTTCCTAAATCGATAAATAGTGGCTATAAAATTTCTAATCTTTTAACACTTCTTACATTAAATGCTCCTATAAATAATTTCAATTCTTTTGATAACCTACTTTATAACTTTAGAGCTGTAAGCACAGATTTGGTTACAGGTGAAAAAATTGTATTAAATAAAGGTTCTTTAAGTTTAGCAATGAGAAGCAGCTCCAGCGTTTCATTTTTGCTTCCACCAATAAAGCTTGGCTCGCAATATTTGGTTGACGGCGGTTTGGTAGATAATTTACCTATTAAAACAGCACAGGAAAATAATGCTGATTTTATAATTGCATCGGATGCTACAAGCAAACTTAGAACCGAAAAGGAACTTAACTTTCCTTGGGAAATTGCAGATCAGCTTATAAGCATTCCGGCACAAAAATTAAAAGAAGAAGGGAAAAAATATGCAGATATTCTAATTGAGCAAAAACTCGGGAAAAGAAAAAATACGGATTTCTCTAATTTACATAAGTTAATTGAGGAGGGATATAAAAACACATTAAGAAAAATAGGATTTACAAATGCTCTGGTAAAGAAAAAATTTATAAAAAACTTATCTAAAGAAAATAGAACTTATAAAAATTTGGCAATACCTCAAAATCCTAATTTTATGGAAAAAGAAATTTATAAAAAATATTTGCTTTATGATTCACTATCAAATGCTCAAATAAAATATTATTTATACTCTTATTTTAATTCCGGTAATTATAATAATATCTCGGCAACAATCTCAATAGATAAAAATACCGAATTACTAAAAGTAACATATATTAAAAATAAGTCAGTTAGTTCCATTGAAACTGTTGGTGTGTCTTCGGTTAATAAAAAACAATTAGATAGTTTACTTAATCGGCTTTTAAATCAACCCTATAACACAAAAAAAATATTAAATGTACTTCTGAAAGTATTAAAAATATATAGAAAACAAGGCTTCCCCTTGGCTACGATTAATGATATTGTTTTTGATAAATATACAGGGAAACTAATTATAGAAATTTCCGAAGGTGTTGTTGGGGAATTACTTATAGAAGGAAATAAAAATACGGATGTTGGAGTAATTACAAGAGAGTTTTCAACTAACAAAGGAGATCTGGTAAAGTATAATAATCTTAAGCAAGGACTAAATAATTTATCTTCCACCGATTTATTTAATGATATTGATTTAAGTTTTAAGAAGAAAAATTCTTTACAAACAATGAAAATTAAATTGGAAGAAAAATTACCTGTTGTTTTAAGAATAGGCTTACGTATGGATAACGAATATTATTCCCAAATAGCTGTAGATTTACGAAACGAAAATATTTTGGGCACAGCTACGGAATTAGGAGCAAGTATTTCCGGAGGAATTAGAAATTTTGCTTTTATACTTGAACATAGGGCAAATAGAATTTTCAATACATATCTTACTTATAAAATACAAGGCTATTATAAATTTAACGACATTAATACTTACAAAGATGATGTTGTAAAAAACGAAAGAGTTCTTTCCAGAACTAAAAGCGGTGAATATCGTCAATATTTTTACGGTTTATCATTGGGTTTAGGAACACACCTTAAAAAGGTAGGCACTTTAACAGCCGTTGGTAAATATCAAATAGACAGAATAAATAGCCTGCTAACCTTTCCAAGTGAATTGACATACAAGAAAAAAATAAGTAGCATAAAAATCAAATTACAAATAGATACACAAAATAAATATCCGTTTCCAACAAAAGGTTCGTTTCTAAATACTTATTATGAAACAGCACAAAAAGTTTTAGGTGGTGATGTTAGTTTTGTTAAATATTGGTTGAACTACAGAAGTTATTTTTCTTTATCCAACCAAATTGTTTTTATACCAAGTTTAGTTTTGGGATTTGCAGATAATACACTACCGCTTTCCGAACACTTTTCTTTTGGCGGGCAAAAAAACTTTTTGGGTTATAGAGATTATGAATACAGAGGCAGACAGATTTTTATTGCTTCGGCAGAATACAGATATAGGTTACCATTCAAAATTTATTTTGATACATACTTAAAATTAAGATATAATATTGGTTCTTCCTGGGAAAACCAAGAACAAATTAAATTTAAAAAACTTAAGCATGGAATCGGTTTAACAATTTCATTTGATACGCCAATTGGACCAGCAGAATTTTCCGTTGGTAAAAGTTTTATATTTAAGAAAACGCTTCCTAAAAATATTATTAGTTCAACAAGACCCTACTTTTATTTTACAATAGGATATTACTATTAGTAGAAAGCTTACTCCTCGTATTAAAATTCATTTTATTGTAAAATCTTTGGCATTTCAGAGTATTGTATCAATAAATTTTAATAATTTGTTGTGGTTCATTTTCAATATTTATATAATCAAAGTTTTATTAAACAATTTTTTAGAACGCAATAGTAAATGTTAATTTTATATACGTAGAATATTCATACATTATATAAAAACTTAAAAATATAAACTGATGAAAATATTAAAATTTGGCGGAACTTCCGTTGGCAATGCCGAAAGAATAAATCAAGTAATTGATATTATACAAAACTATAAAAACAATAACGAAGAAATTGCTGTTGTCTTTTCTGCATTTAGTGGCGTTACTAATCAACTTATAGAGCTTGCGGAAAAAGCTTTTCAAAGAGACGATTCTTATTTGGGAATTTATCAATCGTTACGCTTAAAACATTTTGAAATTTTTGAAACTCTTGTTTCTAATAGTAAAACGAAATCTGTTCAAAACATTATTGCCAATACATTTGAAGAACTAAAAGATATTTTAAAAGGAGTATATTTATTAAAAGAATTAACACCTAGAATAGTTGATAGCATTGTAAGTTACGGTGAACGTCTTTCCGCTTATATTATTTCGGAAGCATTAAAAAGCAAAAATATTGATTGTGAATTTTTAGATGCAACCGGAATAATTAAAACAAACAGTAATTTCGGAAATGCAAGTGTTGATTATAAATTAACAAACAAGAATATAAAAAATTATTTCAAAGAACATAAAAACTTACAAATTATAACCGGCTTTATTGCCTCTAATAAATCGAATGAAATAACAACGCTCGGTCGCGGTGGTTCCGATTTAACCGCATCAATTATTGGTGC
>Ga0256841_1001952_pt1 | contig 17033 bp, 14 predicted proteins | sample 356308metaG_FD_185971 | JGI IMG/M metagenome (GOLD analysis project Ga0256841, IMG submission 185971) | Hydrothermal vent microbial communities from Mid Atlantic Ridge, Atlantic Ocean - 356-308 | ecosystem: Environmental > Aquatic > Marine > Hydrothermal vents | place: Atlantic Ocean: Mid... | reverse complement strand
TGTGGCATACAAGCTGGGGAGGTAATCCGCCCAGCGCAGTCAAGGCGGCCTGACTCAAACAAAACGGTCTCAGGAATACCCGGGGCGGTTCACTTCGTCAGGCAAGAAGGTTAAAAGTACAAGTGATCGTCTCGCCCAATGACGTCGAGGTGCAGCTGCGGCCGAACGGTATCGAGCGACTGGCGCTGGAGTTTCGGCATAGCACCGAAGAGGTGCCGGCATGAGCAACGGCAAGAATCCAGACAGGGAGCGGGCGTCGACCAGTGCTCCCAGGCGGGTGGAAAAGGCCGGTGAGGCACAGCTCATTGAGGACAACGCGGGCCGGCTCGCCATCTCCGTGCCGATCCGGATCAGGCAGCGAGGGCGGCGCAAGCTGGTGACACTGCCCAATGGCGAGACGGTAGCCCCGAAACGCCCCTGGGACGACGCGCCCACCCCCATGCAGTTGGCGTTGGCCCGCGGGCACCGCTGGTTGGCCATGCTGGAGTCCGGCGAGGCGGGCTCGCTCCGGGAGATCGCCGACAAGGAAGGCGTCGACAACAGCTACGTTAGCCGCATGATCAACTTGACCTGCCTGGCACCGGACATCGTGGCCGCCATCCTGGACGACACGCTACCGGATCATGTCACCTTGTTCGATCTGGCGGTGGATCCGCCGAGGTTGTGGGAGGAGCAACGGAAAATCCTTCAACCCGACGGCTGACGTTCACTCATCCGGCCCGCGGTGGGCCGTTTCCTCCTCGTCCACCCAGTCCTCTTCGACGTAGGTCATGCCCTTGCGACCCGGTACCTTGCGGGGGGCGCCTGCCTTGTAGAACGTGCAGCTTTTGGGGCCGTAGCAGAAGGTCTCGAAGCGGTATCGGTAGGACGGGTTCCAAGGGTCGATGAGCAGTTCCACCGGCATGCGGCAACCCCAGATGCAGGCGGTGCATTTGGCATCAAAAGTGTGCGGGTCCAGGCGCCGGTGCCCTCGCTGCCGGTACGTGGGCAGGTCTGGCGGCACACCGTGGAAGGGCGGGCCGGCCAGTGATTCTTCCGGTGCATCCTCCAGCACCTTGAGCCCGCTGGTCTTGTAATAGCCTGCTGTCTCCATCCTCGGATCAGCGACCGGTACCGAAGCGCCTTTCACTACCATTCCAGTCTGGAAACGGTGTTTCTCCTGGGCGGCCTTGCCGATGGCGATCAGGAATTCGCCGCTCTCTTCCCCAAGGGTTCCCTCAATGCGCGGGACATAACCCAGGTAGCTGTGCGTGCGCTCGTCGAAGGAGCGCAACAGGCGGATGCGGGGCTGCACGCCGAGGATGCGTCCCTGCCAGGTGAGCTTGGCAGTCGAGGGTTTCTTCATTCCGGGTTCGGTACGCTCGGATTTCGTGAGCCTGCGGAAAGAGTGTACACGACGGGTAGCAATTCATGGCTTCTAACCTTCCGTTTCGTCCGCGTCTAACCTGTTGATTACACGCCTTGTTCGGTTGCGGACTTCCGGACTTTGACTCGTGCTCGCCCTCTCGGAAACAGAGAGGAATGGGGAGACTCAGAGAGAAATCCCGAGCTGGAGCGGGCGGAAGGGCGGCTCTCGAAGTCCGCGGCTTTCCGCAAGAACCCCCGGGAATACAAAGCCTTCCCCCAACGAAAAAGGCCAACCCGGGTGGGTTGGCTTTGTGGTATTGGTGGTGGATGGGCCACCTGCTACAAACCATTGCTTCCGAGAAGGGTTATGATGCCTTATTGGGCGTGATAACCGATTGAGAAGCCAGCGGAAAGCTGCATACCTTCGACCCTGCCTCTTGTCCCGGAGTCGCCATGGCAGCCAACCGATTCGATTCCGCCAGCCGGAATCGAACCTTCATCCCGTAACTTGCTATTCCTGCCCACAAGAGCCTTCATGAGCCTCCGTAAAGCCCACAAGAGGAGGCAGCCATGGAAATTCGCCATCTGACTCAACCTGAACTTGCCGAACGCTGGCGCATCAGTGAGGCACCCTCGAGCGCTGGCGGAGTGAGGGGCTTGGACCTAACTATCTGAAATTGCAGGGTAGGGTGCTTTACCGATTGGTCGATGTTGAGGCCTACGAGGAGTCCTGCCTGCGCTCCGCCGCATCCAGCTAGGCTACTGTTTCAATATGCCTTTCGTTGTCGTATGATTGCCAAAATTACCGGTCAAGACCCCGTCAGAGGCAGGATCCATGTCCGAGAAGATCGGTGAGATATTCACCCTGGACGAAGTCGCCGCCTACCTGAAGGTAGGCAAACGCACCATCTACCGGCTGGTGGCGGAGAAAAAGATCCCCGCCTTCAAGGTAGGGGGTGCTTGGCGTTTTACCCGAGCGGACATCGACAGCTGGATCAAGCAGCAGTCTATAGAGGCGCTGGAAGGTAACCAGAACGATAAGGGGTCGACTGGCCATCGACCCAAAGAGGAGGAGCGAAAATAATGCTTGGGTTGACGTTACGAGAAGAATTCCGAGGCAAGCGCCTTAAGGGAACAGCGATTGAGCTGTCCAATGCCCGCAAGACCGGCGCAACCCAGATTGCTGCCCAGCAGTTCCTCGAGATCACCTACCCGACCCATGACCTCCTCAAAGGCATAGAAGCCATCGGCCCCAACCAGGGACGACCCATTGTCATTATCGGTGAGCGTGGTCTTGGTAAGTCGCACCTCATGGCAGCACTCTACCACGCCTTGAATGACCCCGCATCGACTCGAGCATGGCTGGATTCCTGGGCAGCAACCCTGGGCCAGCCGGAAATTGCGCAGATCGCGCTCCGTGACCAGCAGATGTTTGTCATCGGTGAGAGTCTACATCGGCAGCGCTACAAGTTCCTCTGGGATCTGTTATTCGAGCGGCACCCCCACGGCACTTACATTAAAGGCAAGTGGGAAGGCATGGGGGCAGCAAAGACCGATATTCCCTCGGATGAGCTCATCCTGGAATTGCTGCAGCACACCCCCACCATGCTGCTGCTGGATGAATTCCAGACATGGTACGACGGGCTCACGAACACCAAGCAATACCCATGGAAGAACTGGGCCTTCAACTTCATTCAAATCCTCTCGGAAATTGCCAAGGAGCATCCGGAGCTGCTCGTTCTGGCGGTATCCGTGCGAAATGGTGACACCGATGCCTACCAGCAGATCCACCGTGTCAACCCGATCCAGATCGACTTTAAGGCTGGTGGCAGCCCGGAGCGCATCCAACAGGACCGCCGCCGCATGTTGCTGCATCGCCTGTTCGAAAACCGCTTGCAGCTCAATGATCAGGACATCGAGAACCTGATTACTACTCACATTTCGGAATATTTCCGCCTCTTGGGTATTCCGCCGGCCGATCAGGAACGCAGGCGCAAGGATTTCCTTGAAGCCTGGCCCTACGCACCGCACCTGCTGCAGCTGCTTGAGGACCAGGTACTTGTTGCCACAGACGCCCAGGAAACGCGCGATCTGATCCGAATCCTGGCCAATCTGTATAAGGCTCGTGGCAAGAACAATCCCATCCTCACGGCTGCTGATTTCCGGCTGGATGATGATGCTTCTGGCATTGGTGCACTACTGGACTCTGTGGCCAACCAGCAGCATCGAACTCTCCGTGAGAAGGCACTTCGTAACATCACCTCGGTGATGGAGGCGGTTCCCGACCACGCTACATCCGTACCCCACTTGCAGGAGATTATTGGGGCACTCTGGCTGCGATCCATTGCCGTTGCCAACATGGCCGGTGCTGAGCCCCCCGTCCTGCAGGTGGATATTACCCGCGACAAGGCGATTGACGACAATGCCTTCCAAGTGGAACTTGCCACCATCATCGAAAACAGCTTCAACATCCACCAGGATGGGGCCCGCCTGGTCTTCAGGGAGGAGGAAAACCCCCAGGCCAAGCTGATGGCCAGTGCACGGAACGACAAGCTGTTCACCAACGGCTCGGATCTTGAACAACTCGCCAGGGAAATCCGCTATGTCATCGGCGGATCGGAGGAGGTTGCCAAGAATTTTCGCGTGATCGCGCTGCCAAAGTCCTGGGCAACCGACCCGTGGTCCCCACTGGACGAATCCGAACAGCCGGAGCATTGGGATAACCGCCTTCCAATCCTGGTGCTTCCCGAAGAGCCCGAAAATCTGAATGCGGACCTCGGGAAATGGCTGAAGGATCACCTGCAAAAATGCCGCAATACGGTGCGTTTTCTCCTGCCCAGATCAGGGTCCACCAATGCCTTTCAGGACCGTGATCTGCTAATCCTTGCCAGGGCCATTCTCAAGGCTCAGGAATGGAGTGGACAGAACCCTGAGTACCGTAAGCTTCACCACAAGTATGAAAAGGAACTCCGTGACATCCTGAAGAGCCGCTACGACCGATTCGCCGTCCTTTACCGCTGGAATTTCAGCGACCCAAGCCAGTGTGAATTCAGCGTCGAGCATCTGAAAAAACAGGGCGCCCAGATTCCGGAAGCCATTGAAGAGGCCCTCGCTAATGACCTGTTCGTGCCGGAGGACTTTGAAGATCTGGTCCTGGAAGCGGCACGGGAAAACGCCTCTTTGGGTAAATTGCTGCGCGAACTCCAGGAGCCCCGCCCCGCCGGCCAGGAGTGCATTCCCTGGCTGGGCGAAACGGCCATGAAGGAAAAGATCCTGCAGCTCTGTGCGAGAGGCAAAATTGCCATAAACAACCGCGGCCTCGAATACTTGCAGGCACAGCCTGGAGAGGATGTAGAGACGGCCTGGAGACGACTGCGCCCCAAGCTCCCCTACACGGGTCGGCAACTAGACGAAGTCTTCCTGCTGGAGCCTTCAGCGGTCCCCGCAACCGGAGGGACAACCCCACCTCCGATACAACCGCCAGCTGAACCGGGTGCCGTTGCCGAACCCCCCGTCCAGCCTGGGACACCAACCGAGCCGGGTGAGCCAGGAACACCACCCGGTGGTGGAATCTTTGGCCCCGGAACAGGTGGGGGCAAACCACGTGTCACACTGCACAACCCACCCACTTCACCATTGAACCTCATCGGCAAACTGGAAAGCTGGGGCATTGGCCCGGCTACACCTGTCGCGGAGGTCACCGTCAAGGTGTCGGCCGCCACCGGCGCGCAGCTCAAAGAGCTGCTCAAGAGACTGCCTGACGGCATGACATTCGAGCTGAGCCTCGAGAAGGAGGAAGAGTGATGGCGCTTACTGCCAGTCTCATCCACCAGCTCACGACATCCCCAGCCGGTGAAGCCTGGCAGGGCATCATCGATCAAGCGCTGGATATTGCTTCTGCACCATTGGAGGTCAACAAGGCGACCAGTGCCGTCACCAAGAGAGACCGGGAGATCGGCAATCTGGACAACTTCCTTGCCTCCAGCGGTTGGGATCTCTGGGAAGACTTCACCAATGCCGTTGAGCGCACCTCCGACCGTCTGATACGTTGGTGGAACGAGCCCTATAGCCAGAAGGCCATCCTCATCCTCGATGGTCTCTCCCTGCGAGAGCTGCCCTGGCTGCTCCAAGGCGCCGAACAGCACGGTCTCACCATTCACCAGGCCACGGCCACGGCCTCCGAAATACCGGGCGAAACCAACGAATTCGCACAGGCCTTGGGTTTTTCCAGTCGTAGCCAACTGCAGAACAACGGCGGCGGCACCTCGCACAAGCTTCAGCCCGCCCGCACTGAATGCGTCGATATGCCGTGGCAGGAGTGCACGAATCTGATCGATGCCTCACCCAACTGGATATTCTGGCACCACTGGCCGGACAGTAAGGTGCACGATGCCGCAGGCGCGGGTCAGGGACTGGATGTCCTGGTCCGCGACGCCGCCGAGCAGCTCACCAGTGATGACTTCTGGGCATTCGTCAAACGCCTGGCAAATGGCCGACGTCTGATCATCACCTCGGACCACGGCTATGCCGCCACCGGCTACTTTCCGGATGCGGATGGGGAAGTCGCACAGTTTCTCAAGCAGACCTTCTCCAGCGGACGCTCCAAGTCCGGAAGCGGGGATACCGGCCCCTTTGTGCCCCCTGTCGTCCTGCAGCTGGATACCCCGCACGGCACTTATCGGCTGGCGGTCGGGCGTCGCAAATGGAAAAGCCAGGGTGGATATCCCACCTTGACGCATGGTGGGCTTTCCCTGCTCGAAGTGCTTTCGCCCTTCGTAGAACTAACAATCACGCAATAGGGACCAGATAGTAGATGGCAACCAAAAAAGAACTCCTTGCCCAGGAAGTCGCCAGGGCCGTTAAGGCCGGCAAGGCGATAAGACTAGAATCGACCGACTTCAGTGACCCGAATCGTCCGAAAGTTTGCTTGGAATTAGATTTCCCAATATTACCTATAAATGAGCTTGCTAAAGTCGAAAGTTCATCAGGTGCTGGTCGGAAACCAATTTATACCATGAGCAAGTGGTGGGCCCGGCGCCCATCTAGTGTATTCCGCTCTATGCTAATTGCTGCAGCAACCAAGGCTCCCGAGGATACCTCGCACGCCGCCAAGCTGGTGTGGGACAGCTACTACGCCAATCACCAGAAGAAAGGCGCTTTCAAGCACCTCAAGGTGGCGGACATCTTCATGGGCGGAGGCACCACCCTGGTGGAGGGCTCCCGTCTCGGCATGCAGATGATAGGCAACGATCTGAACCCGGTCGCCTGGTTCGTGGTCAAGCAGGAGCTGGCCGATGTGGATCTGGACGAGGTCAAGCGACTGCTGGCCGACATCGAGGCCGAGGTCAAGCCGCAGATCATTCCCTACTACTATTGCGATGGGCCCAATGGCGAGAAAGGCACCTGGACCGATACCCGTACCGGCAAGGTCATGGGGCCCGATTTCGACCCGCTGGCCATCCCCCGGGATGAGCGCAAGCACTACCGCTACGAAGGCCCCGAGATCATCTACACCTTCTGGGCCAAACACGGCCCTTGTGCCGTCACGGGCTGCGGCCATCGCACCCCCATCATGACCAGCCCGGTGATGGCGGTGAAGACCATCAGCGTCAAGCATTGGCCGCATACCTGCAGCCAGTGTGGCGAATCCTTCGATGTGGAAGCCGCCGAGGCGCGCATGGCGCCGGATGTGCCGCTCTATGTCGCCCCGGATGAAAAACCCTACAGTATCATCGACCCCAAACGCGGCGCCGTTTGCCCCCATTGCGGCCATGCTGAGGTGGTCAACTTGGGCAAGGGGAAGAACAAGAAGGTCAAGCTCAGCCTGCTGGTGCATCCCGACTGGCTCAAGGGTGCGCCCAAGGTGGACGAGCAGGGGCAACCCTATGGCGGTTCAGCGCAGGACGATGCGGAATCCACGGCCCGTTGGAACCTGAAGCGGGCCTCTACCATCCGCCTGCTGGAGGTGCGTGGCGACCTGCCCGAGGAGGTAATCTGTCCGGAGACCGGTGTGACCTTTAAGACCGGCAAGGCAGGCGGCACCGTACCCAAGAAGTCCAATTACGCCTGTGCGGCCTGCGGCACGGTCCAGGATGTGCTGGAAACTGTAAAGGTCAGCGGAAAAACAGGGCCGGTGGCCGGTTATGCAATTCAAGGATATTCACCATTACGAAACCAACAAGGCGCACCTTATCGGGGACGTTTTTTTTCTCCTTTTAACGAAATCTGCGCACGGCAATACAACGCTGCGCTTAAGGAGTGGGAAGAGCGCAAGGATGGAGACTTAGCTGATTACTGGCCAAAATCGATGATTCCCTATGGTTTTATGACTGGTATTGCCAATGGGGATATTCGTAAGGGACATGGATTTACCCATTGGTGGACAATGTTCAACCCAAGACAACTACTCGTCCACGCACAAATACTCAAAGCTATTTGCACGGTTGGTGAATACGATTGGAGCGTGCGAGAATATGTTCTGGGGGCTTTTCATAGATATTTGCAACATCAGAACATGCTATGTTTTTGGGATATTCAACAAGACTGTGTTGCACCGAGTTTGAGTAATGCCAACTTTCACCCTAAATCTACCCTAGTAGAGAACAGTATTTTTTCTCATTTAGGCCGTGGAAACTGGCGTTCGTCCGCAGAATCTCTTCAAGATGCCATTATCTGGAGAGACAATCCATGGGAACTAGCAAATAACCAACGATTAACTACGCAGAACCCAGAACTTAAAGGTAAGGTTTCCGGAAAATCCGAGAAAGTTGTTATCAATGATCCCCCGGTTACAGAAGCGGCAGTTGAATGCTGTTCATCGACAGATTTAACACACATCCCAGACAACTCTGTAGATCTTGTCATTACCGACCCGCCCTTTGGGGGGCTGCTGCACTACTCGGAACTGGCCGATTTCTTCTATGTCTGGTTGCGGCTGGTGCTCAAGGACAAATACCCCGACTACTTCTCGGCCGAGTACACGCCCAAATCCCTGGAGGCCGTCGCCAACCGGGCCCGCGAGCCGGAAGACCCGGATGGCTTCTATCAGCGCCTGCTGACCGAATGCTGGCGCGAGGCGCGGCGCATCCTCAAGCCCGGTGGTCTGCTGGCCTTTACCTTCCACCACAGCGAGGACGAGCCCTGGGTCGCGGTGCTGGAATCCCTCTTCGATGCCGGCTTCTATCTGGAGGCGACCTATCCCATCCGCTCCGATGAAACCAAGGGTGAAGGCGAATTCGGCTCCAAGAAGATCGAATACGACATCATCCATGTCTGCCGCAAGCGCACCGAAGAGCCCAAGCCGGTGAGCTGGGGCCGCATGCGCCGCGAGGTGCTCGCCGACGTGCGTCAGCTTCAGGAGATGTTGGAGAATCACGCCAAGGAAGGCTTGCCGGCCGCGGACCTGCAGGTGATCCGCCGCGGCAAGGCGCTGGAGTATTTCTCCCGCCACTATGGCAAGGTCTATGTGGACGAAGGCCGTGCCATCACCGTCAAGGACGCGCTGGTGGGCATCAACCAGCTCATCGATGAAGACGCCAACCGCACCCAGGAGCCACCACCGGTCAGCGCCGAGCCCATCAGCCGGCAGTTCCTGCGCATCTTCGATGGCAAGACCGAGGTAGCGCGTGACCAGATGCAGAAATTCCTGCGCGGTTCCGGCATCGCGCCCGATGAATTCGAACAGCGCGGCTGGTGCAGCGAAAAGAAAAAGGTCTTCACGCTGGTCTCGCCACTGGACTTCGCCCGTGATTGGCAGGGCCGCCACCGCCGCAAACTGACCGCCGACCTGGATCAGGCCCTGGTCCTCATTGGCGCCTGCTTCGACGGCAGCGGCATCAACGCCGCCGACACCCTCAAAAATCAGAACTTCAAGCCCCACCCGGCATTGAAGCCACTGCTGGAGTGGTTCAAGAAGAGGGGCGCCGATCAACCAACGCGCAACGCCGCCTCCCGCGCCCTAACCATCTATAACAACTGGGCCGCCAGCCATCAGCAACAGGTACAGCAAATGGCGCTGTTCTTGGAGGGGGAACAATGAATCCCTATACCGACAATGAATTGCTGGCAATGATGCAGGATCTCGAATCTGATCGTGTTGAGCGCAAGCAGTCTTTTTCCGGTAATGCACCTCGCACGGTACGAGAAGCCGTTTGTGCTTTTGCCAATGACCTGCCAGGGCATGGTACACCCGGAGTTATCTTTATTGGTGCTGATGATGACGGAAATCCGGTAGATCTGGACGTAACCGATGAACTGCTACGCCAATTGGCCGATATCAAGACCGATGGCCAAATCGCACCCCCACCAACACTGCTGGTTGAGAAACGCCGTTTACAGAACCACGACCTTGCGGTCATTACCGTCTGGCCCAGCGATACACCACCGGTGCGTTTCAAGGGTCGCATTCATGTACGTTGGGGACCCAGGCGAGGGTTGGCCAGCGCCCAGGACGAGCGCATCCTGAACGAAAAACGTCGTCATCATGATCGCCCATTTGATGTTCAGCCGGTACCCCCATCTTCATTGGAAGACATGGACCAGTTGCGTTTCGAACAGGAATATTTGCCTGCACTGGTTGCTCCCGATGTGCTAGCAGCAAATGAGCGATCTCCACTAGAGCGTCTTGCTGCAACCAAGATGATTGCCAGTGATGAGGACCCCACACCAACAGTTCTTGGGCTGTTGGTGATTGGGAGAAGTCCTGTTGACTGGTTGCCGGGATGCTACACGCAGTTCCTACGTATACAGGGTCGTGAACTATCTGATCCCATCCTGGATGAAGCAGTAATCCATGGTACCGTGGTCGATCAGATCCGTTGGGTTGAAGAGAAGATGGAAGCGCATAATGTTCAAGCTGTTCGCTTCACCGATGTAGAAAGGGAGGAGCGAGCAACCGCTTACCCAATGGATGCGTTGAGGCAACTGGTTCGTAATGCCCACATGCATCGTAGTTACGAGGCAACACACTCCCCGGTTCGGGTGTACTGGTTCGATGACCGCATCGAGATACATAATCCAGGTGGTCCGTATGGCGCAGTCACGCCAGAGAATTTTGGACAGCCAGGTGTTACAGACTATCGCAATCCTAACCTAGCCGAGGCTCTACGCGCGCTCGGGTTTGTGCAGCGATTCGGCGCGGGTATTGCGCTAGCAAGAAAGGCTTTAGGGGAACGGTTGCACTTTGATGTTCAGCAAGGCTTTGTCGCTGCCATCGTGGAGAGTGCCAGATGATCAGCATTGCCTTCTTCAACAACAAGGGCGGCGTCGGGAAGACGTCATTGGTTTACCACTTGGCATGGATGTTTGGTGAGCTAGGATACAAGGTTCTAGCCGCTGATCTGGATCCACAGGCCAACCTGTCTATTATGACGCTTGGGGAGGAGCGGCTGGAGGCCTTGTGGCCAGATGACGATCACCCAGAGACAGTGTTTGGGGCGATTCAACCCCTTTTTGGTGGTGTTGGTGATGTTGGGGAAGCCCATGTAGAAGAGATTGCGGATCGTGTCGGCTTATTGGTTGGCGATCTCGCGCTGGCGCGCATTGAGGATGACCTATCCACCGAATGGCCCCGTTGTCTTGAAGGTAGAGAGAGAGCATTCCGTGTAACCACCGCTTTTTGGCGGGTTATCAAAGAAGCAGCAGAACGATGTTCTGCTGATCTGGTACTGATCGATGTAGGTCCGAATTTGGGCGCCATCAATCGCGCAGCCTTGATCTCAGCAAGCCATGTGGTAGTACCTGTAGCCCCAGATTTATTTTCGTTACAAGGGCTCAAAAACCTCGGCCCGGTACTAAGAAACTGGCGATCTACTTGGAAAGACTCTTGTCAACGATCTTCTCTGCCAAATTTTCCATTGCCGCAAGGCAGCATGAATCCAATTGGCTATGTGCTGATGCAGCATGCAGAACGTTTAGGGAGGCCTACAAAAGCTTATGCACGATGGCAGGAGCGAATACCCGAGGTGTATCGGGAAGCTGTTATGGGAGAAAGATTGCCTGACCCAAGGCCTTCTGAGCGAGACCCCATGCAGATTGCACGAATCAAGCACTATCGCAGCTTGATGCCTCTTGCAATGGATGCCAGAAAACCCATGTTCGCCCTCAAGCCAGCCGATGGTGCTATTGGAGCCCATCAGACTAATGTACGGCAGTGCTATGAGGATTTCAGAAAGTTGGCACAAGAAATTGCCATACGTGCAGGCCTTAAAAAAGGAGAAGCTGCATGAGGCAGACCAAGGACACCGTGTGGCAGCGCCGTGGTATCAGCTGGATTTGGGGTGATGCTGCACTTGCGCAGGTGTGCTCAGCTAATGAAGTCTGGAGTCTCAGGCAGCTATTGAAGAACGTGGACCAATGGCCTGAGGATTTGCCTAGCAACGAAAATAATGCCCTCGTCGTTGCGGGACTGGATGGTGTACTCGACCTGCTGGAACCTGATGCAGCTGAAGTTTGGCTGGGCGATGCAATTAAAAACGCCATTCTATCCTTTCAATCTTTCTATGAGACAGATGCCGCACTAATTTTCTGGCTGCCTTCTGGTAAAAACCGTATCGTCATAAACCCGGCAACGGATGCAGTTGGATGGCGTTGCGCTCCACCTCATCGTGATACCGCGCTGGATTTTGGCCGCATCCTCTGGGGTGAGGCCAACGAGTACCCTCAGGAGATATTGCTCTCCGAAGTCCGTGATCCGGTAGGGTTATTTCACTTACGTATTACCTGAGACGGTACAGATGGAAGCTCCGCTGGCGCTGAAACCTGGCGAAAGAATCATACACCCGGAGTTTGGCCAGGGTGTGGTGCTGGATGCACCCCATGACGGTTATCTGCGGGCCTTTTTTGGGATTGGCGAACGGCGCGTACCGATCAATTCCATCCATCGTGAAATCTCCCGGACAGAGCGCATCCTCCGCAATGTTGCCGCCGGCGAAGAACGCAGTCGCAAGGCATGGCTCTGTTATGAAGCCCATGCCCTGCCAATTCTCGAGAGCGCGTCGGCGCTCACATCGGCACGGATCGCTCTGCTCCCCCACCAGGTAGTACTGACCCATCGTGTTGCTACCGCCTCACCGCGCCGCTTCCTGATTGCCGATGAGGTCGGCTTAGGGAAAACGATCGAAACGGCGTTGATCCTGCGGGAGCTGTCAAGCCGCGGGGAATTGAACCGAGCACTGATGGTGGTGCCAGCCGGACTGTTCAACAATTGGCACCGAGAGCTCAATGAGGTCTTCAATCTGGACTTTGAGGTATTCGGTTCCGAAGGCGATATTACAGACCGCAAGACCAATGCCTTTGCCAAACACGATCGCCTGATTGCCAGCATCGATACCTTGAAGCGCCCAGCCCGCATCAAGCGCCTGCTCGAAGCACCACGGTGGGATCTGGTGGTGTTCGATGAGGCACACCACCTCACCGCCTATCGAACGGGGAATAAGGTTCGCAAGACCCAGAATTACAAGCTCGCGGAAGCTTTGAAAGATCACGCCCGCGACCTCCTCCTGCTCTCCGCCACTCCTCATCAGGGCAACCATTTTCAGTTCTGGATGCTGATTCAGCTACTGAACCCTACCTTGTTCTCCAGCCCTGAAGATATGGTCGAGAACCGGCATCGCCTGAATACGGTCATGTTCCGGCGTACCAAGGCAGATGCTTGCAAGCCGGATGGCTCGCCACTCTTCGCCCGCCGCTGGGTACACACCGAATCCTTTGTCATGCGGGATGACGAGCGCCGGTTCTACGAGAAGCTGCGGGAGTATCTTCAGGATGAATTTGACCTGGCCAAGCGCCAGGGAGGCCAAGGACGGGCGCTCGGTTTCCTGATGGCCATCTTTCAAAAGATTGCCGCCTCCAGCTTTGCTGCGGTTCGGCGTACATTGAAGCGGCGTTTACTCATGCTGACCCTTCATGAGGCGTTATTGCGCGACAAGGAGCTGGATATAGAAGGCAGGGAGCGATTGATGGAGGAGGCTCGGGAGTTGATCCATGATGAATTCCAGCTCCCGCGTGACAGCATTGGGTGCAGCGAGGTCGATCGGGTGTTGGCAGATCTGAAATACCGCCTGGTCAAGAAATTGGATAAAGAGGCACTCGAGCTTGCCTCGGATCCCTATGCCAGCGAATACTCTGCTGCGCATGCCGAAGAGGCCGCTTCCGCTGTCGTCGATCTGCATCTTCCGGAAGAGCGCCTGCGCATCATGGACCTTTTGAAGCTCTTTCCGGAGCAACGTGAAACCAAAATCCAAAAGCTACTTGACGGGCTGGGAACGCTATGGCGGCAAAACCCCGATGAGAAGATTGTGGTCTTTGCCACCTATCTTGGTACGGTGGATTTGATCGCCCGCGAGATCGAGCAGACCTTTCTAGGTCAGGGCGTGGTTGTACTACGTGGTGGAGACCATGGGGCAAAGTTGGCAGCAGAACGCCGATTCCGGGAAAAGAATGGTCCGCGCGTTCTGATTACAACGGCTGCAGGAAGGGAGGGTATCAATCTTCAGTTTGCCCGAATCCTTTTCAACTTCGATCTGCCCTGGAACCCGATGGATATTGAGCAACGAATCGGGCGTATTCATCGCTACGGGCAAAATCATACGGCACAGGTCTACAACCTTGTGCTTTCGGACACGATAGAGGGGCGCATCTTCCTTCTGCTGGACGAGAAGCTGACAGAAATTGCACGGACGGTAGGAAAGGTCGATAACGAAGGCAATATCGCAGAAGACCTTCGGGCTCAGATCCTTGGTCAGCTCTCCGAGCGACTCAACTATGACCGATTGTACCAGGAGGCACTTTCCGATCCGGAGTTGAAACGCACCCAGGTGGAGTTGGACGCGGCCCTGGCCAACTCACGAGAGGCGCGCCAGGTCGTTTTCGATCTATTCCAGGATCTGGAAGGATTTAGCCTCGATGACTACAAACCTTTCTCCGATATCTCCTCCAGTCTGGATCGCCTGGTTCGTTTCTTTGAGGCCGCCATGGCGGAGAGAAATCGTAAATTAATCAGAATAGATGGCAGCACCTACAACCTTGTAGATGCGGATGGCAAGCGGATCGCGCAATTTACTTTGGACCGTGATAGGGCAACTTCTGAAGAGGGCTTGGATTTGATGGGGTTGGACCACCCGTTGGTACAGGAGGAACTGGGGCGATGGCGTAGTCTATCACCTGACGAGCTCGGTATATTGGTCGCAGGTGAACGGGGAGATACGATTCTTCTTTCCCTATGGATGGTTGAAACATCGACCAGCAAGAGAGAACGTCACGTATTTATTCAGCCAGTGGCCGTTAAGCGAGATGGAACCCGAATACCTTCTGTGGGCATACGGCCGACGCCTCTTTTCATAAAGTTCCCGCCAACCCCCGGCTTTCTCCCGAAGACCGCTTAATGATGTTTGCCAAGATTGTGGAACCTACGCTGCAGCGCGAGCTGAAGCACAAGGGAGCGGCCTCTGGATATGGCAGCTACTCAGCTGAGTTGATTGGATATATCGAGCTGACGTGAGATTGATACAATGCCGAGGAAGAAAAGTATCAAAGCATCGGCACAGCGCTTCAATACAGAGGTTGATGAGATACTCGACTTCCTGTCCGCGACGTCAGAACTTGGCGATAAGCATGTGTCCTGGTGTCACGAGCTTGCCATTATCCGGCTATATCGCGCCTTCGAGACATTGATGCTAGACGCCCTGGTTGGTGCGCTGAACAACGATACATCAACAATATCTGAGAAAACCGGCTTCTCCTTCCCGAAACATCTTACCGACGAAGTCTGTCGATACCTGATTATCGGTAACGGTGTCTTTGACTTCAAAGGACGCAGTGGACTTATCAAAAAGCTCAAACAGTATCTTCCGGATGACCACTATCTCGTTCAGGCAGTGTCGAAACAGGCCTATCGCGATGCATTGGACAAATTATCCTCGGCAAGAAACTATGCGGCTCACGAGAGCCAGCAATCGAAGGATGCGTTCCGAAAGGCTACGGCCCAGAAAAGGGTTGGTACAGCAGGGTCATGGCTGAAAAGCGGTAACAGGTTTAACCAGATTTCGGAACGGCTGAAACAACTAGCGACAGAGATTCACGATAATGCCCCGTATTGACGATCCAGGCTCTGGTCAGTGGAGGATTGATATGCCCCCGCTTCCGCACGCCTCCGTCTCATCAGCCCTTTCAATTGCTTCCCACCCGCCCACACCCACCGCATGAACTCCCGCGGTACCTGGGCGTGCTCCTCACGGTTCACCTTCCGCCGCAACGTGGATCGCTGAAGTGCCCCGGTGCCCAGATTGAAGGTAAAATGGAGTTACCCCGCTTCAGTGGACAGTTCCACATATGGGGTCTGAACCCCGTCCTTGTGCCGGACATGCTGTCGCTCGAAATTGATCGGTGACAGATAGCCCAGCGACGAGTGCCGACGATGCGGATTGTACCAACCCTCGATAAATTCAAAGATGGCACGCTCCGCCTCGGCACGCGTGCAGAATGTGCTCCGGTCCAGCAGTTCACATTCCAGCGTGGCGAAAAAGCGCTCCGCCATGGCATTGTCGAAACAATCCCCGACGCTGCCCATCAAGGGTCGTACACCGGCTTCCTCACAGCGCCGGCTGAATGCCAGCGATGTGTACTGGCACCCCTGGTCCGAGTGATGAACGACCTCCTCGGGCTGGCGTTGCCACAGCGCCATGTTGAGCGCCTGTGCTACCCGCTCGGTCCGCAGATGCGCCGCCATGGCCCAGCCCACGATGCGCCGGCTGAACACGTCCAGCACCACCGCCAGGTACAGAAACCCCTCCCACGTCGGCACATCGGTGATATCCGCCACCCACAGCCGGTCCGGGGCCTCGGTGGCAAATTCCCGCTCCACCAGGTCCGGTGCCGGCCGGGCAGCCTCGTCGCGAGACGTTGTGCGGCAACCCTTGCGGCGGCTGACACCTGTCAGTCCCCTGGCCTCATCAGCCGCGCCACCCGCTTGCAGCTGACCTGCTCGCCCTCAGCACGCAGTTCGGCGTGGATTCGAGGGGCACCATAGGTCCCACGAGAGCGCGAGTGGATCGCCTCTACCTTGTCGGCCAGCTCGCCATCCCGCCGCGCCCTGGCCGACTCAGGACGCCTCAGCCACGCTGAGAGCCCGCTCGTGGAGAATGCGCGCAGCCGGCACATCGTGGCAACAGGGTAATCGGCCCGGTTCACCTTCTACGGCCTCGAAGATTTCGGTGGTACCGAGTCGCTCTCCCGAGCGATACCTGCCCGCGGCTTTTGCCAGGATCTCCCGCTCCAGCTTGAGCTGGCGAACTTCACGCCGCAGGCGGCGCAGCTCATCCCGCTCTGCTGAGGTCAGTCCATCGTTCCGGCAGCCCGCATCCCGGTCCGCCTGCGCCACCCAGTTACGGATGGTTTGGGCCGTCGGTTCAAACTCCCGGGCCAACGCTTCCGGCGTGCGGCCAGCCCGCACCAATTCCACCATCTGTTGCCGGAACTTCAGAGGATACGGCTTCCTCGTCTTGCCCATTTCCAGACACCTCCTCACAAATCTTCAGGTGTCCACGAAAACGGGGCAACTCCACGCCCAATGACGTCGAGGTGCGGCTGCGGCCGAACGGGATCGAGCGACTGGCGCTGCAGTTCGGGCACAGCGCCGATAAGGTGCCGGCATGAACAACGGCAAAAAGCCAGCCAGAAAACGCGCCTCC
>Ga0256841_1001951_pt1 | contig 17037 bp, 13 predicted proteins | sample 356308metaG_FD_185971 | JGI IMG/M metagenome (GOLD analysis project Ga0256841, IMG submission 185971) | Hydrothermal vent microbial communities from Mid Atlantic Ridge, Atlantic Ocean - 356-308 | ecosystem: Environmental > Aquatic > Marine > Hydrothermal vents | place: Atlantic Ocean: Mid... | reverse complement strand
GCACACGGTTCTCATCGGCAATACCCTCTATGCCGGCGAGATCAAGAAATCGATCTTCACCGTGCTCAACTATCTGCTGCCCGAGCGCGGTGTCCTGCCCATGCACTGCTCGGCCAACACGAGCCCGAGTGGCCGGGTGGCCCTGTTCTTCGGCCTGTCGGGCACCGGCAAGACCACCCTCTCGGCGGATGCCGACCGCATTCTGATCGGTGACGACGAGCATGGCTGGTCGGAGCGGGGCGTGTTCAACTTCGAGGGCGGCTGCTATGCCAAGGTGATCCGTCTGCGGCGCGAGGCGGAACCCGAGATCTGGGCGGCCTCCAACCGTTTCGGCGCGATCCTCGAGAATGTGGTGCTCGACGCCGAAACGCTGGAGCCGGATTTCGAGGATGCCAGCCTGACCGAGAACACCCGCAGCTCCTATCCGCTCGATTTCATCCCCAATGCCAGTCGCGACGGGCGCGGCGGCCACCCCCGCGATATCGTCATGCTGGCCTGCGACGCCTTCGGCGTGCTGCCGCCCATCAGCCGCCTCACCCCGGCACAGGCCATGTACCACTTCCTCTCGGGCTACACCGCCCGGGTGGCCGGCACCGAGCGCGGGGTCACCGCCCCCAAGGCGACCTTTTCCGCCTGCTTCGGCGCCCCTTTCATGCCCCGTCATCCGAGTGTCTACGCCCGCCTGCTGGGCGAGTTCATGCATCGCCACGAGGTGCGTTGCTGGCTGCTCAACACCGGCTGGAGCGGCGGCGGCTACAGCGTCGGCGAGCGCATGCCGCTGTCCCTCACCCGCGCGCTCCTGCATGCCGCCCTGGCGGGCGAGCTGGATCGGGTTCCGACCCGCATCCATCCGGCCTTCGGCCTGGCCATGCCGACCGCCTGTCCGGGCATCGATCCGACGCTGCTCGATCCACGCGCGAGCTGGGCGGACAAGCGGGCCTATGACAAGGCGGCGGCCATCGTCGCCGATCTGTTCGCGCGGAACTTCGAGCAGTTCCGCGACCATGTCGGCGAGGAGGTGCTGCGCGCGGGTCTGCTCCCCGGCGGCGAGCGGGCGGGTACCACCGGCTAGGGAAGCCAGCCCACGGCAGCGGCCACCACCAGCACTTCCTGCCCGCCCTCCCAGATCATGTCGAGGGCGACATAGAGAACCAGGGCGAGGCCGATGTAGGCGATCCAGTGATGGCGCTCGATCAGCCGCGCGATGTAGCTGGCGGCGACGGCCATCAGGGCGATCGACAGCACCAGCCCGAAGACCATGATCCAGGGATGCTCGCGGGCCGCCCCGGCGACCGCCAGGACATTGTCGAGGGACATCGAGATATCGGCGGCGGCCACCTGCAATACCGCCGAGCCGAAGCTCTTGCGCTCCGCCCCCTCGCGCTCCCGCCCCTCGGCCGCGAGCTGCACCTCGATACTGCGGCCGCGGATCTCCCGCCACATCTTCCAGGCCACCCACAACAGCAGGAGCCCGCCGGCCAGCATCAGCCCGATGATCGCCAGGAGATCGACGGCAATCAGCGCGAAGGCGACGCGGGCGACGAGGGCCAGTGCGGCCCCCAGCGCAATGACGCGCCGCTGCTCGCGATGCGGCAGACCGGCCGCAGCCGAGCCCACCACCACCGCATTGTCACCGGCCAGCACGATGTCGATCATGATCACCGACAGGAAGGCGGTGAGCTGACTGGCGAGATCGGGATCCAACATGTTGCATCGTGCCTGCGGTTGCCGCGCCGCAACCTACCCGCAGGCAGCCGTAGGCGCCAGTCCCCGGCCGGCGCCCGCGGCGTCCGCCGGAAGATCGCCGATTGACCTCGGGTTCGCCTGGCGCCAAACGCCCTGACATGAACCCGACCGGCGCCCCCTCCCTGACCCTGGTTCTCGGCGGCATGCGCTCGGGCAAGAGCCGCCATGCCGAGCGGCTGGCCCGGGAAAGCGGGCTGGAGCCCGTCTATCTGGCCACCGCCCGGGCGCTCGATGCCGAGATGGCGGCACGCATCGCCGCCCATCGCCGCCGGCGTGGCGACGACTGGCGGACGGTGGAGGTACCGCTGGCCCTGCCCGAGGCGATCTGCGAGGAATCCCGTCCGGGACGCATCCTGCTGGTGGAATGCACGAGCATGTGGCTCAACAATCTGCTGATGGCCGAGGCCGATCTCCCCGCCAGCTTCGAACGATTCGAGGCGGCGCTGGCGGCACGCCGGTGTCCGGTCGTTCTGGTCGGGAACGAGGTGGGATTCGGGGTGGTTCCCGGCGACCCGCTGAGCCGGCGTTTCGTCGATCATGCCGGGGCACTGCACCAGCGGCTCGCGGTCCTCGCCGACCGGGTGGAACTGGTGGTCGCCGGCCTGCCGCTCGTCGTCAAACCCGCACCGGGGCGATAGACACCGATGCATCTTCTGCGTGCCACCGCCGTCAGCGGCACCGATATCGAGGAAGCGGTCGATCTCGACCAGAGCCCGGGCGAGATCGTGATCCTGTCGGCGGCCGACACCGAGCTCGGCTGTCTCGCCCGCGCCCATGCCGCCTGTGATGCGGATCTTCCGAGCCTGCGTCTCGCCAACTTCCTGAAGCTGTCGCACCCCTATTCGGTCGATCTCTACCTGGACAAGACGGTGCGGCGGGCGCGGCTCGTGCTGTTGCGGCTCCTGGGCGGCAGGAGCTACTGGAGCTACGGGCTGGAACAGATCGCCGCCGCCTGCGCGGAAGAAGGCATTCCGCTCATCGTGCTCCCCGGCGACGACAAGCCGGACCCGGAGCTGGCCCGGCTCACCAGCGTCGAGGCCGCGGCGGCCGCCCGTATCTGGGCGTATCTGACCCATGGCGGCATCGCCAATGCCGAACAGTGCCTGCGCTATCTGGCGAGCCTGATCGGTCACGATCTCGAATGGCACGAACCGATGCCCCTGCCGTCCGCCGCCGCCTGGCTTCCGGCAGAAGGGCTGCTCGAACCCGATGCGGTGCAGCGGCATCTGGCCCGCGGCCGGCCGATCGCTCCCATTCTGTTCTACCGGGCGCTGTTCGCGAGCGGCGACCTCGCGCCCATCGAGGTGCTGGTAGAAGCGCTGGAGGCGCGCGGGCTCACGGCACTGCCGATCTTCGTGACCAGCCTCAAGGACGAAACGGTCCAGGCTCGCCTCGATGTCCTCTTCGCCTCCCATCCGCCGGCGATTCTGCTGAATGCCACCGCCTTCGCCACCGGCAGCCCGGGTAGCGGCGCGGGCGGACCGCTCGCGCGCTTCCGTGTTCCGGTCCTCCAGCTCGTGTTCGCATCGCGCGATGCGGAAAGCTGGCGGGCCGATCCGCAGGGGCTCGGCCCACGGGATCTGGCCATGCATGTGGCCCTGCCCGAGGTCGACGGCCGTATCCTGTCGCGTGCCGTTGCCTTCAAGGAGCTGGCGAAGGTCGATCCGGCCACCGAATGCCCGCTGATGCGCTACGCTCCGCTGGCCGACCGGATCGAATTCACGGCCGGGCTGGCCGCGTCCTGGGTGCGGCTGGCTCGCACTCCTCCTGCCGAACGGCGCATCGCCCTGCTGCTCGCCAACTATCCGAACCGCGACGGACGCCTCGCCAACGGGGTCGGCCTGGACACCCCCGAAAGCTGCATCGCCGTGTTGCGGGCACTCGCCGAGGCCGGCTACGCGGTCGACGGCATCCCGGCCGACGGCAATGCGCTGATGGCCATGCTCCGGGAAGGGCCGACCAACCGCCTCGCCGGACGCGGCGACAGGAGGGTCGCCGTGCGGTTGCCGCTCGGCGACTATCGGCGCTGGTTCGCGACGCTGCCGGCGGCGCTGCGGGAGCGCATCGATGCGCGCTGGGGACCGCCCGAGGCGGATCCCCATCTCGAGGGCGAGGATTTCACGCTGGCGCTGCTGCCGTTCGGCAACATCATGGTCGGCATCCAACCGGCCCGCGGCTACCAGATCGATCCGGCGGCCACCTATCACAGCCCCGACCTGGTGCCGCCGCACGCCTATCTCGCCTTCTATCTCTGGCTGCGCGAGATCTGGGGATGCCATGCGGTGGTGCATCTCGGCAAGCACGGCAACCTCGAGTGGCTGCCCGGCAAGGCCCTCGCTCTGTCGGAGAGTTGCCTGCCGGAAGCGGTGCTGGGTCCCCTGCCCCATCTCTATCCCTTCATCGTCAACGATCCCGGCGAGGGCAGCCAGGCCAAGCGGCGGACGGCGGCGGTGATCCTCGACCATCTGACGCCGCCGATGACCCGCGCCGAGAGCTACGGACCGCTGCGCGAGCTGGAGCGGCTGGTGGACGAGTACTGGGAGGCCTCGCAGCTCGATCCGCGGCGCATGGAGCCGCTGGCCGAGGAGATCCTGCTGACCAGCCGCCGGCTCGGCCTCGACCGTGATCTCGGGCTGGAGATGGGCGAGGATGCCATGGCCTGGCTGCAGGACCTCGACAACCATCTCTGCGAGCTCAAGGAACTGCAGATCCGGGACGGGCTGCACATCTTCGGATGCTCACCGGGAGGCCCGCAGCGGATCGACCTGTTGACGGCCATCGCCCGCATTCCGCGCCCGGGCGGCAGGGAGGCGGACGCCTCGATTCTGCGCGCGCTCGCCGCCGATCTCGGGCTCGGAGAGTTCGATCCGCTGGACTGCCGGCCGGGCGCGCCCTGGCGGGGACCGCGGCCGTCGGTCCTCGCCGATCTCCTCGCCGATCCCTGGCGCAGCACCGGCGATACCGTCGAGCGGCTCGAACATCTGGCCCGCGCCCTGATCGCCGGCGCGTTCGCACCAGCCGCCGATTGGGAGCGAAGCCGCGCCGTACTGCACTGGGTAGGCGAACGGCTGGCCCCGGCTCTCGACCGTTCGGGCGAGGCGGAGATGGCTGCATTGCTTTGCGGCCTCGACGGCCGCTTCGTCGCTCCCGGCCCGAGCGGCGCGCCCACCCGGGGGCGGCCCGATGTGCTGCCCACCGGGCGCAATTTCTACGCCGTGGATACCCGCGCGGTGCCCACCCCCACCGCCTTCGCACTGGGCTGGAAGGCGGCCGAGGAAGTCATGACCTGGTATGCCCAGACTCACGGAGACTGGCCCCGGCGCCTCGTGCTGTCGGCCTGGGGCACCGCCAACATGCGCACGGGCGGCGACGACCTCGCCCAGGCTCTGGCACTCCTGGGCTGCCGGCCGGTCTGGGAACCCACGAGCCACCGGGTGACCGGGGTGGAAGTGGTTCCGGCGACGGTGCTGGGCCGCCCGCGGGTGGATGTGACGCTGCGGGTCTCGGGCTTTTTCCGCGACGCCTTCCCCGCCCAGATGGAGCTCTTCGACGATGCGGTGCGGGCGGTCGCATCCCTCGACGAACCGCCGGAAGTGAACCCGCTGGCGGCCGCCGCGAGGTCCCGCCGGGCGCAGCTCGAAGCGCAAGGGATTCCCGCCGAGCGGGCGCGGCGTCTGGCCACCCTGCGTCTCTTCGGCTCCATGCCCGGAGCCTACGGGGCGGGGCTCCAGGCGCTGATCGACGAAGGCGGCTGGCACGGCCGCGGCGATCTCGCCGAGGCCTTTCTCGCCTGGAGCGGCTTCGCCTACGGGCGCGGTCTCGAGGGCGACGAGGCCGGTGGTGCCTTGCGGGAACGGCTCGGAACGGTCGATCTGGTGCTCCACAACCAGGACAATCGCGAGCACGACATCCTGGATTCGGACGACTACTACCAGTTCATCGGCGGGCTGGTGGCGGCCGCCGCGGAGCTCTCCGGTCGCGAACCGGAAGTGCTGTTCGGCGATCATTCGCGTCCCGAGACGCCGCGGGTGCGTCGTCTCAAGGAGGAGATCGGCCGGGTGGTCCGGGGCCGTGCCGCCAACCCCAAATGGATCCGCGGCGTGATGCGGCACGGCTACAAGGGAGCCTTCGAGATGGCCGCCACCGTCGATTATCTGTTCGCCTTCGCCGCCACTACCCGCCTCGTCGAGGACCATCATTTCGACGCCCTGTTCGAGGCCTACCTGCTCGATCCCGAGGTGCGCGACTTCCTCGCCGACAACAATCCCGACGCGCTGCAGGAGATGGCGGCCCGGTTCGCCGAGGCGATGGAGCGCGGGCTCTGGCATCCCCGCGGGAACCGGGTGGCGGCGATCCTCGACGAGATCCGCGCCGGCCGGCGCTGAGCCGACGCGGCTCGGGTTCTCAGTCGAGACGGGTCAGGATCGCCCGCAGCCTGCCCACCATCTCCTCGATGTCCGCCCGCGTCGCGATCAGGGGCGGGGACAAGGCGATGGTATCGCCGGTGATGCGGATCATCATGTCGTGATCGAAGAAGGCGCGGACCATGGCCTCGTAGCCGCGCGCGCCGGGAGCTCCCTCGCGCGGCGACAGCTCGACGGCGCCCATCAGGCCGAGGTTGCGGATGTCGACGACGTTGGGGCAGTCCCGCAGGGAATGCACGGCCTCCTCGAAATGCGGCGCCAACTCGGCCGCATTCTCGAACAGCCGCTCCTCGCGATAGGTGTCGAGCGCGGCCAGCGCCGCCGCACTGGCCACCGGATGCGCCGAATAGGTGAAGCCGTGGAACAGCTCGATGGCGTGGTCCGGGCCGTTGTTGTCGGTGACGATGGCATCGTAGATGGCCTTTCTGGCCATCACCGCCCCCATCGGAATGGTGCCGCCGGTGAGCCCCTTGGCGGTGGTCACCAGATCCGGCTGCACCCCGAAATATTCCGAGGCCGAACCCTTGCCGAGCCGGCCGAAGGCGGTGATCACCTCGTCGAAGATGAGCAGGATGCCGTGCCGTTCGGTGATCTCCCGCAGCCGCTCGAGATATCCCACCGGCGGCGGATAGACGCCGATCGATCCGGCCACCGGCTCGACGATCACCGCGGCGATGGTCGAGGCGTCGTGGAGCTCGATGATCCGCTCCAGCTCGTCCGCCAGATGCGCCCCCCATTGCGGCTGGCCGCGGGAGAAGGCGGTGTGTTCGAGCACCCGCGTGTGGGGCAGATGATCGACGCCGGGCAGCAGCGGCCCGTACCATTTGCGGTTGGCGCCGATGCCCCCCACCGAGATGCCGCCGAAGCCGACCCCGTGATAGCCGCGCTCGCGGCCGATCACCCGGGTGCGGCTGCCCTGGCCGATCACCCGCTGGTAGCAGAGCGCGAGCTTGAGCGCGGTATCGACCGACTCCGATCCCGAATTGGTGAAGAAGGCGTAGTCGAGATCGCCGGGGAAGAGATCGCGCAGCCTGGCCGCCAGCTCGAAGGCGTGGGGATGGCCGAACTGGAAGGAGGGGGCGAAATCGAGCTCGCCGATCTGACGGCGCACCGCCTCCACCACCCGCCGCGGTGCGTGGCCCGCATTGCAGCACCAGAGACCGGCGGAACTGTCGAGGATCCGGCGGCCGTCGGGGGTCAGATAATGCAGCCCCTCGGCCGCGCTGATCAGCCGCGGCTCCTTCTTGAAATGCCGGTTGGGCGTGAACGGCATCCAGAACGGTTCGAGATCGTTCGGCGCCTGGGCCAGTTGCTCGGTCGGCATGACGGCTCTCCCCCGCTTTTCGCCACACGCTCCCGCCACCGGAGGGGCGGCCATGGGCGCGGGCCATTTCGCTATGGCTGCACGACGCTTACGCCACTCCCCGGGCAGGCGTAAAGGGGGCGCCCGGCGACGAAGGTGGCTTCCACGATCCGCTCGTCGCCGAGGATGGCGAGTGCCAGCAGCAGCTCCGACACTGCTTCCGCGGCCCCCGCCTCCAGACGGTGCGCGAGCGCCGGCCGCCGTCGCGGATCGAGGACCACCACATCGGCGATGGATCCGGGGGTGAGATTGCCGATCTCTCCTTCGAGACCGAGCGCCCGCGCATTGCCCAGTGTCGCCATGTAGAAAAGACCGGCGGGGTCGGCGTTCCCGCCCCGGAGCCTCGTCACCTTGTAGAGCTCGGCCATGGTCTGCAGCATGGAATAGCTGGTGCCGCCGCCGATATCGGTGGCCAGCGCCGTACGCACCGGGCGTCGGCGGTCGCGGAGCGCCTCGAGATCGACGAGACCGCTGCCGAGGAAGCTGTTGGAGGTGGGGCAGAGCGCGGCCACCGAAGCGGTCTCCCAGAGGCGCCGCAGCTCCGCCTCGCCGAGATGGATGCAATGTCCGAACAGCGAGCGGGGGCCCAGGAGCCCGAACCGGTCGTAGACCGCGGTGTAACTCTCGGCCCAGGGGAAGAGCCGCCCTACGGTGGCGATCTCCGAGCGCTGCTCGGCCAGATGGGTCTGCAGATAGAGGCCCGCATGTTCGCGCAACAGCGCCCCCGCCGCCTCGAGCTGGGCCTCGCTGGAGGTGACGGCGAAGCGTGGGGTGACAGCATAAGCGAGGCGACCGCGCCCGTGCCAGCGCGCGATCAGGGCCTTGCTCTCGCGATAGCCGCTCTCGGCATCGTCACGCAGATCGGGCGGCGCGTTTCGATCCATCATCACCTTGCCGGTGACGATCCGCATGCCGCGGGCCAGCGCTTCCTCGCACAATGCGTCCACCGAGCCGGGATGGATCGTGCAGTAGACGGCGGCCCCGGTGGTGCCGTTTCGGAGCAGTTCGTCGAGAAAGAACCGGGCGCTGCTGCGCGCATGCTCGGGATCCGCGAATGCCGCCTCGGCGGGGAAGGTGTGGCGCGCCAGCCAGTCGAGGAGATCGATTCCGTGGGCCGCCACCACGCGGGTCTGGGGATAGTGGACATGGGCATCGATGAAGCCGGGCAGGATCAGCCGGCCGGAGAAATCATGACAAACCACGCCCTCTCCGAGCGCCTCGCGCAACGTATCGGCCGGACCGAGGGCGGCGATCCTGCCGTCTTCGATCAGCAGCAGCCCGTCGGCGATATCCTCGATCGCCGCCGTGCCCTCCTCCGCGGGATCGCCGAGGGCATGGAGGATCCGCCCTCTGAGGGCCGTGCAGCGGTGCGAGGCGGCGCGTTTCACCGGCCTATCTCACCTGCCGCCCAGCGTCCGAGCAGCGCCCGCTCCTGCTCGGTCATCCCGGTGACATTGGCGGGCGGCATGGCCCGCGTCCACACCGCCTGCAGCGCGATCCGCTGTGCCTGCAGACGCAGCAGGCGCGGATCGTCGAAGCGCACGCCCCGGGGCGGGACGACGATCCCCTCCCAGACCGGCTCGGCGGAATGACACATGCTGCAGCGGGTCTCGACGATCTCCCGGGCCAGGGCCGAAAGGTCCGCATCGGCCGGCGCGTCGTTGCGCGCCGCCGCCTGCGGCAGGGTGAGCCAGGCGAGAGCGGCCATCGCCAGCGCGGCCGTCGCCCAGCTCCACCAGGAACCGCGCTCGCCGCGATGCCGGGCGTTGAAGAAATGACGCACCGAAAAGCCCGCCAGCAGCACGAGCGCCGCCACCAGCCACACCCGGCCGGTGGCGAACACCAGCGGATAATGGTTGGCGATCATGAAGAACACCACCGGCAGAGTGAGATAGTTGTTGTGCAGGGAACGCTGCTTGGCCTGGCGTCCGAGAACGGGATCGGGATCCCTGCCGGCGATCAGTGCGGCCACCACCTTGCGCTGGTTGGGAATGATCACATGGCCGACATTGGCGGCCATGATGGTTCCCAGCAGCGCTCCCAGATGGAACACCGCGGCCCGGCCGCTGAAGATTTGCGACAACAGCCAGGCGACGAGCACGATCAGCAGGCTGCCGACCGCCGCCAGCCGGAGGTCGCTGCGCCCAAGCGGCGAGCGGCACAACGTCTCGTACGAGAGATACCCCACTACCAGCACGGCGATGCTGGTGCCGATGGCCACCGCCGCCGACAGATCGAGCACCGCCGGATCGACCAGCAACAGCTCGGCGTTCCAGTAGTAGTAGGCGAGCATCAGCAGGAAGCCACTGATCCAGGTGGTATAGGCCTCCCACATGAACCAGGTCAGCTTTTCCGGCAGCTCCGGTGGGGCGACGGTGTATTTCCACATCCGGTAGAAGCCGCCGCCATGCACCTGCCAGGCCTCGCCGGCGACCCCCTCGGGCAGCGCCGGCCGCCGTTGCAGACCGGCGTCGAGGGCGATGAAGTAGAACGAGGTGCCGATCCAGGCCATGGCCGCGATCACGTGCAGCCAGCGCAGGATCAGGCTCGACCATTCGAGAAGGACGGAATCCACCTGGCAGGGCTCCCTCGATGCGTGCGGCGCCATCCTGGCCAGACGATCCGCCCCTGACAAGCGCGCCAGGCCGGCGGGGGTGCAATCGCGGACGGGACGGGCGACGGCGCGCGCCTTCCGGTTTTTTGCTCGTGCGAACCGCGGGTTGCCCGGCATGCCGCTACCCTTGGGTACGCATCGGCCGTGGCACAACTACCTTCACGCGAATAGCCAACGGTTGTATAAACAGGCCCGTATTCTAATTTAACGAAGTCGCAAGACAACGAAACTAACCTGTTGGGTGGAACGTCAGAGCCGGGTGGTGCCGACTATCGCGCGAGCGTATCCGTCGACCGGCCTGACCAGTCCGGAGCGGGTTCCTATCCGCTCCGGCAGGAAAGGAGTGAGTCATGACGGCAACCATGGCAAGACCGAAGAACGAGGCCCGGCCGGGCCGGTCGCGCGCCCAGGAAGTGGACCGCCATGTCGGCGCACGGATGCGCGAGCGGCGCATCATGCTGGGACTGACCCAGCAGCAGATGGCCGAGCTGATCGGGGTCACCTACCAGCAGGCCCACAAATACGAGAAGGGCATCAACCGGATCGCCGCCGGTCGGCTGTTCACCATCGCCCAGGCGCTCGGGGTCGATGTCGGCTACTTCTTCGAGGGCATGGAGACCGAGCGGGACTTCAAGCCGACACCGCAGCAGCGGATGCTCCTGGAGCTGGCCCGCAATTTCATCGCCCTGCCCAACCGTAAGTACCAGGAGGCGATCTGCAACCTGGCCCGTGCCCTGGCCAGCGTCGAGGAACCTCCGAGCGATCCGCTGAAGGGCATCTGAGCCCGCGCTGCGGCGGATCGCGGTGGGGCCGCCCCCGCGGGGTGGTCCCCGGCGTGCCCCGCTCGTCGTCGGGCCGCTCCGGCGGGCCGCGGAGGTCCGCCGCCGCGGCGCGACCTTGCCTCCTGCCTCCTGCCTCGGCTAGGGTCTGGCCCGAGCGAAGCCAGCCATCCGGGGAGGAAAAACATGCAGTTCAAGACCTTGTTGCTGACCGGCGCGTTCCTGCTGGCCGGTCAGCAGGCCGACGCTCTGGTTCTCAAGGCCTCGCATCAATGGCCCGGGGGGAAGGGCGATGTGCGCGACGAGATGGTGCAGATCATCAAGCGCGAGGTCGAGGCCGCCAATGTCGGCATCGAGATCAAGGTCTATCCGGGCAAGTCCCTCTACAAGCCCAAGGAACAGTGGGCGGCGATGGTCAAGGGCCAGCTCGACATCTCGGCCTTCCCGCTGGACTATGCCTCGGGCCGCCATCCCCAGTTCAGCGCCACCCTGATGCCGGGTCTGGTGCGCAATCACGAGCGGGCGCGACGCCTCAACGATTCGCCCTTCATGGACGAGATCAAGAAGATCATCGACGACGCCGGAGTGGTGGTGATCTCCGACGCCTGGCTCGCCGGCGCCTTCGGCTCCAAGAAGGGCTGCATCCGGGGACCGGATTCGGTGAAGGGCCTGGTGATGCGGGCTGCCGGGCCGATGTTCGAGGAAATGCTGGCGGCCGCCGGCGCCTCCATCGCCTCGATGCCCAGCTCCGAGATCTATACCGCCATGCAGACCGGTGTGCTCGATGCCGCCAACACCAGCTCCGGCAGCTTCGTCTCCTACCGCCTCTACGAGGTGGTCAAATGTCTCACCGCGCCCGGCGCGAACGCGCTGTGGTTCATGTACGAGCCGATCCTGATGTCCAAGAAGACCTGGAACAAGCTCGATGACGCCCAGCGCCAGGCCTTCGTCGCGGCCGGTCAGAAGGCCGAGGATTTCTTCTTCGAGGAGGCCAAGAAGCTCGACCAGAAGATGATCGACGTCTTCTCCAAGGCGGGGGTCGAGGTCATCGAGATGAGTGGCGACGAGTTCGACGCCTGGCTCGATGTCGCCAAGAAAAGCGCCTACAAGAAGTTCAGCGAAGAAGTCGAGGGCGGCGCCAGGCTGATCGAGCTGGCCCTTTCCGTCGAATAGCACGCAGCCGGGCGGCCGGCCCGCCCCGCCGGGCGGGCGGGCCGGCCTCTTTCGTCGCTCGGGGGACGACCACCAGTCCGGGATGTTCGGCATGGAGGCATTTGCGCGTCTGGTGCGCGGGATCTCGCTGGCGGCGGGGCTGTTCGCCGCCGGCCTCCTGGCGGCGGCGGTGCTGGTGGTCTGTCAGATGGTGTTCATGCGCTACCTGCTCGGCGCCTCGACCGTCTGGCAGACCGAGTTCGTGACCTATGCGGTGGTCGCCAGTACCTTCCTAGGCAGCCCCTATGTGCTGGCCCTCAAGGGCCATGTGATGGTCGATCTGGTGCCGCATTATCTGCAGCGCAGGGGCCGTTTCCTCCTGGCCGTGCTGGCCCATCTTCTGACCCTGCTGTTCTGCCTGGCGCTCTTCTGGCAGGCCGCCCTCTACTGGTGGGAGACCTGGGCCGAAGGCTGGACCACGGATACGGTGTGGGCGCTGCCGCTCTGGATCCCGGTGCTGCCGCTGCCGGTCGGCGCTTTTCTGCTGGTGCTCCAGCTCACCGCCGATCTCGGAATGCTCGTGAGCGGTCGCGCCGAGCCCTTCGGCAAGATCGGGGCCAGCGCCCTGTGAGCCCCCTCGAGATCGGCATTCTGGTGGGGGTCGCCACCATCCTCGTGCTCGGGGCGGGGGTGCCCATCGCCTTCGGCCTGGGCCTCGTCTCGATCGGCTTCCTGGTGGCCTTCGAGGGGACCGATGCCCTGTCCCTGCTGGCCGAAACCTTCTTCGCCGGGATCGCCGAATTCTCGCTGGTCTCGATCCCCATGTTCATCCTGATGGGGGCGGCGGTGGCGGGATCTCCCGCCGGCCGCGATCTCTATGCCGCCCTCGACCGCTGGCTGTGGCGGCTGCCGGGCGGGCTGATCATCGCCAACATCGGCGCCTGTGGCATCTTCGCCGCCCTCTCCGGATCCTCGCCGGCGACTTGCGCTGCGATCGGCAAGATGGGCATTCCCGAGATGCGCAGCCGCGGCGTGCCCGACGAGCTGGCCACCGGAGCCATCGCCGCCGGCGGCACGCTCGGCATCCTGATCCCGCCCAGCATCACCATGATCGTCTACGGCATCGCCACCGAGACCTCGATCGGTCGGCTGTTCCTGGCCGGCATCCTGCCGGGGTTGATGCTGACCTCCCTGTTCATGGCCTGGTCGCTCTATCTGAGCTGGCGCCGGGGCTGGAGTTTCGGCGCCCGCGAACGGGGCTACGGCTGGCGCGAGAAATTCGAGGTGCTGCCGCGGGTGCTGCCCTTCCTGGCGATCGTCGTCGGCGTTCTCTACGTGCTGTACGGCGGGATCGCCACCCCCTCGGAAGCGGCCGGAGTCGGCGCCGCGCTCTGCCTGCTGCTGGTGGTGGTCGTCTATCGCATCACCGATCCGCGGCATCTCTGGGCGATCCTCCGGGACAGTACCCGGGAATCGGTGATGATCATGCTGATCATCGCCGCCTCGGCCCTCTTCTCCTATATGCTCTCGAGCCTGTTCATCACCCAGGCGGTAGCGGAGACCATCGCTTCCCTGGATGTCAACCGCTGGGTGCTGATGGGCATCATCAACCTGTTCCTGCTGGTGGCCGGCTTCTTCCTGCCGCCGGTGGCGGTGATCGTGATGACCGCCCCCATTCTGTTGCCGATCATCACCCAGGCGGGCTTCGACCCGTACTGGTTCGCGGTGATCTTCACCATCAACATGGAGATCGGCCTCATCACCCCGCCCGTGGGGCTCAACCTCTATGTGATCAACAGCATCACCCCCGACGTGCCGCTGCCGGTGGTCCTGCGGGGAGCATTGCCCTTCATGCTGATGATGGTCCTCGGCATGGTTCTGCTCGCCCTGTTTCCGCAGATCGCCACCTGGCTTCCCGATCAGCTCATGGGACCCGCGCGGTTCGGGTAATGCCGCCGCACCCGGCTGGCGCAAATCGCAGCCGTTCCGTATCCAGAGATCGAACATGCGGGGGAGTGCGATGATCGACCTCTACACCTGGAGTACGCCCAACGGTCGCAAGATCTCGATCATGCTGGAGGAATGCGGCCTCGCTTACGAGGTGCATCCGATCGACATCGGCAAGGGCGAGCAGTTCGATCCCGATTTCCTGAAGATCAGTCCCAACAACAAGATCCCGGCCATCGTCGATCGCGACAACGGCTGGAGCGTGTTCGAGTCGGGCGCCATCCTGATCTATCTCGCCGAGAAGAGCGGCCGGTTCCTGCCGCCGGAGCCGAAGAAGCGCCTGCAGACTCTCGAATGGCTGATGTTCCAGATGGGCGGCGTGGGGCCGATGTTCGGCCAGGCCCATCACTTCCTGAAGTTCCATCCCGGCGAATGCCCCTATGCCGAGGAGCGCTACCACAGGGAAACCCTGCGCCTCTACGGGGTGATGGACCGGCGGCTGGGCCAGAGCCCGTATCTCGCCTGCGAGGAGTACACCATCGCCGATATCGCGACCTGGCCCTGGGTTTCCCGGTTCGAGTGGCAGCGCGTCGCGCTCGACAGCTTCCCCAATGTGCGCAGGTGGTATCTGGAAATCGCGGCACGGCCGGCCGTCGTGCGCGGCTACGATGTTCCGAAACGCAACCAGCGGATCCCGGTGCCTCGATGAGCCTCGTCGATCCCCCTCCCGTCGAACGCGTTCGGGAGGTTCTCGCGGCAAAAGGCGATCGCGAGCGGATCATCGAGCGCACCGAACCCGCGGCCACCGCAGCGGATGCGGCCCGCGCCCTGGGCGTCGCGCTCGGCGCCATCACCAAGCCCCTGCTGTTGGAGACCGGTTTCGATCCGGCGCTGGTGGCGATCGCCGGGGACCGCCGATGCCGGGAGGGCAGACTTCCCGAGCTCTTCGACCTCGAGGGCGATGTCCGTAGAGCCGATGCGGAGCGGGGAAAGAAGATCACCGGCTTCCCCATCGGCGGGGTGGCGCCGGTGGGCTCGCTGACGCCGCTGCCGCCGGTGATCGACCGCGGTCTCGGACGGTTTCCGCGGATCTGTGCGGCCGCCGGTCATCCCCGCTGCGTCTTCGAAACGGAATTCGACGAACTCCTGCATCTGACCGGTGGCAAGCCGAGTGACGAGATCTCCGAATGACGCGAAAGGCGCCTGATTGACGGCCGCATGCGGCATCTCTAGATAGACCTCGATCGGAGACGTGGCCGAGTGGCTGAAGGCGGCGGTTTGCTAAACCGTTGTACGGTGACAAGCCGTACCGAGGGTTCGAATCCCTCCGTCTCCGCCAACGCGATCGAAGGACGCCGGGCCGTGAGCGGAGCGATCGAACGCCCCCCGTGTTTCCTTCCCCGAAGCGAGGATCTTCCCTCCCGGCGGTATCGCCGGCGGCGGTTGCGATGACCGCGCCCTCGAAGGTTCCCGAGCGAGGATTTCCTCCGAACGAGTTCACCGCCCGCACCCGCCGTGCGCAGGACCGCATGGCAGCATGCGACATGGCCGGCATGCTGCTCACGACGGAACCCGAAATCCGCTACTTCACCGGGTTTCACACCGGATTCTGGCAGAGCCCGACGCGACCCTGGTTCCTGTTCCTGCCGGTAGAGGGCGAGCCCGTCGCCGTCATCCCCGAGATCGGCCTGCCGGTGATGCGGCGAACCTGGATCGAGGACATTCGGAGCTGGCCGGCCCCCCGGCCCGAGGACGATGGGCTGAGCCTGCTGATCGAGCTCCTGGCGCCGCTCGCCCGAAAGCGCCGGCGGCTCGGCGTGCTCAAGGGGCCCGAGACGCATCTCCGCATGCCCCTCGGCGATTACGAACGGCTGCTCGCGGCCCTGCCCGGTCTCCGGATCGTCGATGCCACGCCGATCGTTCGCGCGCTGCGCATGGTGAAGACGCCGGCCGAGATCGAGAAGATCGCCCATGCCTGCGCGATCGGCGCAAGCGCTTTCGCACGGCTGCCGGAGTTCGCCCGCCCGGGCGTGCCGCTCGAGGATCTCTTTCGCACCTTCCGCCGGGAGACGCTGGCCCGGGGTGCAGATGAAGTACCCTACCTTGCCGGCGGCGCCGGTCCGGGAGGGTACGAGGATGTGATTTCGCCGCCCTCCCGCCGCCCTCTGGCGCAAGGCGACATCCTGATGCTCGATCTCGGCCTGCGCTGGGACGGCTATTTCTGCGATTTCGACCGCAACTTCGCCATCGGAAGGGCGGAGGACGCGGCCCGCCGTGCCTACGATCTGCTGTGGCGGGCCACCGAAGCGGGCATCGCCGCCACCCGTCCCGGCGCCACCTGCCGCGAGCTGTACCGGGCCATGCGGGCGGTGCTCGCCGAAGCGGGCGAAGGAGACGGCAACATCGGCCGCCTCGGCCACGGGCTCGGAATGCAGCTCACCGAATGGCCGTCGCTCATGGAAGGAGACGATACGGTGATCGAGGAGAACATGGTCCTCACCCTCGAGCCCTCGCTTTCCTGCGGTGGCAATCGCATGATGGTGCAGGAGGAGAATGTGGTGGTCGGTCCGCGGGGCGCGCGGCTGCTGACGCCCCGGGCGGCGCCGGAGCTGCCCGTGATCCGGGGATGAGCGGGTGAAGCCGGATTTCGACACGGACGAGGGAATCGGCCGGCGTGCCAGCCTCGGTGTCCTGGTGCTGGCCGAAGACGCCACGGTGGAGCCGGAGCTCGCCCGGATCACCGCGCTCGAAGGCGTCGCGCTCTACCACAGCCGCATCCCCGTGGCGGCGGAGGTGCGCCCCGACACCCTCGCCCGCATGGAACGCGAGCTGCCCGATGCGGTACGTCTGTTGCCGACCACCGCGGATCTCGAGGTCGTCGCCTACGCCTGCACCTCGGGGGCGACGGTGCTGGGATCCGAAGCCGTCTCCCGGGCAATCGGGACCGTCCTTCCGCGCGCCCGCGTCACCGATCCCTTGGCGGCGATCCTCGCCGCCGGCCGCGCGCTGGAG
>Ga0256841_1001950_pt1 | contig 17037 bp, 13 predicted proteins | sample 356308metaG_FD_185971 | JGI IMG/M metagenome (GOLD analysis project Ga0256841, IMG submission 185971) | Hydrothermal vent microbial communities from Mid Atlantic Ridge, Atlantic Ocean - 356-308 | ecosystem: Environmental > Aquatic > Marine > Hydrothermal vents | place: Atlantic Ocean: Mid... | reverse complement strand
CCAGGCGCACGCAGCGGCCGACCTCGTTCTCGTACCAGCCGCGCGCGTGCTGGTGCGGTTCGGCCTCGTAGCCCCACCAGACACCGTCGGCATCCTGGGCCACCCAGGCGACCCAGCCGGGCAGATCTGGAAAGCGCATCAGCGCCGCCAGAAGGCCGGTGTCAGCAACACCAGCAAGGTGAAGATCTCCAGCCGTCCCAGCAGCATGGCAAAGCTCAGCACCCATTTCGATACATCGTTGATGTCACTGTAATGGTAGCCCACTTCGCCCAGCCCGGGGCCCAGGTTGTTGAGGCAGGCGGCCACGGCGGAAAAGGCCGTCACCTGGTCGAGGCCCGTGGCCAGCAGCGCCAGCATCATGACCGCAAAGCAACCGACGTAAATGGCGAAGAAGCCCCACACCGCCTCCACCACGCGTTCCGGCATGGCCTTGTTGCCGATCTTGACCGGGATCTGGGCATTGGGATGCACCAGCCGCATGATCTCGCGCAGCCCCTGCTTGAACAGCAACAGGAAACGAATCACCTTCATGCCGCCGCCGGTGGACCCCGCGCAGCCGCCGATGAAACTGGTGAACAGCAGCATGACCGGCAGGAAACCCGGCCAGTGGAAATAGGCGGCCGTGGTGAAACCGGTGGTGGTGCCGATCGACACGGCCTGGAACACGCCGTGATGGATGGCGTCGCCGAGCACCGGGAAGGTGCCGCTGCGGTACAGGTAGACGACGGCCACCACGGCCGCCAGCGACAGCACCGTGATGTAGGCGCGAAACTCGGGGTCCCGGAAATAGCTCAGCGGGCTGGTCTTGCGCCAGGCGACGAAATGCAGGGAGAAGTTGACGCCGGCCAGCAGCATGAACACCACCGCCACCAGCTCGATGGCCGGGCTCTGGAAATAGCCGATGCTGAGATCGTGGGTGGAGAAGCCGCCGATGGCGACGGTCGAGAAGCTGTGCGCCACGGCATCGAAGGGATCCATGCCGACGAACCAGTAGGACGCCGCGCAGGCGACCGTCAGCCCAAGGTAGATGTACCACAGTGCCTTGGCCGTCTCGGTGATGCGCGGCGTGAGCTTGTTGTCCTTCATGGGGCCGGGCGTCTCGGCGCGGTACAGCTGCATGCCGCCGATGCCCAGCATGGGCAGCACGGCCACCGCCAGCACGATGATGCCCATGCCGCCCAGCCACTGCAGCTCCTGGCGGTAGAACTGGACGGAGCGCGGCAGGCGGTCGATGCCGGTGATGACGGTGGCGCCGGTAGTGGTCAGGCCCGACATCGATTCGAAGAACGCATCGGTGAAGGGCATGTGCGGCTGGTCGGCCACCACGAAGGGCACGGCGCCCACCAGCGCCAGCACGGTCCAGAACAGCACCACCACCAGGAAGCCGTCGCGGATGCGCAGCTCGCGGCGCTGCCGGCGCACCGGCAGCCAGCACAACAGGCCGGCCAGCAGGACGCCGCCGAAGGCCATCAGGAAGGCGTGTTCGACGCCCTCGCCAAGCACCAGCGCGATCGCCAGTGGCGGCAGCATGATGGTGCTGGCCACCATCAGCAGCAGGCCGAGGATGCGTTGAATGGAGCTGAAGTGCATTCAGAAAAAGGTCACGCCCACCTGGAACAGGTGTTCCACGTCGGCGATGTGGCGCTTGTCGACCAGAAACAGGACCACGTGGTCGTCCGGCTGGATCACCGTATCGTGGTGGGCGATGATGACCTGGTCGCCGCGCACCACCGCGCCGATGGTGGTGCCGGGCGGCAGGCGGATTTCGTCGATGGTGCGGCCCACCACCTTCGAGGTGGTGCTGTCGCCGTGTGCCACCGCCTCGATGGCCTCGGCGGCGCCGCGCCGCAGCGAATGCACCACCACCACGTCGCCGCGCCGCACGTGGGTGAGCAGGCTGCCGATGGTGGCCTGCTGCGGCGAAATGGCGATGTCGATGGCCTCGCTCTGCACCAGGTCGACATAGGAAGCCCGGTTGATGAGCGACATGACCTTGCGCGCGCCCAGGCGCTTGGCCAGCATGGAGGACAGGATGTTGGCCTCCTCGTCGTTGGTGAGTGCGCAGAACACGTCGGTGTTCTCGATGTTCTCTTCCAGCAGCAGTTCTTCGTCGGCGGCGTCGCCGAGCAGCACGATGCTCTTGTCCAGGCGTTCCGAGAGGCGCCGCGCCGTGTCCGCGCTGCATTCGATGAGCTTGACCTGGTAGCGGTCCTCGATGGCCTCGGCCAGCCGCAGGCCGATGTTGCCGCCGCCGGCGATCATCACGCGCCGCACCGGCTTCTCCAGGCGCCGCAGCTCGCTGGTCATGGCACGGATGTCCTTGCGCGCGGCCACGAAGAAGACTTCGTCGTCGGCCTCGATGACGGTGTCGCCTTCCGGGAGGATGGCGTTGCCGCGCCGGAAGATGGCCGCCACCCGGGCCTCGACGCCGGGCATGTGCTCGCGCAGCTCGCGCAGTTCGTGGCCCACCAGCGGCCCGCCCTCGACGGCGCGCACGGCCACCAGCTGCACACGGCCGCCGGCGAAGTCCAGTACCTGCAGGGCGCCCGGGTGCTCAATGAGACGCTCGATGTATTCCGTGACCAGCTTCTCGGGGCTGATCAGCACGTCGATGGGCAGGGCTTCCTGCGAGAACAGCTTGGGGTAGTTGAGGTATTCCGGCGCCCGCACGCGGGCGATCTTGATGGGGGTGTGGAAGAGGGTGTAGGCGACCTGGCAGGCGACCATGTTGATCTCGTCGCTGTTGGTGACGGCCAGGATCATGTCGGCGTCCTCGGCGCCGGCCGCGGTCAGGATCTCCGGGTGTGATGCCGTACCCGCCACGGTGCGGATGTCGATGCGGTCCTGCAGATCCTGCAGCACTTCCTGCTTGGTGTCGACGACGGTGATGTCGTTTGCTTCGCTGGCCAGGTTCTGCGCCACCGAGGAACCCACCTGTCCGGCGCCGAGGATGATGATTTTCATGGGGCGGGCAATCGCAGGGGCGGGCGGCAGGGCGACACGCCGCCACGGGACCGTCGGCCACGGGGATGCGGGCGACGAGCGTACAGGGGGATACTCACAGCGTATCCCGTGGCGGTGTGTCGCCCTGCCGGCTGCCGATTCATCGAATGTCTACTCGCCGCCCTTCCTGAAATCGATACCCAGGCCGCGCAGCTTGCGGTACAGGTGGGTGCGCTCCATGCCCACCCGCTTGGCCAGCTTGCCGACGCTGCCGCCCACTTCCGCCAGCTGGTGTTCGAGATACTGCTTCTCGAAATGCTCGCGCGCCTCGCGCAGCGGCATATCCAGCGGCACCAGGGTGGCGCCGGTCTCCACCGGCTGCGGCTGCACGGTCTGGATGGCGGCCTCGACCTCGTCGACCTCGATCACCGGACCGGTGCCGAGGATGAGCAGGCGCTGCACGAGGTTCTTGAGTTCGCGGATGTTGCCCGGCCAGCGGTAGTTGCGCAGCCGGTTCTGGGCGGCGGTGCTGAACTCGCGGTAGGGCAGGTTCTCCTGCATCACGAAACGGTCGACGTAGTAATTGAGCAGCTCCGGCACGTCTTCGCTGTGCTCGCGCAGTGGCGGCACCAGCAGCGGCACCACGTTGAGGTGGTAGTACAGGTCCTCGCGGAAGCGGCCCTCGCGCACTTCCTGCTCCAGGTCGCGCGAGGTGGTGGCGATGACGCGGATGTCGACGGGCACCGGCTCGGTGCCGCCCATGCGCAGGAAGGAATGGGTCTGGAACACGCTCAGCAGGCGCGACTGGGTCTGCAGGTCCATGTCGGTGATGTTGCCCAGATACAGTGTGCCGCTGTTGGCCTGTTCCAGGCGGCCGTAGTGGATGCGCTCGCCTTCCTCGCTGCCGAACAGTTCCACCGCCGAATTCTCCGGCGACATGGAGCCGACCGCCACTTCCACGAACGGCCGGTCGCGCAGCGGGCTCTGGGCGTGGATGTAGCGCGCCACGATCTCCTTGCCGGCGCCCGGTTCGCCGCTGATCAGCACCCAGGTGTTGTGCTGGGCGATGCGCCGCGCCTGGTCGCGCAGCGCCTGCATGACCTCGCTCTTGCCGGTGGGTTCGGAGACCGGCTGCAGGTGGCGGCGCAGGCCGAGATTCTCCTGGGCGAGCTTGTCGGCCTCCAGGGCGCGGCTCACCGTCAGCAGCAGCTTGGCCAGCGAAATGGGCTTCTCGATGAAGTCGTAGGCGCCCAGGCGGGTGGCCTCGACCGCGGTCTCGACCGTGCCGTGACCGGACATGACGATGACCGGGCACTGCAGCCTGCCGCCCTCGGACCACTCGCGCAGCAGGGTGATGCCGTCCACGTCGTCCATCCAGATGTCGAGCAGGATGAGATCGGGACGCCGCGCGCGGCGCGCACGGCGTGCCGCTTCACCGCTGTCGGCCACCGAGACCTCGTACCCCTCTTCCTCGAGGATCTCCTTGACCAGGTTGCGGATATCGGGTTCGTCGTCCACCACCAGTATGTGGCCGGAACTCATGACGGTCTGTGTCTGCCTCGCGCTTCGTGTAGGGGGTCGGCGGCCATTATAGACCAGTACCCTTCAATCCGATAATGGCACATCGTCCGGCTCGCGCCGGGGCCGGGCGGGAAAACGTATCTCGATGCGCGCATGTCCCGCCTCGGTATTGAAAGCGCGGATGCGTCCGTGGTGTTCCTCGACGATCTTGTTGACGATGGCCAGGCCCAGGCCGGTGCCGCGCGCCTTGGTGGTCACATAGGGTTCGAACAGGTGCTCCACCACATCGGGCGGGAAGCCGCCGCCGTTGTCCTCGAAACACAGGTCGATGCAGCGCTCGCCGGCCTCCATGGACCAGCGCGTCTCCACCAGCAGCCGGCCGTCCGGGTTGTCGTGCAACGCCTCCAGCGCATTCTTCACCAGGTTGTGCAGCAGCTGGCGCAGACGCCCGGCGTCGGCCTCGATGCGCGGCTCCGGCCGCGCCAGCTGCAGACGAATGTCCACCCCGCTGCCGCGGTACAGGTCCATGACCTCCTGGATCAGATCGTGCAGCGCCAGCGGCCGCCGTTCCAGCCGCGGCGCCCTGGCGTACTCGCTGAAGGCATTGACCATTTCCTTGAGCGACTCGACCTGCTGCACGATGGTATGGGTGGCGCGGTCCAGCACCTCGGCGTCGGCCGGGTCCATCTTGCGCAGGTACTTGTGACGCAGGCGCTCGGCCGACAACTGGATGGGCGTCAGGGGGTTCTTGATCTCGTGGGCCAGGCGCCGCGCCACCTCACCCCAGGCGGCGTCGCGCTGGGCGCGGATCAGGTCGGTGACGTCGTCGAACACCAGCACCAGCCCGCCCTGCATGCGCTCGTCCACCGGCAGGGAGGTGCCGCGGCACATCAGCACCCGTCGGCCGGCGCTGTGGGCGAGTTCGATCTGCGCCTGCCACTCGGTCTGGCCGGCCTCGCGGCGCTCGTCCACCAGCTTCACCAGCGGTTCGAGCAGCGGGTGGTCGCCGACCAGGTCGTCGAGGCGCTGACCAAGCCGGCTGCCGAGATCGATGCCGAGGATGTGGCTGGCGGCCTCGTTCACGGTGCGCAGCCGGCCGTCACCGTCGATGGTGAGCACGCCCGAGGACAGGCTGCCCAGCACCGTCTCCAGGTAGGTGCGCTGGCTCTCCACCTGCTGCTGGCTGTCGCGCGCCTGGTCGCGGGCGCGCGACAGGCGCCGCGTCATGTCGTTGAAGGAGCGCACCAGGAAGCCCAGCTCGTCCTCGCTGGTCACCGGCAGGCGCTTGCTGTAGTCGCCCTCGGCGACGGCGCGGGTGCCGTCGGCCAGTACGCCGATGGGCGCCACCAGCCGCCGCGCCGAATAGAAGGCCGCCCACACCGCCGACAACAGGCTCAGCACCAGCACCAGCGACAATGTCAGGATGTAGCTGTATTTCAGCGGCGTGCGCAGGTAGGTGAGTTCCTTGTAGCGGGCGATCTGCGACTGCACGTTGTCGGCCAGCCCGCTGAGCCGGCCGGGCACGTCGTAGAGGGCCTGCAGGGTATAGGGCTCGGCACCCGGCTTGGAGGACAGGATGGGCACCACCGCCCGCACCTGCAGGCCGGACTCGCCGACCGGGTCCAGCGCCACGTAGGACCGTCCCTGCGACAGCGCCATCATGACCTCGCCGGACGGCGGACTGGGGATGATGTCGGCGGCCTCGACGCTGCTCGACGCGATGATGCGGCCGTCCATGCCGAATACCGTCAGCTCGGCCGCGCCGCTGCGCACCCGCAGGTCGTAGAGGGTCATGGGCACCAGCGCCGGCGTCATCTCGCCCAGCTCGCTGGCGATCTTCTCGGTCAGCTGCAGCAGGCTGTTGAGGCGCACGTCCAGCGCCCCGCGGCTCAGTTCCAGCGAATCCTCCAGCGCCTGTTCCACCTGGACGTCGAACCAGGAATCGATGCCGCGCTGCAGGAACTGCAGGGAGAAGTAATACACCACGCTGACCGGCACCACCGACAGCACCACGAAGGTGATCACCAGACGCGTCGTCAACAGGGCGCCGGGCGCGCGCGCCCGGTACTGGCTGACCAGCCAGTACAGGTTGGTGCCGATCAGGGCGGTGAGCACGATCAGGCCCAGGGCGTTGACCAGCAGCAGCCAGGAATACATGCGCCCGAAGCGCTCGCTGTTGTGGGTGGCGTCGCTCATCAGGGACAGCGACACCAGCAGGATGCCGAACAGCATCAGCATCGGCCAGATGCCGAGACTCGAACGTCTTACGGAGACAAGGGCCATTCGTACCAGCCACTGTTGAGACGCCAGTCGGAATCCAGGTAGGCCCACAGGCGCATCGGGGAGGGCAGCGACTCGATATCGAGCTGGCTGCGCAGGCGCACCCGGTAGTCGCCGTCTCTCTTGAGCAGGTTGGCGTCCAGCAAGGGCAGGTCGTAGATATTGCCAATGGCCCGCAGGGCATCGTCGAGAAAGCGGAAACTCTGCAGGACCCCGGTGTTGAAATTGCGCACCAGGTAGCGCTGGCTGAGGGCGTGGTAGCGCAGTGAGAAACGCTGCCGCAGCTCGGCGATGATTTCCGGCCACAACAGCTCGCGCTCGCGCACCACCTGGATCTGCAGTTCCAGCACCAGCGGCACACCGTTCTCCAGCGCCTCGCGCACGGTGTCGTTGAGACGGAACTCGACCCGGGCGCCGAGGCGGTAGACGCCATCGACCAGCAGGATGCGCACATCGTGGATGGGCGGCGTGTCCCCGCCGGCCGGGGCGGCGCCGAAGGGCGACAGCATCAACAGGCCGGCAAGCAGGGTGCGCCAGGCACGCCGCAGCCGCGGGCGGCGACGGGCCCGGGCCGGTATCAGGATTGACGCTTGCTCATGCACGCAAAGTAGAAACCATCCATTCCATCGTCGCCGGGCAGGACCTGGCGCCCCGCACCCGCTGCCCGCCCCCATCCCGGAGACAGTGCCTGGCTGTCGGCATCGGCCTGCGTGGCCAGGAAGCGCTCCAGCTGCGCACTGTTCTCCTGGCGCAACACCGAGCAGGTTACATACAACAGGATACCGCCTGGCGCCAGCAAGGGCCATAAAGCATTCAACAATTTTTGTTGCGTTTCCGCCAACTGGTCGACATCCGAGCAACGTCGCAGGAGCTTGATATCCGGATGACGGCGGATCACGCCGCTGGCCGAGCAGGGCGCATCGAGCAGGATGCGATCGAAGGGGCGCCCGTCCCACCAGGCAGCCGGGTCGGCCGCATCGGCGGCCAGCAGGCGGGCCGTCAGTCCGAGCCGGCCGAGGTTCTCACGCACCCGCTCCAGGCGGGCCGGTTCGCGGTCGATCGCAACCAGTTCGGCCAGGTTCGGCTCCAATTCCAGCAGATGAGCGGTCTTTCCACCGGGCGCCGCGCAGGCATCCAGCACCCGTTCGCCCCGCCGCGGGGCCAGCAGGGGCGCGGCGCGCTGGGCTGCGGCGTCCTGTACCGACACCAGCCCCTCCCGGAACCCCGGCAGCGCATCCACGGCGACCGGTCGTTCCAGGCGCAGGCCGGCCGCCAGGCCCGCCACCGGGCGGGCGGCGATGCCCGCCTGCGCCAGCCGCTCCCGGTAGGCATCGCGGCTGCCGCGCCGGACGTTGACGCGCAGGAACATGGGCGCGCGGGCATTGTCGGCCTCCAGGACGGCCTGCCAGTGCAGCGGCCAGTCGCGGCGCAACGCTTCGACCAGCCAGGCCGGATGGGCCCAGCGTGTGGCCGGATCACCGTCCAGCACCTCCAGCAGCCCTGCGCCACGACGCTGGGCGTTGCGCAGCACGCCGTTGACCAGGCCGGCCGCCCAGCCCTTGCCCAGCACCCGCGCCGCCTCCACCGTGGCGTGGATGGCGGCGTGGGGCGGCGTATCCATATACAGGAGCTGGTACAGGCCCACCAGCAGCAACGCGTGCAGGTCGCGGTCGCGGGTCTTGAGGGGGCGCTTCAGAAGCTGCCGGGCCAGGGGTTCCAGGCGCAGGTACCAGCGCAGCGTGCCGTAGGTCAGCTCCTGGGCCAGCGCCCGGTCGCGCGACCCGCCCAGCGCCGCCAGCCGGGCGGGGATCAGGCGGGCCAGGGAGCTGCCCTCTGCGGCCACCGCCGTCACCAGCCGCGCCGCCAGGGCGCGCGGATCCCGGTCTGCTGCATCGCGGCGCCCCGTCATGGCCGGGCGTCCGCGGCAGGCAAGGGACCGACAGCGCTCATCCGAGCACCACGCCCTCCATGTCGTGCGCATTGAGGAAATCCGCCACGGCCATGCGCTTGCGGCCGGGCGCCTGCACTTCCAACAGGCGCAGCCGGCCGGCACCGCAGGCCACGTCGATCCCCTCGCGTCCGGCCGCCACCACCGTACCGGGCGCCGCGCCCGGCGCCTGCTCGAGCGGCCGCGCCCGCCACACCCGCAGCATGCCGTCGCCGAACGGCGTCTGCGCCACCGGCCAGGGATTGAAGGCGCGCACCTGGCGGTCCAGCTCCGTGGCCGTCCGGCGCCAGTCGAGCAGGGCCTCGCTCTTGTCCAGCCTGGCGGCGTAGGTGGCCCGGCTGTCGTCCTGCGGTTCGGGTGTCAGGGTGCCGGCTTCCAGGGCGTCCAGGTTGTCGGCCAGCAGCCGCGCCGACAGGATGCTGAGGCGGTCGTGCAGGCTGCCGGCTGTATCCTCGTCGGTGATGGGACAGCGCACCCGCGCCAGCACCGGGCCGGTGTCCAGGCCGGCCTCCATCTGCATCAGGCAGACGCCGGTCTCGCGGTCGCCGGCCAGGATGGCGCGCTGGATGGGCGCCGCGCCGCGCCAGCGCGGCAGCAGCGAGGCGTGCAGGTTCACGCAGCCGCGCCGCGGAATGTCGAGCACCGCCTGCGGCAGCAGCAGGCCGTAGGCCACCACCACCATGAGGTCGGGCTGCAGCTCGCGCAGCACGGCCTGTTCCCCGGACGATTTGAGACTGGCCGGCTGGTGGACCGGAACAGCGTGTTCCAGCGCCAGCCGCTTGACCGGGCTCGGGGTGAGCCTGCGGCCGCGGCCGGCGGGCCGGTCGGGCTGGGTGTAGACCGCCACCACCTCGTGGTCGCGCTCAAGCAGCGTCTGCAGGACAGGGACGGAGAACTCGGGCGTGCCGGCGAAGACGATGCGCATGCGTGTCTGAACAATCGGAAAATGCGTGGGGTGGGTGCTGGCTAGATGACGGGCTGGGCCTGTTTCGACGCTGGCTTGTCGCCCTGCTGGCGTTGCTGCTTTTCGAGTTTCTTGCGGATGCGCTGGCGCTTGAGCTGCGACAGGTAGTCGACGAACAGCTTGCCGTCGAGGTGGTCGATCTCGTGCTGGATGCACACCGCCAGCAGGCCGTCGGCCTCCAGCTCGAAGGGCCGGCCGTCGCGGTCCAGGGCGCGCACGCGGATGCGCTCGGCGCGCTGCACCCGCTCGTAGATGCCGGGCACCGACAGGCAGCCCTCGTCCATCTCCTCGACGCCCTCGCGTTCCAGGATCTCGGGGTTGATGAACACGCGGGGCTCGCTCTTGTCTTCCGAGATGTCGATCACCAGCACCCGCCGGTGCACGTTGACCTGGGTGGCCGCCAGGCCGATGCCGGGCGCCGCGTACATGGTCTCGAACATGTCGTCGACCAGGCTGCGGATGCCCTCGTCCACGCTGTCGACCGGGCGCGCGCGCTCGCGCAGCCGCGGGTCGGGGAAATGCAGGATGTCCAGGATCGCCATGTCCGTGCCGTTATCGTCTGTCGTGGGTACCGGGTTGCCCTGTGATGGCCGTCACGAATCCGGCACCACAGCGTATTTATACTCTAACATAGTGATCGAACTGCCGTTACAGGGTGGGGCCGGGACAAGACCCCGGATTTTTCGGGCCAGAAATTTCCGCTACACTCCGGGAAGCGATGGCCGTTATATATCATTGGATTAGATAGATACAGCCGGTATTCCCGCGGGGGGCCGGCCGACAAGAACCGGACGCAAAGGGACGCTTATGTCGAAATTCAAATCTCTGGCGCTGGCACTGGCTCTGGCCGTCACCAGCGTATTCGCGGACCAGGTGGTGCTGAAGGACGGTCATCCCGACCGCTACGTGGTCGTCAAGGGCGACACGCTGTGGGACATCTCCGAGCGCTTCCTGGACAAGCCCTGGCTGTGGCCCGAGATCTGGTACGTCAATCCCCAGATCGAGAACCCGCACCTGATCTACCCCGGCGACGTCATCAACCTGGTGTACGTGGACGGCAAGCCGCAGCTGCGGGTGCAGCGCGGCAAGGCGACCATCAAGCTGTCGCCCCGGGTGCGCGCCGAACGCCTGGACAAGGCCATCCCGACCATCCCCGTGGACGCCATCCAGCAGTTCCTGAGCCGCCCCCTGGTGGTGGGCGAGGATGAGCTGGCGAAAGCGGCCTACGTGGTGTCGAGCGCCGGCGAACACCTGATCACCGGCGCCGGCGACCGCATCTACGTGCGCGGCCTGAAGGACGAGGGTTACAGCCGCTTCAACGCCTTCCGCCCCGGCAGCACCTACGTCGACCCCGAGACCGGCGAAGTACTGGGTTTCGAGGCCATCTACCTGGGCGACGGCACCGTGGAACGCTACGGCGACCCGTCCACGCTGAGCCTGATCCGCACCACCCGCGAGGTCAACATCGGCGACCGCGTTCTGCCCATCACCCGGGAAGACGTGCAGCCCTACTTCCAGCCGCACGCACCCGAGGCCGGCCTGCAGGGCACCATCATCTCGGTGCTCGACGGCGTCAGCCAGATCGGCCAGTACCAGATCGTGGTGCTCAACCGCGGCGCCCGTGAGGGCGTGGACGTCGGCACCGTGCTGGCGGTCTACCAGGCCGGCGAGACCATCCGCGACCAGGTGTCGGGCCGCAAGAAGGATATCGTCAAGCTGCCGGACGAACGCGCCGGCCTGGTCATGGTGTTCCGCACCTTCGACAAGGTCAGCTACGGCCTGGTCATGAAGGCCACCAGCGCCCTGCACGTCGGCGACCGGGTCGGCAACCCCGATTTCTGACGCAGTTCCACTGGCCACGACCCCGGATATCAGGCAAGGTATCCGGGGTTTTTTTGTCCTTGTCATGTCGCCTCAGGGAGGAGGCCGCCAGATGAACGACGCGACCGAAGACCGTTGTGCCGACCAGGACCGCTTGCGGGCCTGGCTGACCCTCGCCCATGCCCCGGGACTGGGCGCCGCCGGCATCCGCGCCCTGGTGGAACGCTTCGGCGGTCCCTGCCGGGTGCTGGCGGCGGCCGGCGGCCTGCGGGCCGGCGAAGAGCTGCCCGCGGCCGCCCTGGACTTCCTCGGGCAGCCCGATCCCGCGCCCATCGAACGCGACCTCGCCTGGGCCGCCGGTGAACGCAACTACCTGATCACACTGGACGACCCGGTCTACCCGCGGCTGCTGAGGCAGATCCCCGACCCACCGCCCGTGCTGTACCTGCACGGCGAACCGGCGGCGCCCGCGCTGCTGGGGCTGGCCCTGGTCGGCAGCCGCAATCCGACCGCCGGCGGCAGCGCCACGGCCCACGACTTCGCCGCCCACCTGGCCGGGGCGGGGCTGGTGATCGTCAGCGGCCTGGCGCTCGGCATCGACGCCGCCGCCCACCAGGGCGCGCTGGACGCCGGCGGCGTCACCGTGGCGGTCGCCGGCACCGGCCTGGACCGCGTCTACCCCGCCCGCCACCGCGAACTGGCCCACCGCATCGCCGAACGCGGCGCCCTGGTGTCGGAGTTTCCGCCCGGCACGCCGCCGCTGCCGGCCAATTTCCCGCGCCGCAACCGCCTCATCAGCGGCCTCGGCCTGGGCACCCTGGTGGTGGAGGCGGCGCCGAAATCCGGCTCCCTGATCACCGCCCGCGCGGCCACCGAACAGGGCCGCGAGGTATTCGCCATTCCCGGCTCCATCCACAACCCGCTGGCGCGCGGCTGCCATGCCCTGATCCGCCAGGGCGCGAAACTGGTGGAGACCGCCGACCACATACTGGAGGAACTCGGCCCGCTGGCGGCGGCCGGTGCCGAACAGGCCGCGCCCGCGCCCGGCAACGCCGCGGCGACGCTGGATGCCGACTATCTGCGGCTGCTCGAATGCATGGGCCACGAGCCGGTCGGCGTCGACCAGCTGGTGGACCGAAGTGGATTGACGGCGGAACAGGTTTCCTCCATGCTGCTGCTACTGGAGCTGGAAGATCGCGTGGTATCGGCCCCTGGCGGGCGCTATACACGGGTCCCGAACGAGAGCCTGAAATGAAAGAGAACATGTTTGACGTCCTGATGTATCTGTTTGAAAACTATTACATGGACGACGAAACCGACATGAACCCGGACCGCGAGTCCCTGCACACCGAGCTGCTCGAAGCAGGCTTCCCGCCGGCCGAGATCAACCAGGCTTTCGACTGGCTGGACGGGCTCACCAGCCAGCAGGGCGAACGCATCCACAACAGCCAGACGGGAAATGCCCTGCGCGTGTTCTCGGGCCGCGAATGCGAGCGCCTGGACGTCGAGTCGCGCGGCTTCCTGCTGTTCCTGGAACAGATGGGCATCCTCACCCCGGCCAGCCGCGAACACGTCATCGACCGCGTCATGGCGCTGGACACCGACGACTTCGACATGAACCAGCTCAAGTGGGTGGTGCTGATGGTGCTGTTCAACCAGCCCGGCGAGGAAGCCGCCTACGCCTGGATGGAAGACCTGGTATTCGACAGCCTGCCCGGACACCTGCACTAGACAAGCCGGCAAGGATCAAACCTGAGGAGCCGCGCCGCCAGGCGCGGCTTCGTTGCTATCAACCATGAGTAAAAGCCTCGTCATCGTCGAATCGCCCGCCAAGGCGAAAACGATCAAGAAATACCTCGGCAAGGGCTTCGAGGTACTGGCCTCCTATGGCCACGTGCGCGACCTGGTGCCCAAGGAGGGCGCCGTCGATCCCGAGCACGACTTCGCCATGAAGTACCAGCTCATCGAACGCAACGCCAGGCACGTCGACGCCATCGTCAAGGCCCTGAAGAAAGCCGACAAGCTGTATCTGGCCACCGACCCGGACCGCGAGGGCGAGGCCATCTCCTGGCACCTGTACGAGTTGCTGAAGGAGCGCGGCGCGCTGAAGGGCAAGCAGGTCTACCGCGTGGTGTTCCACGAAATCACCAGGCGCGCCATCCAGGAAGCCATGGAGCACCCGCGCGAACTGTCCAGCGAGCTGGTCAACGCCCAGCAGGCGCGCCGCGCCCTGGACTACCTGGTCGGCTTCAACCTGTCGCCCCTGCTGTGGAAGAAGGTGCGCCGAGGCCTGTCGGCCGGCCGCGTGCAGAGCCCGGCCCTGCGCCTGATCGTGGAGCGCGAGGAAGAGATCGAGAAATTCAAGCCGCGCGAGTACTGGACCATCGAGGCCGATCTCGCGAAGGACGCCCAGGCCTTCGTCGCCCGCCTGACCCGGCTGCATGGCAAGAAACTGACCCAGTTCGCCATCAACCGCGAAGACAAGGCACTCGAGGTACAGAAGGAGCTGCTCGGCGCGGCCAAGGCCGACGGCGGCAGGCTCACCGTCACCTCGGTGGAGAAGAAGCAGCGCAAGCGCAACCCGGCCGCGCCCTTCACCACCTCGACCCTGCAGCAGGAGGCCTCGCGCAAGCTCGGCTTCACCGCCAGCCGCACCATGCGCGTCGCCCAGCAGCTCTACGAGGGCATCGACATCGGCCAGGGCGCCGTCGGTCTCATCACCTACATGCGCACCGACTCGGTGAGCCTGGCCGGCGAGGCGCTGGACGAGCTGCGCGAACTGATCGAAAAACGCTACGGCAAGGACAAGCTGCCCAGACAGGCGCGCCACTACAAGACCAAGGCCAAGAACGCCCAGGAAGCGCACGAGGCCATCCGCCCGACCTCGGCCATGAACACACCCGAGGCCATCAAGCAGCACCTGTCCGTAGAGCAGTTCAAGCTCTATGACCTGATCTGGAAGCGCACCGTCGCCAGCCAGATGGTCCACGCCACCATCAACACCGTCGGCATCGAGTTCGCCTGCGGCGAGGGCAACGTGCTGCGCGCCACCGGCTCCACGCTGGTCGATCCCGGTTTCATCGCCGTCTACCAGGAAGGCGTCGACGACAGCAAGAAGACGTCGACCGACGAGGAAGGCATGCTGCCGCCGATGGAGGAGGGCGACAAGGTCGATCTCAAAGCCATCCGGCCGGAGCAGCACTTCACCGAGCCGCCGCCGCGCTACAGCGAGGCCAGCCTGGTCAAGACCCTGGAGGAGCACGGCATCGGCCGTCCCTCGACCTATGCCTCCATCATCTCGACCCTGCAGCAGCGCGAGTACGTGACGCTGGAGAACCGCCGCTTCCACCCCACCGACGTCGGCCGGGTGGTGAGCAAGTTCCTGTCCAACCATTTCACCAAGTACGTGGACTACGACTTCACCGCGAAGCTGGAAGACGAACTCGACGCGGTGTCGCGCGGCGAGAAGGAATGGGTGCCGCTGCTGAAGGAATTCTGGTATCCATTCAAGGAGCTGGTCGAAGACAAGGAACAGAGCGTGTCGCGCAGCGAGGTCACCACCGAGGCGCTGGACGAGGAATGCCCCAAGTGCGGCAAGCCGCTCAACATCCGGCTGGGCCGGCGCGGGCGCTTCATCGGCTGCAGCGGCTACCCGGAATGCGACTACACGCGCAACCTGGACGAAGACCGCGACAGCGCCGAGCCGGAAGTCGTCGAGGGCCGCAGCTGCCCCGAGTGCGGCTCCCCGCTCATCATCCGCAGCGGCCGCTACGGCAAGTTCATCGGTTGCAGCAGCTACCCTGACTGCACCTACATCGAGCCGCTGGAGAAGCCGGAAGACACCGGCGTGACCTGCCCCAGGTGCAACAAGGGCACCATGCTCAAGCGCAAGTCGCGGCGTGGCAAGATCTTCTATTCCTGCTCCACCTATCCCGAGTGCGACTACGCGGTGTGGAACCAGCCGGTGGAAGGACCGTGCCCGGAATGCGGCTGGCCCATACTCACCATCAAGACCACCAAGAAGCGCGGTACCGAGCGCGTCTGCCCGCAGAAGGAGTGCAAGTTCTCCGAGCCCTTCGAAGTCGAGGAAGAGGCAGAAGAAGCCGCGGCCGACAAGAGCTGATTGAGCGCCCTGCCCACAAACTGGCAGCTGCGCCGGGCGGTGGAGACACTCGGGGCCGGGGGCGTCATCGCCTACCCGACCGAGGCGGTGTGGGGGCTGGGCTGTGATCCGCTGGACCCGGCCGCCGTCGAGCGGCTGCTGCGCCTCAAGCAGCGCGACCGCGCCAGGGGGCTGATCCTGATCGGCGCAAGCCTGGACGATTTCCAGCCCTTCCTGGCGCCGCTGCCGGCGGCCGTGCGGCGCCGCCTGGCGCGCACCTGGCCGGGGCCGGTGACCTGGCTGCTGCCGGCGCGCCCCGAATGCCCGCGTTGGCTGACGGGCGCCCACGACACCCTGGCGGTGCGCGTCAGCGCCCACCCGGTCTGCCAGGCGCTGTGCCGCGCCTGGGGCGGCGCCCTGGTGTCGACCAGCGCCAATGTCAGCGGCCGGCCGCCGGCCCGGACGCGGCTGCAACTGCGCAAGCAGTTCGACGACCGGCTGGACTACATTCTGCCGGGTGACACCGGCGGAAGGGCACGGCCGTCGGAGATCCGCGACGCGACGAGCGGCGAGGTGCTGCGCCCGGGGTAGGCGGCCTTGCCGGGGCGGCGGTCGCAAAACCCGACGCAAAGGCACGGAGAACGCAGAGGGACGCAAAGGTTTTGGTATCGTTCCGCCCCGGCGGCCCTTGCGTCCTTGCACCCTGGCGCTCCGGCACGGCGACGCAGTCCCCGCCATGACGACGGCTGGCGCACATTTTTGGCTGATTTTTTTCGAGGTGGTTTTCTATGACAGGGCCGGACATCCAGGCGGTGGCGGATTACCTTGAAGGCTTGCAGGAGCGCATCTGCGACGCGCTGGCGGAACTCGACGGCAAGAAGACGTTCGTCGAGGACGCCTGGACGCGTGCGGAGGGCGGCGGCGGTCGCTCGCGGGTGCTGGAGGAAGGGGGCGTGTTCGAGAAGGCCGGCATCAATTTCTCTCACGTCCACGGGCCGGGCCTGCCGGCCTCGGCGACGGCCCACCGGCCGGAGCTCGCCGGACGCCGCTTCCAGGCGCTGGGCGTGTCGCTGGTCATCCACCCGCGCAACCCCTACGTGCCCACCTCGCACGCCAACGTGCGTTTCTTCCTGGCCGAGAAGGAAGGCGCCGAGCCGGTGTGGTGGTTCGGCGGCGGCTTCGATCTTACGCCCTACTACGGCTTCGAGGAGGACGCCGTGCACTGGCACCGTACCGCGCGGGCGGCCTGCGAGCCCTTCGGCGACGACCTCTACCCGCGCCTGAAGCGCTGGTGCGACGAGTATTTCTTCCTGAAACACCGCAACGAACCACGCGGCATCGGCGGGCTGTTCTTCGACGACTACAACGAAGCCGGCTTCGAGCGCAGCTTCGCCTTCATGCGCAGCGTCGGCGACCACTACGTCCCGGCCTACGCGCCCATCGTGGAGAGGCGCAGGG
>Ga0256841_1001949_pt1 | contig 17041 bp, 11 predicted proteins | sample 356308metaG_FD_185971 | JGI IMG/M metagenome (GOLD analysis project Ga0256841, IMG submission 185971) | Hydrothermal vent microbial communities from Mid Atlantic Ridge, Atlantic Ocean - 356-308 | ecosystem: Environmental > Aquatic > Marine > Hydrothermal vents | place: Atlantic Ocean: Mid... | reverse complement strand
CGGATGTTGGGGTTGCCCTGGAGGATGTTGGTGGCCACGTTGTAGGCCTCAGCCCGGTCCCAGTTGGCGGGCTGGCTGGCCACCACCTTGAGGCCGCCGGCCTCGGCGGTCTGGGTGAAGCCGGTGACCCGGTCGATGCTGCTGGTGGTGCCAGGAGCGCCTTCGATGACGGCCACCTCTGCGCCCTGGGGGAGCTTCTCCAGGAAGAGCTGGGCGGCCAGGCTGCCGGCGCGCACGTTGTTGGAGGCGATCTGGGCGGCCAGTTTGATGCCGCTGTCCCGGGCGGCGTCCGGGGGGATGAGCTCGTCGATGTTGATGATGGGGATGCCCATCTCCGTGGCTCGGGCCAGGCCGCTGTTCAGGCTGGTGGCTCGGAAAGGCGTGACGATGAAGGCGTCGAAGTCGCCTTGGTTGAGCCAGGTCTCCAGGATGGCCAACTGCTCGTCTGCGGCGTTCTCCGTGGGCGTGCTGCCGACGACGATCTCCGGGCCATAGCGGGCCGCAGCGAACTCGTATCCTTCCTTCATGGTGAGGAAGAAGGGGTTGGATTCGTTCTTGATCAAGGCTCCGATCTTGAAGCCTTTGCCTATGGTGGCGGTCCTCCCACCTGCTTCAGCTGGGGCTGCCTGGGCGGGCGCCTCCTCGGCTGCTTGCTCTGCCGCTGGCTGGGCGGGCGCTTCCTCGGGGGCCGGCTGGGGGGCTGGCGCGGCCGGCGCTGCGCAGGCGGTCAACACCAGCGCGGCGATGGTCAGCAGGATCACGAACGGCAACAGACGGTTCGGTTTCATGGGTTTGCCTCCTTTGATTGAACTCCCCGATTGACTTGGACTCACCGTTTGGCAGGGTTTGCCGAATGGAATTTGATTGGCGTCATGTCCACGGCAAGGCATTGTTGGCATTATTCCCGGCGGATCTGCCCTTTGCGCCACTGGTCCAGCATCACCGCCAGGACGATGACCGAGCCGATGACGATCTGCTGCCAATAGCTCTGCACGTTGAACAGGTTCATGCCGTTGCGCACCAGGCTGATGATCAGCGCTCCCACGATGGTGCCCCCAATGGAGCCTTCCCCACCGGTGAGGCTGGTGCCCCCCATGACCACTGCAGCGATGGCGTCCAGCTCGAAGAAAGCGCCGGCTGTGGGGTCCGCGGAGCTCAGGCGGGCAGTGAGCAGGGCGGCCGCGATGCCGGTGAGGAAGCCGCCCAGCGCGTAGAACTTCATCTTGTAGCGGTCGATGGGGATGCCAGCCAGACGGGCGGTCTCCTCGCTGCCGCCGATGGCAATGGTGTACTTCCCCAGCCGGGTCTGGGTGAGGACGAACCAGAAGATCAGAGCCACCAGCCCAGCCACAATGACCGGTATCGGCACAGCCCCCACCCGCCCCGCGAAGATCTCCAGGAACTCCCGGCCAAAGCCGTAGATGGGGCGTCCATCGCTGATCACCAGGGCGATGCCTCGGAAGATGCCCATGGTGCCTAGGGTGGCGATGAAAGGGGGCAGGTTGATCCGGGTGATGAGCAGGCCATTGAAGAGGCCGCACAGAGCGCCCACCGTCACCGCCACCAGAAAGCCCACCCAAGGCCCCGCGCCGGCCTTCATGGCGAAGGCCGCACAGACCCCGGCCAGGGCGACGATGGAGCCCACGGAGAGGTCGATCCCGGCGCTGGTGATGACGAAGGTCATGCCCACGGCGATGATGGCGTTGATGGACGCCTGCAGGGCCACCTGCAGCAGGTTGCGAGAGGTGAGGAAGAACTGCTCCCCTCGGATGAGCGGAGAGAGAATGGAAAGGGCCGCCACCATGGCCAGCAAGACCAAAACGATGCCGTACTGGGCAATGAACTCTGCCCACCGGGAACCAGAGGGAAAGGTTGTCGATGTGGATCGGGGCTGGGCGCGGGCGCTCAAGGCCGTCCTCCGTTAGCGGTGAGGAGCTGTGGATTTTCGAATCACGAGCCGGGTTTCCAGGACAATGCGCTCGGTCTCTGCGTCGGCGTCACGGATGTGGCGCAGCAGGACGTCCACGGCGGCCGCGCCCATCTGATAGATGGGCTGGGCCACGGTGGTCAACCCAGGAATGCTGTAGGCGGCCAAGGGAATGTCATCGAACCCCATGACCGAGAGGTCATCAGGCACAGCCAGGCCCAGTTCCGCGGTCGCGTGGAGAACGCCCACGGCCATTACGTCGGTCAGCGCGAAGATGGCTGTAGGGCGGGGAGTGCGTTGCAGCATCTTCCGGGCTGCGCTGTACCCCAGCTCGAACTGTTGTCCCTCGTCCACGATGGTCAGGGCTGGATCCGGCGCCCTGTTGGCATCGGCCAGGGCCTGTGTCAGCCCGCGGATGCGCTGCTTCATGGGGTGGCTGTACCCCGGGCCGCCCACCACGCCAATGCGCCGATGGCCGAGCTCCAACAGATAACGGATGCCATCGTAGGCTCCCTGGTAGTTGTCGCTCAGGACCCGGCTGATGTCCAGGCCAGCCAGATCGCGATCCACCAACACCACCGGGACGCCTCGCTGCACCAGGGCTTGCACTCCCGCCGTGGTATGGCCAGTGGGCACCAGGATGACCCCGTCCACCCGCTGGCGCATGAGCATGGCGATGTAGGCGTCTTCCTTGGCCGGGTTCTCCTCCGCGCTGCAGACGAAGGTGCGGTAATCCGCCTCGAAACAGGCCTTTTCGATGGCGTAGGCCAAGCCGCTGAAGAAGGGATGATCCAGCTGAGGCACCAACAGACCCACCGTCTGGGTCTCCTGGCGACGCAATCCTCGGGCCAGGGCGCTGGGCTGGTAGTTGAGGCTGGCCATGGCCGCCCGCACTCGGGCCTCCAGCTCCGGACTGACAAATCCACTCTTGTTGATCACTCTGGAGACAGTGGCAACCGAGACCTTGGCATGCTCTGCCACGTCCCGCATGGTCACCATGGCGCTCACTCCCACATGGCTGCTTTGGCCCCGGTGATGTAGGCCACGATCTCTTCCGGGGAGGTGTCCGTCTTGCGCAGGGTGGCCACGTGCCGGCCCTGGCGCAAGACCACCACTTTGTCGGCGATGCGGTAAACGTCCTGCATGTTGTGGCTGATCACCAGAAAGCCCAGGGCTTGGGACTCCCGTAGCCGTTCCAACAGGCGCAGCACCTGCTCTGATTCCTCCACCCCCAAGGCGGCGGTGGGTTCGTCCAGGATGAGGAGAGTGCGTCGCCACATGACCGCTCGTCCGATGGCCACAGCCTGACGCTGGCCACCGCTCATTTTGCGCACAGAGAGGGTGGGCTCGGGGATGTTGATGTGCAGGGTGCTGAGCGCCTCCCAGGCTTCTCGACGCATGCGGGGCCGGTCCAGCAGGCCGATGATCTGCCCCAAAAGGCCACCGCGCAGCTCCTCGCGCCCCAGGAAGACGTTGTCGGCCACATCCAGTTGCTCCACCAGAGCCAAGTCCTGGTAGACGGTCTCGATGCCGGCCTCCCGCGCCTCCGCCGGGCTTTGGAACCGACAGGGGACACCCTTCAACCAGAACTGGCCCCCATCCTGCTGGTAGACGCCGGAGAGGATCTTGACCAACGTGGACTTGCCAGCGCCGTTGTCGCCCACCAGGGCAACGATCTCCTGTTCAGAAATGGTGAAGCTGATCCCTTGCAAGGCCTGGACAGCACCGAAGGATTTGGTGATGCCTTCCACCTTCAGCAGGGGAGCGCTTCCATCCAGGGACGCGGTTGTTTCGACCATGATCTGGTGCTTCCATATTGGATTGAGATATTCGTTTGAGGCACTGGGCGGGGGAAATCCACGTGGGGGAGACATAAACGATTGCGTAATCGATTACGTAATCGTTTACATCGGGGTGTATATGACCATATCATAGGAGGAGAGGGGCTGTCAACCCGGATTTTCCATTTTTCGATGCCGTTTTTCCTCTTGCCCTCCTGCTTGGCTGAGAAGAGGGCCGTCTGCCTGGGAGCTCACATCACCGCTGCACGCGCCCAGAGGCATCGCCTTTCATGAGGCGCTTCACCTGGGCCACCGTCACCAGGTTGGCATCCCCGGGAATGGAATGTTTCAGACAGGAAGCCGCCACAGCGAACTCCAGAGCGTCTTGGTCGCTCATGCCGGTGTGGATGCCGTAGATCAGCCCGGCCGCGAAGGAGTCCCCTCCACCCACTCGATCCACAATGTGGGTGATCTCGTAGCCACGGCTGACGAAGAACTCCTGGCCATTGTGCAGACATGCGGACCAACCGTTGTGGCTGGCGCTGTAGCTCTCCCGCAGGGTGATGGCCTGGTAGCGCAAGTTGGGAAAGGCGGCCATCACCTTCTCGGCCAGTTTGCGGTAGCGATCCACCTCCAGTTCCCCGGACGAGACCGCCGCCTCCCAATCCCCTTGATCCAGGTGGATGCCCAGGGAGCGCTGGCAATCCTCCTCGTTGGCGATGCCTACGTCCACGTACTGGACCAGCTCCCCCATGATCTTCGGCGCGGACTGGCCGTACTTCCAGAGCTTGCTTCGGTAGTTGTAGTCGCAGGAGACGGTGAGGCCCCTGGCCTTGGCCTCCTGGACGGCTCGCAGGGAGAGCTCTGCGGCCTGGGGGCTGAGGGCCGGGGTGATGCCAGTGATGTGGAGCCAACTCGCGCCAGCGAACACCTGGTCCCAGTCGAAGCTGTCTGCCTTGGCCTGGGCGATGGCGGAGTTGTCCCGGTCGTAGACCACCAGAGATGGTCGCTGGTTGGCTCCTGCCTCCAGGAAGTAGATGCCCATGCGTTCCCCCTCCCGGCGGACCAGCGTCGTGTCCACGCCCCAGCCCCGGAGATAGCGCAGGCAGGCCTCGGCGATGGGGGTCTCTGGCAGCGCGCTGACGAAAGCCACCTCCAGTCCAAAGGAGGCCAACGAGATGGCCACGTTCCCCTCACCACCCCCGAAGGTGGCCTCTAAGATCGGCGACTGAAAGAAGCGTTCAAAGCCTGGGGGCTTCAGGCGCAGCATGATCTCGCCCAGCGTGATGATTCGTCCAGTCACGAAACACCTCCTCCACGAGCTAGGGCCATCAGGGCCATGGCTTCCTGGGTTTTCAGCCTGATGGTCCGGAAATCGCCTGCCGCAATGAGCTGCTTGCTTACCAGCCAACTGCCGCCGCAGGCGTGGACTTGGGGCAGAGTCAGATAGCTGGCCAGATTGTCCGGGTTGATGCCCCCAGTGGGGATGAATCGCACAGCCCCATAAGGGGCGGCAATGGCCTTCAGGGTTTTGAGCCCACCCATGGCCTCGGCAGGGAAGAACTTGACCACATGGAGCCCTTTGGCCAGAGCCATGTTGATCTCCGTGGGGGTGGCCACCCCGGGCGTGATGGGGATCCCCTGGGCCAAGCACCAATCCACCACCTGCGCGTCAAAACCTGGGGTGACGATGAATCGAGCTCCGGCGGCCACGGCTCGCTGGGCCTGCTCCACGGTGAGCACGGTTCCAGCGCCCACCAACATCTTAGGAAAGGCTTGAGTCAGCCCGCGGATGGCTGCTTCGGCAGCGGCGGCCCGGAAGGTGATCTCCGCGCAGGGCAGGCCGCCATCCAGGAGCGCGCGGCCCAGGGCTGGCGCGTCCCCGGCATTCTGGATAGTCACCACAGGGATCACGCCGCACCTGTGGATCTGGGCTAGGGTTTCGTCCATGGTGAGGATCTCCTTGCATGTCTTTAAGCTTGTTACTGGTTGTTGGGGCGGTTGGTGGAGTTGGCGGGGAGGATCTCGTAGAGGACATAGGGGTCTAGCAGGAACCGGACCTGGCCGTCCTTGTTGGTCAAGGATTGTACATTGTGGATGCGGTTGCCCTGTCTGTCCCTCTTCACGATGGCTGCCACCTGGGGGAAGAGCCCCTGGAAAGTGAAGAGGGTGGAGGAAGCAGAGCTGCTCTGCAAGTAGACCTGCCCTTCCTCGCCGAAAGCCAGATAGAAGCCCAGGCCTGCTAGGCCTCGTCGAGTGCCCAGGCGCTTCTGCTGTGCAGACCACCCTCCAGTTTCCAGGTAGGATCCGCTGGTGTAGATCCAGGCCAGTTTCCCATTCCGTCCCTGTTGAATCCAGGCCAGACCACCGTCGAGCCGGTAGTCTCCCAACTGTTTCAGCCCTGGCCAAGAACTCACAGCCAGCAGGCCGTCGCCTTCAGCCATCTCTAACCGCCAAGCCTGGGCTTTGGACGGCGTCAGTCGCTGTCCGTTCTGGTAGGTGAGAGGGATGGGCTGCACGTCCTCCACCCGGGGCTGATCCTGGTAGGGCTGGATGAGGGTCACAAACTGGACCTCTGGGCCTTGACGGCGAGCCAAAACGAGGGACATCCGACGGCTGGCCAACTCGTCCCCGACACCGGTGGCTGTGGGGCCTGTGGCCAGGAAATAGTCGGTTTCCTCCTGGCCCAGGAAGTGTAGGCGCACCCTTCGGTTGCCTCCAAGGATCCATTCGGCCTGCAATGCGCCTCTCCCTTGGGCTTGGCGGATGTCTGTCAGATGCTGGTAGCCATTCGCCGTCCCCAGGGGCTCCGCTCCGGCCTGGAAGGCCAGCTCCTCTGTGACGAAGCGACCCTGGTTGTGGTAGATCCAGTCGTAGGTGTGGGGCTGGTCGCTCCTGGCCTGGAAAAGATCCACCAAGAGCCCGTCCATGAGCAGCAGGGTTCGGGTCAGGGCGACGCCTGGGTAGATGTCTTGGCTGGAGGCTTGAACCATCTGCAAAGCTGGGGTGCTGAGAAAGACCTCCAGTTGGGCGGCCGGTGCACGTTCCTGAGAGCGTCCATCCACTACCAGCAGGTTGTGGGCCACGGATTGCTTGAAATACTCCTCGTGCACAGGTAGACGGTAGCGAACGGAGCCGGGATCTGGCGCCACGTACCGGCCCAAGCCCCAGAGCACCAGGCTCAACTGATCCGCGTGGCTGTGGCCACCCTGGTAGCCCATGTAGTTGAGCACGGCCTGGAGCAGGCCCATCCCATTCCCCGAACGCAACACGGCCAGGTTGGAGTCCCGTAGATTTAGGCTCTGCCAGGGCAGAGGTGCGGGGTTCTCCAACTCTGGGACTCCGTAGAGCAGGGCATGGAGGTTCATTCGGGTGGAAGCCCGTAAGACGGGCGCGTAGAGGGGATCGGCCAGGCGTCGGTAGGCCACCTCGTAGATGCCGGCCCGATCCGGTGCAGCGAGATAGACGGCCCGTCCGTCGTTGATGGTGGGTAGGCGCAGGTCCGGTGTGGCGTACCGGATAGGAAAATCCAAGAGGCGCTTGTACCCTGGCGTTTGGTAGAGGTTGAAATCGGCGTGGTAGGCGGCCTCCGCCAGCGGAAAGAGGGCTTTCAGCACATAGAACTGGTAGTGCATGGAGCCCTCGTACCACATGCCCTCTTCGGTGACACCTTGTTCCATCTGGTAGAAGAAGCCACTGTCGTCCTTGAACAGCGCGTACCAGATGTACTCTTTCTCTCCCAGGGCGAAACCCACCATCCCTACGCCAGCGTTGTACCAGGCCTGGTGGTTGTGGCGCCCTTCGTTGTTGCGCATGATCAGCTCTGCAGCAGGGCGTAACAATCTCTCTTCGATGGCGCTGCGCTGGACCGGGGTCAAGCGATGGAAGATCAGGTCATAGGCCCAGGCCAGGGGAATAATCCAAGCCGCCTCGTTGATGGCTTGGGCCGTGGCCCGACCGCCAGCGCTCGCTTTTTCGCCGGTGCGTCCGGCTTTGTCGTGGATAGGATAGCCCAGGTAGGCGTCCGCGTAAGCCAGGAGGATTGCCCGAGCCTTCTCCAGATAGGCATCCTCGCCGCTGAGCTGATACATGAGGGCCAGGTCTCGGGCTGCGTTGGCTAGGGCGTAGTGCTGCTTCGTCACCTGGTAGGCGGTCTGGTCTACATCGTGGTAGAAGCCTCCGCCCGTTTCTGGCACCTGGATGGTGGTGGCGGCCCATTCCTGGGCGTTGGCCTTCAGGGCCAGGTAGGCGCCTTTGCTCCAGGGATGTCTCTGGATCCGTTCTCGGATCTGGGCGATCTCGTCTCGATCCACCAAAAGGTAGGGGTGTTGCAGCCCTTGGGGGAACTCCACGGCCATGCGGGGGGCTAGGCGCAGGTTGGAGAGCTTCATCTCGTCGATGAAAAGCTCCGTGGAAGGATCTGGGGTGTGGCCCCAACCGCTGGAGGCAAACTTGATGTAATCGACCTTGTGCCAGCCCTCTGGACTGCGGGTGGCTCGGAATTCGTAGAGGGGGATCTCCAGGAGGCGCCAACCGCTCCAGTCGATGAGGATCTCCCTCTTGTAGTAGTCATCCCCGGCAGTTTCGTCGGACTCAGAGTAGATGGCCAGCTCAATAGCTGCGCCGTTGTCTGTCGCCGAGTAGAGCCAGAAGGAGAGGAACTGGTACCCGCTCCAGTCGTGGGGAATGTCGGCAGCCACCAGGCGGGTGGTGGTCGTGGTGTCCCCCCAATGACCAGCGCCGCTTCCGGCCACCACCTGTTCTGTGGAGAGTGCAAAGCCTGGCGCGGGCTGAACCCAACGGTCCACGTATTTGGCATGCCACTCGGCTACGTTTATGTACCCCTCTGGGGGTGATTCTCCTTCGGCCAGAATGGTTTCGGTCGCCTGGGAGTAAGCCTGCCAGATCTGGATATCCCCCTCTTCGAAGTGGGAGAGGAAGAGGCCCTCACCCAGATAGGTGGCCAGGTCCGACGGAGAGAGGGAACCCTCTTGTGAGGGCTGTGTCGAAACAGGAGCAGAGGCTCGGGCCGGTCGGCTGGTTGCCCCCACTGAGGCGGTGGGAAGGAGGCTCCACACCAGGATTCCGGCCAGCAGGAGTTGGATGGCCACCGCACGGGGGCGACGCGCCCCAGCCGGTGTCGAATTGCTGGGCTCTGCTGAACCGCGCATGGGCAACGCCTGCATTCATGGATCTCCTTTCTGGAGCCAGTTATCCGGCTTGTCACCTCGGAACCGGGATCCTGGAGGGCCTTTTCTAAGGCCCTCCAGGATCCCTAGTCAGAAGGAGGGTGTCTGCTGCTCCTGGTCGATAGCTTGGCTGTGAATGTGGAACCTGGTCGTTTGCCTACTCGTAGTCTTCCAGGTTGGCCAGCATTTCGTCCACCAGGGGCGCCATGTACTCCACGGCCTCCTGTGCAGTGGTGTTCCCCAGCCAGACTTCGCCCAGTTCCTGTTTGAAGAGGGATTTCCATTCATCGTAGACCGGATGAAGCGGGTCATAGTTGGAGAAGAGGTGGTCCTTTCCGGCCAGGAAGGCCCCTTTGTTGGTCCCTTCCAGCCCAGGAGGGTTCAGGAAGGCCTTCGAGGATTGGTACTCGACGATGGCCGGCACCATCTGCTGGAGCTCTAGGAGTTTCTGGACGCCAATAGAGCCAGGGCCGGCCAGGAATTTCACGAACTCCCAGGCGGCTTCCGGGTTCTTGGAGTTGGCGCTGATGGCGAAGCAGCTCCCGTCGGCTCGATTGGCTGCGATCTTCCCCATGGGGATAGGTGCGAAGTCGAATTTGAAGTCGGCGTTGGCCAGGTATCGCGGCACTCGCCAGTGACCGATGATCTTCATCGCCGCTTTGCCGGCCACGAACATGTCCCCGATATCCGCTCGCTGTTCGCTGTTGGGCATCACACCGTGAACGTTGCTCAGGTCAGCTAGCCATTGGATGGCATCGATAGACTTCTGGTCTGTGAGGAGGAACTCAGTGGGCTGGCGCAGGTCGTTGAAGACCGGGTGCCCGGCCTTCGTCCAGACCACGATGGGCCAGTAGCCGGTGAAGTCGTCCACACCGAACTGGTCCACTTGGCCATCCCCATCCGTGTCTTGGGTCAGGGCTTTGGCCGTTTCCAGGAAATCGTCCCAGGTCCAGCCATCCTGGGGATAGGGCACACCGGCTGCATCGAACATCTCTTTGTTGTAGAAGACCACCAGGGCTGCGGTGTCGATGGGCAGGCAGTAGGTTAGTCCATCCAGCTGGTAGAGGGAGAGCACGTAGGGATCGTACTGGCTCATGTCCAGGTTGTCCCGAGCGATGAAATCATCTACGAAGCGGATGGCGTCCTTCATGGCGAAGGCGTAGGCAATGTGGGTGGCTGGATAGAAGACATCCGGCGCCAGGCCGCCCGCGGTCATGGTCTGGAGCTTCTGATAGTATTCGCTGCTCTTTCCCACGTTTTCGAACTCGATATGGATGTTCGGGTGTTGCGCTTCGAACGCCTGGATGACAGGCATGGCCACGTTCTCCACCCGGGTCTTGTCCCAGCGCATGAACCAAGTGATGGTGACATCCTCCATGGCTTCGGCAGGAGCCTTGGTCTCTCCTGCGGCTTCGTTGACCGCGGACTCCGTCCCTTCCTCGTTGGTGGCCTGGGCCGGCTCTGTTCCCCCGCCTTCTGGGCTGGGTGGGGCGCAGGCCGCGAACATCAGGATCAGCATGAAGGCGATCCCGAACAGGAGCAAGTTTCTTCTGACAATTTGGGTCGACATGGGGTTCTCCCTCCGAGTTTTCTCGAACGCTATGGTTTTACAAGCGGCACTCTCGCGGTACAATACAGGTGTGTTACCGGGCGTCCATGGAGGCCATTTCCTCGATTCCAGTCGTGAATGGCCCATGGATGCCCTTTTTGCTCTTTTGCCTCCCCCGTCTATCCGATAGTCACCTCCTTCGGTGTGTCGAGTATCTCCTCCATCGTTCTCCCAGGCTCTCCAGGTTTCGCACGCTTCTTTCCCTACCCCTTGGAAGCGCCGCCACCCATGAGGGCTACGCCGCCGATGAAGTATTTCTGGGCCAGGAAGAAGACCAGGAGCGGCACGGTCATGGCCATGGCCGACGCTGCCATGAAGAGATGCCACTCGGTGAAGTATTCGGTCTGGAAAGTGTACAGGCCCAACGGCACAGTGAAATGGCGGTCCGAGCTGAGGTAGATCAGCGGACCGAAGAAATCTCGCCAGGAGGAGAGGAACTCGAAGACAGCCACAACCCCCAGGGCCGGCTTGGCGATAGGCATGATGACGTTCCAGAAGATGCGAAAATGGCTGGCGCCATCGATCTTGGCTGCCTCGTCCAGGTCCAGGGGGATGGTCATGTAGTACTGACGCAGCAGGAAAATGGAAAAGGCTCCGCCGAAGAAGTTGGGGATGATCAAGGGCCAGAAGGTGTCGAGCCAGCCCAGCTCCTTGAAGATGATGAAGCGAGGGATGATCAACACATGGAAGGGGATCATCATGGTGGAGAGCACCAGAATGAAGAGGGGATCCCGCCCCCGAAAACGCATGCGTGCGAAAGCGAACGCTACCAAGGCCGAACTCAGGGTCTGGCCGATGGTGCTGGTCACCGCGATGAACAGGCTATTGGCGTAGTAACGGGCGAAAGGGCGGGCAGTGAAGGCAATGATGTAGTTTTCCCAGACCACTGGCCTGGGAATCCAGGTGGGTGGGAACTCCAGGGTCTGTTTCTCTGTCTTCAAAGAGGTGCTGATGGTCCAGGCAAAAGGAACAAGCACCAGCAAGGCCCCGAGGATCAACAGCAGGTAGATGAAGGCGCGCAGGGCTCGGCGCCGCACTTTGGGCTGTTGTCCCCAGGCCCAGATTCCGGTGCTGGTCCCTTGGGATCGGTTCAACGCAGTGGAGGCATCGGATCTAGCCATTGTCGTCATCTCCTCGGGATAGCTCGCCCTCGTAGTAGACCCAGACCTTGGACGAACGGATCACCGACAGGGTGATAGCCAGGATGATCAGGGTCACCACCACAGCCATGGCCGACGCATAGCCCATCTTGAAGCGCTGAAAGGCGTTCTGGAAAAGGTAATAGTAGATAAAGAGAGAAGCATTTCGGGGGCCTCCTTGGGTCATCACATAGGCCTGGGTGAAAAGCTTGAATGTGTCGATGAGGCCAGTGATCAGGTTGAAGAAGATGATTGGGCTGAGCATGGGCAGGGTGATAGAGAAGAAGGTGCGCAGCGGACCGGCGCCGTCCACTTTGGCGGCCCCGTAGAGCTCTTCCGAGATGGATTGAAGCCCGGAGAGATAGATGAGCATGTTGCGCCCCATGGCTGCCCAGACAGCCATGACCATGAGGGAAGGCAACACCCAGGTGGTGGACTGGAGCCAGGCCGGCCCCTTGATGCCAAATACATTCCAGAGGAAGCCGTTGAGGATCCCGTACTGAGGGTTGTAGATCCACATCCAGAGCAGGGAGATGGCCACCGGCGGCAGGACCACAGGCATGTAGTAGATGACTCGCCACATGCCTACGAATTTCACCCGCTGGTTGAGCAGGATAGCTGTGGCTAAACCGGTGATGATGCCCAAAGGCACCCGGCCCAGGCCGTAGCGGATTGTCACGCTCAAGGACTGGCGAAAGAGGGGATCCCGAAAGAGCTTCGTGTAGTTGTCCAGGCCGATGAAGCGCGGGGCTCGAAGCAGATCCCACTTGTAGAAACTCAAGACGATGGTGGATCCTAGCGGCACGAGCAGAAAGAAAAGAAACCCAAAAACCCAAGGCGAAATGAAGAGATAGGCGGTCAACGCTTCCTTCTGGTGCATAGTGAGCCGCCTGAAACGGGAAGCAGGTCGGGGTAAAGCTGTCTGGGTCATGGTTGAGCCTTCCTCCCAAATTCTCGCTAGATCACCACCGGATCACCGATTCACCCGGGGGCGCCTTCAGTCGTAGTAGATCGTCAACCGGTAGGCAGTCGGCCTGGATCAGCTTGCCATTGCACCAGACCTTGGCTGGCTGGCTTGCCACGCTCAGCTGGATCCAAGTGGCCTGCTGAGCCACCACCTGGCACTGGTCCCAGTGCAGGACCACGTTCACCGGCCTGGCGGCCAGGAACCTCAGGCGTTCGCCTTGCCAAAGGAATGTTAGCCCGCCGGCCCACACACCTCGTTCCGTCACGGCGATCCATCGCGCATCGCTGGTCCACTGCTGGGCGATCCTCAGTCGAGAATTTCCCTGGGCGAAGGCCAGGATGCGCTGCCCATTTGCTCCCGGGACGGCGCAGGCTGACCCGCCCTCACACTCCAGCAGGGTGGCCTCCATATCGAGCTCTCTCCGATCCCCCAAGCCCAAAGCCACCAGGAAACGAGTGTGTCTGGTGGCTTCTGAGGGCGTCAGGACAAAAGTGTGTTGCTCCCGGCGTAAGATCCAGTCGGGTTTGGCCGATGTTGGGTTGGCCGTGACCTCCTGGGTCCAGGACTCCCGGTGAAATGGGCGAGGAGCCAGGACGTGGATGGCCATCCGGCTTTCCCCTGCTGTGGCGACGAACCGATCCTCGCCCTGGGAGACTGCTGGTGCATCTGTCTGCAGGAGCCACTGGAAACGGCGAGGGCGACCAGACCGCAGGTCATCGCAGATCACCACCAGATCATCGTCCAAGAGCATCATCTGGCGGCAGAACCTCTCCAACCCCAGCTTGGGAGCATAGGCTCCCGCTCCCTCCCCTCGCAGATAGGTGAATCCATCCCCCGCCAGCCACTCTTCCAGCCGACCACCCCAGCCCGGGCCCAGCTGGGCAAAGGCATTGTAGCCGGCCTCCCGATACTGGCCCTGGCCATCCACCAGCACAGTGCTGTGATGGGCTGTGCGCTTGGCTTGGCTGTAGCCCTCGTCCACCACCAGGTAGTCGCTCCCTCGCATGAGGACGAAGCTGTTTTCGTCTGGGTGGGCGTGGCTGGCCTTGATCACATTCCAATCGTGCACCCGATCCAGAGCCTGGCCCATTTGCCAGCCCTGGGCGCCGTTGGGGCGGCCACACTTGAAGGCCAGGAACGTGGCATTGGGCTTCCAACTGCTGCGAGTGCTCACCAGGCCCATGTCCGGGAATGCTGCGGTCCGGGGCAGAACGTCCGGCGGGGTTGCAGGCACGCTGGGGTCGTACCAGACGAGATCGAGCCAGGCCTCCGGCAGTAGGCCCGGCTTCACCAGCCCTTCCCGGCCTTCCCGTTCCCATTCCCCCGTCTCCTCGAAATGCTCGGCTAGCCACTGGGCCTGCTCATCTCGGTAGAGACTGGCCAGACGGTAACAGAGGGCCCGAGAATGGGCGCTGCGTCGGTCGTGGCAGTCACCGAAATTGGCTGTGTCCACCAGGTTGGGGCCGCTCAGGTAGAGGCGGAAACGGAAGGTGTGGCGCAGGAAATCTGAGTCGTGCAGATCGATCCCGCCTTCCTCTTGGAGGAGATGGGCAGCAATGAGCAGCCAGGGCAGACCGTAACGCCAGTAGACAACCCCCTCATAGTCTGAACCATCCGGTGGGAGCAGGGGGAAAAGGGTCTGAAAGTTGGTTGCCGCCCGCTGAAACCACTCCGTGGCCTGGGGGAACTGGCCGTGGAGGGCCAGGGCCGCGGTCAAGAGGCCGCCGTAGCAGATCCAGTTGTGGTTCTGCCAGTAGGCAGAGGACCACCAACGTCCCTCTGTCTCCAGCGCGAACGCGTACAGGCGACTGGCCTGGAGGTGTAGCTTCTGGACGAGGGCTTCGACCTCTGGCTGGGGCAGCATATGGCCCACCCAGTTGTAGGCCAAGCTGAAGCCAAAGAGAAGCCAAGCTGCGTCCAGATCGTGGTCGGGCATCCGGGCCAAACCCCAGTGCGGATAGCCTATCCCCACCCGAAGCCACTCTCGCAAGGTCGCTAAATGCTGGGCCCGTCCCTCCATTCGGTAGGCCAGAGCCAGGTTGGCCGCGGCCATCCCAATGTAGGTGATGGAGTCTCGAGGGTGTTTCGGGGGCGGCCGCCAGGTTGCGTACGAATCAGCCTGGCGCAGCAAGCGTTGATACTGGCGCCGATGGGTGGTCTGACTGGCCTCTCGCCATTCAGGCAAAGACCGGGCCCGTAGAAAGAGTAGACTATCCATGTTTCTCCACCGTGAAGCGGGCCAGGTAGCGTTGAGCTCGGCCCTGGGTTCGGGCGATCAGGGTGTGCCGACGGCGTTGGGGATCCCAGGAACGGCCCGGTGCGCTCCCGATCAAGAGATCGAAGGGGTTCTCCCCCTTCAGGGTAACACGGTATCTGCGGTCGCCATGTCGAATGTGGATGGAAACTTCGTTCAGAGAGATCCATCGTCGTTGTAGATGGATGAAAGCGGCCGCGCCCGTCTTCCCCAGAGGTTCATCCAGAGACACGCATCCTGACGGCAACACCAGCTGGCCATCCACGTGGAGGAGCCAGTCGTAGACGTGGCGCTCGCCTGCCTTCAAAGTGGTCCGATCCTCTACACCAGCCTGGGTCACCCGAACTTCTCGCTGAAAATGGATGCCTGGATAGGCATCGGGGGCGGCGAGGGTCAGATGGCAACCAGCCGGCCCGTCCTGCCAATCCACCAGGCGTCCTCCAGATGGGGCATGGGAGCGACTGTCCACTACCACGGTGTTGTGGGCGTAGCTCTGTTGATACCAGTCGCGCCGGGCCGGGGCGCCGTAGAGAGGGCAACCAGGATCCTGCGCGAAGGGCCAGATATTCAGGCTCAGCCGGTCGAAGTGATGGTGGCTGGCCCGGTGCGGACCGAAGGGGAGACAGACCGCCAGGTCTCGGCTGTGACGCAGCAAAGCGATGCCTGCATAGGGCAGCACTGTATGGCCCTGTGGCGGTCGAGGCCCACCCTCTGGCTGGGGCAACTCGTACAGGATCTGCGTCCAACGGAGTCGTTCCGGGCTTGGTTTCTGGGCCAGAGTCGCTCGAAGCAGCCAGGCCGGCTCCGGGTGGGGCATCCGGCTGTGCAATATCCGCAGCGACTGATACAGCTCCGGTGCGTAGATGCTTCCCGGCCAGTAGGAGCCGTCGGACAGATCTGGGAGGGCGCCGTCCGGCCAGGCGATGCGGGCTAGGACCAACCCCATCTTCTGGATAGACTGTCCACTAGGCCCCTGAAGGGCGTAGAGATCAACCCCGTTGCCTACGCTGGCCTCTGCCAAGAGCAGATAGGCCAGAAGGACAAAGTTGTGGTAGTACGGTGTGGCCTCGTACTCAAAGCTATCGGCCAGAATGGCCTGCTCCAGATGCGCCCGGAAGCCGGCCGGGCCGTCCAGGGCCCGAGTTAGAAGCTGATCGTCGTCCAACACGAAACCCAGCAGGCCTAACACGGCGTCGATCCAGGCCATGTAGTTGCTGTGGATCCGTTCCTGGGCCACCAGTTTCTCCTGAGCGGCCACCATCACCTCCGCCAAGGGACGCCACAACATCCGGGCCAGCCGTCGCCGTTGACCAGATGAGAGTTCGTCCTGCACTAGGTCGTAGGCCTGAATGAGGGGGGCCGCCCAGAGGGCCTCGGTCAGGGCCTGATGAAAAGCATGCCCCTTCAGCATCCATGGCTCCGCGTCCACCTGTCCCTGGAATTGGTCATAGAAAATGGCGTACTGTTCTAGGATGTCCATCGTCACCTGACGATGGCTTCCCCCACCGTCCAGCGCGTGGAGCAGAGCCGCGTCCCGGGCCAGGTCGGCCATCTCCCGGTGACGCCAGACCCGCCAGGCTGCGTCGTAGCTTTCCCCCGAAAGGGTGTGGCCAGCTGGACATTCGTGCTCATGGGGGCTGTCCGGCCGATAGTTGAGCGGCAGCCAATGGGTAGGGCAGACGTAGTTGTGGATCCAGCCTCCAGCCGAGTCAGGGATGACCTTCGGGGTTGCCTGCCAATTTTCCAGACGTTGTCGCATGGCCTGCCCGGCTGCCTGGGCGCGTTTGTCCATCGCTATCCGTCTTCGACCTGCCGCCAGCAGATCTTCCGAGAAGAGACGCATGCTTCCCCTCGTTAAGCGAAGTAGAGACCACCGTTGATCTCCATCACCTCTCCCGTGACGAAACTGCCCATCTCCGAAACTAGATAGAGGGCCGCATAGGCTACATCTTGAGGGGTGCCGCCTCGCTGCACGGGGGTTTTAGCCACGATGGCCTGCTGCACCTCTTTGGGGGTGAAGGTGTTGTGGAAAGGGGTGTCGGCAATGAAGCCGGGCGCTAGGGCGTTCACTGTGATGCGTCGGGGAGCCAGCTCCTTGGCCATGCCCCGGGTGAAGCCGATGATAGCCGCCTTGGTGGCCGCGTAGATGACCGAGCCGCGCCCCCCCCCGTCGTG